>PJEL010000330.1_pt1 | contig 56591 bp, 51 predicted proteins | sample 1853271 | NCBI WGS metagenome assembly PJEL01 (sample SAMN08108733, study PRJNA415343) | Invertebrate metagenome, whole genome shotgun sequencing project. | host: Globobulimina | place: Sweden: Gullmar Fjord | collected 2015-08
GCTCAAATAAATGGCTGCGGCTATTCCCAGAGGTACCAAGAAGAGCAATGCAACTGCCACCAGCCACAGGGTGCCTAACAGGGCCGGGAATATCCCCCCTGCAGTCATGCCGTTTGTGGGACTGGTAAAGAGAAAATCAAGAGAAACAAAGGAGCCTCCTTTATAGGTCAGGATAGCGAGAATTATTCCCACCGGTAGGATGAGGAGCCCGGTCATGAGTAGAAAAAGGAGACGCCATAGTTTTTCTACTTTCTGGTTTAAGTCGTCTTCTATTCTCCCTATTTTCCTTTTTAAAATTTTCTTTTTAAAACCTTTTGTTGAGACCAATTCTCCTTTTAGTTGAACTAACTGTTGCTTAGTCTCTGCAATCCACTTCTCTTCATATTCAAACTTTTGCAGTAAAAAATCATACATAAATTCTCCACGCAATGCAAGATGGCTCATCTTATTGCAATAACCTATTTTGGGAGAAGTTTTTCTGAAACGCAATGAAAATGCAAAAAGCAAAACAAAAAGTGAAAGAAAATTTGGAAGATTAAGTTGCTCTTTGAACAATTTATCATAGTTACTCATTATAGAAAATATCTAAATATCTAAAGGTAAAAGATTTAATTAAATAAATCACAAACACAGTAACAATGATAAGCGATTGTAACAAAAAACAAATAAATAAACGACTTTAAGCTGTATCTTCTGCAAAATATCTAATAATGAGATGGAGAAATAGACTTTGGCATGCTTATAAAAAACTTATTTTGTCTATGTATTAAATAGTCTTTTACTGAATTTATCATGATTTGCATGGGATATACTATATCTTTTCTCATGGTTAATCTGTATTGGTTTTCGCTTTTTACTATTTTCTTTGCCATTACTATTTTTTTTGTATGGTCTGAATATCGTAGTCTTTCATCACGCAAAGAGGAGATATTCAGTAAATGGATGGAAAAAGAAAAAGAGTGTCAATCTCTCACACAACAAATACTTGTGCTAACAAAGGAAAAGACATATTTGGAGGCATTATTGGAAAAAAAAAGGAGTCTGATGATGCGGAAGAAAAGCAGTTTTTTAATCGTTTTGAAAATGTTTTTCATAAAATCTGGCTTGAAAAATCTTTTTATTTGAGGGAGGAAAATAGAGAAGGGATAAAATCGTTGCTTGACCCTATTTCAACTAAGCTGGAGCAGTTTGGTCAAAAAATTAGTCAGTATGAAAAACAGAATGGTATGCAACGAAATACTTTGCGTAATTATTTATACCAATTTCATTTGGCACAACAAAAAATTAATGAGGAAGTTGCTGTTTTTACAAAATCTTTGTCAGGAAGTCCGTTCCAACAGGGGGAATGGGGGGAGTGGATCTTGGAAAATCTACTCAAACAGTCTGGGTTAGAAAGGGGGAGAGAGTATTTTGTACAGAAAGTAACTGTAAAGGATGGAAAATCTTTTCGCCCTGATATTTTGGTCAAAATGCCAGAGGGTGCTATTATCATTGATGCAAAAATTAGTTTAACTGCTTTCCAAAATTTTTCTAGAGCTAATAAGAAAGAGGATAGGCAACAGTATCTTAAACAGTATTTGATATCTATCAAACGTCATATAAAATGCCTTAAGGAACGAGATTATACTCGTCTTTATGAGATTGATGGGTTGGACTTTATTTTACTTTTCATGCCTTTGGAGGATGCTTTTTCTCTTGCTATGCGTCATGATATGTCTATTTTGGAGAGGGCTTATGAGTGTAATATTATTGTTACTTCTCCTACAACCTTGTTGTCTGTTTTGCGTATGGTTTCCCTTTTCTGGAAACAAGAAAAACAGAGCAAAAATGCTCTAAAAATAGCTGCACAAGCGGAAAGTATGTATGAGAAGATGGTTGGTTTTTTAGAAAATTTTAAAAGGATAGGAAAACAGATTAATAATCTTTCCACTATTTATGAAACGGCAGAAAAGCAACTCACTTTGGGGCATGGCAATTTATTGAATAAGGCTGATCAATTACGGAAATTAGGTATTAAAACAAATAAGAAATTACCGATATTTAACGAGGAAAATAATGGTAATGCTGTTTCATCAAGTAATACTGTACCGCCAACTATGATCTGATTTTATTCTATCTTCTATATGGATATTTTCTTTTTGTAAAAGTGATCGAATTCTATCAATTGTACTATTCTCTTTATTTTTTTTAGCTTGTTGGTACCAAGATAGTGCTATATTTAGCATTTTGGGTGTTTTGGGAATCCTAAATCCTAAAATATCTTGAAAGAATCTGATATAATTGTTTGCTATTTTTTCCCAAATTTGAACAGGAAGGTTAATGATCGAAATATTTTTTTTCTCCATTTTTCGCATGTTGCTAATCAAATTAAACATGGCTACAAATAGTTTGGGGGTATGTAGGTCGGAGTTCAAGATAGTAGAGAAAGAGTTTGTTATTTGTAATAGTCGATCAATAGCAGTGCTAGGAACTGTATTGTTGATTATTCCCGTTGGTTTGTTTTGTAAGAGATAAAACCAACCATTAACTAATTTTTCATATCCTTTTTTGGCGATCTGTAGTGCTTGATTGCTAAACTGCATCCCTTTACGATAGTGCGATTGTAAAATGAGATAACGAACAACCATCGGATTATAAGCTTGACGCAATGTGGAATGGTTTCCCCTAAAAATATTATGTAAAGAAACAGCATTTGCGAGAGATTTACTTATTTTCACACCATTGACTAGGACAAGTCCATGGTGAATCCAATGTTTAACTGGAGCAATGTTGGAGTGGCTATGCATTTGTGCTATTTCACATTCATGGTGTGGAAAGCAAAGATCATGTCCTCCTCCGTGAAAATAAAAGGGTATTCCCAAATAATGTGAGGCCATTACAGCACATTCTGTATGCCAACCAGGAAAACCTACTCCCCAAGGGGAATCCCAGCGCATGAGATGTTGGGGTGGAGCCAGTTTCCAAAGAGCAAAATCCAAAGGGCTTTCTTTTTCTCTATTTTTTATTTTCTTTTCTTCACTTTCTGTGAGTTTTTCAATTTTTTGTTTAAAAAAGGTTACGTTCGCATATTTTTGACGATATTTTTGCGATCGAAAATATACTGAACCATTTACTACATAGGCGTAGTTTTTTTTAATTAATTTTTCAATCCATGCAATCTGTTCGGGAATATGAGCAGATGCTCTAGGTTCAATATCAGCTGGTATAACTGCCAATTTTTCCAAAGCATCGTGATAACGTAGTGTATATTTTTGCACGACTTCCATGGGAAGGATCTGTTCTTTTTTAGCACTTCTTATAATCTTGTCTTCTTCGTTTTCATTTTGATTAGCTGTTAAATGCCCAACATCTGTAATATTACGAACGTAGCAAACTTTATAGTTTAAATATCGAAGATAACGAACTAAAAGATCAAAAACAACAGCACTTCGAGCATGTCCAATATGTGGATCACTATAAACAGTGGGACCACAGACATAAAGCCCAATTTTTTCCTCCTTTGAAAATAATAACGGTTCCAGCCTTTTAGTTAATGTATTATACAGTTTAGTAGAGATGTAATTCTCCATAATTTTTTCAAGATCTATATAATGATCAAATAATTGAGTTTTATAAAATTAATTTTTTCCTTTTGAGTAAAATTTTCATAAAAGAAATCTCATATTCTCCATTAAAAATAAAATGAGGTAAGTAAATAAACTGTATAGGAGAGAGGTACAGTATAAAATAATCTTTTCCAATATCTACCTTTTTAATATGATTCCAAGGAATAGGAAAACCTTTCTGAGGAGTAATGTGTACTTGGATAATCTGATTGTTTATAAGGTAATAAAGTTTTCCAAAAAGAACTTTTCCTTCTTCAGAAAGATGAACTGTGGCATAGAGTTGTGTTATTAAGAAAACAACGTAAATAGTTTGGGAAAAAAAAGACAGTAATCCCCATTTCCAACGAAAAAAATAACAAATAATAGTAGCAAATGTTAATAGACCAGCAGATACATACCACTGTTGTTTTAACATTTCCCAAAGAGCAAAACGAATATAGTTTCCAAATGTCAGTTTATATTTTTTTGTTTTTATATACATAACAGCCAAACAATTTATATTAAATCATGATAAGACTAAAGAACTATATAGATAATTAATAATTCCTAATGCAACAAGCAACTATTATAATAGGTTACTGCAGTGAGTAAAATAACAAAAAAAAACATTCTTTTACCTATTCTACATAATTCTACAATTTATTTCTCAATTTTTTAGTTGTCCAGTATCTCATAAAAAAATAATAAAGATTAATGCCCGATATCGTAGTTATTAAAGTAGACTACTTTTTTATTTCTAGTTTTTTGAGTAAAATATAGAACACGAGGAACTATGGGAACGTATCAAATTTTGATAATTGAGCTTTTTCGTTAAAAGAGTAATGTATAAGTATACTTACAAAAAGATAGATATAGGAATATATAATAGGTTTATTTGGGGTTCTAAAGAACTTTCACTCCTAAAAAGTTAAAATCTTCACATAAGTGGATTAAAAAAAATATGTTACACGTTTATCTTTTTTTGGTAACTATTTATACTACTTCTATTACATATGCACTCTATAAGGCAGAACCTTATTGGTTTTGTAAGGATTACGGATACTTTTTAGAACATTTTATAAAAAAAGAAAACTACAATTCAGAACAAATAAATCATTAGGAAAAACTTTTACAAAAGAATAAAAAACTAGATGTGCATTTCAGTCTTTTTGTTTCTTGTATAAAAAAGAAAAAATTCTTATTGATTGATTTCTGTTTGCAAAATAAAGAGGATGCCTTCTTCCTAGAAAATGACAATGGGGTATGGTTAAAATCTGCTAAAAAGAATAAGGATTACACACAGTTGAACTTCTTCGACCTATTTTGTTAATTAAGAATAAAGAAACTAAACGAAAAGTTAAGTAGATTTTGAATTTTTTTAGTGATTTAAATGAGGGATATAAGTGGAGAAATTCAGATAGATTTGATATTATTTTTCAAAGGATTGTCCTTTTACTTATTTATTTATTTTATTTTTCATGTGGATTTTTAGTGTGAATAAAGTTAATAAAGGAGGGGAGATTTTTTTATTCAAATTTTATAAACTTATGATTGGTGACCTTCTCGAAGCAATATTATCTATTAATATTATTAATACTAACATTCTCATTTTTAGCAAACTATAAAATGAATTACAACTCATGGTTAATTTGTTTATAATGGTAAAATTTTAAAAAAAATATGCAATATTTAAGAAATTAGACCTTTTATTTGGTCTGATTAGGCTAAAGATAAGGAGAAAGTATCTTTAGCCTTTTTTTATTTATTAACACTAAAACATCCGCAATACTAAAAAAAATATAAGTGCTTTTTCTAACGTTATCAAAAAAAAAATAAGTACAGGAGATATATAACTATACAACTATATTGGTTAGATTGCGACAATAAAAAAAGTTCCATTTTCAGCTTGATAGAATATTTTCCTTTTCATATTGATGATGTAATTAAAATAAACATGTTAAATAATTAAGATAAAGAATAACAATAATAAATATTTTTTACAAAAAGATATGATTATAAAAATAATATAAGAGAACCAAAATTAATAATATTATAGTGTGCATTTTTTTAAAGAAACATTTTACAATGTATGAAGATCTTCTCTAAAGAAAATTTTCTTTTTTTCTATTTTCATATTAAATTATTGACATGGCGGGGCATAGCAAATGGTCTAATATCAAGCACAGAAAATCGGCACAAGATTCTAAAAAATCAAAAATAGCAAGCAAGCTAGTAAAGGAGATAAAGGTGGCAGTTCAAGAAGGGGGAATAGTAGCAGAAAATAATGCCAAATTACGGATAGCACTAAAAAAAGCTAAAATTGCCAATTTAAGTAAAAAAATAATTGAAAAAATCTTACAAAAAAATCAAAATAAAGAAAATTACCTACATCGTTATTTATATAGTGTTTATGCTCCTGAGGGAGTTGTTTTGCTTGTAAATATAATCAGCGATAATATCAAAAGAAGTCTACCAGCTTTGCGATATTTTTTACATAAAAGAGGATTGAATCTGGGGGAACAAGGAGAAAATAAACATCTCTTTTCACCTAAAGTATATATCTATTTGTCTCCTATTCCCAAAAAAGAAATAGAAAAAATCTTAATGATCTTTGCCAAAGAAGAGGCTGAAGACTTTGAAGAAAAAGAGGATGGCATAAAAATATGGGGAGCTTATAATTTATTTGGAAAGTGGCAAAAATTAGTGGAAAAGCAAGGATGGTCATTCAAAGAGTACACAATGGTATATCGTCCACTCCACTTTATAGAAATAGAAGAAGAGAAAAGAAAAAAAGTATTAAATTTAGTCTTGCAATTAGAGATTCTGGATGATGTGCATGCGGTATATCATTCTGTAAAGTGATATATATTATGAAAATTTATTTACTGTTGGGAGCTCCTGGATCAGGAAAAAGTACGATGGCAAAATATGTGAATAGCAACTACAATTTTAGATACATTAATTTTGGGAGTTTATTGCGTAAAGAAATAGAGGAAGAAACAATTCTTGGAAAAAAGATAAAAAATATAGTTTACGGAGGGGAACTTATTGATTCGGATGTTGTTATATTTCTTTTGAAAAATGAATTTAAAAAATTAGAAAAAGTTAATAATTTGTTGTTAGATGGTTGCCCACGTAGTATAGCGCAAGCAATAATCTTTGAAGATTTTTTACAAAAAAAAGGTCTTTCTATACAGAAAGTTTTTTTCCTCAAAACGTCAAAAAAAATCTGTTGGCAACGAATTTCCAAAAGGGTTTCTCTTTTAAGAAGGAAAGATGATGAAAAAACCTCAATTAGGGAAAAACGATATACTATATTTTTGAAAAAAATATCACCTCTTGTAGATTATTTTAAAAAAAAGGAAAAATTAGTCACTCTTAACGCTTCTTTAGAACTCCATAGTATACAAAAAAATATAGATAAAATATTTACTAGCCTGGTATAATTAATGTGAGAGATGAAAAAATGGATAGATGAAATCTCATTATATATTTGTTCTGGAAGAGGAGGAGCTGGTTCAGTACATTTTTTACGAGCTCGTTTCCTTCCTAGAGGTGGTCCAGATGGAGGAGATGGAGGAGATGGAGGGGATTTTATAGTGAAGGGAGATAATAATATATCCTCATTGGGACATCTTGCTCACATTAAATCTTTAATGGCAGAAGATGGAAAACCAGGACAAGGAAGAAAAAAAAGCGGAAAAAGGGGGCGAAATAGCTATTTAAAAGTTCCATTTAGCACTTCTTTATATGATACCGAGAAGTCATTATTTTTAGGAAAAGTCTGTAAAAAAAAAAAAACTATATTACTTTTTTCGGGAGGAAAAGGAGGAAGAGGAAATTATAATTTTAAAACATCTACTAAACAAACACCTTATTATGCACAGCCAGGTCTACCTGGAGAAGGGACTCATATATTATTCTCTTTTTCTATTGTAGCAGAAATTGGTCTTGTTGGGCAACCTAATGTGGGGCGTTCTTCTTTTTTAGCCTCTGTATCATCTGCAAAACCCAAGATTGGAACATATGACTTTACTACTACAATTCCAGAGCTTGCTAGAGTTGATGTAAGATCAAACTCTTTCTTAGTTGTAGATCTTCCAGGCATAATACAAGATTCCTCTCAAGGAAAAGGGAAAGGTATTTCATTTTTAAAACATATTGTAAAATGTAAAGTATTACTTTTTTTTATCGATGGAAAAGATAAAAATCCTTCGCAAACTTATAACATTTTAAAAGAAGAGATAAAAAAATACAATCCTACATTATTAACTAAACATATTATACCAGTCATTACTAAAATAGATCTCTGTTCAAAAGAGGAGTTAATTTCAAAAAATAGATTTCTGAACTGTTCCTTCATCTCTTCTACAACGGGAGAAGGTATTATAGAGCTACTACAAAAATTAGATATGTATTTAAAATAGATCTAAGACTATCAGAATACAATGGCTAAAAAAATAATTTTTATTGTTGAAAAAAAAAAAAAAGAAACTTTAAAAAGTACTACTTTTTTTTTACGACCAAACCAGAATTGGCATTATAGAGCTGGACAATATATAATTTTACAGGTTGTTATAAATGGTAAAAAGTATAATCGCTCTTATTCTCTTTGTAGTTCTCCTTCTCTGGATGAATTTCCAGCTATCACGGTTAAAAGAGTAAAAGATGGCATGGTTTCCAACTACTTGAACAGTTATATTGATGCTGGATCAAAGCTGGAAGTTTGGGGAGCTTATGGTCAATTTGTATTACCAGAATCATTTTTATCGCCCCTCATTTTTATAGGGGGAGGCAGTGGTTTAGTTCCTATTCACTCATTGATTAAAGAAGCTCTAGCTTTGTCATGTAGACAGCCTATTTTTTTATTATCAAGTAATCGTAAAGAAAGAAATATTTTGTATAAAAAAGAATGGGAACAGATAGCAAAAAAATCCTCCAATTTTTCTTTCATGCATACTTTAACAAAACCTTATCAAACCTGGGAAGGAAATAAAGGAAGGATCGATAATTCACTATTAATCTCCCAATTAGAGGATAAATTTGATTTGCAAAAACTTCTTTTCTATATTTGTGTTCCAGATGGGTTGTCAATAATGGTTCGCCAATGGCTTCTTTCTAAAAATGTTGCTCCCTATCGTATAATAGAAGAATCATTTTCCTCAACGGTCTCCCCTAAACCTCATATAGATGAGGAAGAGAAAGATTTTACATTAAAATTAACCCGTCAAAAAAAAACGAAACTTAGTTTCCCTATTAATTCAAAAACAACAATTTTACAAGTTCTTTTAGATAAAGATATTGATATTCCATACAGTTGTATGGATGGAGTATGTAACAGTTGTAAGCTATTTTGTTCAAGTGGAAAAACTTCAATGGAAGAAGAAAATGGACTCTCAAAAGAAGAAAAAAAGCAAGGATATATATTGAGTTGTATCGCTTTTCCTAAAAGTGATGTTTCTGTAGAGCTTCCAGATGAAGATTATACTTTGGAATGATATTAACTAGAGATAATAAAATTGTTTTTAAAAAAAAATATATTATATTCATTTCGAGTGGTTTTGGATGGGTTTTTTCTATCCTACACTTAGTTGAACATTGTATTTTTGATAGTAGTTTCATTTCTTTAAGAGAGTAGGGATTTTATCTTTGATTTTTTTAAAAAGAAGAGTTTGATCCTGGCTCAGGATTAACGCTGGCGGCAAGCTTTATACATGCAAGTCGAGGGGTAATGCAATACTTCGGTATTGTTCAACGACCGGCGAACGGGTGAGTAACACGTATGCAACCTACCCTATATTGGAGAATAGCTCTTGTAAGCGGGAATTAATACTCCATATTATTCTAAATTCATATGAGTTTAGAATGAAAGCTTTTACTTTGTAATTGCGATATGGGATGGGCATGCGTCCTATTAGCTAGATGGTGAGATAACAGCTCACCATGGCTACGATAGGTAGGGGTTCTGAGAGGAAGTACCCCCACATTGGCACTGAGATAAGGGCCAGACTCCTATGGGAGGCAGCAGTAGGGAATATTGGTCAATGGGCGAAAGCGTGAACCAGCTATGTCGCGTGCAGGAAGAAGGTCTATTGATTGTAAACTGCTTTTGTGCGGGAAAAATAAGCTTCTGTGGAAGCTGATGATTGTACCGTAAGAATAAGTACCGGCTAACTCCGTGCCAGCAGCCGCGGTAAGACGGAGGGTGCAAGCGTTATCCGGATTTACTGGGTTTAAAGGGTATGCAGGTGGCTAAGTAAGTCTGTGGTAAAATCTGGCAACTCAACTGCCAGTTGGCTACAGATACTGCTTGGCTAGAGTATAGTAGAGGTGAGTGGAATTTTACAAGTAGCGGTGAAATGCGTAGATATGTAAAGGAACTCCGATAGCGAAGGCAGTTCACTGGGCTATTACTGACACTGAGATACGAAAGCGTGGGTAGCAAACAGGTTTAGATACCCTGGTAGTCCACGCTGTAAACGATGATCACTCGATATGTGTTTTTCGAAATGCGTGTCCAAGCGAAAGCGTTAAGTGATCCACCTGGGGAGTATGCTCGCAAGAGTGAAACTTAAAGGAATTGACGGGGAGCCGTACAAGCAGTGGAGCATGTGGTTTAATTCGATGGTACGCGAGGAACCTTACCTAGGTTTAAATGCATAACGACGCATTGAGAAATCAGTGTTTCCTTCGGGACGGAATGCAAGGTGTTGCATGGCCGTCGTCAGCTCGTGCCGTGAGGTGTTGGGTTAAGTCCTGAAACGAGCGCAACCCCTATATTTAGTTGCCAGCGTGTAATGGCGGGGACTCTAAGTAGACTGCCTGCGGAAGCAGTGAGGAAGGAGGGGATGAAGTCAGGTCATCATGATCCTTATATCTAGGGCTACACACGTGCTACAATGGTGTGTACAGCGAGTTTTTGTGATCTGGTAACAGTGAAGCTAATCTTTAAAGCACATCTCAGTTCGGATTGAGGTCTGAAACTCGACCTCATGAAGTTGGAATTGCTAGTAATCGCGCATCAGCAATGGCGCGGTGAATACGTTCCCGGCTCTTGTACACACCGCCCATCAAGCCATGGGAATTGAAAGGACTTAAAGACGGTTTCCGTAAGAAGAACCGTTTAGAGTTAAGTCAGTGACTAAGGCTAAGTTGTAACAAGGTAGCCGTACCGGAAGGTGTGGCTGGAATACCTCCATTAAAGAGTTTTTCTACCTTTTGAAGATGGAACTACTGTCATTTTTTTTTCATGATAATTTTTTATATCTTTGTATGTTTTACAAAAATATAATTTTCACTAATAAAGTTCTTATTTTTTTTATTCCTATTTGTCTTATTCTTTCCAAATAATTTTTTTATTTATGCAAAACTTGTTAGCACAAAAACAAAAGTTCGGTCATAGATGTTTTCAGCAAAATATTTTGCTATCGCAATTTTTAGAGTATGGGAGTTCTGTCTTAGACCAGAAAATAGATGAATTCTTACAAGAGAATCCAGCTTTAGTTAAAGAGGAGTTAGAAATAAAAACTGAACATCAAGTTACAAAAAAACAACCTCTTAGTTCATCTTATTCTAATCAAAGTAACCAAATAGAGGAACAGGAGCAGGAAGATTCCCTATCCTTTTACGAAAATTTATACAGACAATTGGAGCTATTAACTTTGAGTGAAATAGAAAAAAAAATTGCATTAGAAATTATAGGAAGTATAAATCAAGAAGGTTTTTTGGAAAGAACATTCTCTTCGATAGCCTATCAAATCAATCTTCAGGAAGACTATCAAGTAAGTGCTACTGGGGTAGAGTGTATGGTTAAACGACTACAAAAAGAGATAGTTCCATCTGGACTTTTTTGTTACAATATTAGAGGCTTCTTAGTTTTTCAAATTTTAACGAAGTTAAAAGAAGAGCCTAAAAAAAATATTTATCTTAAAGCTTTAAAATTTTTACAAAATTCGGAGAATATCATCTCTTCTCTGAATTTTGGTTTGGGGAAAATGCATAATAGCGAAAAAGTACTACAGCTATTACAAAATCTCCCTAAGAAACCCTCTTTTATTACTAAAAAAGTTAATACTACTAGCGTTCGGTGTATAAAACCAGACTTTGTAATTGAAAAAGAAGGAGAAGAAATCCATATTGCATTGCTCTCTACATCTTCTTACGGTTTGAAAGTCTCAAAAAAATATAAAAGAACTATAGCAACTCTATCAAATACTCTAGACAAAGAGAACAAACAGATATGTCGTCTGATGCGTAAACATGTATATAGAGCAACACTATTGACATCTGCCCTAAAAAAAAGAAAAAAAAGCCTACTACAGGTTATCTACGCCTTGGTTGAGTTTCAACGCAAATTTTTTCTAACAGGCGACATATACACTTTACGTCCTCTACTCTTAAAACAGATAGCCACTATTACCAATAAAGATGTCGCTACCATTTCTCGTATCGTCAACCATTACCATGTACAAACTCCATGGGGGACATTCCCATTAAAATTCTTCTTTTCAACAGCAGTATATACAAAAGATGGGAAAAATGTGAGTATATATGCAATAAAACAAAGAATTATAGAAAAAATAAAAGAAGAAAAATTAAAAAAAATCTATAGTGATAAAGAACTTACAAGTTGGTTACAGAAGGAAGGTTTCCTTGTTACACGTAGAAGTGTGCAAAAATACAGAACATCGTTACATATCCCATCCATTAGAATACGTACACAATAATTCAAAATAAAAATATCAATCAACTAAAATATTGTGAATAAAATATTGTAAAAATACTATCTGAAAATGACAAAAATAGCAAAAATATAAAATATATTAGTATAGGATCGATATATGCACTTATACCAGTACAAATCTATGGTATCGAAGTAGATTGGTGTGAATTAATTAGATAACAGATATAGTATCATGATCAAAAAAATGTCTATTCAGCCTTTGGGGGATAAAGTTCTGCTTTCTCCTTTATTGACAAAAGAAAAAACAAAAAGTGGTATTGTAATACCAAGTAGTGCCAGAGAAAAGCAACAAAAAGGATTGGTTTTGGCGGTAGGACCAGGTACTGAAAAGGAAAAAATGATTGTTGAAGTTGGAGACGTTGTCTATTACAATAAATATAGTGGGGATACGTTCCAAGAAGATGGCGAGGAACTTCTCATTGTAAAACAATCGGAAATATTAGCTAAAAAAGTATAGCGTAAGATAAAAATAAAATTCTGACTAAATCATATAAAATACAAAATATTTAAAATCAAAAAATTATGCCAACAAAGAAAAGAGTACACGCAGCAGAAGAAGTAATAAAAGCATCCAATAAAGCGGTTGAAATTATTGAACAAAGCGTTTTTCCTACACTTGGTGCGTCTGGAAATAATGTTCTCATCGAACAACAATATGGTGTAAGCCGTGTGACTAAAGACGGGGTTAGTGTTATTAATGAGTTGGAGGTAGAAGATCCTCTTGTCAATTCTGTATTGCAAATTTTAAAAAAAGCACCTCAAAAAATTAATAAGGAGGTTGGAGATGGAACTACATCTTCAGCTGTTTTTACAGCCTCTTTAGTACGCGAGGCTAATAAAGAGGTAAGGGAGGAAAATAATGTGTTTCGTGTTATTCAAAGTATGGAAAGGGGGGGGGTAGAGATTATTAAATCTCTTCAAAAGCAATCTCGCCCTATTGATTCTAAAAAGAAGATCAAGCAGGTAGCTACTACTTCAGCCAATCATGATATTGAAATAGGTGAAAATGTTGCCAAGGCTATAGATATGGCAGGGGAAAGTGGAAGTATTGTTGTAGAGGATTCAAAAGGAGTGCGTACAGAGATTGTTAAGTCTACAGGTCTAGAGATAGATAAAGGTTATCTCTCTAATTATTTTGTTAAAGATGAAAAACGTATGCAGGTGGTACTGGAAGATCCATATATTCTTATCTCCAAAGATAAGATAAGTAGCATGGTTGACATATTGGGGATACTCGAAAAATTAGTTGCCAAAAATAAGAAAAGTATTCTATTCATTGCAGAGGATGTTGATGGAGTTGCGCTTAAAACGTTAATCTACAATGCTAAGACTGATTTTTTAAAGACAGCCGCTGTCAAGGCTCCAGGATACGGAGATGATAAGAGTAAATTACTACAGGATATTGCAGTAATTACTGGAGCGACTGTGATTTCTGAAGAAAACGGATTACCTGCGGAAAAAATAGAAATTGATCACCTAGGGCAAGCTGGTAAAGTGATTATTAGTAGAGATAAGACAGTTATTGTTGGAGGTAAAGGGAATGCAAAAAAAATAGAAGATAGGAGAACTTTGATCACGCAAATGCGTAGAGAAGAAGATGTTTCCGATTATGAAGGTGAAAAGATGCTCAAAAGGGCGGCTCTCTTGGGCAATGGGGTTATTACTATTTATGTAGGAGGCTTTACTGAAACTGAAAGAAATGAAAAAAGGGATCTGTATGAAGATTCGTTAAATTCTACACAATCAGCTATTAAAGAAGGAGTTAATCCAGGAGGAGGAATTTCTTATTTGCGTTCTATCTCGTCTTTGGAAACAGTTAAGACAAGTAATAAAGATGAAATAATTGGAATTAATATCTTGAAAAAAGCATTAAGTTCAATATGCCATGTTATTTTACAGAATAAATATGGCAAGGGTGCTAAGGCGTGGGGTATTTTGAATGAGCTTTTTGGAAGAAAAGGGGATCAAGGATTTGATGTCTTGCAGGAAGATTTTTGTTCTCTGCTGGAAAGAGGAATTATAGATTCAACTAAAAGTATTACTTGTGTTATACAGTATGGAATATCTGTTGCTATATCTGTTCTTTCATGTCGTGTAGCCTTGGTTAGTGTTCCAGAAAAAGAAAAGGACACAACAAAGGAGAAGCCTGGTATTCCAGGTGGAGGAATGGGTATGATGTAGAGTAGATTACATTTTTTGATGATTTTTTGTTTTTTCGTTCAAGGAAGTTGTCTTTTTTTGTCATTAAATTATGAGGAGAGATAGATGGAGGTGGCTTCGTGAGAATATAAGGGATTGTCTTAAGAGTTTTTTTATATATATTACTTTTTCCACTTTTGTTTTGGAAGTGGGTGTTGTTCCTAGCGGTTCGATGCGTTGTACTCTTGTAGAGGGGGATGTTCTGCTCTTTGATAAGATAACTTGTGGTCCAGGGACGCCTTCTTCTATACATATTCCTTATACTAAAGATAAAATAGGACCGTTCCCGTCTTACATTGGTTTTTTCCCTAGATTGCGATTCCCTAGATTGCGTAACTATAAACGTAATGATATCGTTATATTTCCAGAACCTTCTTTCTTGAGTAGACCAGGTACTCCTCCGAATGCACGTGATCAGTTGGTAAAAAGGATGGTGGCAATGTACGGTGAAAGTATATATATTCATAAGGGTATTTTTTATATCGATAAAAAAGTTGTCCCTTTCCCCCCATATGCAGAGCGTGTTTTCAATGTTAAGTCTGTTCCCTCTCTACCATTAGAGCGTTTTTTTAAAAAATCTGGATGGAAATATAAAAAAGTTATAGGTAGTCCATGTTGTTATAAAATCTATCTATTGGAAATAGAGAAGAAAAAGTCTTTACAAAAACTCCGTAAATTAAGTTCTTCAATCAGGGTTCAACCTTCAATAATGAAAAAAAAATACATAGAAGACGATGAAGATTTATTAGTAGGGGCTTTAAAAGGTAATCTAGATTTTATGGCAGAAGTAGTAGTCCCTAAGAAGGGGATGAAAATAAAATTAACTCCCCATCTACTGCAAGTTTATAAACAACTTTTTTTATATCACGAGAATATCAAAAATGTAAATATAAAGTATGGAAAAAATGGAGCAGAACTTTGGATTAACGATGTATTGCAGACAGACTATACATTCAATTATGACTACTTTTTGCCAATGGGCGATAATCGTAATGGATCATGTGACGGTCGCAGTTTCTCCTTTGTACCGATACATGAAATACGAGGAATATTGCTTTGTCGTATTTGGAGCTTGCCGATTCATAGCCAAATGCCGGTTATTAATTTTTTTATAGGGTTTGTAAGAGGAGATATTCGTTGGAAACGTTTTTTTCAAAAAGTAGAATAAAAATTATGCTACTGCCTCTTTTTTACATATTTACTAACGAAAAAGTATATGAAGAATTTCTATCCCTTTGCAGATATAGAAAAAAAAGTACAAAAAAGATGGGAGAAAGCTAATCTTTTTCAGACTTCACATTGTTCAGCTTCCCCAAAATTTTTTCCTCTGGAAATGTTTCCCTACCCTTCAGGAAAAAGTTTGCATATGGGACATCCTTTAAACTATATACCTATAGATATTATAGTACGTTATAAGAGAAGTCAGGGCTATAATGTACTACGTACAATTGGGTTTGATTCCTTTGGATTACCAGCAGAACAGTATGCTTTACGGCATAATATTCATCCAGCAATAACAACAAAAAATAATATACAAGCTTATATAAAACAACTTAAGTCATTGGGGTTGGCGATTGATTGGTCACGTAGCGTTAATACTTCTGATCCTGACTATTATAAATGGACTCAATGGATATTTATACAATTTTTTGAGAGCTGGTATAATTTTAAGGAAAAAAAAGCATTTCCTATTTCTGATTTGAGAAAAATTTTTGAGAAAGAGGGAAATATACACCATCATCCAAGAGGAATAGTTAAACCTTTTATTTTTTCATCCAGTTTTTGGAAAGAAGCTAGTGAAGAAAAAAAAGAGACTATATTAATGGATTATAGACTGGCATATAGAAAGGAAACGGAGGTACAGTGGTGTCCAAAGCTATCTACAGTGTTGGCTCACGATGAAGTAAAAGGAGGTTTCTCTGAACGAGGAAATCATCCAGTGGAACGTAAAAAAATGAAACAATGGCTATTGCGAATTTCAGCATATTCCGATCGCCTTTTGGATAGATTGGAAGAGATAGACTTGCCAGTTCCTTTAAAAAAAATACAACGTAATTGGATAGGACGCTCAGAAGGTTTTATTATTCAATTTTCTCTAGTCAATGAATTAAATCAATCATTAGATAGCTTTACAACTAGACCAGAAACTTTATATGGTGTCTCTTTCTTGGCTCTATCAATTAATCATCACTTAATTGACTATTGGAAAAAAGAAAATATTGACTTAGCGCAATTTATTGCTAAAGAAAAAAAACTATCAATAAAAAAATCTTTTATAGATAAAGATATAACTGGTTACTTCACAGGAAAATATGTATACCATCCCATTACAAAAGAGAAAATACCAATCTGGGTAACTAATTATGTGGTCGAAGATTATGGAACATCTGTTGTTATGGCTGCACCTCAAGGAGATGAACGCGATAGAATATTGGCGGAAAAAAAATCTCTACCTATGCCGTCTTTGAAAAATGGAGATCTAGACTTGAAAGAGATAAGAAAACAGCTTTTGCCAATTTGGCTAAAAGAAAATTGGATAAGAAAGGCAGTCTCTTATCGTATGCGTGATACTGTTTTTAGTAGACAACGTCGATGGGGAGAACCTATACCAATCTATTATAAAAAAGGAATTCCATATTCCCTTCCCTTAAATGAATTACCTTTAAAATCCTCATTAAATGAAAATGAAGAGTTTTTTCCAAAAAATCGTTCTACAGCTAAAACGGAATGTAGGTATTACAAAGATAAATATATTTTAGAAAAAGATACAATGCCAAGTTCTGCAGGATCCAGTTGGTATTTTTTGCGTTACATTGATCCGCATAATATGACAACTTTTGCAAATAAGGAAAAGTTGAAGTATTGGAAAAATGTTGATCTCTATATAGGAGGAAGGGAGCATGCTACAGGGCATCTTCTTTTTATTCGTTTTTGGATTAAATTTTTATATGATCGAGGTTGGATTTATGTAGATGAGCCTTTCAAAAAAATGGTTAATCAAGGAATGATTCAAGGAAATACTTATTTTGTCTATCGTATAAAAGCAAGTAATACATTCGTAAGCTTAGGTTTAAAGGATAACTATACTACAACCGCTCATTATGTTTCTACTAGTCTGGTAAAGGGAGGGCTATTAAATATAGAAGGATTTAAGAAATGGAGACCTGATTTAGTGAACGCAACTTTTATTTTAGAAAATGAAAAATATAAATGTGGTCATAGTATAGAAAAGATGTCAAAATCACACTATAATATAGTGAAACCAGAAAAAATAATAGATAAATATGGAGCAGATGTTTTTCGGCTTCATTTAATGTTCTTAGGTCCAATTACTAAATCTAAGCCTTGGAGCGAAGATGGTATAACTGGTATAGTACGCTTTTTAAATAGGATATGGCAAAGGTTTAGCCAGGAAGAAATTAAAAAGAAAAAAAAGAGTTTAATAACTTCTAAGGTTAAAAAGAAATGCTATACAACTATTTTCAATGTTACTAGAGCGATGGATTCTTTGGATTTTCATAAAGCTATAAGTTTTTTGATGACTTTTATGCATACAATAGAAGATGATATGTATCACCCATGGCTACTATCTATCTTTATTCGATTATTGGCTCCTCTTACTCCACATATTAGCGAGCAACTTTGGGAAAATGCAGGTGAGAATGGATTTGTTATTAATGCACCTTATCCCAAAATAGAAAAAAAATGGATACAAGAAGAAGAGCATACCTATCCTATTGTCATTAACAAAAAAAAAAGAAATTGTATTGTCCTTTCTGCAAAATTATCTCAGGAAGATATGAAGAAAAAAATTCTACAACTATCTGAAGTAAAAAAATGGATTTCAGGGAAGAGAATTAAGAAAATGATAATAATTCCTGAGCGAATAGTCAATATAGTCACAGATTAATCGTCTTGTTCATATTCTTTCAATGTGGGAAATTTAATCTCTGTACGTGTAAAAGAATCTCTCTTTGAGAATGAGGATATCTCAGATTTCCAATTACAAACAAAAGATTTAACTAACTGTAGCCCTATGCTCCATCCTTTATCTTTTGATTTTGGTAAGTTGCTACTTGAAAAAAGAAGAGATGCTAATTGTGGATCCATTCCTTTTCCGTTGTCTTGAATAACCAAGATTCTTTTTAATGGAAGAATCTTTAAGGTTACTTTTGTTGCTTTTCCATGGATAGAAGAATTTTTTACTAGGTTTAATAAAACATGATAAAAATGATCTTCGTTACAATAACAGATCATGTCTTCTTCTTCTTTAAAAACAACTATTTTTTTGTACTGTTCTGGTAGCATAAAAATAACTTTCTTGCATAATTCAATCATACTAAGTTGTTTTAATTCTTTTTCATTACTTCCTCTTTCTATCATATGCGAAAAAATATGTAGAGTCCTCTCGTTTTTTTCGAGACCTATTTTTATAGATTCTGAAGCCTCATCTAATATATTTATTTTGTTTTTAAGAAGTAAATAATTTTCTTTTTTGTAAAACTGTTTTTTTTCTAAAGACTTTATATTCTGTAAAACATTTTTTATTTTATAAAATGCAATGTAAAAATAAACAAGGTTATTTCGTATTTCATGACCTGAAAAGAAAAAAATAAGGTAACCTTCTTTGATTTTAGTTTTAATATATTCATTCTTGTTTTTACAATTTTTTATAATAAAAAATAATCCAAATATGGATGAGAGAATAATTATCCTAGCATCCTCAGTATACTGAAGACTGTTGCAATATATTGAAATAAGATAGGCTAGATAGGAGCCTATTGCCCAAATATAAGCAAATGTAAAATAAATAAAGCTACTTTGTAGTAACATTAAAGATGTTAAATAATAAATCCAAACTATTGGATTGTAATAATAATGAAATAAATAAATAGTCGATTGAAAAGGAAATAGATAAATGAGAGAGATAAGCTTGTATTTATCTATTTTTTTTTTAGGAAGAAAATAACAGTCCATAAAAAGTAGTATTGATAGAGTTATTCCCACTAGACATAGCCAAAAATAATATTTATTAGATTCTAAATATCCACTATCGAATAGATAGAAAAGATTCCAAGAGAATGCAAAAAATGATAAATTTTGTAATCCCTGTATATATGGAATAACAAAATCATCAATTGATAAAACTATAGATCTTCTTATATAACCTCTATAGTTCCATAGTAACTCTATCAATACAACAAAAAGTTGACTACAATATATAAGGGTTAGATCTAAGTAAACTGTAACTACTATACCAATAAAATATAATATGTACCTTGTTATTTGAGTGATATAATTTTTTTTATCTTTGCATACAATATATATATATAAAGCAATTATTGCTAGCCATTGATACAAAAAAAGAAAAACAGCTAATGGTAAACTATGCAAAATTAAAAAATAAGATGTAAGAAAAATAATAGTTTTTTTTTTTTTGATACGGCTATATACTGTTTTTTCTTTAAAAATATAATTGGGATTAAAAATAATAGAATCCAATAGTGGAAAAAATAAATAAAAAAAATATAATAATAGTAAAATCCCCAAAATTATTGTTAAAATGGGTGAAATATTGTATGGAATATGATAAGAATTAATGTCAACTATCTGTTGTAATATCAGCATAGTTGCAGAAGTATAAAAAAGGAGATTAATTAACTTTCTACATATATCATAATCAATTGAAGCATAATAAAAAATAATAAATGCTATACAGTATGTAATAATAGCTATTTTAAAAGAACATATAAGATATCTAAATAAAAAAAAAGGCCAACTTGCAGTTAATGTAAAAACTATCCAGCGTAAGAAAAATAATTTTTTTTTAGGTTTTTCTATGTCGTGATATACTACTGTCAGTAAAAAACAATGGAGCATAGAGATAAAAACCGGATAAGGAAAAAAAATCAGATTTTGTGCAGGCAAAAAAAAATTATAAAAATATATAATGTAACCATAGTATATCCATTCATAATTGATCTTTCTTGTATCCATCGATACTAGACTATAACAAAAAAAAAATGCTGTCATCTGCAAGCAATACAAGACAAAAGGTTGTAAAAATATCATAATTTCAGTCTCTTGAACTAACTGAATAAATATAATTAGCTAGCTTCCCTTTATATAAAATATGTCTAAGATTTTTTTAGACGATGGGGAAAAATGACCATAATTATGGCTATTTTTTTATTTTTTGTTAAAGAGCAAGGGAAAAATAAACATATATTGCAATAAGAACTATCCTATTATTTGTGTACCTTTTTCTAAAAATTTGTGGATTATGGATTGAAATATTATTCTACCTTTTTATGATTAATTATATTAAAAAAACTAAAGATACTTAGGAGGTAAAAAACTTGATAGTTAGTACAAAAAAATTGTAGATACAACTCCAAATAGCAAGATTTTTATCTACCCTTTATCCAACAAATTTTGACTCTTTTTAGTTTCTCTTTATATTCTTTAGATCATAGAGTATCTCAACTAGTTAAATATTTGGTGATGAAATTATCCTTTGTACAATTAATGATATTAATATTCTTCGTATCTTACTTTTGACTAATTGTCTAAGATTTTTTTTGTCCCTTCTTTTATAGACTTAATATAATTTTGTAAGTTTATAATTGGTACAAATCGATAAAAAAAATTTTTGTGTATATATATTAGAAGCCGATTGATATCATCTCTAACTGCAAAAGTTATCTGAATGAGTATTCAAAAAAAATATATGATGGCTTCAAAGATTAAACCCAGCTTTTATAAATGTATGTTTTTCAAAAATTCTATCTGCTATGTAAAAAATAGCTATAATAATCAGGAAGATTTGTCTCTAAAATACCATTAGATTGTTTTGTAAGACAATAATATGGAAGAGGTAAAATAATTTCTTTATCACAATCTTGTAAAGTTAAGCAGTATTGCTTATCTAAATGATCAATCTTTTTAATCCAACCTATATTTCCTAGATTTCTATCTATAATCTTCCAGCCTATCCATCTTTCTTTTTTTAAATAATTTTTTATCTCTATTTTTAAACCAAAAACAGCTGTATTTTTCCATAGTTCTGCTTCGGTTCTGTTGTTAATACCTTCTATACTAATTAGTTCTTTATTTTGTGAAGATTCCCAAGCAGTGATGTAAAAAGGGATGAAGCTTCCTCTTTTATATAACCATGCATTGCGAGGAACTGTAGCTATAATGTCCTTTCTTCTTCGGAAAAAAAACTTTCCTTGTAATCCATAACATCGTGAAAGATGACCAAAAAAGATAAAAGAAGAGAATGTGTGAACAATATACATGGGAAACTAGTTTATATATAAAGACATGCTCCTAAAAAGATTGTACTCTTATGTTAATAAATAATTTATTAGCTGTTGTAAAAAAAGAGAAAGATCTTTCTTCTTTTTCTTTGGGAACAACTGAAAGTTTTTTTTCCTTTTTATACTATACTTTATATCATGAAAGATATGATAGAAAGGGTTAAAAGCCCACTTATTCGTCCAGAAACTTCTCTCTACTCTGTAGATATAGAATGTTCACTATTGGGTATAATTTTATTAGAGAAAGATGCAATTTTACAAATTATTGAATTTTTAAAGCCTCATTGTTTTTATAATAATAAGAATCAAAAAATATATATGGCTATTTTGACTCTTTTCAGAGAAGGATTAGGTATTGATGTTCATACTGTAGCTGAACAGTTATCTAGATCCAATGATCTTGAAAAAATAGGAGGAATGTCGTATCTGACTGAATTGACATATACTATTGCTTCTGCTACGCATATAAAACAATATGTTGATATAATAAATAAAAAGGCGATGAGACGAGCACTTCTTGTCATGATTGCCAAATTAACGAAGAAAGTTTATGAGGCAGAAGAGGATATATATCATATTTTGGATGAGGCGGGACAATCTTTGTATGAAATACTTCAAACCAATATAAAAAAACCTTACCATTCGATAGGACATTTAATAGAAAAGGTCGCGCGAGATTTTAAAGAAAAAAAATTTGAAAAAGATGCTTTCTTTTCTGGTTTTGAAAGTCTGGATGAAATTATTGGAGAATGGCCTCGGGGTGAAGTAGTTGGACTTGGGGGACGTCCAGGTATGGGTAAAACAGCATTATTATTAGAATTTGCTTACAATACTGCTTCTTTATATAAAAAAGCAGTTGCATTCTTTTCGTTGGAAATGGAAAAAACGCAATTAATGTATAGAATCTTTGCAGCAAGGACTGGCTTGGTTGCTAAAAGAATTGAACAGGGAAAGTTAAATCCATTTGAATGGCAACAGTTTTATTCAGAAATAGAAAAATTAAAGAATATGCCTATTTTTTTTGATGATACAGCTGCTTTATCTCTTTTTGAATTTCGTGCAAAATGTCGTCAACTAAAAATTCAAAAGAATGTTGAACTTATTATTATTGATTATTTACAACTTATGAAGGCCTACTCTTCTCATAATTCTCGAGAGCAGGAAATATCTTCTATTGTTATGGGGCTAAAAGCTGTTGCTAAAGAACTTAATTTGACCATTATTGCAGCTTCTCAACTTAGTAGAGCGGCAAAAATAAGAGAGAATAAAAGACCACAGTTATCTGATTTAAGAGATAGTGGTAGCTTGGAACAAACTTTTTCTATCGTTTTATTTCTATATAGAGAGTCATATTATCAAAAAATAGAAGGAAATCTCGATAATGCAAAGGTTGGATTAACAGAGCTTATTGTATCTAAGAATAGAAATGGTCCATTAGGAACAGCTTATCTTCATTTTGATGCTACTTTTACCAGGTTCAAAGATTTTAAAAAATTTGTTCCTCCTCAAAATATTATAGAAAGAGAAAGTAGCTATAAGATTCAATGAGATGTGATATATATGAGAAATATTAACATTTTAATTCTCAATTTTTCGGAGTTTTGTACGTGAGAGTAGAATTGTTTTAAGTCCATGATGAATAAAATCCAATTTTACTTTCTTTCCATATGGTTCGTCTATATATTCTAATAGGGTTGCCTTACCAAATATCGGATGTATGATCTGGCTACCAGTAGGCCAAGATTCTTCCTCTTTTTGGTATGTAAATCTAGATGATTTATATAGTTTTTTCCACTTTTTATCGATAAAATTATTTGATTTTTTTAATTTGGAAACTTCAATAAAGTCTGGTAATAGTTTCATCTCTTTAATAAAACGACTCGGAGATGCAACTTTCTCTCTTCCAAAAAGATATCGCTTTTCCGCACATGTAAGTGCCAGAAATTTTTTAGCACGTGTTATTCCAACAAAGCATAGCCGTCTCTCTTCTTCCATTTCTTTTTGTAGGGTGAATGCCTGCGATGATGGGAAAAGTCTCTCTTCCATGCCAACTAAAAAAACATAAGGGAATTCTAAACCTTTAGCACTATGTACCGTCATTAGTAGAATTGCATCTTTTTGTTCTTTTTTTTCTTCATCAGAAGTAAGAAGAGAAACATCTTGTAAAAAAGAAATTAGGCAAGCTTGAGATGAAGAATGGCAACTATCTTCTTCAAAACCTTTCAATGTGCCTAATAGGGTCTTTAAATTTTCCTCTTTAGGATTATTGTCTAACCCAGGTAATTTAGGGTATGCTTCCTTCTCAATAAGCATTGTTATTATTGAATTAGAGACTGTTGCCATCGATTCTTTGTATAACTTCTGTTTGTGTTGCTCAATAGATCGAATAAACTCTTCTATCTCCTTCTGTAATCTAGATGAAAAGCTACTTTTACTACTACGTAATGCTTCCCATAAAGAAAGCTCTTCCTTTTGACAAATCTGATCAAGTTTTTTCATAAAAACTTCACCCATACCACGTTTAGGAAAATTTATAATACGTCTAAATGCCTGTTCTTCCTCTGGATGTACTAGTAATCTCAAATAAGCTAATAAATCCTTAACTTCTTTTTTTTTAAACAGAGAATATCCTCCAACTAAATGGTAAGGTATTTGTGCTTGTGAAAAACCTTTTTCAAAAAGTATAGATTGGTGGTTTGTACGGTAAAGAATTGCAATATCTTTATACGGAATAGTTTCTTTATTTCTGATTTTAGTAATAGTATTAATGACCCATCTTACCTCTGCTAAACCATTTTTGGCTTTATAAAATTGAATATCATCCCCCTTCTTTTTTTTTGTAAAAAGTTTTTTAGTAAATGCCTGTTTATTGTTTTGAATCAAATAGTTGGCAGCTTGTAAAATATTGGGTGTAGAACGATAATTTTCTTCTAAAGAAATAAAAATATGATTGGGAAAATCTCTTTTAAATCGGTAAATATTTTCAATTTTAGCTTTACGAAAAGCATAAATACTTTGGTCATTATCTCCTATAATAAATAGATTTTTTTTCTTATTGACCATAACTAATATCTCATATTGGATACTGCTTGTATCTTGAAATTCATCTACTAAGATATAGGTATACCTTTGTTGGAAATGGTCTAAACAGTTTGGAAACTGACTAAAAAGTTGCCAGGTTAACCAGAGTAAATCATCAAAATCTACGGCTCCAATTTTTTTACATTTTTTTTCATATTCTTTATATATCTTATATATACCGCTCATTTGTTTCCTTTTGTCTTCTTCCAATAGTTGCTCTTCTTGGGCATAGTCATCAGCAGTTAAAAAGGATGTTTTGGCATCAGAAATCTTACGAAGAACTAATTGGGCAGGATATCTCTTAGGATCATATTGAAGTTCTTTAACAATTTTTTTTATAAGAGATTTACTCTCTTCTTGGTCGTAAATGGCAAAATGATTGGGATAACCTAAATGATGGATCATGGTATGTAAAACATTTTTACCAAAAGCATGAAAGGTTAAAGAAGTAACTTTATTTGCCAATTCTCCCCCTAATATTTTGATTCGTTGTTTCATTTCATAGGAGGCTTTATTTGTAAAGGTCAATGCTAGAATATTATAAGGGAGAATATTTTTTTGTAATAAAAAAGCTACCCTATAGCTTAATACTGTAGTTTTTCCTGTCCCAGGACCTGCTAAAACAATACATGCTCTATCAGTAGGAACGGCAATCGCCTTTTTTTGAGAAATATTGAGACTATCAAACTTTTCATGTAGTAACATACTATAAAATCAATATGGAGAGATTAAAACAAAATTTATCTATACTGTACTCACTAATTAAAAGCTCTTTTACTTTCTTTTTCTTTTCAAATACAGGCTTTTTTTCTTTTTATAATTTCTATTTTCATAAAAATCTCCACTCTCACAAAAATATACTATAAGAGGAAAGAAATATGATAATACAGCTCTGTCTATTTCTTCTTCAGGTTTAAAAATTTTTTAAAATCAAGATTTTTACTTTTTTTACAAAGACTCTAAATATTTAGTATAATCAATATATTTTATATCTTTATGCCATTATCTTTATATTCCAAATTTGGTTTTTATTTTCCATCTTTATATGTAATTTTTTTTTATTCTTGTAGGGTCAGATTACTTTACTTTTTATATAAGATATATATATATTTTTTTTTAATTACTATGATATGTATGTCGTTCTATCATTAAAAAAGAAAGAGAAAGGAACGTCTCTTTCCTACATAAACATTCAATAATTGATGTGAAATTTTTTTAGATGTTGAACTTCCTGAAAATAAAAATTTTGTAAAACAGTATTAATTTTGCTGGGAGACCTGGTAGCAAAAGACTATTGTTATGATATATTTCATATTCGTTTCAGCTATTGTTCTTATTTATACTTTTATTAAAAAAATAGTTTCAAGACAAAAATATAATTCTATGCTTCCAAAAAGTTTATGCATATTTATAAATGCATAAGATTAAAGAGATTAATTATGTTGTGAAAAGAGAGATTCTTTTGCGTTAGATCAATATTGATTTAATGTAAATTTAGCTTCTTCTGACATTCTGTTAACAGAGTATGGAGGATCAAATGTAAGTTGTAATGTAACTTGATAATTGTTCCCTAAGGTTTGTGCTACTTTTTCCTGAACTTCTCTTGGAAGTGATTCTATAACGGGACAATTGGGTGTTGTTAATGTCATTATTATGTGTATAAAAGGCGGAATAATATGTAATTCATATATAAATCCTAATTCGTATACATCAACTCCGAGTTCGGGATCATAGACCTGTTTTATAGCTTTAATAATCTTTTCTCGTATGGCGGAATCAAGCTTTGTATTATCTTGATTTTTTGTTATTACTTTCATATGTATTATTTTTTTATTTAAAGTATTTAATTAAGTATTTAATTACGATCATGATAAGTATTTTAAAGAGAAAAAATCACTAAATGAACTATTAGAATGTTGGTACAATATATTTAATCATAAATACTTCTATGAAAAAGTAGGATATTTTTATAAAAGTCACTAAAAATCAAAGTAATAATTTTATTGGCAATTTTCCTAATATTTTAATTCACTATTTTATAGTTCTTTTTTTGGAAAAAATCAATAGTGGAATATAATAAGGAGAAGTATTTTTTTATAATTAATGAACTGCTGTACAACTTAAGTACTATTCCGATAGAACTATCTAAAAGAACCTAGTCAATAGAGATAAAAACTGGCTTTTTAAAAAGAAATCCATCAAATCAAATTTTTTATAGAGCAAGATAATACTGAAAATTAAAAAGCGAAGTAGATGCTATTCATTAATTAAAAGCTCCTCCTTTTGCTTCTTTTTCTTTTTGATATAGATTTTTTTTTTTTCATTTGACTATTTATATTTCTACGAGAACCCTTGCCATTTATAAAGTAGACTAGTAGAGACATAAAGAAGGATAAGTATATAATATTATTCACTGTTTCTTCATTTTTAGAATAAAGTGTTTTTTCAATGCTATTACGTACTGAATCACATAGTTTAAATCCATTTAGAACATCTCTTAGGATAGATTTTTCATTTTTAGAGTTTTCATTATATAATATAATTTTTATTCTGACCTCTTTTTTTCTTTCGTTTTCTTTGACCTCTAAATCTCTTGTATACGCTTTTGTTTCATTATCCGTTTCCGTAGAACCACTACTTGTCCTAGTATTTACTAAAAAAACCACAGACTTTACTTCGGATTCATTGAAATATTCTGGGACAGGAAGGCATTTGTCTAGCATAAAATCCTTACCCTTTTTTCGCTCACCTGCTTTAGTTTTAATTTCAACATTTTTTTTTTTATCTGTAAAAACATCATCATATTTTCTATAAAAAGAAATAATTTCTTTATTATCTTTGCTATCAAAAAAGAAGTAAAGATGATTCCTTTCTCTCGAAGGATTCAATAATTCATGCAAATTTTTTTCACACATTGAATTTTCCCAAAAATAAAAATGGCGAAAACCCCTCACTTCACTGTAAAAAGAACGAGTAGTAGCATAAGATTTAAAGTTCCATTTTCCTTCAGAAGAATGGGAGGGGGCTACAGTACAACCAATCAAACCCTTTAAAAAATCAAAAGCTTTTTTTTTGCCTTCATCGCTTAGAGATGTTGCAATAAAATGATAGTTATTTACAATTCCACTAGTTGCATTGATTGTAGTGGAAACAAAAATAATGGGAAATAAAAAAAATAATTTTAATACAAAACACAACTCTTTGCGAGCAGAGAGTTCCTGTATACCTTTGATGTGCATAGAAAAAGTTTTTGTCATGTAATATGAATAATAGTAATACGATCAATATAAATATAATTAGTAAGAATATAACTACAAATATAATTAATAGAAATATGACTAATGGTACAACCAGAAATTATATTTCCAATCATGGTATGTTAACTGATGTAAATATATCCTACTATTAAGTTATGCTGGTCGAATATTGGGTATCAGTTGTAAATGCAGTACAATTTGATTGTCCTTCCCTAGATAAGTTAGCTACTTTTTACTAGATTTCTTTAAGTGATACTATAATGGAACAATTTAGGCGTCATTAATGTCTTTGGCTAGCGTAGATATTAGGTGTATAAGGATAGATATAATTAAAATCTTAATTTTATGTAGATCAATATCTGTTCAGTATTATAATATTTTTTTATATTTTTGATGATTCTTTTCGCATAGAGGTCAGCTTCTGTTTTTCGTAGACTTTGTATTACTTGATTAATGTTGTATCTCTTTTATGTAAGGTATTCAATTGCTACTAACTTATCGTAGATATTTTATAAGAAAAAATAAAAAAATCGTTTTTATAGCAAAAAAAAATTAAATTGACCAATAGGATATTGGTGTAATATACCTAACCTTAAAGTATCACTAATGAAAAAGAATCACTCAGGGGCAAAAAATCGAAGAAAAGTTCAGGAAACTCCTTCTCAAAAAAGATTCTTGCGGGAGATGAGTAAAATTGATTTGATTAGTGTCGAAGAGGAAATAAAACTTGCAAAAAAGAAAGATAGCTGTGTGGAGTCACGCCATAAATTAATACTTGCAAATATTCGTTTTACTTATAAACTGGTTAAACAGGTTCAACAAGCTATGATTAATAGTGGGTCTTTTGTAGATGGTTGTCTGCTTATGAGCTTTGCCGCTGAAGGTGTATCCCGTGCTTTGGATAAATTTAACCATACCTTAGGGTTCAAGTTTATTTCTTTTGGTGTTTGGCAGTCCAAACAATTGTTGAGTTTAATATCTAAGCGTCGTGTGATCCATCTCCCTGCCAATAAGAGAGAATCGGTAATTTCAGCAGCAAAGATAAATAATGAATTACAACAGTCGCTGGAAAGGACACCAGCTGTGGAAGAGATTGCTATGAAAATGGATATTGATGCTAAAGAGTTATCTCATGCAATACAAATTTCTAAGAATTATTTTTGTTTAGATAAACCTCTTGCAGAAACAGAGGACTGTTCTCTTATGGATATCATTCCTGATACCAAAATAATAGCGCCAGAATCTTCTCTTAAGGAAAAGTCGTTAACTGGTTCTCTTGTAGAGATGGTTGATAAATTGGAAAAAAGACAGGGCTATATTATATCCCATTATTATGGTCTGGGAAAAGCTAAAAAGAAATCTTTGGAAGAAATTAGTCAAACCTATAATTTGACTAAAGAGCGTGTACGACAAATGTTGCAGCAAGCTATTGAGGCATTGCGACGCAATAGTAAGAAGGATCGACTTTTGGATTATCTGTAGGTGGAAAATTTGTAAATATCAGTTCACAAATTTCTCTTAGACTCTGTTAAGTTGTATCGCTTAATTCTATCTAGTTTTATAGGTTTTGTGTGAGGTTAACCTTTAGTGTTGTATCACCTGGAGGCTTGTTATGAGTTGTTTTTTTACGAGGAGAGATGGTTTTTATATAATTGGGAATATGTTAAGAGGTAAAAAAAAGGGTGCCAAAAATAAAATTTTTATTTTGGCAGATAGAATCGCTCCTTTTTGGGAAGAGGATACGTTTTCTTCCCTTATGCGTGATTTGGTGATAGAGTTAGTGAAAAAAGGTTATGAGGTTAACTGTGCGGTGCCATTTTCTAAAAAAATAGACATTAGACGTTTTGGTTTACACGGTGTAATCAGACCTTCTGGTCTTTACGTTCCAGTAGAAAGAAACTATTATGGAAAGTTAAAAGTATACTCAGCTTCTCTCCCTAAATTCCGTTTTTCTATTTATTTTTTAGAGAATGAATTTTTTTTTAAAAAATCTACCCAAATAACAAAAGCAACAGATGTTCCCGATGGTTTAGATTTGGTTTTTTTTTCTAAAGCAATTATTACTATGATTAAATTCTTAAAGTGGCCTATCGATTTGATACATTGTCATGGTTGGAAAAGTTCTTTGCTTCCTTTTCATCTGCATGAAGTTCAATCTGAATCTTCTTTATTTAAGTCTATTTCATTTTTTTATTCCTTTTATGATCAGCCTTTTGATAATCTTTTAATCCAAGATGGACATAGGAATAAAAAAATAAGGACAAGATGGGCATCTTACAAAAAGTGTAAGTCTCTAACAGATTTTACGGGTAAGGTGTCTCAGTATGTTAAGTATTGTGACTTTTGTAAAGAGAATGGTAAACTACCAAGCTGGTTACTAGGAGAAAAAGTATTACCTAGGATTGGAAAGGAAGAAATTCTCAATCACTGGTTAAATAAATATTCTGCTTTTTTTGAAAAAGGTATGTCTACTAAAAAAGTTAAAAGCTAAAAATCTACAAAAAATTACAGGAATAGTCTTTGTGATACAGATTTACAGGTTGTTTTAGTTCAATAATTAATTTGTATAATTGTTGAAAAGGTTTCTTTAAAATGTCAAAAGTGGCATATATTGTGTGTATGGTCTGTAATTTGCATTACATGTTGTAGATTTTTTATAAATTATGCCAAAGGAAGATAATGTGGTAGGGTTTGATTTAGGTACAACTAATTCAGCGGTTGCCTATGTAAATGAAGCTGGGGATCCCTGTATTATACCCAATAGTGAGGGGAAGCGTACTACACCTTCTGTGGTTGCTTTCCATGGTAAAAATAATGAGGAGCAACTGGTTGGAGATGTTGCTAAGCGACAGGCTATTGTGAATCCTGATTGTACTATTGCGTCAGTAAAATCTCTGATGGGAAAAACTTATAAAGATGTTGAACCTATACTTTCTCGTTTTTCTTATAAGGTTGTTTCTGGTTCAACGGGGTTACCTGAAATTAGTATAGGTGGTCGCAATCGTACACCAGAAGAAATCTCCTCTGCAACGCTTCGTAAGCTTAAACATGATGCTGAGGAGTATTTAGGAAAAGAAATTACAGGGGCTGTAATTACAGTGCCTGCTTACTTTGGTAATGTTGGGAGACAAGCAACCAAGGATGCGGCAGAAATTGCTGGCATTAAGGTTTTGCGTATCATTAATGAACCTACAGCGGCTTCCATTGCCTATGGTTTAGATAATTTAGATGGGAGAAAGGAAAACAATATTGTTGTATATGATTTTGGTGGAGGAACCCTTGATATTTCTATTTTAGTTATTGCAGATGGTGTCTATGAAGTGAAGTCTACTAGTGGGAATAGCTCTTTAGGGGGTGATGATATTGATGAAAGGCTTACAAATTATTTAGTTAAAGAGTTTAAAAGAGAGCATAATATTGATTTGCGTAAAGATTTAAAAGCTTACCAACGTGTTAAAGAAGCGGCAGAGAATGCTAAAAAGGAGCTTTCTTCCAGTACATCTACGAGGATAAGTATCCCTTATATTGTACTGCATGATGGGAATCCTAAAAATCTTGATATTACTATTACGCGTGTTCGTTTTGAGGCGTTAATTGACGATCTTATTGAGAAGACGATGAGTCCTTGTAGGGATGCTTTGAAAAAGTCTGGTATTGAAAAAAAGGATATTCATGAGGTTTTATTGGTAGGTGGTTCTACTAGAATTCCGTGTGTCCAGGAAAGGGTAGCATCTTTCTTTGGGAGGAAGCTATCTAAAAATATAAATCCTGATGAGGCTGTTGCGTTGGGAGCTGCTATACAGGCGTCTGTTTTGGTTGGGAAGTCTAAAAAGAATGTTGTTTTGCTCGATGTAACTCCGCTGAAACTAGGTTTGGAGACATTGGGTGGTGTTTTCACGGAGATTATTCCTGAAAATACTACCGTTCCTTGCAAAAAAAGTCAAATTTTCTCAACAGCACAGGATAATCAGGTGGCAGTAACGATAACTGTCAGTCAGGGTATGCGACCATTGGCTGCAGATAATCAGAATTTAGGTCTTTTTAATTTAGTAGGTATTGAGCCGAAGCCTAGGGGAGTGCCTCGCATTGAGGTCTCTTTTGATATTAATTCTGATGGTATTCTTGAGGTTACGGCTAAAGATAAGGATACAAATAAAGAGCAGAGTATCCGTATTGAGGGGTCTGGTAATTTGAATAAGGAGGAGGTTGAGAGGATGAAGGCAGATGCCAAAAAGTATGAAGAAGAGGACAAAAAGAAGGGGACAAAGATAACAAAGTTAAATGAAGCGGATTCTTATATTTTAACTGCTGAGAAAGAGTTGCGAGAGCATGGTGATAAGGTTTCTAAAGATGTTTCTGAACCGTTGCGGGAGTTTGTTGAAAAGATGAAAGATGCACACAGAAAAGAAGATATGAAACTTCTTGAGTCTTGTAAAAAGGAGCTTTTGGAGAAGATGCAAACTTTTATGAAGGTTGTTTCTGAGCAAAAGGATAAGCCATCAAAGGCTGAAGAGGTTAAAGGTGGAAAAAAAGAGAAAGTAGAAGTAGAGGAAGCTAAGTATGAAGAGGTTAAGGAGGAGGAGGAAAAAAAAAAACAAGACTAATATTGTAATGTGTTAGGGAGGGGAGAAGAAGGGTTTATATTATAATCTTGAGATATTTATGCACCTTTGGTGGGGTAGTTGTTTACAGTTATTTACTATAAAAGAAAGGTTTAGTGTGTGGCTCTCTCTTTTGTTTTTTATTATATTTTACTTTTGTAGTATGTTTTTTTTGCAGAAAAAATAAAGGGGGTTGGTTTTTCTGTATGTGCTGATTTGTTGGGATGCAAGTTTCGTGATTTTCTTAGAAAGGTGGGTTATTTGTTAATCTGTTTATATTTTTGTTCTCATTTATATTTTTTCTGAGGATTCTAGATTGAGATATAAAAAAGTTATTTAGGTTTCCTTAATGTCTAATAATTTTGTGAAAGGAAAGCGAGTGTGTTGATGCTTTTTTCTGAGTAAAAAATAGTTTATATATTTGTTGAATCGAACGGTTTTGGGTCTACTATGAAAAGAAATTGTTGGGTTATGTTTTTTATTTTGTAAAAAAAATTGTGCTATGGGAGGATGTTTATAGTTTTTATAATGTGATTCTAAATTGCTGTTTTTATCTATATTAGTAGAAGTTTTATGGTAAAGCAGGGGGAGTTATAAAAAAATAAGAACTAAGATAGCTTTTGAATAAATAAAAAATTCTTCGAAGCAAATAAATTAATTGTTTTGTTTTTTTAAAAGGGGATAAAAATAAGACAATTTTCGGCAAAAATATAAAAAAAATGAATTCGGATGGATGTATAAAAATAAAAAGGGAAATAAATTTACTACAAAATTATTTATAGAATAAAAGAGAAGACGTTGGAATATTATCTTTAACTATATCAAATAGATGTGGAGATATGGGTGGGTGGAAATTGACAAATTTAATTGAAACAAGAAGGAAAAGATAGATCATTTGACAATAATTTATTACATGGATTTGATTTATAATTTATTAGTAAAGATAAAAAATTATGGTTTCTTTATTTTTTATCTTTATTTTTTATAATGGTGGTAAGGTGTATATGGCTTTTATATTGTAATTTTTGGGATTATGACTGAGGATGTTCATAATAATAGAATCTAATGAGGGCTATTTATACAAAAATTAAACAGCCAAAGAATTATACAAGATAATAAAATAAACAAAAAATATAGAGCTATAGATTTATGTATATATGAAAATGAAGTTTAATATAAGATTCTTTGTAAGACAAAAGAGAAAATATTGGAATATATAATATCCATTTGTGAAATATTTTATTAATAACTGTAAATAAAAAAATATTATTTTTAACTATATCAAATAGATGTGAAAAACTGACGAATTTAATTGAAATAAGAAAGAGGTTAAAGGATGGGTTATATGAAAACAGCTTGTTTGATCTGGCTGATTTCATATTTATTGGTTATTAAAATTAACAATTAAGGTTAATTCGCATTTGTGTTGTGTTTTTTATTTTTTAATAAAGGAGGTAAGCTGTATATGATTTCTTTTTTGTAATTTTTGGGGATTATGATTGATGATGTTTGTAAAAATAGAATTTTCCGAGCTTTGTTAATATATTTGTAAAATGTTAAAAAAATTAAAAAATAAATAAAATACAAAAAAAGAAAAAAAATAAATCTATCTTCCTTTACAGGCTCTCTTTTCATTGCGAGGAGATGGGGAATGTTTTATTGATCTTTTTCGTTTGTTTAATTTGGGACGACCTGCGTCAACCCAACAAGTATACCAAATTGAGGCTACCATAATTATAGACTGTTGTATGGCTTTTTCTACCTGTTTTTCTAAGAGTTGGTGATAGGTATCAGCGTAATCGTAGCTGTAGTTAATGGTGAGGTTTTTATTGTTTGGATAGAATCCATATCTTTTGTTTGTTGCTATTTTTTTTCTTACTTTTTTTTCCTGTTGTAGTAAAAATTTTATCTTTCTGTGTGTTTTGTAAAGTTCTTGTAGAATTGTTTTGGATGGGTTTTTTATATAGTGAGCTTTTCCTACGAAAAGGTTATATTTTTCCGCAAAAAGGTGAGGGAGTAGTGTTTCCCAAAGGGAATGTATGCCTTCTTGTTGGCTTTTTTGTCCATTATAATTTTCTGTTGTGTGAAGAGGAACGCATAAATCTGCCATGTAATGACCTATATCTGCTGATGTATTGGCTATTTTATAACGGTTTTTTTCTTTAAAAGCTTGAGTAAGTTTTTTCATCATGGAGATTATTTTCCAGGGAACTTGTCCGTGTTCTTGTAATTTTTCTTTTCCGTATATTTTTTCTGCTTCTTTTATATTTGTGGGAAGTTTTTTGCTTTTTGTGAAAAATTCTAAGTCGATAAAATGAAAAGAGCCTTCTTCTTCTTTGATATAGCGTCTTTTGTCTGCTCTGATTGATTCTTCTGTAATGAATGTAAGATGGTTTTTATAAAAAAATATTAGTGGTACTGGTAAGGAAAAAATTGCTTGTTTATTGATAAGTCGATGCGTTTTGAAACCCCAGCCTAAGAAGTGAAAGGGGATGAGATAGGGGATGAGATAGGGGAGATATTTTCCTGTTTTATAAAACATACTTGTATAAAAATATATTTTTTTTTAGTTTTTAATAAACATTAAATTGTGAAGAAATATTCGTATAATAGATATATTATATTCTCTATGGTCTCTAAAATGGTTACAAATTTTTTAAGGTATATTAAAAAATTTCTTTTATTTACTCTATTTTGTAGTGTGAGAAAGCGACAATATAGGTTAGTTATTCTTGGAAAATGATAGTAAGAATGCTGTCTAACTCAATGGAAAATTTTTCGAAAGAATTCAATAATAAACCAATAAAAAATTGAAAAAAAAAGAATTTTATTCCATAAATATTTAGGTAGGCTAGAACAAATAATGATTATTGGGAAATTTATTAGAGGTTATTAATAAGATTCGATAAATGGTTTAAAGAAATCTAAAAAATAGAAGCTGTTTAAGATAAAGGTTGAATGTCTCTCCTCCCCATTAAAAAAAATAGTATCAAGTAAATAATATATATAGTATTTTCTTATTAGATAAGAAAATATTTATAAATCAATGAGAGAAAAGCTCTTTTTTTCTTATTATACTTGTAAATAATTTATTTTTTATATGCATGTGGTAAATAATGGGAAAAAAATAATAAAAGATAGGATTAAGTGTTTAGATTAAAGCTGTTTTTAAGAATTGTAAACTGTTTTGTGTTTTTTTATGTGATGCGATTTTGTATGTTTGTATGAAATTTTTTTTAGTTGTTAAAAATATATTAGACTGTGAATGTATATAATATATTATATCTATAATATGTCAATTTTTCTTTTGACTTTCTGGTGATGATAAAGTGGATCTGGAAAAACCTTTTTATATGGGCTATTCTCCTTTGTAGTTGTGGATTTTTTTGGGCTAGTGGTACCAATGATAGTGAGGTTATTAGAAAAAGTCAATCAGATCCTATCTCAATGCTCGAAAGAGATAACAAAGAAGAGACAGAAGTTCATCTTATTAGGCAGGTATCAGTGGTAAAGGAACGTTGTATTGATTTGGAAGATGAAAATACAGAGCTTAAAACATCTTTTGACAAGTTTAAGGCAGATAACGAAAGGTTGCAATATGAGAATACTGGTTTGCAAATGAATTATATAACTTTTCAAGTGGATTATACAGAATTGCAAGAGAATAATAAAGATTTACATTTGTTCAATAATGAGCTTATAGATATTAATAGGGAATTGAAAAATAGAATTGAATCTTTAGAAATAGATTTAAAAAATTCAAAAGAAAAATTTAATACTATTAATGGTTTTGCAGAGAAGTTCAAGAAAAAGAACAACGATAACAGCATTGAGCCTTTAGAACAGAAAGATAAAGTTATAAGCGATTTAAATAATAAAATATCAATTCTTGAAAAAGAGAACAAAAAACTTGAAGTATATAAAAGAAACACCTTACTTCTATCAAATAAAATGAATGTTAATATTGAAGAAAAGAAAAAAATTATAAAACAACAAAATATTACTATTACTAGTATGCAATCTCGTCTATCTGCTTTAAATGAAAGGGGATTAGATAGTACTAGTAATATTCATGGGATGCAATATAATCAGCTTGCTTCAAATGAAAATAATCTAAGAAGATTTAGCTTTTCATCTCTAGAACAAAATGTAGATAGAACCGATGAATTAGAACAAGTTTCAAAATATCAAATATTTGAAAATCAAGAACAAAATCATAATGAAAGTCTAACGCGTAAAAAAACCCAAAAAAATATTGATGGTGAACCAGAAATATTTTGTGAATTTATAGAAAAAGATACTCCTTCCAAAAAACATTTTTATACTAATTCTAATAGTCTTTATACAGTGGATGGATTTGATGAAAAAGATATAGAAAGTGGAAGTGAGAGTCAAACAGAGGAAGAATTTATAAACTCTCGTAAAGATAATAAAAGATCTAAGGATGAAATCCAAATGCTTAAAAATGAAAAACTAGAGAGTAAAAATAAAATCCAAATACTTGAAGGTGAAATCTCAAATTATAAAAATAAAATCCAAATACTTGAAGGTAAAATCTCAAATTATAATAGTAAAATCCAAATACTTGAAGGTGAAATCTTAAATTATAATAGTAAAAGCCAAATACTTGAAGGTGAAATCTTAAATTATAGAAGGATTCTTTTAGGACTTTTAGGGATGGGATTTATTGCTTTAGTTTATTCCTTTTCCGATAAGATAAGATTAGGATTGGGAATATTAAAAAATGGTAAAAAAAATGCAAATAAAAAGACTAAAAACGGTATAAATAGGAATAAAAAAATAGGAAAAAAGAATTCTAAAAGAAAGAAAAAAAATGCTAAAAATGTTATAAATAAGAATCGAAAAATAGGAAAGAGGTTTTCTAAAAGAAGGAAAAAAAATACAAATAAAAAGACTAAAAACGGTATAAATAGGAATAAAAAAATAGGAAAAAATGGGAAATTGTAAAGGAAAGAAAAGAAAAAGAAAAATAAATAGAATAAGGGAAAAAATTTCAACCGTGCAAAAATTACAAGCTACAATTTTGGGAGGATAGTATTGGTTTTTTGCTGTTATGAGTCGATGTTAAATGTTTATATACTATACATATTCTGTTCTCTGTAAACCTTTTTTCAATATTTAAAAAATTGAATATATTATATGCTTTTTTTTAAGATATGACTGGTTTTCCTATATCATTTATTGGTTTATTACTTTTGTTATATTCATTAATTTTTTTTAAAATAGTTAGTTTTTTATAAAAAATTACTATCTATACTGCCCTTTACTCCTTTATAGATACTTAGGGTATATACCTAAGGGTAGCTTTTCTAATATTAGATAACATTTATAAAAAAAAATATATATTAATGTGTTTTTTATGTACTGAAAATTTGAGGTCAGCTTAGATAATTGTAGTAGATAGTTGTCATTTTGGTTCTTTGATTGAAGTATGTGATTTTTTTATAAATGTTATGAGTAATCTAAATTCTATCATAGAGGAAATTGAACTGCAATTAAAAGAGCTTAGGGAGGCTAATGAAAAATATGAAGATCAGAAGATAAAAAAATATGCTGGAGTTGGTCGTAAGGTAGCACTTGGAATTGCTAAAAACTGTGATTTTTATAGGAAAGGGGTACAGCTTCTTAGAAAGAAAAGAGGGGATGTTGTTGTAGAAAAAAAGGTTAAGTAGGATAAATTTTTGATAAGGAATAGAATGTTGGCGACTTTTTTTCGTTCAGGAATGATTTGTTGGTTTGGTTTGCCAAATGTGGGGAAGTCTTCTTTGCTTAATAAGTTTCTGAATTATCCTCTTTCTATTATTAGTCATAAGCCACAAACAACTCGACATTATTTGGTTGGTTGTGTTTCTGGAAAAAATTACCAAATTGTACATATTGATACGCCTGGATGGATTCGGGCGGATGGATTGTTGCAGGAGTTTATGATGCGACAGTTAACTAAGGCTGTTGAGGGATCTGACCAGATTGGATGGGTGGTGGATTGCAATAATCCTATTTTGGATAGTGCTGTCTCTGATTGGGTTAAGGGTCAAGATATTCCTTTTTTTATTGTTTTGAATAAGTCAGATTTGCTATCTCGGGATAGGTTGGAGATGTTGGGGAAAAAATGGAGAGGCTATTTTCCTTCTCGGGAAATTATGACTGTTTCTACTTTCGATGCGGAGGCTGTGAAATTGTTACAGGAGAAATTGTCCCAGAGGCTACCTGTTCATCCTCCTTATTATGATATGGAGGAGGTGACTAATATAAATTATCGTTTTTTGGTTAGTGAGATTGTTCGTAAGCAAATTTTTATGTATTATGCTGATGAGATTCCCTATGCTACTGGTGTTGCTATTAAGCATTTTGAAAATAGGGAGGATATAATTTTTATTGAGGTTATTATTTATACTGAGAGGGAACAACAAAAAAAAATTATTATTGGGAAGAATGGTTTGGCTCTGAAGAGAGTTGGTGTTAAGGCTAGGAAGGAAATTGAAATTTTATTAAAAAATAGAGTCTATCTTGAACAGCGGGTAAAAGTTCTTCCAAATTGGCGTAAGCAAAAAAAATATTTTCGTGTAGATAATCTGTTGAATGCGACTTTATCATATTAGTAAATGGGATAGTTTTAGTGGGTGAGATTTAATTGTTTTTTTTGTAAAAACTGGTAAGTATTTCTACTGTTTTGTCTATTTCTTCTTTTTTGGTATATCGAGAGAAGGAGAATCGGATGTTACTTCCTGTAAAATTTTTGGGGAGCCATATGGGTGGGTCTGTTGATGTTGTCATACATGTAGCCCCTGAAGAGACTTGAATTCCTTGTATGGAGAGCCAGAGTACGAAGGTTGTTTGTTTTGCTGGAGGTGGAAATCCTATTTGTATGATGGTTGGTAAGCGTTCTTTTTCAGTAATGAGAGAAAAAAGTTTACTGTTGGGGATATTTTTATTAATCCCTTTCCATAGTCTGTTTTGTAATAAGTGAAGTTTTTTTTCTATTTTTTTATTATACTGGTGGGCTAGTTCTACTGCTTTGGCAAAGCCTATTATGGCTACGATGTTTTCAGTGCTTGCTCGTAAATAATTTTCTTGCATACCTCCTGTTAACCAAGGGTCAATTTTTATATTCTTTCCGACATAAAGACAGGCTGCTCCTTTGGGTCCATGTATTTTATGGGATGAAATGGTTACTAAATCAATTTTGACAGTGTTTAGAAATTTGGGGTTCCAGGATAATGTTTGTACCATGTCCATATGAAAAAGGGCTCCATTTTTTTGACATATAGACGAGATGGTAAGAGGATCGTTGTAGCTTCCTAATTCATGATGTGCATGTGCTATACTGACTAAACTATTATTGTAATTCTGCAAGAGAGATGATAGATGTGTAATGTCAATTCGTCCATAGATATCATACTGGAGCCAGTGTATGTTAATATTTTTTTCTTTTCCTATTCGTTCTACTGTTTTATAGACTGAGGGGTGTTCCATTTTAGAGGAGATGATATTCTGAATTTTTTGACTCTTGAGGAGACCATGTAATGCCCAATTATTTGATTCTGTTGCAGATGAAGTAAAAAAAATATTTCCTTCTCCTCCTATGTGATTTTTTATTAAATATCTTGCTTCTTCCAGATCAGATTTTATTTTTACTCCTTCTTTATAAAGCGTGGAAGGATTGTAAAAAAATCTCCCTAGGTATGGTTGTATAGTTTTTTTTACTATTGGATCCAAACAGGTAGTAGATGCATTATCTAAATAAATAAGATTCTTTTCGCCCATATTTCCTACTATAAAAGATATAATTCATTTTCATTACTATTTTACGGTAAATATTTGTATATTATCACCGTTCTAGTGTTTAGTTATCATTTTATAATATGTTACGTTTATCCCTGCCTGTACTACCTTATTCGTATGACGATTTGGAGCCTTTTATAGATAAGAAGACTATGGCTTCACATCATCTGAATCATCATGGAAGCTATATAGAGCGTATCAATAAGGAGTTGGAGAGAACAAATGTGATAGAGTCTGATGAAAAAAAAATTGTATCTGAAATAAGTTTATATAATGATACTATTCGTAATTATATGGGGGCTTGTTGCAATCATTCTCTTTGGTGGTTTGGTCTGAGGTCTCCTAAACAACAGGATGGAAGTCAACCAAGTGAACTCCTTCTGAAAGAAATAAGTAAAGCTTTTGGAGGCTTTGAAATGTTTAAAAAAAAATTTGAGGAGGAAGCTCTTAAGCTTTTTGGTTCTGGATGGGTTTGGCTCTTAAAGAGGAGAGAGGGGTTGGCTATTGGAAAGACGGCTAATCAGGATAATCCGTTGATGGATATTCTACCAGAATTCCAAAGGGGTGTGCCTATATTTTGTATTGATATGTGGGAGCATGCCTACTATTTGAAGTATAGAAATAGAAAAAAAGAGTATTTAAATGCGTATTGGCATGTTCTTAACTGGAAAGTTATAGAACAAAGATGGCGAGAAGCTACCAGTTAATATCGCCTTTTTCGGGTTTGTATATGGGTGAAAATTAAGATTTTATCTATGTATATTCAACTATTGCTTTTTATTATAGGATAGAGCGGAGAATATTTTATATTTTTATTCTACTAAATACTAAAGATCTATTTTTTTATTATGTTAAAAGTAAAAAAAGTTTGCCCGATGTTGTATATTCGTCAACTAAAAAAAGAATTACTACCTGTTGAACCTGTCGAAGTTGATTATTATATCTCCAAGCTGGTTGAGTATTACTTTGGATGGGGTGTTGCAGATTGTTTATCAGAAGGTACTCGGACTATATTTCTATCAGAAGAAAGAAATATAGATAAGGCAATCGAGCGTGTAAAAAAACATGAACCGATACAATATATTTTGGGTCATACTTTTTTTTTAGATTCCATTTTTATTATTACTTCTGATGTTTTTATTCCTCGACGTGAAACAGAAGAGTGGGTAAATTGGATAATTAACAATATAAAAATAGAAGATGGGGATCGTATTATAGACATAGGAACAGGAAGTGGCGTTATAGCAATAACGTTAAAAAATCGTTTTAAAGGTGCGAAAGTGTTTGCTACAGATTCGTCTCCACAGGCTTTAGAGATTGCTAGAAAAAATGAATTCTCTGAAAAGCGGATTACTTGGAGGATTGCCAATTTTTTACATGATCCATTTGAAGAGGGTCCCTGGAATCTTATTGTAAGTAATCCTCCTTACATTCCACTATCTGAGAAACCATCTTTGGCAATCAAAGTATCTTCTTTTGAGCCATCTATGGCACTTTTTGTCCATGATGAGAAACTTTTGTTTTTCTATGAAAAATTGGCAAGATTTGGTATTGAAAAATTGAGTCCTAAAGGTAAGTTGATTTGTGAAATAAATGAAAATCAGGGGGATGACATTAAAACTCTCTTTGAACAAGAAGGCTTACAAGATGTGAAAATTTTTAAAGATATGCAAAATAAACCTCGATGGATTGTCGCGTCTCAAAAGAAATAAATTTATTTTTCTTATTTCTTAGTTATATCTTTTTTAAGATAAAGAAGGTAAAATTGTATTATTTTTGTATAGAAATTTACTTGTTCTAATTGAGTTATTATTATTATTATGCCCGTTATTTCGAAGAATGAAGAAGTTACAATCGTTCCTATTCAGAATCTATTTGTTCCTGCGTATATGGCGTATGCCATGGAAGTTATTGTTTCGCGGGCACTTCCAGATGTTAGAGACGGTTTGAAGCCTGTCCACCGGCGTATTCTTTATTCGATGTATGAATCTCATCTTTTTCATAATAAGGCGTATAAAAAGTCAGCATACACTATAGGGCTGGTTATTGCAAAGTATCACCCTCATGGAGATAGTTCTATCTACGGAGCTATGGTGCGTCTTGCACAAAATTGGTCATCTCGCTATTGCTTAATCGATGGACAAGGAAACTTTGGGTCTATAGATAATGATCCGGCAGCCGCATACCGATATACAGAAGCACGCCTTACAAAATTTGCGGAAGAGATGTTAACTGACATAAAAAAAGAAACTGTAGATTGGAAAAATAATTTTGATGATTCTCTCAAGGAACCTGTTGTTCTTCCTTCTCGTATTCCTACTCTTTTGGTTAATGGGAGTATTGGTATTGCTGTTGGTATTGCTACAAATATTGCTCCCCATAATCTTGGTGAAGTTATTAATGCTAGTATAGCTTATCTGGAAAATCCTAATTTAAATATTTCTGATTTGATGAAATATATCAAAGCGCCAGACTTTCCCACAGGTGGAATTATTTATGGATATGATGGTGTTGAGAAGTCATTTAAAGAAGGAATGGGACGCATTGTTATACGAAGCGTTATTAACATTGAAAAAAACAAAGAACATAAACAATTGGTTATTACGGAGATTCCTCCCTTTATAAGTAAAGCAGCTTTAATAGAAAGAGCAGCAAAAACAATTAACGATAAGAAAATAGATGGTGTCAGCGATATAAGAGATGAGTCATCTGGAAAAGGTATTCGAATTGTTTTTGAGTTAAAAAGAAATGCCATAGCAGAAATTGTAATAAATAATCTCTTTAAAAAAACAGCTTTTCAAAGTAGCTTTTTTGTTAAAAATATTGCATTAGTTGATGGGAAACCAAAGTTGTTGAATATCAAACAGTTGATAGGATATTATATTCAACATCAATTCGAAAGAATTCAACGAAGAGCTCGTTTTGATTTACAAAAAGCTGAAGAGCGATTACATATTTTGGAAGGTTTCTTAATTGCTTTACAAAATATTGATAAAGTAGTTCAATGGGTACGCAACTCCAAAAATAGAAAGGATGCCGAGCAGATTCTACGTGAAAAAATATCACTCAGTCAAATACAAACAAAAAATATATTGGAGATGCGTTTTCATCGTCTTACTAAGATGGAATTTGCTAATGTCCAGCAGGAATTCAATGAAACTTCAAAGCAAGTTCTCTCTATAAAAGAATTACTTGCATCCAAATCCAAACAACACGAAAAAATAAAAGGAGAGCTATTGGATATCAAAGAGAAATATGGAGATGAACGAAAAACGGTCATTCAACATGAAGCACGTGAGTTAGAAATAAAAGATATAATTCCCAATTCTCCTATGGTTATAACCATATCAGAGCAAGGCTATGTTAAAAAAACTTCTTTAGAATACTATAATACTCAAAAGAGAGGAGGAAAAGGAAAAAAGGGAGTAGTCCCAAAAAAAGAGGATAAGATATCGAATATTTTTCTTGCCCATTCCCATGATTATATATTTTTCTTCACTGAAAAAGGAAGGGTTTTCCTAAAGTATGTATATGAACTTCCAGAAGGAAAAAGATACTCGCAAGGGCGAGCAGTACAGAATCTTATTCAATTAGAAGGTAAGGAAAAATTATGTACCATTTTGAGTTTAAGTAAATCAGAAAAAGAAGATTATAAATATCTTTTTTTTGTAACTCAGAAAGGTTTTGTCAAGAAAAGTTTATTACAACTCTTTATGCGTTTTCGTATTAGTGGGAAACGTGCTATTTCCATTGGTAAGGGAGATAAGCTCATTGCGGTAAAGCTTTCAAAAGGAACTCAAGACATCTTCTTGGCTACAAAATCTGGTAAGAGTATTCGCTTTAATGAAAAGGAAGTGCGTTGCATGGGAGTAGGAGCAAAAGGCGTAATAGGAATAAAAACATTGGGAGATCATGTTACAGGATTTGCTATTACAGATAATCCAGCTACTATCAATGCTACTACAGTTAGTAGTGATCAGGTTACAGGGTTATCCATTACAGAAAGTGATGATACTGCGGAGGATAAGAATCTATTAATAGTCTCATCTAAGGGCTATGGTAAATGTTCTAATTTAAATCAATACAAAATTACACACAGAGCTAATCAAGGTATCTTAAGTATGCGAATTACAAAAGAAACAGGTAAGGTTATTGCCTTGCAAATAATCAAGAAAGATGACGACTTATTAATCATTACTAAAAAAGGTGTTGTATTGCGACTTAATATGAAACTTATTCGAACAACAAAACGTGTAACTCAAGGAGTACGACTAGTCCGTTTGCAGAAAGATGATAGCATTGCTTCTGTACAAAAAATTGATACCAACATTATGAAAGAAAATATTGATTCAATTGTTTAGATATATCATTTTTTCTATTTGGTATGTACTATTACCTCTATATTATTTCATTTTTAATAGCATTAAATGTAAGTTTTTTGGGAATATTTTTATTGTTAAATAAGGAATTAATGGTGGGAGATGCGTTAGCAAATAGTATGTTAGTTGCTATCTGGTTAACTTTTTCTATTTTCCATAATCTTTCTCCATGGGGTCTTTTAGGAAGTAGTCTTTTGGTAGGGAATTTAGTATTGATAATTTTCTATATGACTAAAAATAGTGGAGATTTATCATCAGATGCTAGCTTAGCTTTAACTAGTTCTTTTTTTTTTTCATTGGGAACTGTTGCAATTGGTTCGCTTTCTCAAAAAATTGACTTAGATATAGAGTGTGTCTTTTTGGGTAAAATAGTTTTTGCTCCTTTTTATTTATACGACTGTGCTGGATTTCTGATACCCAGAGCTATTATAGAATTGATTGCTTTAACTGTTCTTAATATGCTTTTTTTATTTTTTTGTTTCCCTACGTTGAAAATTATAATTTTTGATCCTATTTTTGCACAATTTTTGGGTGTTTCTGTACAGAGATGGCGAATGGCTTTCATTTCTATGGTTTCTATTACGGCTGTAATTTGCTTACGTATAGGAGGTCTTATTCTCTTTACTGCTTTCTTATCTATTCCTCCTGCTATAGCGTACCTTTTAAGTCATTGTTTTACTCCGCTTTTTATACAGATGTTGATTGTTAATATATTGGCAATATATTTTGGAATATCTTTTGCAATACGTTGGAAAATTTCTGTGGAAGGAAGTATTGTTCTGGTTCTAAGTTGGTTTTTCTTGGCTACTCTTTGCTCTTTTATCTTTCAATCTGTTAAAAAGAAAAAATATTAAAGGTAAGTATAAAATATAATTTTACACAAAATGATTTGTACAGCTGTAAATAAATAATTACATTTGTTATCTAATCAAATCTAAAAACATGGTAAATACCAATTCAAATCAGTTGTAGAGATTAAAAACTCTAGTATTATTGAAGATAGGAGCTTTAAAGGTAGTGACTTTTCGGAATTAAGACTTTGTTATAAAACTTTTAAAAATTGTAACTTTGAAGAAGCTAAATTTAAAACGTGTATTTTTATAAATGTAAAGTTTGTAAATACGAATCTTAAAAAAACTAACTTTGAAGATGTTTACATTGGAAATTCTTATTTTGAAGACTTTAACCTTAAAGGTGCTACACTTAGAAAAATTAATATTATAAATACAGAGTTTAATACTGGTAACCTTGAAGAGAGTAAGTTTGAATGTGTTGCTACTTTAGGGACAAAATTTAGCAATGTTAAATTTAGAGTTGCTGAGTTTGAAAATTTTAAAATTATAGAAACTAAAATTAAAGATTGTAATATTGAATATGTTGAGTTTAAGGATACTGACCTTAATATCACTTATGACGATGGTTTTAAGTATACAAAAGAGATTTGTCTAAAAGTAGGAGTTCTTATAGTAGCATTGAGCTTACGGAGTTTTGTAATGTTAACCTTGGAGATTCTTATTTTAAAGCCATTAATATTATGGACACAAAGTTTACTAGGACTAATCTTAAAGGTAGTATTAGTGGTATTTTTTGCATAGGAGGGGTTTTTAGGACAGAGTTTAGTGAAGAACCTTAGATATTCTTATTTTGAGAGAATCAGTTTTTATGAATTAAAGTCAAAAAGTACTAAGATGTTTAACAAAACTAAGTTAAAAGGTTCTGATCTTAAAATTTGTGAGTTTAGAGATGTAGACCTTAGACTGGTTGAATTTAGGGTACATTACAAAAAAAATAAAGGAGGAAATAGAGAAATTAAAGGTGAAGAATCTTCATATTTTATAAAAAGAGATAAAAGGGAAGAAGTCGTATTTCTTCCTTGTGTGAATTATAATAATAGTTGTAGTAGAGAAAATGCAGAGAAAATTGCATCTATCTTATATCAAAAGACGAGCTTTACACTAAAGATGGTTTGAATTTTTATTATTCAAATAATGAAAATATAGCTGAAGGTAGTATTATCGTAATCGACAATATAGAAAATATAGAAAAAAGGTTTTTTTTACTAAAGTCGAAAAAGAGGAAATAGAACACTTCCAAAATGTAGTAAGGCATGAGAATCGTTTGGATAGAATTATCAATAGATCAATAATTAGATTTGATGAAAAAATGGAAGAGATTTTCCGATTAGGTTTGTTTGAGAAGATAAATTGTGGTGATTTTTTTGCAGAGGCAAAAATATGTAGAGGGATAATTTCATTTCTTGAAGGGATGAAAAAGTTAAAAAAAGATTTAAAAGAGGAAGAGAATTCAAATTATACTGATTACGATAATGAAAAGTGTACAATGTTAGATATTATATTAAATGAGAATGCTGATCTGAATATAATAAATGCATCTAAATTTTTTTCTATAAAAGCTGAACATAATTTAAAAAAAATAACATGTCACCTAGATTTATTGAAAGAAAGTCTTTGTGATGTTCTTGGTAGTTATATTGAAAAGGAAAGAGGAGAAAAAAAGAAAGAACTACTCAAGCTTATAGATGATATTTATAAAGACAAAATCAGTGTAAAAAAAGAAGAGGATCAAGATTTAGAAGCAATCAATAATAATTTTATAGAATTCAACAAGAAATATAATATATATAATGGATTTTTTGTTGAAACTTCTAAAAAATATAAAAAAGATGAAAAACATGAAAAAGATATTCCTGAACACTCTCTTGATGACTATATTCCTTCTAGAGTGGGATCGGGTGAAAGAAATTATAACATAAAAGAGAAAGTAAAAAAAAGATTGAAAGAAAAACTAAAAAGAAATATATATCTGACTTATTTTCTAAAGAGTGGAGAAAGGTTTATAAAAAAAAATTTACAATAGCGGAGTAAATAATTATAAAGTAGTAACAGACAAAGAAATAAGGATTGGTACAACAAAAGATTATAAATATTTTCCTTCATACATAGAATTTTCAGAATTTTATGATAGAGTGAAGGAAAAAAAGAAGAATTAGAACTGAAAGGAGGAGCAGGATTTTTTAACCTAATCCAGAGAACCGTCCAAGTAGTATTTGATAAAAATAAAAAGGAGGAATATGGAAAAAATGAAGGAGATAAAGCTCTTATATCTGAATGTTTTGATCTGTTAAATATCAATATCGAAAATTATAAAATAGATATTGAATTATTACCAATTCTTAAGAATATTTATCACGATGAACTGTCAGGGTTAAAGGCAAGTAAACTGGAGTCTATGAATCCTAATCATATTAAAAAAACTATTATAGAAGATATTGTTGAGCTCTGTAATGCCTATGAGAGTATATTTTCAACAAAGATAGAAGCTAATGGTGGAAGAATTGTAGGTCTTATTGATGAAAACGAAGTAGATGAAGAAGATAAAAAAAATAAAAAAGATATTTATCTTTTTTAATAGAACCATGGAGGTGTTCTTTGAATAACATGTTTCATGTTTATAGATAGTAGGATTGAACATATTGAAGATCTTAAAAAGGAGCATAAAGGAAGCTTTTTATCAAGATCTGTTCTAAAAGAAAATAAAGAAAATGGGGAAAGTAAAGAAAAAGAGTTGTTAGAATATTTTTTGGAAAAACTAAAAGAACTAAAAGATATTATTCTTCATATGGGAGATATAAAAAAAATTGCAGAAGCAATGATGGATGAAGATAAAAATAATAAAGTGGCTACGTTTGAATCATTAGCGAATTCAATGGGTAGATGTCCTTATATTATTGAAGGAAGTTTAGCAGGCGATGAAGCAAAAGAACTATTAGGAATATATTCTTTTTTTAATTTTGAAAATAAAAAAAATGAAAAGTCTAGTAAATTATTAAAAATTGCTAGTTGTATAGAAAAGTTGCATTTGTGGTATCACTTCTGATCCTGATAATAAAAAAATCGGCAGTTATTATCTTGAAATCGATATTATGGTAAAAACTTTAAAAACAAAAATTAAAAACTACGAAGAAACAAAAAAATTATTCCTTTTATTTAAAAAAGATATTAAAGGTGCTATGTAGAAAATAAAGGAAAATAAACAAAAAGATATAATAAATCTAGAAGAATACAAAAAAAGTAACGTCATATATTATAAAATACACGAAGAGAATAAAGAAAAAAACAAAGTCAAAGAATTTAGTACTGGAGAAAATACTTTAAAACTTTTATCATCAGCATCATACAGGAACTTTTTAATAGATATTGGGATTGTTAAAAAAGGTATGTTTTTAGAAAAAAACATACCTTTAGTTTTTTGCTCTTATAGCGATTATAAGAAAGAAGATCTTAGTCAAGCAACAGTTGAATGTGATAATAACAGTAATAATAACATTAATAATAATAACTCGAGTTTTATCTCATTAAAAAATATTTTAATAGGGGTTATATTTCTTGTTGTTCTATATGTCTTTTTGGAAAATGATAGTTCTACTGACGTACATATCAAGATTCCTGCAAACATAAATAAAAAAAATAAATAATAGAACCAGTATAGGTAGGAAAATTTAAAAAAATCCTCTTACTGATACAGAAAATCTAATAAGAAAAGGGAAAACTATAAAAAATTAAAATTTTATTGAGACTAGCATTTTAAATTAATAAAAAACTAATATTATATTTAACTTTTATACTCATAAACGTATAAAAATATATATATTTTTTTATATCTTTACTATATAGTCATTATTTATATGGTTAAAATTTTAATAGTTGAAGATATTAATTTCTGGGGAGATTTTATACAAAATTTTTTATCAAGCAAAAAAGTTTATTCAGATATAGCAAAAAATGGAATGGAAGCAGTAAAAATAGTAAAAAAAGATAAGTATGATGCTATTATTATGGATATAAATATGCCTTTAATGAATGGCATAGAGGCAATTCTGAGAATTCGAAAATTGAAATATAAAAAACCAATCGTCTGTTTTTCTTCATTAGAAGAGGATAGCAAAGAGGTAATATTTGCTAAGGAAAATGGTGCGGATGGATTTGTTCATAAGGATGGTAAAAATTTAGATCAACTTTTTGAAATATTACAAAGGTTATTTTATGAAAAAAAATATTAGAAGTAGTAGTATGTATAGCAGGGCAAAAAAATTCTAACCAGAGAGATTAAAAGTTATTATATAGTTAGAGATATATGTTATATTAATGAATATATAATTAAATAATCAATGATATTTGTCATAATATTTATTTTCATATTACGTTTTCTATTTGTCATACCTATGTTACCACTTCTCTTATTATTATTATTACTTTCGTCACCAAAATATACAAAGTTAGGAAATCTGGAGGTTTAAATCTGCATTCATAGTTGGAGGATTAGAGTTGAAAAATTTGATATCCACTATTCAGATAGATAAAAGATAAGGTGATTATATATTACTTTGGACAAAATAATATTTATTTTTAGTCTGATGATATCTTGATAGTATCTTCGACAGAAGCACTTATATTAAGGGCTTTTTCATATTTACTTATTTTTGTTTTTTCTCTTCTAAATTTTTACTATACGGTAGATGTTTTATGTAATACTCCATAAACGACCAATCGAGATAACCGTCTTTGATTATAGGTAATTTTATCTTAGAGTTTAATATTTTCACTTTTCTCCACTTTCTAATGTAACTGAATCTATATTTTTCAAATTCTATTACTGTATTCAAAAACATGGCTATGTAGGTATTTAAAGGAAATAACGGCATTAATTATATTGACATCACATGTAGTGTAAAAAAATGGTAAGTATCCCTTGACAACAAGTAAATAATTTTGTAACTTTGTAGAATATTTAAACAAAACAATAAGATCATGGAAAAAGAAAAATTTACTATCAAAGACTTCAACAAAAAATACCAAAATAACAATGCTTGTCTACAAGAGATATTTAAAAACAGATACAAAGATAAAAAAAATTGTTTTAAATGCAAAAATAATTTTAAAGTCAGCTAATTTTATCTTAAGGCAACTAGCTACAAACCTACATTAATAATCCAAATATAACATAAGTGAACTTTTTAAAATCTCAATTGCAAATTCAATTTAAAGTATAATTTACCATCCCTTTCACAATAGATTTTACCATAGCGGTGCCTTGTGGTAGATGGTGTGTCTAATTTGATATGATTGTACAAATAGTTTTTTAAATTTTCCATTTCTATAACATGAAATCCGACACAATCACCAGTATTCTTCATAACGATGATTCCATTAGACTCGAAGTTCCCATTCCATTTTTTTCCAGCAAAGAAACCAAGCAATATATCCACCAATAGTTTCTTTGTCATGTGTTCAATTAAACTAAGGTCTTCGTAGCCGATATCTTTTTTTAATAACCCTTTTTCATGAATATCATCTACTATGTCTTTTATTGATGACTTTCTGTCAAAGAAAAATGTCATTAAAACATATCCTATAACGGTAGACATTTGCGAATCAACCATCTTTAAGTTGTAGTCCATTGCTTCTTGTTCAGCACCCATAAATTTGAACTGACCTCCAAGCCCAGTTATAAAAGCAATTCTATCTTTTAGTTTCGTTCCAGTGTTTATCGAATTGACTTCGTCAAGCTTCGAGGCATCAAAATTAGATACTTCAAATACAAAGTTTGTGTTTCCAGACGCATTAAGTAATGTTGATTTACTACCTAAGTATGACTTGATTCCGAAACCTTCATCTTCTTTTTCAATATCCTCGTTAGAAATATCAAGATGAATATCCGCTTTTTGGTAACTCGTACCTCCCTTAACAACATCAAAACCTAAAGAACTCTGTATAACTTCAAAGGCTGGAATTTCGAAAGTTCCAGAACCATCTTTAATCGCATTAGTTAAATCTGATAAAACCGATTTATTTAAAATCTCTGAAATATCTATGGTTTTCTTTTCCTCCAATTTCCCTTTGACACCAACCTCAACAGTAGATTCGTTGACAATGAAAAATTCTAAATTTAGATTTTGTGTTGTTACTTTATTGATTTTGAAAAAACTATCAGTAGCATTCATATCAGCATCAGCTAGTGAAAGCTTTTGTTCCAATAGAAGCTTTACAAAGACTAATAGTTCAGCCCATTCTCCTTTATTATTTGTCTTTTTCATTTCTTTATTATTAGTTGACAATTCATTCATATAGTTAACTAACGCTGAAGCAACTTCACGTACAGCATCAACTGCCACACTGTTTCCTAATTGCTTCATTGCTTGAGTATTACTTACTGGAAACTCAAAGTCTTCTGCGAACCCTTGCAACATTTTCCCTTGTTCTGGCATTAGTTTTTTAACAACACCATCAACGAGATAAGCATCCCAGTTTCTTCTGTCTTCAATGGTAGAACCTCGACCACCAACTCGTATTGTAAATCCAATTTCTCTACTACATTCACCGCCCCATACATGGCTCATATTGTATTTAAGTGGTATTGGGTCCGGAAACTTGAACTCACCATCTTTAATATCATTTCGGAACCCTACCATAAAAGCCCTAGGTCTTAATTGTGGTAACCCATAATCAGAGGCTTTCACAATTTTAAAGTAGAATGAGCAACCTAATTCTTTTTCTAGAATATTTCTTATAACCTTAAAAGTGTTACCATTATCATGAGATACTAATCCACGAACATTCTCTAAGAAAAATGCCTTAGGCTTTTTTGCTTCTAGAATCTCAGCTACATTAAAGAATAGATTGCCTCTTTCTGAACTGTGCTGGTCATCAAATCCTCTTTTGTGTCCAGCTTGACTGAATGGTTGACAAGGAAATCCAGCACACAAAACATCGAAATCTGGTATTTCATGTGCCGACATATTTCTAATGTCAGCATTAAAAAGCTTGTTGTTGTTCTTAAACAACTTTGGCGAAACTTTTTTGAAGTTATGCTCATAAGTAACCCTAGCATGCTGGTCCATCTCTGAAGCGAAAACACACTCCCCACCAATATCATGTAATGCAGAATGGAACCCTCCAATACCTGCAAACAAATCAATAAACTTAAACTTATATTTCTTCTTTGACATTCAACTTTTGTTTAAAAAATCAAAGGTAACTAATAAGAGTTTGATTGTAAAATCTTGATTCGATTCTTTGCATTTTCTATTTCAATTCTTAACCTTAATATTTTATTAAAATACTTATACAAAACTATCAACAATTATACAAATAATAATCTAATATTCACTCTCTTCAACTGATATTCTTTCCCAAAGATAATCACAATATCCAACATCTGGGTATTCTCCTTTTATTGGAAAGTTATATAAAAACCAACATTTTATATCTGGATCCCATCTAAGCCCCAATTCTTTAGCTTTTTCCTTTTGCTCGTAGGATACATCATAGTAAATACGATACTTAAAAGTCTTGCTATACCATATCTCCTTTTGCATTTCATCATACTCATTCATATTATAAACCATTTATCTTATTTACAAATTTATCATCACCTTATTAAAACTTGTAGATAATACAAAAGAAATATTACCTCCATCAAAATCTTTAACAAGACTGACACCATTTATAACTAAATGGAGAGATAGCATATGTTTTTTTTACCATGTTTACATTTATGCAACAGGGCTTATTGTTCTTATTTTTTCTAAGTACGCTATACAAAAACCATTTTTATGAAATTTTTTTATCATATCTATAATACTATTCATTTCTACTATTTTGATTTATTTGAATATATACAAAAATTTTGTGCAAAGTAGTATATAGTTACCAAAGATAAATAATTAATAAGGAGTTTTACAAAAACTTAAAAAAAAAAAAATATATTATAATCGTCATCTATTTTATATTGTACTAAGCTATTGGATACAGATAGTTTTTTTTTGTTTATTACCATCAATTTGAAATATAGAAAAGACAAATTGGGAAAAAGGATTTTATTCTACTGCCTCTAAGACATATCCCATACAGAATCCACCCTTCTCTTTTTTTTTCTTTTTTTGAATATGGTTAATTTTTTTTTTAGAAAATCCGTATACTTTACATATTTCTTCAATTACTTCTTGAAGGTCTGCTAATTCTTCTTCATTCTTATCCTTAGAAAACTCTTCTGCTTCCTCTACTAATTTTGCTGCTAACAGATCGCGTCTTTCTTTTTCATTGGAGAAATATCCTATTGATTTTTGTCCTTTTTTTTCTATTATTTCTTTTATTTTGTTTCTTACTAATTTTTTCATGATTATGTAGTTGCAATATATTATCGATGTTAGTTTTTTTATTACGCAAATTCTACCTGTATTTCGAAGTCTCTTTAAGTTTCAAATAAAATCAATGCATATTTATATTGTATTTGTATTATTCGTAATTATTTATATACTATTTTTAGTCTTTTTAGGGAACAAACGTCTCTCGCCAGCCAACCATCTTTTCCGTACGATTTCCTCTTTTATTCATATTTTTTATACTATCTATTTCAATAGGCATCATTTTTATCGTTTTCTTAATGTCATCTGCTGTTTTTTTAACTTATCTGTAGATAGGATATCTGTTCTCTGATGATCCGTTGTTTGTTGTTTTTTATCAACTTCAAGACTGTCGCCTTAATCTGGTTCGGGATTATAAGTATATATTCAAAAATTAACAAAGACATATAATTTGCGAAGTTTTTAAAAGAAATCATAATTTTTTGGATTAAAAAAATGGGAAATAATACAATAATTACTCAAATATACTAAATATACAAACTCCCTTTACTTCTACAGAATTATTTTTTTTATTGAATACATATAGTATTTCTATACGAACAAATTAATTTCTTTTTTATTAAAGTCCATTAGATATCCATGTATGATATTGCTTATATGAGTCGCTCCCTCGGTTTCACATAAAATCTCTACTGCTATAAATTCATACTGGATCTGTGCTATAAATAATTGTTTATATGCTATTCTCCAGTTTTTCCAGGTAATAAGTTTCTTTCTCCATATCATCATCCTTTTTTCTTCTTCTTCCTGCCATTTTTCATTTTCTACCTCACTTTTTTTCCGTATCTCTTTATTTTTTCTTCCTGTTGCAAGCCACTCTTTCCATACTACAGACCATTTTTCTCGTGAAATTTTCTGTTTCATTAGTGCTATCTGTTGTTTTTTACAGACGGTTCTCCACTCTTTTTCTAGTTCCTTCTTTGTTCTATATGCCTCCTGTTGTCTCTCCTCTGCCATCTTAAACCGAAGCTCAATTGTCTGATGATCTGTTACCTGTTGTTTCTCTATTAAGCTTAAGACAGTCGCATTAACTTGGCTCAGACTTATTAGTATACATTTAAAAATCAACATAGATGTATAGTTTGCGAAGTTTTTAAAAGAAATCATAAATTTTGGTTTTAATAAAGATGGAAACAACCCAATAGTAATATCGCTAAACCAAAGATAAAAAATATTTTTTATCTTATCAGATTATTTATTTGTTTTAACATGTCTAATATATATAGTATATGAACTACTTAATTTCATTTTTATCAAAGTCCACTAGATAGCTATGAATAATATTGCTCATATAAGTTGCTCCCTCAGTTTCACATAAAACCTTTACTGCCACCAATTCATATTGTATTTGTGCTATAGATAGCCGTCTATCCGCTATCTTAAATTTTTCCAATGCTACTAACTGATTTGCATTCGCTACACTAACCGATTCATTTGCTAACTTCCACTTTTTCTCCATTAATTGACACTCTTTATGTGACGTAATATACCAAGCCTCTAATATCATGCGACTATTCATGCTACCATACATCTGATAAAATATAAATCTCTCTCTCTTTTCCAATTTATCTTTTTGTGCCAGCTCCAAATTTCTATTTGCTTCTTGTCGCAAAGATCGTACTTCAAACTGCTTTTTTAACACTGTCTCTAACTCTTTATCTGCTACTTGAAACAAAACAGTTGCTTTCAAATGCTTTCTCTCTGCTTCCTTCCATTCTTCCTCTATTTTCTGCAACTGAATCTCCGTTTTTTTTTGCTCTTCTACTTGTCTCAAACTAGTTGCCTCAAGATAATTCAATCCTACAAGCATAAATTCAAAAATTGACAAAAACAAATATCTCGAAAAGTTTTTAAAAGAAATCATAAATTCTGGTTTTAATAAAGATGGAAACAAACCAATAGTAACATCAGCGTTTAAAATATATAAAATATCTTTTATATTATCAGATATTAATATTTTTATTGAATGTATATACTAATTCTATACTATATGAACTACTTAATTTCATTTTTGATAAGGTAATCTTGAATTGAATGATTGTATTGAAGGGGGGGGGTATTTTTCAGATTATCATACTGGCTCAAGAGAGACTGGAATTGATGATGATTTTAATAGAGGGACAGAACATATTGGAGATTTAGATGACAGTGAAACTTCAAGAAATACTGAAAATAATATTTTTGAAAGTAATAGTATGAGGTATAACAATAATTCTAGAAAACCATCCTCCACTATTTCAGAAAAATCTCTTTGCTCTAAGATTGGCAAATGGTGTAATAATATTTTTTCTTCGGTAATATTTTTTTACATTGGAATAGTTTTTGCTGTTTCCTTCCTTTTCCTTAGTGTTTATGACTTTTATCTTGTTTCAACAGAAGTTTCAACACAAGAAGGTAAA
>PJEL010000331.1_pt1 | contig 56569 bp, 52 predicted proteins | sample 1853271 | NCBI WGS metagenome assembly PJEL01 (sample SAMN08108733, study PRJNA415343) | Invertebrate metagenome, whole genome shotgun sequencing project. | host: Globobulimina | place: Sweden: Gullmar Fjord | collected 2015-08
CGTCATGGTTTTCCCTTGGAGAGATGATAAAGAAAAAATGAAAATTGGAGGGGAAAAAATATGGTGATTTTGAGAGAAAGGCGGCTGGGATTTTTTCCGCGGAGCGGTTCAGTTCAACAAGTTAACTATACAGAATGGGCCAATATGCTGCTAGGCAGATTCTGCCTAGCACGGTTATTGATTTTTGATTTAATCCCTGAAAAGCTTTGCAGTGGAGTTATAAAAAAAATATTGCCATTCTTTAGACCTTTTTTAATTACAGAAAATAGCGTAACCAATCTTTGTTATTATACATTTATGATATTTTCATGCAAATAAAAACAATTAGGGAAAGACCACGGTTTGTTATGCATGGGGTCAGGATTGCGTTATTGCTATTTTTAAATAATGCAACAGTGTAAGCCTGACCCCAAATCTCAAATCTTATATCCACCGTATTCCCAGGCAGATGGATGTTGTATCTTGCCGGTTCTGACCATATTGAGGTCGATATATACAATACAGCGAATTAAGTGTTCACCTGTTTGCACAGCTGTCGCATGATAACGATCTTCCCAAAATGATCCTTTTCGTTTTTTTCGTTGATTGAATTCCCTCGCAGTTCTTCCTGCCAGTAATTGGATAGATTTTGGTATAGTTTCTTTTTCGTTCTCAAAAACGAGCAGGTGGTTCTGTGCGTTTTTTGCTCGACTCTTTTTTGACATTACAACAGAGTATTATAGTTGGACTTCTTCTATGTGGAAGTCTTTGAAACAACTTCTTACTTGTGGGCATTACATCTTTTGTAGCTTTTAAATTATACGTCACTTTTTGGTAATTTGACTGAAGGTCTGTTGTGTAATAATATAAAGTATATACAGTTTTGTTTGATGCAGGTATTTAACTCATTCCAAGGAGTTTTCCATGAACCTGAAAATACTTGTAACTGGTGCTGGTGGTCAGATAGGTACAGAGCTTGTTGAAGCTCTTCGTCCTCGATATGGAGAGTGTAATGTAGTTGCAGGAGGGTATCAAAAAGTTCTTCCTGATACATTATTAAAAACAGGGCCTGTTGAGTATTTTGATGTCTGTGATTCAAAGGAACTTCATAATGTTTTGCAACGATATGAAATAAATGTGATTTATCATCTCGCAGGCATGCTTTCTGCTGTTGCCGAGGAAAATCCTCAGCTTGCCTGGGATGTAAATGTGGGAGGGCTGCGAAACATTCTTGATGCTGCAAAAGAAATTGGGTGCAGTGTATTCTTTCCATCTTCTATCGGTGCTTTTGGTCCTGCTACTCCTTCCTTAAATACTCCTCAGGTTACTATACAAAGACCAAATACTATCTATGGTATTACCAAGGTATCAGGAGAACTTCTCTGCGACTATTATCATAAAAAATTTGGAGTGGATACTAGGGGACTACGGCTACCAGGGCTAATTTCGCATCAGACAAAGCCTGGTGGCGGAACTACCGATTATGCCGTAGAAATATTTTTCTCTGCAATACAGCAGGGCAAATACACATGTTTTTTAAAAAAAGATACTTATCTTGATATGATGTATATGCCTGATGCCATAAAGGCCTGTATGAAATTGATGGAAACACGAAGCGATAAATTAATTCACCGTAATGCTTTCAATATTACTGCCATGAGTTTTTCACCTGAACAGCTAGCATCAACAATAAGAGAAATCATTCCAACCTTTAAAATGGATTATAAAGTTGATCCAGTACGTCAAGCTATAGCTGATTCCTGGCCAGACAAACTAGATGACAGTGCAGCTAGAGAGGAATGGGGTTGGCTGCCACAGTATGATCTTGAATCAATGACCAGGGAAATGATCACTTCCATTCAAACCCGTTAAGGAACCACAAATAAAAATATGAGGTGAAGGATTAGTCCTAATTCTGGGAGGAAATTCAGATGGCATTGGATAAACTAAACAATATACTTAGTGGTAAAGTAAAAGAATTGGCAGCCAAACAATCTCTTAAGAGTCGGGAACACGTTATTACAGGTATAAAAAAATCTGATAATGGATTTGGCCCTCGATATTATTTGTCAAATCAACAACAAACAGAATATTTACGTTTTAATAGCAATTCATATTTGGGGCTTAACCTGGACTCAAGAGTAATTAAGGCTGAAGAGGAGGCTGCCACAAAATTTGGAACTGGTCCTGGTGCAGTTAGGTTCATCAGTGGCACTTTTGCTTCTCATAGAGCACTTGAAAAACAGTTGGCGAAATTTCACGATAGAGAGGATGCCATTTTATTTAGTGCAGCCTATGGTGCAGTCATAGGAGTACTTCATTCATTAATAACTAAAGAAACAATTGTTATAAGTGATGCCTTGAATCATAATTCCATAATAAATGGAATTCGCATATCAAGGCCAGTTGATAAGTTGATTTATCCTCATCTGGATATTATGGAGCTTGATAATCTTTTCAGAACAATTGTGGGTAAGGCATCCAGAGTAATTGTCGTTACTGATGGCATTTTTAGTATGCGTGGAGATCATGCACCTCTAGCTGAAATAAATCAAGTTTGCAGGAAATATGAACATGAATTCCAAGAAGGTGTCATAACAATCATGGATGATTCCCATGGGGTAGGATCATTTGGGGCCACCGGCAGAGGCGTTGAAGAATATGAGCAGGCATCAGCCGATATACTGATTGGAACTCTGGGTAAAGCTTTTGGTGTTAATGGTGGTTATGCAGTTACTTCCAATGAAGTAATAAAGTTTCTACGCGAAACAGCACCATTATACATTTATACTAATCCAATTACTCCGTCAGAAGCGTCTGCAGCCAGTAGAAGTATTGAAATTTTAGACAGTCAGGAAGGGATAAGTTTGCTTAACACTATTGCTCGCCTGACAAGCAAATTTGAAAATGGTCTGCAAAATTTAGGTTTGGAAATTTTAACCAGTAAGCATCCGATTGTACCACTTATGACAAGGGACACAAAAAAAAACACAGCTATGATCGACCATCTTTTTGATAATCAAATACTTGCAACTGGTCTTAATTTTCCAGTAGTACCAAAAGGTGATCAATCCATCAGGTTTCAGATTAATGGTTGTCATACTACAAAAGATGTGGAATATGTATTGAATGTTCTGGCTGGTTTTAATTAAAAATAGACAGTAAATCAGTGTGTTATCTCTTTGCATGTGTTTGGTTTTGTCCTGTTTCTTTTTTCCCGATTATACAACCTCTCATACTTGTTTCTCATATTTCTTAATTTAGAATTAATACATTTTTGGTACCTTCGTCTTATTGATCAGAGAAGGGTGTAACTGGTATAAATTATTAACACTTAATAATTATATCGAGGAAAAACATGCAACAAAGTTTTGAGCAGAGAGATGGAAAACGGATTGGATCAAAAGGATTTACTATCGATATTGCAAATGGTCGTTACGCAGTGGATGGCTATATTGATGATATCTCCGTTGATGGTATTAAAGTTACTCAGTTATCTGATGAATTTTTAGTTAATAACAGTAAATATGTCACAGTAATAATAGGGATTAATGTTAATTTTAAGGTTGAGGTTCAGCCTTGTTGGGTGAGGAAATCTCCTGGTGGTTATCAGGAAGTTGGTTTTAAAATCGTTAATCCTCCTAAATCTTGGAAATCTTTTTTACAATCCATGTCTCCTGAACAGGAAACTGCATAAACCATTTTATATCACTGCTGTCTGGTTAAAAAAATAGATACGGTCTGAAGAGATACTTTTATGTATAGTGTTATTGCTGCTAACAATCTAACATGAATGGAGATTCAGGCCATGAATCATTGTAATATAATACTTCTAGTCAATGGCTAAATTTATTTGATCGACATGATTTTTAAAAGCTCGAAAACGAACATTATTAACCTCATCGAAAGTATCGCTTATCGAGTAGATGAAGTCAATTTACGGCTATGATATTTGCACAAATAACAAGAAAAATAAGTTCTCAAGATATTACAGAATACCTGCAAATCCAGTCAGGTATAGGCTATATCACCTCGGAATTAATCCTGTGAATATATCTACTTTTGCTGATGCAAAAATAAACTCTACTCACTTGATATCTCCACAATCGATCTTTGTCTATCGGTTATTCCCTAGGCTAAATTTCGTTTAACAAAAGGCGGCGTCAAACTCCATGCTCTATTTGATCACGATTGATATATAGATAGATAATGTAAGGACAGGATTGGGTTCAAGACTCTTTTGCTTGCGAAAGGGTGAAATATATAGTATCGAGTTATTTTTTGGAGAGTTATTGAGTAATTTGGTATGAGCTAGCTTTTAGCTATTTTGCCAGAACATACTTGTTGCGTCTAGTAATTGTGAGCAACAAGTTTAAATATTTATATTGTTAATAAGGCATGACTAAGTTTCGACTAAATCATCTACTGCTGCTTATAGCCATCATTGCTTTTTTTTCTACGCAATGGACAACGACACATGTCCATTTAGCGAAATTTCATGACCATAATGCGGCGGAATATCATCAGCATCTGATTAAAGTCCATACTCATCAATCAATAGACCACTGTGCTGTTGCCACAGATGTTACTCATCAACAAGATTATTCGAATACAATAGAGCTAGGTCAAGAGTACCGTTTTTCTAAAAATGGAAAACAAAAACTTCCTTCCATAGTCGCAGTTAACACAAGTTTTCGGCTTCAACATTCTTCGTCGGTTACGGGTGAAATACAGAGTGTTTTTTGTGGCAGATTGCGTAATCTTAATCATTCAACGATCAATCCCCGTGCACCTCCCTATACCTCCTGAAAATTCATTTTTCAAAATTACATTATAATCTTCATCTGTTTGGAAGATAGCTTCTACTTGTCACACGTACATATCAAGTCAAGTGTTACTGATATATATGGTAATACCAAGTGGTTAGGGCGCAAGTCGTGGTTGGTAAGTACCAGGAATCTTAGGTGCTGAATCTTCTTTTCACTTGGTTAAGTAATTTTATTCAGGGGTAATTATACCTGTCATAAATAAAATAATATTGAGGTGTCTATGTTTTCTATTTTTAAAAAATCACTATGGTTCATTGCTATATTCGCAGTTTTTATTGCGAGTCAGGCATTTGGACATGGAATGTCGGAACAAGAAAAACAAGTAATTATTGAAGGTGGAAATCTACGCTATATATTGATTGGCGCAACCCATATGTTATCGGGTTATGATCATTTACTTTTTGTCTTTGGAATTATATTTTTTCTTACTAGGTTCAAAGATATTGTTAAATACATTTCAGCTTTCACTATTGGGCATAGTATTACTCTTATCTTTGCAACCTTTAATGCTGTCCAGGTTAATTATTTTTTAATTGATGCAGTTATCGCATTGAGTGTTTGCTATATAGCCTTTCATAACCTTGAAGGTTTTAGAAGGTATTTAAATATCAAGTCTCCTAACATGCTGGCTATGATATTTAGTTTAGGGTTAATCCACGGACTTGGTCTCTCTACACGTTTACAACAGCTTCCGTTGAGTGAGGACCAGTTACTATTGAATATAATTTCTTTTAATGTCGGCATTGAAATTGGACAAATTCTTGCGCTGGCTCTGATGCTACTTCTAGTTGCTGCTTTTCGTAAAAAACAAGCCTTTCCAACTTTCAGTAAGATCGTAAACAATTCTTTAATTCTGGCTGGTGGCCTTCTGTTTTTTATGCAGATGCATGGTTACGAGCATACTGCAAAAGCTGAGGAGCTTACCGCTAACGTAAAATCTGATCAACAGGCAGAAAAAGTTGAAATAGTTCAGGAATCAGACTGGAAAGATGTCATCACTGTTATTATACCAGGCAGAAGTGATGAAGAATATAAGCTGCGGTTGGCCAAAGGTGCAAACTTTCAATATGCCTGGAACACAAACAAAGGTGAACTATTTTTTGATTTTCACGGAGAGCCGAAAGGTGATAAGACTGGCACTTTTACGAGCTTCAAAAAAAGCACTGATAGTAAATCTAGCGGCTCCTTAAGAACGATTTTTAACGGTACTCATGGTTGGTATTGGAAGAATAACAATTCTTTCCCTGTTACGATTATGTTAAAAGTGAAGGGTGATTATCAACGTTTAGACTTGGATTTGGTTAGTGAGAATCCAGCGCCAACCAAAAAACCAAAAGTCTCTACTCATGACATGTTATAAGAAGGAACTTGATTAAAATCACGAAAACATTAATTCTTGTAATTTCACTTTAATGGTGGAAATTAAAAGTTAATAACATGCAAAAGATAACCTTAAATAATAACTCAAAACATTATTTCAGTGTAACAAAAAATCTAACAGGAGAAGTTTTATGAAATACTTAGCAACTGCACTTTTGTTCTCATCTCTGTTCTTTGTAACTCCAGTTATAGCGGGATCAGATCATGGCCATGGTTATAATTCACAAGTGCAAGTTTCCAGTGAAGAAGTTGTTAACAGGGCATCAACAATAGTAAAAAAAATGGCCGATGCTGGCAAGATAGATGGCAGTTGGGTGGGAATAAAAGCAAAGAGTGTTGAACAGAAAACATTTTCTCAACCAGAATGGGTAATTATTTACGAAAATAAAAAAATTAGTGATATTACAAAACAAGAACTTTACTTATTTTATACTTTGAGTGGGCAATATCTTGCAGCCAATTATACTGGAAAGTGAAACGCCATCAATAAGGGTTTAGCAACACTTGTAAAAGGACAGCCAATGTCTCTTGTTTTTTCAAACGAGGAGCGTTGGCTTCTGACATAGTATGTGGCCTCATGATTAAATTTTTCATAGAATTTTTACACAATGACTATTCGTTAATAGGTCATTAAGGTTTTCCTCGATTTTTTATCCATTTATAAAAAAATAGGCAGAATGTTTTGTATCTTTTCGCAATTGTTGTTTTTGAGCACCTATTTTTGAATGGCCTTCAATTTTCAGATTTAAAATTTTCTGAGCATTGACCAGCCAGTTCTTAAGCGTGTATTTTTGTTCTATTGTCTTCAGGCCCTGGTTATGACACAAATTTGGATCGTTCGAATTACAATGCGGATTCTTGCCTACATGAAATTTCAGATCTTGTTTATACAATAGAAATTTACACGAACAAAAAAATATATGCGGATTCAAAAAGATACAATTGGATATGAAGAAGTCCTTAGTTCTTTTTTGAAATCAGCAGGATAGGGTGTCAAAATTCCATTAGCTTTTGTTTCCCAATGAAAAAAGTTTCTATTGTCTATTGATTTTATAATAGTTTTATTGAAAGCAGAAATATATGATCTTCCGTATCCTACTAAAATACTGTATAAATCATAGTGTGGAGGTAGTGTGATATCTTTTTTTTCAAGTAAAGCATTTAGTTTTTGAAACGATGTACAAGAATAGAGATAAATCGCCTGCTCAATCTTATTTTTGGTCATATTTTTTCTGGAATAATTATATACTTTTTTTTTCAAATCAATACGTTTTGTTAATACCTGCTTAAGGGTGGAGTTATCTTCAATAAGCTCGAAAAACTTCAAATCTGGCTCTGTCTCCTTGTGTTTTTCAACAGTCCAATTATCAAAATTGTAGCCACTATCCGAAATGTCAGAAGCAATGTAGAATTCACTAAAAGGGCAGAATGTATTGAGATCACTGAGTCCACCTTTAATCCCTGATCCATCCATATCAATAAATGCTAGCTTTGATTGGATTTTACTTGTCCAGTTGTGAAGAAAATCCTGAGAGTGTTTTGGCGCTAATATACCATTAAATAATGTTCCATCTGGTCTTCCTTGCCCGTTGAATCTGAGACCGTAGTTAGAGTGAGGATAGCGACTGGTTATAAGATCTAAAATCGACCGGAATGATTCTTTTACAAAATTACTTTTTGCTTCTTTTTGATTTGGCAGACCAGGAAAGTTAAGGAGTGCGAATTGTTCTCTGTAGGCAATTTTTTGTTGATCTGTTTTGTCTTTTCCATAAATAGGATCATAATCATTTGGGAATTCGTATAGATGGATAGAGGATGTTTCCTCCCATATTGCAATCTCAAAATATTTTATGCTTTTGCTCTCTCTGACAGATACTGCTTGTGTCCAACCGTCAGTGGATGCAAATGGCATCCAATCTGGTGATATTCTGACAACTTTTATTATAACAGTATGACCGTAACCCAATAATGGAGAAATGAATAATATATGGAAAAATAGTGATAAGAGAGAAATAAACAGCAGTTTTTTCATAAGAGACTTCTTAACCATTACCAAAAAAATCTGTAAGTGAAGAAATGTCTGTATAATTTAAAAAATACTCAAGTTACGGTTTTCTGTTGCAGGTCTATAAAGATGAGGTAGAGTCAATTCATACTTAACGGCATGAGTATACCTCGTCATACTAAGTTGACTCTCCAGTTATGATTTATTCATTTCAGCGTTAAATGACCAAGAGATAATGATGTGATAATAGTGTTATATCTGTATTTAAAGTATTATTCTGTTGGTTTTGGTTTTTTCAGCCTAAAACCAGGTTTTGCCAGAATTTCCACATAAAATGATTGCAGTTGCTGTTCCTCGGCTTTATCAATGTATTTGTTAAACTCTGCTAAATGAATATCTTTTGAATCTTCAGCAGTATTACCGAATTTGCAGTCAAAATCCCAGTAGTCGACACCTGATGGTAGCTTTTTTTTACGCTCTCTTTTTAGGTATTTTTTGATATCATGTTTTACTGATTCCACAAGTCTGGGGACTTTGATTTTTGGATGGGTTAATTTAAATGTTTTTTTCATTTTGTTCCTAAATAATTTTGCTAAGCAAAATGTAATGTGATTGACCAATATCAATTCACTGGTTGCATCATCCAGATAAGGCCATTACTCACAGTATTCTTCAAAACAACTGAGATGAACTTATTCATCTTCTGGAGTAATGGGAGTCTCATTTTCCTCGACAGGATTTTTTTGTTTCTCAAGTTTTCGCTTCTTTTTATCTTCTTTTTTCTTCTTTTTAGCTAATTCTTTTTGACGTTTTTGAAATGAATAATTTGTTCTGGCCATGATTTGTTCCTTATTAAGAATTCGTATTCGGCTAAAAGATATAATGGTGAAAAAATCAGCAGAATTAGGGATGTAATTTTAAATTAATCTTTTTTGTTTATCAAATTTGTAAAATGTAATTAATTGTCTAGTTCATTTTGAATGCAGGAATGAAAAGTAAAGTATTTATAATTGTATCCTTTGTGGTTATCCAGGTCAAAACGATTAAGTATCATGGCGCAGTTTAAATCTTGCACTATTATTCATATCCGATTGAAACTGGGAAACGAGTAGAAGGGGTACAAAGAGTTGATATAAAGACAAATCTAAAAAAGAGGCAGCAACACTATCATGTAAGGGGTCCTCCATTATTTTCTGTTAACTGCGTAAACTGGAATGTCAAAAAAAGTGACACAGGTTTACCAACACAATGAATATCAAACAGGCCTTTAATTAACAGATAAACGACAGGATATTTGAAAAAGTCTTTTTATTTTTTAGTCTTTATGCAACTGTAAGTCAAGGTATACCAATATTCTATGGATTAAATGTGTGGAACTGGTCTTAATTATAGACACTTCATTGAAATCTAGAGAGTGACCCCTAAAACGTTAATGATTTTTATTCTTCTTGTTGAACTATTTTTCCGTTGGTCTTTTATACGACAGTATTGGATTGTTTTATTGATAAATATCTGCGTATTTATGTGCATTCAGAAGCAGTTTCCATCATGATTTCTGACAAGGTAGGGTGTGCATGGATAGTATTTGCAAGTTTCTGAACAGTAATTCCATTCTTAACAGCTAATACACCTTCAGCGATTAAATCAGAGCAATGTGGCCCAATCATTTGAATGCCTAAAATTTCACCGGAATTTTTTTCTGAGATTATTTTAGTCAGACCATCTATTTCTCCCAGAACATGAGCCATAGCAATGGTTCTGAAATGTATAGTTTGTTTTTTAAATTGAAGTGATTCCGCGAGAGCCTGTTTTTCAGAAAGACCGACACAGCCAATTTCTGGCTGAGAAAAAACAACAGTTGGTATCACCTTGTAATTCATTGGTGTTTCTTTGGAATGCAAACAATTTGTAGCAGCTATTTTTCCCTCCTGGGTAGCTGTATGGGCTAACATGGATTTACTAGGGCCAAGAATATCGCCAATGGCGTAAATGTTTGGATTGTTAGTTTTCAGTTTAGAGTTAACTTTTATCCATCCTTGGGAATCAGTTAAAATGTTTGAGTTCTTTAAGCCCAGATGCGCTGTATTTGGATTTCTTCCTACACAGACCAAAACAGCGTTAGATAGAATTTTTTGATCGTTGGAGTTGTTACCTTGTATTGTGGAAGGAGAGCTTGATTTGACTGTTACTGTGGCCTTGGAGTGTTTTATGGTAACGTCATCAACTGTTGAATTTAATAAAACTGAAATGCCGGATTTCTTCATTTGCCGATGAAGTAATTTGCTGATATCTTGATCAATTTCATCTACAGGTAATAATCGGTCCTTGGTTTCAATAACGGTAACTTTTGCACCAAAAGAACTCATGATAAAAGCGAATTCACAACCGATAATTCCACCACCGATAATCACAATGGAGTGAGGGATTTCAGTTAAATTGAACATGTCATTGCTTGAAAGAATGACAGAGTGATCAAAAGGGATTGAAGTTAGTTTACGAGGTTCTGAACCAGTTGCGATTATCAATTTGAAAAAGTCAATTATTTTTTCTTGGTTATCAGGACTGGTTACTATAATTTGATTATTATTTTTAAAAGATGCCAGGCCTTGGATTTTTTTTACTCCTGCCTTGTGAAGGAGCTGTTCAATTGCTTTTTCCTGAATTTGAAGGATTTTTTCTTTTCTATGAATGAGAGTTTTTAAATCAAGGGCAACATCTTTTAGGCCCATCAATCCAAACTGCTTGCCATCCTTGTTTTTGTTAATGATATCAGCAGTTGATTTCAATATTTTAGAAGGAATACATCCATAATGTAAACAGGTTCCTCCTAGCTTCATGTTTTCAATAAGAGTTACATCTGCACCATCACTTGCTGCATGTAAGGCGGCACTGTAACCTCCTGGACCACCTCCAATAATCACTATTTTTTTATCCATAACAGGTGTTTTCCAGTTAATTTAATCCATATTTCATTCCTTTTGAAAGGATATAAACTATCTTAATTAGAAAATCCCATTAATACCACTAAAGCTGAGTTTCAATGTATGTACATCAGAAGTGTCTGGTTAGAGAATTACATTGGCTATTTTATATCAAATAGCCAATGCATAACACCAACCATTGTTTCGCTTTATTCATTCCGGCAAGTTTTTAGCCGGACACTATTGTATATACATATAATGTGTGAAAGAAAAAGAGATGTGAACCTGACATATAGAAACTTTCTAAATGGTGATAAGTATAATAAATATCTCTATTTCTTTATTGATAAAGCTTTATGTTACTTGAAAAAATTAAGTAAGGCATGAAGGGTAGTAAGTGGATGAGGTGGACAACCGGGTATATATAAATCTACTGGAATCAGGTTGTTTAAGTCACCAAGAATTTCATCACTTCCATAGAAAGGTCCGCCTGAAATCGCGCATGCACCACTTGCAATCACAACTTTTGGACCGGGGACAGCCTCAAAGGTAGAGAGGGTTGCAGCGCGCATGTTTTTTGATATTGGACCAGTGACATGAATTCCATCAGCGTGTCTTGGTGAGGCGACAAATTGGATGCCAAAGCGGGACAGATCAAAAAATGGTGTATTTAAAACATTGGTATCCGCTTCGCAGGCATTACATCCCGCTGCAGATATCTGTCTTAGCTGCAACGAACGGCCAAAGAGCTTTCTAAAATGTTTTTTTGAATGTTCGGCCAGAGCTGGGATGTTACCACTAGTAAAAAGATCATTTCGGTTGGCAACGCCCATCTCAAAATTTTGGCTGAATTTGACAAATTTCCCAGAGGATATGGTTTCACAAAGACCACAGAAGACGCAACGTCCAAGGTCAATCTGTTTGGCAACTGAATCTATAGCGTCCTGTGGGCAGGAGGTTGCACAACGTTGAACAAGGTCGTTGTCACATTTGTCATTTATTTCAGGCATGCCTCTGAATCTTTTGTACAGTTTAATAGGTTCTTCAGGGTATTTTGAGGTCCGATGCCCTTGTTCTAATCTGTTTTTTATTACTTTTAACATAAGAAAAACCTCTATTATATATCAAATCCGCAATAGGAGAGATTGAAGCTCTTATTGCATAATGGGAAATCAGAAATACCTTCGTCTCTCAGTGCCAGAGCTAAACCGGTCCAGTTGTGAAATGAGGGGTCTTTAACCTTGTATCGAAGAATTTTTCCACTGTCTTCAGTAAGGATACAGTGAGAAACCTCTCCTCTCCAACCTTCGTTAATGGAGACAACAAAAGAATCGGCTTCAAGTTGAATTGATTCTGGAATATAGCTTGCTGCTTCCTCATTTCTTTCCAAAAGGTTATTGATAAGAGTAGTGGAATGGATGATTTCCTCTCTACGTACTGTAGCTCGAGAGGCGACATCACCATCAGTCTTTTCATTGATATTGGCTGGTAGATCAGTATAACATTCAGTTGGAAAGCTAACTCTGGCATCATAGGACAAGCCGGAGGCCCTGCCGGCGTAACCGACTAAGCCGATATTGGTGGCATTTTCATGGCTTACTGTGCCAGTCCTGCTAAAACGACCTTGAACACTGGGGGCTGAAAAAATCAGGTCATTAACATTTTCAACTTCAGGGGTTAGTTCAGCTAGTTTTTCACGTATTAGTTGACGTTGTTCATCACCCATTACATGAGTGACACCACCTGGACGAATCAAACCTCTGCCAAAACGACTACCTCCAAGAATTTGACTTAAATTGAGATATTCTCCTCTTATTCGGCCAAAATAAGCGGCTGGTGGATTAAAAGCAACATCAAGACTTAAAGCACCAAGATCTCCGATATGGTTGGCAATGCGTTCGAGTTCCAGGGCGATAGTCCGTACAATACTGGCACCTTCGTCAACTTTGATATTGGCCAGTGATTCAATAGCTTGGGTTTGACAAAGACTGTGACCAATAGTGGTGTCTCCGGCAATTGTTTCAGCTATAATTGGTAGTCGTTTAAAGGGGACACTCTGGAGTAGTTTTTCTACTCCGCGGTGCTGGTATCCTAATTGAATTTCCAAATGAAAAACGCGTTCTCCACAACATTGAAAACGAAAATGACCTGGTTCGATAATTCCAGCATGAACAGGGCCAACTGCTACTTCATGGACGGTTTCACCTTCGACTGTAAAATAAGGATAGTTACCAGGTATGTCCTGGCGGTAATCATTGCCAAAGACATCGTTTTTGCCATCATAATTTTCATGATAACGAACCATTTTTAACCAAGGGTGATTTTCAGGCTTGATTCCATATTGTTCCGCAATTTCTCGTTCAAACATATGGAATTTTTCAGATACTGCTGTTAAGGAGTTAAAACTCTCAGGGGCATCACAACCAGCTACGAAAAGGTTATCATTTCGCAACACTGCAAGCAGTTTCACTGTTTCTTTATCTTTGTAGGCGAAGAATTGGACTATCTGGCCATTATTACGAACAAAGTCTAGTAATTCCTGACGGAAAATATCAAAGCCAAGGTTGGGGATATCAGCCCGGTTGACTCTTTCATTATTTTGTATTTGGAGTAATTTAGCCATTGATTCCACCTCCAATCGTGGCAATTGCTGAAAGTATTGTTTGGTATAAAGTGTCTGGTAACCAGATACAGAGGATAATGGAGGCAAGTAACAGGGCAAATGATGGTAATGTTCTTGCCAAATTTTCTTTGACGAGAATTTCAGGATCATTACAGGGTGCAAAGCACATTTTTGTTACCAGGCGTGATGCTCCAGCAAAGATGAGAATCAATGCAAAAATAAAGATTATGATACTAGTAGTTTTACCCTGTTGAAAAGCACCTATGATGATGAGAAGTTCACTGATGAAGATACCAAAAGGTGGAAAACCAGAGATACCAGCAAATCCTGCAAAAAAGGCGGTAAAAGTTTTCGGAAAGAGTTTGGCCATATTGCCGGTTTTGTCTACGAGTTTACTTCCATAACCCAGTAAAATATTACCGGAAGAAAGAAAGAGCGAAGATTTGATTAAGGAGTGATGAATAAGATGAAGCATGGCGCCATAGGTGGCCAGGCCGCCGATACCGATTCCAAAAGCGATAATACCCATATTCTCTATGCTGGAATATGCCAGCATACGTTTATAACCCTTCTGGTAGAAAATAAAGATGGCAGCAATAAGCATGGAGAGTAAGCCAAAACCAATAAGAATCTTGCTTGAAAAATCTCCAATACCAGCTTGATACATTAATTGATGGCCGCGATAGACTCCAAGAAAAGCACAATTGAGTAAGGCTCCAGACAACAGTGCTGAAGCTGGGCTTGGGGCTTCACTATGGGCATCAGGGAGCCATGTGTGCATCGGAGCAAGTCCCATCTTGGTACCGTAACCAATTATTAGGAAAATGAAACCAGCCTTTAGCCAAACAGGATCAAGTTGATTAGCCACTTTCCCAAGAGAACTGAAGGTGATTGGCACATGAACACCTCCAAGGTCCATAGACAGAACCACAAAAAAGCAACCGAGCAGAGCCAGTGCGATACCTACGGAGCAGATCATTACATATTTCCAAGTGGCTTCAAGTGCGGTCTTGGATCGATGCAGAAAAATTAATGGTGCGCTCATCAAAGTTGTGGCTTCAATAGCAATCCATAAAACTATGAGATGATCGGCCATGGCCACCATCGACATGGTTGCCAAAAAAAGCAAAGTGCAGCCAATATAAATTGGTTCGTTTGAGATCTCAGTCTCACTCATATACGAGACTGCATAGATGGAGATAAATAAGAAAACAAACGAGGTGACTAACAGAATGATCATTCCTTCATTAGTCACGGAAAAATATTGGGGAAAGGAAGGAGTGATTTTACCAATCCAACATAAAATTGTCAGTTGCAAATGTAATAATGCTGTGACAATCAGGATACCGCGTCCCATTTTAACCGGGATAAACATAGCAATAATCCCAGTTAGCATGGGAATAAGTATAATTAGTTCTAACATGTTTTTACCTTAAGTATTTAATTATCCTTTAATTGACCAAGCAGAGCCGTGTCGACATCATCATATGAAGAATTGATATTGTGGAGGATGATGCCCATGATCATGATACCGACAAGTAAGTCTAATAAAACCCCGAATTCAACTACATACATCGTGTGAGTCTCCTTGGCCAAGGCGGTACCGATGAGGTAAATACCATTTTCCATCATGAGATAACCTATAACCTGAGTGATGGCCTTGCGACGACTCATTAGAAGAAAAAGTCCAGCTGCCAAAGTTGTAACTGCAGTAACCATTAAAAGATCGTTTTCTGCTGGCAGGGAAACATGTAATCGGTTGGCGATAAAGGCTCCTGTAAGTATAAAGACTAGCCCTGAAAATAAAGAGGCATGGTAGCCAATGATCGGTTCCACTTCTCTTTGAATTTTAATTTTTCTTACAGCAGCATATATGAAGCCAGGAATTAGTATCCCTTTGATTAGCAACATTATCTGCAAAAGAATAATAGAACTAGTATTCATGGCTTCATGATGCTCCAGGAAAAATGGAATCAGGGAAACGACAATACCCTGAAAGGCCATGATTTTGACGAGTGCCATGAGTCGGTTGGAGCCAAGAGATAACAAAACAGATAAAACCGTTAATGAAAGTAGAGCATCGGAGAAATGTATCATTGAAGAACCCCCATTGTCAGGATAGTGACGAAGAAAACCAGAATAAAAGGGGTCAGGATGAATTTTGGAACCAACGGCATTTTATATCTGGCGGTGATGGACTCTGTAATACCAATGGTGATGTAGACAAAGATTACAACGGCATAAAAAAGCAGCCCATTTGCCAAGATGTTATCCATATGGAATGGTTCAATGAGTCTCGAAAGAAAGGCTGAATAAAAAAGGAGTTTGAACCAGGAACCCATCTCGATCAGAGCCAGGTCCGGACCACTATGATCAAGGATCATAACTTCATGAATCATAGTCAGCTCTAGATGAGTGGCTGGATCATCAACTGGCACCCGTGAGTTTTCAGTGAGCATAACAATATATAGGGCTATGACTACTAATATCAGTAATGGGCCAAATTCACCAAATAGCGAGATGACATGATTGCCGGAAAAGAATTCAGCAAAACTTAAACTACCGGTTAGTTTGAAAAAAATGATAAGGATACAAAAGATAGTTGCCTCTGCAATGGTGGAAAAAAAAGCTTCTCGGGCAGCACCCATTCCTTCAAATGGTGAAGCTGTATCCAAGGCTGCCAGGATTGTGAAAAAACGTCCTAGACCCATAAAATAAAAAAGGACAAGCACATCACCGTGAAATGAGAAAATAGGGTCTATTCCTGCCAATGGAAAAAAAAGCAGCATCATCAGACTGGTAGAAAAACCAACTACTGGTCCAAGTTTAAAGACAAAGCTGGTGCTGGTTGAGTAAACCGAGCCTTTTTTAAAGAGTTTGAACATTGTGTAGTAATTTATAAGCAAGGGGGGGCCTTGCTTACCTGCAAAATAGGCCTTGACCTTCTGAATAACGGCGGGCAGAAGGGGCGCTATCATGACAGCAAAGCAAAATGATAGTAGAGATTCCATTATATCGGTCCTAATTGTTTATTTTGTGAAAAGAGGTCGCAGATTTCGTTTGTCGTTATGACGGGGTGACCTGTTTTTATAATTTATTGAGGCTGACACTTTCAGATAACCCATTCTGGTTAATTAAAAAAAGCAGCAAGATAATAATAGCTATGATGATGTAGCCAATATAAAGCTGTATGTTGCCATGTTGAATACACTTTAATTTGTGGATAAATCGATACATTGGCCTAATTAGGTACTGTTGGTAGTTGTTTTCTGCAATATCCACTACTTTTGTGTCCCAGGTGGTTTTTCCGGGAAAGATTTTATTTATGCCACTGTATTTTTTTATTAATGGCACAAAAGGTCGATAAAAATCGATCATTTCTGCGGCATAAGATGTGCCTGTGTATTGCATACGTACGGTTGGTTGGGTAAAGCCACATCCCCAGGTACCGCTACTGGTGATTTCTTTTTTTCTGTAGAGTATTTTGCGAAAAAGGCTGACCATGATTAAAATGAAAATGAACAGGGCTGCAGTTTTGGATAAATGGTGGATAATGTTTAGAAATGCATCTGTATTAAATCCAGCAGCAGCAGGCACATCGCGTATGGCAAGAAAGGCCAGGCGAATAAATGATTCCGGTAAAACTCCGATGACTATACAGGCGAAGGCCATAATACACATGACGAGACTCATGGATAATCCTGCCTCTTTGGCCTTGGATGACTTTGAGGTTCTCGGTTCACCTAAAAACGCCAAGCCAACCACTTTGGTAAAACAGGCAGTGGCAAGGCCGCCGATGACTGCCATGGAGACGATGCCCAGAACTAACAAAATAAAAGGTAATTGTTGACTCGAAAGCCCTTGGAAAGCTCCATAGTAGATAAGGAATTCTCCAATAAATCCGCTAAATGGCGGTAAGCCGGAAATGGATACAGAACCAATCAGAAAGGTTACCCCAGTTATGGGCATCCGTTTCATTAGCCCTCCGAGTTCTTCTATATTTTTTGTTTTAGTCTTATGAAGTACAGATCCTGCGCCCATAAAAAGTAATGACTTGAAAATGGAATGATTGAGAACATGCATCAGTGCTCCGGCAAAACCAAAGAAGGCCATGGCTTGATTTTGTTCGGAAACACCCATCATCCCAATGCCAAGGCCGATGAGGATGATGCCAATGTTTTCCACCGAGCTATAGGCAAGAAGTTGTTTTATATCCTGTTTCGCCAGGGCATAAATTATTCCAAATACCCCGGTTATCATCCCTGTACATAGAACAATTTGACCTATGAGATGTGTAGAAGCATCAAGTAGCAGATATATTCTGAAAATTCCGTAAATTCCCATCTTTATCATCACTCCTGACATAATTGCTGAGATATGACTAGGTGCAGCTGGATGGGCTTTGGGTAACCATATATGGAGGGGGAATATACCAGCCTTGGAGCCAAAACCTAAAAAGGCAAGGATGAAAACTATAAGTTTAGTTTGTTCTGGTATAGTTGAAAAATCAATGAAATCGAAAGTTGCAGTATGACTGTAAACTAAGGCAAAGGCGGCAAAAAGTAACATGGCACCGCCTTGGGCAAAAATGAAATAAAGATAACCAGCTTTGCGGTTTTTGTAAATTTCGTAATCATAAACAACTAGAAAATATGATGAGATACTCATAAGTTCCCAGGCTAAAAGAAAGGTGATCATGTTTGCAGACACGACGACAATAGCCATAGAGGAAACAAGGATGCTGAAGAAGAAATAATTGATTCCGACTCTTAAATTTTTCTCTTTATTCTCAAAATAATTAAAACTGTAAATAAGGGCCAGCGTAGGAATGATAAAAATTGGGATTAGAAAAAATAGTGATATGCTATCCACCTTGAGGGCCAAAGTGAAAATATGTAGCCATTTAAAATTTACAGTATGTGTTAATCCACTACTTAGCCTCGATAAAGTAAAAAATAGACCTATGCCGCATCCAACTGAAGTTGCAGCAATGGTCACAATCTTCATTAGGGTAAATTGCCGATGAAGCAGAAGTCCTAAGACTCCGCCGGCCAAAATCACCGCTAATGACACAAATAAAGTGTCCATTTTTTTTTCCTTTTATAAATTAATATATTTAGACACAGCGAATGACGCTGGTCATTTTATTACTTTTGTAATGAGTCAGATGTGTTCCAACCTGGCCAGTCAAAAAAGGCCTTTACAGGTTGGTCACATCTGAGCTTATTGTGGAAAGTTATTTTGGTGAGCGAATGTCAAAACGGGGGGCAGCGAGCATTCGATTAATTTGCTCTTTCAGGTCAGCTTGTTCAGGATTTTCGCTGTCCTGTTCCATGATGAGATCAAATAAATGATCTTGTTCAATGGGGTGGACATACTCTGCAGGTGTACTGTCTTTAAGTTGAATATGAGCAGCCCAGGGGACAAAATAGGTTGTTGCTGGATATTCATCATGTTCTGATATGTCGATATTGAGTCCTGCTATGTAAAGTAGGTTTTTTCCGGCATATTCAGCTCCTCGTCGAATAGATTCTACGGTTCTTGTAAATTCAAGCTGAATGTTGATTTTAGCTGCTCGCAAAGACGGATTTCGAGAGGTAACAATAGTGGGCATGAATTCAATAAGATTTCTTTCCAATAGAATAGATTCATCTTTTTCATGAAAATCTTCTCGGAAATAAAAAAGGTCTGCTGTGAGATGTTCACCTATCTTTTCACCTCCACCAGTTATCCATACCCGTCCTGTTGAATCAATTTTTTTTCGGAATTTTTCTGATACTTCATAGGTCTGACTAGTACTGATAGCAGATATTGGTTCTATTTTTCCTTCATCATTATATTTAACAATACCTTCTAGATTAAGAACCAGACCGTTTTTTACAGGATGAGTGTCAAAATCGACAAATGAATTTTTAACGGTAATGAGATGGTTGCCTCTATCATCACGGTGTAGAAAGATTCTTTCCTTGGCAAATTGATATTGCTCTAAATAGGGAGTGATAACATGTGTGATTTTACCACAGGAGACGGAGACGCATTTGCCTTCCATTCTTGGGCGAGTGCAGGTTCCATAAATGCCGGTTGCAGGGTCGTAACCCACATGGCTTGCCTGAACTATCACGGAATCTTCACCATGATGAGCATGGGGTCCATGTCGATCAGTTGCAACAATGCCACCCACTCGTCCATGATTGAAAGGAAATGTACCAAAATGTTTGGTAAGCAAAATGATGGGCCAACCCTGATTTTCATCGGAGCAAAAGGCACGGGATGGCATAATCATTCCCTTTCTGAATCCTAAAGTCATACAAAGATTATAGAGTTTAGGAACAAATTCAGCGTAGGGTATAGTTAGATCATCTATTTTGAATGGGGCAAGCTTACGGATAATATGAGTTTGTTGATAGGGTGTATTCATTGTATTTTATAAAATATAACCTTAGTCATGTTAGCAAATGACCTTGGTTTTCGTTTTTTGTAAATATTAGAGTCTAAGGGGATAATTTATTAGACCTGCTATTGATTGGTTAAATTATAAAGAGTAGCTCTTTATTAGTTTTGATAATCCACCAAGCAAAAATATTTCTTCAATTAATAGTAAAAATAAATTTCTAGTGTATTTCAGAGCTTTCAAATGTGATACCGAACCAATAAGCATCACTATCTGTTTCTGATGAAATCGTTACTTCTTCATAATTGTTCCGTCTATTCATCATGAAATCCTGCCAGTTTAATGCCTCTTCATGAGTTTTAAATGGACCAGCTTCTGTTGATGTTCCTAAACCTTTGTGATGAGCAGCTATAGTATTTTTTGCAGTATCTAAATCTTGTGTAATACCTATAAGAATCTTCATGTGTCCTCTAATATTGTTTATTGAATTGGGTTGTCTGTGTAGAGCACAACTGGACAATTTAATAATTTTGTAATTTGTTTGAATTTTTCATGGCGTATACCTTTTTTCCGGGGAATACCATGTCCCTTTAGGCATAAAATCACGCAGTGAATATTTCGCCGGTTTTTTGCATAGCCAACAGTTTCTGTCGTAAGACCATTAGCATTTACCAGTTGGATATAACCAACTGGTTCATCCGGCTTTAAAGATGAAATAGTATCTTTGAAATTTTTTGCAGCCAAATGAGCAGGTTCCTGTCTTAAAAGATGAAGAATCTCAAGGGAGGCGTCCATCCTTTCACTTAAATTGATACCATGGAGAAGTACTTCCTCACTTAAGAGTGAAGAGTTGGCTACTAAGAGCACTTTCTTATTACTTATTGTTTTTTGCTTCATCTTATCTTGGATTATTTTTTGACCCATGTGAGCTGATTTTAGAGTCGACGCCCTTGATGCATGTATTATGCCATAAATAAAAATGTTATAACTATAGCTAGTTAGCTGAAATTGTTATATTGAAAGGTTTAAGATTTGTTTCAATATGCAACGCTCGGTAAGCTAGGGTCATTTTGTCTCACAAAAATAAGACGATGAGCAGGTGTTGCACAATCGAACATGATGTTGCAATGTGAAACGTGCGGTGTGTGGTTAAAGTGGAAACCGGCTACTTGTGCAGAAAAGATTATTTTAAAGGTGATGAAATGAGACAACCTGGTGGTATCCGAAACAAGATAACATCTTGGTTTTATTTAGTGTTAGCCTTCATGATAGCTAGTTCGGTAATAACTTATTGGATTGTACATGAAGTTGAAAATAAACTTTTCAATATTGAAAAAGTGGATTCTTTTTTAGAAGACATTCTAGAAGTAAGGAGAATGGAAAAGAATTATTTGCTTTACCGAGATCAAACATCTATGAAACAATGGGCAACTTATCTTGATGCCACTACTCAACAATTGGTATCAAATGAGAAACTTTTTGTAATGCTGAGTTCTTTGGCTGAAATTAATGAAGTACAACATTCACTAAAAAACTATAAAGTTACTTTTGATAAATTTAGTCTCATTGAGATCGATTATGAACAGGTATCATTTAATATTCGAGAACAAGGAAATCAACTTACTACGCTTGCAGAAAAACTGATAATACGTGAGCATCAAACTATTCACAGGCTTTTGGGGTTAACAAAAAATACATTATTATTTGTTTTGCCATTTCTTGTCTTGATTTTCAGTGTAGTTGCCGTACTTCTTGGTAGAGGTATAGTCTCATCTCTAAAACAACTAGAGCAACATGCCAATACTATAGCAGCTGGGAATTTTGTGGAATTGCCTTTTATCAGCACAAACAAGGAGGTTAACAGCCTGATAAATGCTTTCAACAAAATGAGCAGAGAACTTAAAATTCGACAACAGCAACTGGTTAGATCTGAAAAACTTGCATCGTTGGGTATCATGCTTGCCGGCGTTGCTCATGAGTTTAACAATCCACTTTCAAACATATCCAGTTCAGCACAAATACTGAAAGAGGAACTCAATGAAAATGCAGGTATATTTGCTCAGGAGTTACTTGAGCAAATCAGTACAGAAACAATTCGTGCCTCAGCTATTGTTAACACTTTGTTGACTTTAGCTGGTGAGGAGAAATTTCATAGAAATCATTACCCGTTAAAACCATTGCTGCAAGAAATCTTGGACTTATTACGTGGGCAAATTGCTACTGATGTTAACATTCAACTGGCAATTTCTGATGAGATTTTAATTTTTGCAGATAAAAGAAAAATTCAACAGGTTGTGATTAATCTTTTAAAGAACAGTTGTGATGCTTTACAAGGAAAAGGAACTATTAGGATTAGGGCCTGGCAAAATACAGAGGAATTTAAGATGATCATTAGTGATGATGGTCCAGGTATTCCCAAACAGGTTCAAAAGAAAATCTTTGATCCTTTTTTTACCACAAAAGACACTGGCCAAGGATCAGGGCTAGGTCTATTTATTATCCATGATATTATTGTGCAACATGGTGGTCGTATTAGTTATGAAAGTAATGGCAAAGGGGCAGTTTTCACTATAATTCTGCCAGTAAAGGGGATTTCTTGATGTCGGAAATTGAAATTTTAGTTGTGGACGATGAGACGGTTGCCTTAAAAAACCTTTGTCATATTCTCAAGAAAGAGGGATATCAGGTTGTTGGAGTAAAAAGTGGAAAACAGGCATTAGCTTGTTTAGATAAGCAAGAATTTGCTCTTGTAATTACTGATTTAAAAATGCCGCAAGTTGATGGTATGCAAGTCTTGAGGCGAGTAAAATCTGTGCATCACAATACTGAAGTCATAATGATAACAGGATTTTCAACTGTTGATTCTGCAGTCGAATCATTAAAGTCTGGTGCATATTATTATATAACTAAACCTTTTGAGCTTGACCAAGTACGGAAAGTTGTTCGCGAGGCAACCCAAAAATATAAATTAGTTCATGAAGTTGAACAGTTGAAGTCCCAGATTGCACACAAGAATCATCAGCCGCAAATCATCACACATAACCGAGAAATGAAAAGCCTGCTTGATATGGCAAATCAAATAGCAATTACAGCTACTAACGTTGTTATACGTGGCGAATCTGGTACTGGTAAGGAACTTTTGGCAAAATATATTCATAACTGTAGCCCTCGAAATGAAAAAATCATGCTTTCAATAAATTGTGGGGCTTTTAATGATGAGTTGTTAATCAATGAACTTTTTGGCCATAAGAAAGGGGCGTTTACCGGTGCTGATCAGAACAGGAAGGGATTAGTTTTGATGGCCGATGGAGGGACTCTTTTTCTGGATGAGATAACGGAAATGTCACTTTCTATGCAGGTGAAATTTCTTAGGGTATTGCAAGAACAAGAAGTAATGCAGATTGGCGGGACAGAGCCTGTAAAGGTAAATGTTCGTTTTTTGGCTGCAACAAATAGAAGTCTTGAAAAAGAAGTTAAGGCAGGTAGATTTCGCAAGGATCTTTTTTACAGGATTAATGTTGTTTCATTAAAAATTCCTCCTCTTTCAGAACGAAAGGATGATATTCCTCTGCTTGTACAATTTTTTCTGCATAAATATAATAACTCAATGAAGAAAAACGTTACAGAGGTTACTCCTGAAGTCCTAGATACTCTTCAAGGATATGATTTTCCAGGTAATGTCCGCGAGCTTGAAAATATTATCGAGCGTGGTGTGGCTCTTACGAGTGGTAGTACCCTGGGGATTTCTCAAATCCCTGACGACCTTCGCAGTCTAGATATACAGACTTTTCGGAAAAGCTCAGGAAAATACGCCAGCATGGAAGAAGTTGAACAATCTTATATTGAATGGATACTCAAGGAAACAGGATTTAATAAAACTGAGGCATCTAGAGCTCTTGGTATCGATCGTGTATCATTATGGAGAAAAATAAAGAAGTTCGGCTTAGAGTAAATATAATTATCTCAACTTTCCGACTTGGTGTTTTGTGTGTTTTTTCAGGACATCACTCCAAGGAAACAGCCTGCAATTCGTTTTTCCGGTATGTTTTTATCCGGAATTCAGGGGCTAAGCCTGGTCAAAGTTTCCTGGATTCCGGGTCAAGCCCGGAAAGACTTCGGGGGCATTGCTAAGTTTTGTCGAACATTCAACATATTAAGCTAACCCTGAAAGTTAAGTAACTATTGTTGTAATAAAAAAAGTATATGTATTCTCGACATTTTTTGTAAAACAAACAAATGACAAGTATTAGATATCAGAGCATGCAGTATTTGTCACAATATTAAAAAAATGTTGACTAATATCGTTATGGTAAGCACAATTAAGGTATGAGATCGATGACGAAAAAAAAGGTTTTATTGAAAACTCCTTTGAATAAATGGCATCACGATCATGGTGGCCAGATGGCTGCCTTTGGTGATTTTCAATTACCACTTTGGTATGAATCCGGTTCTCGTATTGAGCACCTTAGTGTTTTAGGAAAAGCTGGTCTCTTTGACACTTGTCATATGGCCACAATCAATATAGAGGGTCCTGGTTCTTATCAACTTTTACAGCAGTGTTTTTCCAGGGATTTGTCTTTAACAGGCAAACAAGGAAAAGGATTTTCTATCGGAAAGGCAATATATGGTGTTTTTCTGGATACTGACGGTTATTTAATTGATGATGCGGTATTGTTTAAGACCGGTAACGAACGATTTCTTGTCTGCATAAATGCTGGTAAAGGGCCAAAGGTTATAAAACATCTCAGTGCATATGTTACAGATAAAGATTGTAGAATCATAGAACTTACTGGAAGTCTAGCCAAAATTGATTTACAGGGTCCGCAGTCTGCCCGTATTCTTTCCTTAGTTTTTCCTGAAATTGTAAATCTTTTTACAAAATTCCCCTATTTTTCTTTTAAAGGTTATTTTTCTGAAGATTTGACTTTGGCAAATAATTTATTCTTTCGATCTGATGTTCCAGTGATGATTAGCCGCAGTGGTTACACTGGTGAATTTGGCTTTGAGTTGTTTTTGCATAAAGATTATGTCACTGATTTATGGAAAATTATTCTCGACAAAGGTTATGAATATGAAGTTCGTCCTTGTGGACTTGCAGCAAGAGATTCTCTTCGGACTGGTGCCGTGCTGCCTTTAGCAGGTCAAGATATAGGAAAAAGGCTTTTTATTAACAATCCATGGGAGTTTGCTTTACCTTATCAAGATAATGGAAAGGAATTTACAAAAGATTTTATTGGTGCCCAGGCTTTGTTGGATAATAAGAAAGCAACAGTCACTTATCCATTTGCTGGATTTAATCTCAGAAAGATCGATATCAATGATAAGCCTGTTGTTCTTGATAAGCTAGATCGAGAAATAGGTAAGGTACTTAGTTGTGTTACGGACATGGGTATTGATCGAGTTGATAATAAAATAGTAAGTGTCCAGAGTCCTGAAGTGAATGAAGATTTTGCTATTAAAGGGTTATGTTGTGGTTTTGTCTTATTAAATTTAGCCATGCCGCCTGGTACAATGATTTTTTTAAAGGATTCCAGAAGGAAGATCCCTGTTGAGATCAGACAGGATGTTCGGCCTGCGAGATCGGCACGATTAAAAATAAGTAATTTCATATAATGGAGTAACAATACTTTGATATCACGGTTGTTTGTTTATGAGGATAAAAAAATAAAATCCTTTTTAACTGTGAATATCAATGAAAAAAGGAGATTCTATGAAAGATATAGATAAATTGGTTTTTCCCGATGATCTTTTATTTAGCAAGAGCCATGAGTGGGTAAAAGATGAACAAGGTATAGTGATAATCGGTATCAGTGATTATGCCCAAAATCAATTAGGAGATGTTGTTTACGTAGAATTACCACAAGTTGGTGACAAATTTGTTAAAGGAGATGAGTTTGGAACCGTAGAGTCTGTTAAAGCGGTCTCTGAGCTCTATCTGCCTATAAGCGGAGAAGTCGTTGAGGTAAATGAATCACTCAATGAAAACCCGGCCTTAGTTAATGACTCACCTTATACAGATGGCTGGATGATGAAAATCAAAGCAGAATCCATTGCTGAATTAACAGGTTTACTTGATAAAAAAAGTTATCTCTCTGTTTTGAAAGGTGAATAAGCATGCGTTACCTGCCACATACCCAGGCCGATATTGATGAGATGCTCAAAGTTGTTGGTGTAAAAAGCCTTGAGGAATTATTTGTCGATGTTCCTAAGCCTTGTCGGACTGAGAATCCATTGGAGCTACCTTCAGCCATGACCGAATGGCAGCTTGATTCTCATATGGAATCACTAGCTGCTAATATGGCATATTCTCCAAAATTTAAGGTTTTTATGGGAGCTGGCAGTTATGAACATTTCATTCCAATGAGTATTCGCTATTTACTCGGCCGTAGTGAATTTTCTACAGCTTATACCCCGTATCAGCCAGAAATCAGTCAGGGTACATTGCAAGCGGTTTATGAATTTCAAACATATTGTACCAGATTGTTAGGTATGGACATAGCTACAGCCTCACACTACGATGGATCAACTGCTTTGGCTGAAGCAATTTTACTCAGCATTAAAAAGACGGGGCGAAAAAAAATAGCAATATCCCGAACGATTCATCCCTTACATAGACAGGTACTGGATTCTTATCTTCGTCCCATGTCATGTGAAATAATTGATCTGAATTGGAACTCTGCTGGAAAAATTGACATATCCAATATTGCAAAAAACGAGTCAATCGCTGCTGTCGTTGTCCAGTCGCCTAATTTTTTTGGTTGCATTGAAGATTTAGCTGATATATCAGCTCTAGCAAAAGAACAAGAATCTTTATTTATTGTTTCTTTTACAGAACCTCTTTCTTACGGCCTGCTGAAAAGGCCAGGAGATCTGGGAGCAGATCTGGCTGTTGGAGAAGGTCAAAGTCTTGGCATTCCACGTTCGTTTGGTGGACCTGGATTAGGTATTATTGCCAGCACTAAAAAGTATATGCGTTCTCTTCCTGGCAGACTTGTTGGAACAACTAAGGATCTTGACGGTGAAGATGGTTTTGTTCTGACTCTTTCTACTCGGGAGCAACATATTCGCAGAGAAAAAGCTACTTCAAATATTTGTTCCAATAACGGTTTATGTGCAGTTAATGCAGCTATGTATCTGGCATCTCTGGGAGGGACAGGTTTTAGGGAGTTAGCGTTAATAAACCACAACAAGTGTGAATATCTGAAGCAACAATTGATCTCAGTAGGAATTGAAATTAGCTTTTCAGGCAATACCTTCAATGAGTTTGTTATTAATCTCGGTGATAAAAGCGAACAAATATATCAGAAATTACTTAAGAAAAATATTGTGTTGGGATTATCTCTGGGAAAATATTATCCAAATTTAAGAAATCATTTTTTGATGTGTGTCACAGAAGTTATGAGCAAGGGAGATATGGATATCCTGGTAAAGGAGGTGAAAAAATGAGTAACTCATCAGGAACCTCCGGACTGATACTTAAAGAACCAATAATTTTTGAGAAAGGAAAGGTCGGCAGGTGTGGCTTTTCTTTGCCTGAAAATGATGTTGGAGATTTCCCACTTCCTGCTGAATTGATAGGAGAGAAACCTGATTTTCCGGATCTCAGTGAAGTTGAGGTGGTGCGTCATTTTACTAGACTTTCTCAGTGGAATTATGGTGTGGACACAGGAATGTATCCTCTCGGGTCCTGCACTATGAAATACAATCCCAAAACTAATGAACGTCAAGCGGGATTGCCCGGTTTTTCATCGGTACATCCTTTGTTACCAGAAGAACTCTGTCAAGGATCATTGCAGCTTATGTATGAGTTACAAGAATTTCTTGCTGAAATTACAGGCATGGATGCTGTCAGTCTGCAACCTGCAGCAGGAGCACATGGTGAGCTTGCAGGAATGCTCATAATTCATAAATACCTTGAAAAACGCGGCAGTGTTCGTCATAAAATTTTGATACCAGATACTGCCCATGGTACCAATCCAGCAAGTGCTGCCCTTTGTGGCTACACTCCGGTCACGGTGCATTCCAATAAAAATGGAATCCTCTCTCCTGAAGATATTCAAAATCTAATGGATTCAGATACTGCGGGAATCATGATTACCAATCCCAATACTTTGGGCCTTTTTGAGGAAAACATAATTGAAATTGCCAGAATAGTTCATTCTAAAGGAGGTCTTGTATATTGCGATGGGGCAAATCTCAATGCCATTATGGGAATTGTAAAACTTGGTGAGATTGGTGTTGATATTGTACACCTTAACCTGCATAAAACTTTTTCAACGCCTCATGGTGGCGGTGGACCTGGAGCTGGGCCAATTGCCGTTACAAGAGATCTTGAATCATATTTACCGATTCCAAGAATTGTTAAAAATCACGAACAATATACGCTGGATGATAACTTCCCTGACAGTATTGGGAAACTCCTTACTTTTCATGGCCATTTTGGAGTATTGGTCAAAGCATATAGCTATATTCTTAGCCTTGGACCAGATAATCTTAAGAGGGTCAGCCAATTTGCGGTACTCAACGCTAATTATATCAAAGAACAGTTAAAAGATTATTTATACTTGGCCTATGACAGAGCATGTATGCATGAATGTGTTTTCTCAGATAAAAATCAAGAAAAATATGGGGTAACCAGTCTTGATATGGCTAAACGGCTTATAGATTATGGGTTTCACCCACCAACCATTTATTTTCCTTTAGTAGTACCGGGTGCATTGATGATCGAGCCAACTGAGACTGAAAGTAAGGAAGAGATTGATCGCTTCATTGATGCATTCAAGACAATAGTAGAAGAAGTTGAGCATGAACCGGAAAAAGTGAAATCAGCTCCTATGAAAAGTAAAGTGCGTCGTTTGAATGAGACTCTTGCTGCCAGAAAGCCTTGCCTCTGTGGATAATCTTTTTGATCGATTAAAAAAAATAGCAGGTAACAATGATTCTTCCTGCTGGTTATTTTGTGATCTTCCAGTTACCAACTACCAGGAGGTTCATAATCTGCAGGAGAAAATAGTCTCACTAAAAAAGACAGAAAAGGATTTTCCCAGTGTGTTATTGGGGGTGGAACATCATCCAGTGTTTACTCTAGGACACAGGGGTGATTGCGGAAATATTCTTGTTCAAAAAACTTTTTTAACTGAGCGAAATGTTGCAATTGTTCAGACTAAAAGAGGCGGGGACGTTACCTGTCATGGTCCTGGTCAGTTGGTTTTTTACCCTATTGTTTCTTTAAAAAAAATCGGATTTAGCATACCTGGCTATATTCATTGTCTTGAAGAAGTAATGTTGAAAACAGCAAGTCAGTATGGAGTTGAGGCTTCTCGTAGTAAAAGAGGGCATGGGATATGGGTTCGATCCTGTAAAATTGGGAGTGTAGGAATCGCTGTCAGCCAAGGCATTACTTATCATGGTTTGGCCTTAAATATTAACAATGATTTGATGCCATATTCATGGATAAATCCATGTGGACTTGAGGCCATTACAACAGGATCAATTAAAAGCCAAAGTGGGAAGACATATGATATTGCTGATGTCAGGCAAACAATGTTATCCCACTTTGAAAATATATTTCAGATTACTTGCAGCCCGGTTTGCTGACAATTGTATTTGAAACTATTTTTGTCCAAAGGCATCCTGAAAAGAATTCTATTTACTTTTATTCATTAGCTGCATCCAAGGCTCGTGGCTTGACACTTTTCATTTTCCAGATGTCTTCATTATACTGAGTCATACTCCGATCTGTGGAGAATTTTCCACTGAAGGCGGTATTGAGAATCGACATTTTCACCCATTTTTGTTTGTCTTTATAAGCATGTGAAACCAGCTGTTGAGCATGAACGTATTCTGTGAAATCTGCAATAGTCATCCATGGATCGTGAGGGCTTTTTATAGAGTTAATGATATCATCAAAAATACCAGGTTCAAATTGATTAAAATGTCCGCTTTCCAGTAATGTAATTACTCTTTTGATGTTAGGGTCTGCGTCAATATAAGCTTGAGGATTATATGAACTTTTTAGTTGTGACACTTCTTTTGCATTGAGGCCAAAGAGGTAAAAATTGTCATTTCCAACTTCTTCAAGAATTTCAATGTTCGCTCCATCAAGTGTGCCAATGGTAATAGCACCATTCATCATAAATTTCATATTACCGGTTCCAGATGCTTCTTTACCTGCAGTGGAAATTTGTTCAGAAAGATCACAACCGGCACAAATTATCTCCATGGATGTAACACTGTAGTTGGGGAAAAAAGCAAGTTTAAGTTTGTCGCCAACATCTGGATCATTGTTTATAACATTTGCAATATTTGAAATAAGCTTAATTATTCGCTTTGCAAGAAAATATCCGGGAGCAGCTTTGCCTCCGATAATTACGCAGCGGGGTGTCCAATCCTCGATATCACCTCTTTTAATACGGTCATATAGATGAATAACATGCAAAACATTGAGTAATTGTCTTTTGTATTCGTGAATTCTTTTAACCTGGATGTCAAAAAGTGATTCAGTATTGAAAGTGATAGAACATTCTCTTTCTATAAGACTGGCTAGCCTATCTTTTCCTTTTTGTTTTACATTACGCCATTCTTCTTGAAATTTTGTATCTGTAGAAAGAGGTTCTAGTTTTTTCAGAGTGCTCAAGTCTGTTTGCCAAAGTTCACCGATATGTTTTGTGATAAGACTTGCCAGATCAGGATTTGCCCATCCGAGCCAACGTCGTTGGGTTACTCCATTGGTCTTGTTATTAAACTTATGGGGCCATAATTCATAGAAATCATGGAAAAGTTCTTGTTGCAGAAGTCTGGAGTGGAGTTCGGCAACACCATTGACAGAAAAACTGCCAATGATTGCCAGATGCGCCATTCGCACATGTTTAACATGTCCTTCTTCTATGATGGAAAGTCTCTGTAATCGTGAATTGTCACCCGGCCATCGTTGGGCTACTTCTGATAAAAAGCGAGCATTAATTTCACAGACAATCTCAAATATCCTGGGTAAAAGCTCTTTCATTAATGAAACAGGCCATTTTTCCAAAGCCTCAGGAAGTAGTGTATGGTTGGTATATGCCATGGTTTTTGTGGTAATTTCCCAGGCCTGATCCCAGTCCATATTTTGTTCATCAATCAACAAGCGCATCAGTTCTGCAACTGAACAGGTTGGATGCGTATCATTCATTTGAAAACAGTTGTTTGCTGCAAAAGAGGAAAAGTCATCACCATATAATTCCACCCAGTTGGCAATGATATCTTGAAGACTGGCGGAAGCCAGGAAGTATTGTTGCTTTAGTCGCAATTCTTTACCGTTTTCACTGGCGTCATTGGGGTAAAGGACCATGGTAATGTTTTCAGCATCATTTTTTGCTGCCACAGATTCAGGGTAACTGCCGGAATTAAATTCTCCAAGATCAAAATCATCAGTAGCCGTTGCCTTCCATAGTCGCAGAGTGTTCACTGTGTTATTTTGAAAACCTGGAATTGGCACATCGTAAGGAATTGCTAATACATTCAGTGATTGATGCCAGGTAACATGCATTCGACCTGATTTATCATGATTTTTAACCGTATATCCTCCAAAACCAACATGGCGAATGCGCTCAGGTCTTCTTAACTCCCAAGGATTTCCGCCTCTTAACCAGTGATCAGGTTCTTCAACCTGTTCTCCGTTTTCAATCTTTTGTCTAAACATTCCATGTACATATCTGATTCCGTATCCAAGAACAGGAAGTTGTAAAGTGGCACAGCTGTCCATGAAACAGGCAGCAAGACGACCCAGACCGCCATTACCAAGGCCTGCGTCGTTTTCAACATCGACAAGTTCTTCGAGTTTTAATCCAAGTTCATGCATGGCTTCTTGGGATTGATCAATAATATCCAGATTGAGTAAGGCATTTCCTAATGTACGGCCAAGAAGATATTCCATGGAAAAATAATATGTACGCCGACATTTTTTATCTCGATAGGCATAACGGGTATTGGTCCAACGTTCCATTAAACGGTCACGAACGGTTAAGGCAAGAGCCATGTAAGGGTAATGAATGGATGTGCAATACTTGTCCCTGCCAAGTGTATGAAAATAATGTCCTTTGAAATCATCCCTGAGATAGTGACTATCCATGGACAATGGTTCAAGCTGAGTTATTTTATCAAGGGATGTATTTGAAACAGAATTTTTTTTCTTTTTAGATTGAGAGGTATTTGAAGCCATAGTGTATGTAATATGAAAAGATGGTAGGAGTTTTAGGTTTCTTTGCTTTAGGCAAGGAAGAGATAGGTTCATCACATCTTGCGTATCAATAATTAATCTTGTTATACCTTATATTTTAAATGGAGAAAAATAGTATTTATGGTATTTGCATGAAAGAAATAAGAACATGGTCTTCTTTACAAATAAGGATATCTTGAATAATATTTTTTTTGTTCAAGATCAAGACCTGTATAAATTTTGACTGCAGGCATATAGCTAATATTCCGATTAAAAAATTTTGAGTATAATGCCAAGTTTAGACCAAAAGATAATTTTTCAAAGTGCTCATGATATGTATATTAAATTAACAGCTTTTCAAGATAAATGATTCCAAAACCAAAATGGTTAAAACGCCGCCTACCAAGTGGTCCTGAATACGAAAAAGTCAGAACACTTCTTGATAACGCCCAGTTAAATACCGTTTGTCAACAAGCGCATTGTCCCAATCAGTGGGAGTGTTTTGGAAGAAATACAGCCACTTTTTTAATTCTCGGCAGAGTCTGTACCAGAAATTGCAGGTTTTGTGCTGTTGAAAATAATATCCCCAATAAACCTGATAAAGGCGAACCAAAACGAATAAGCAAAGCTGTAACAGAGCTTGGTTTGAAATACGTCGTTATTACATCAGTTACACGCGATGATCTCGGTGATGGAGGGGCATTTATGTTTGCTGAAACCATCACAGAGTTACGCAATAACAATCCTGGAATAATGATAGAAGTGCTGATACCTGATTTTCAAGGCAACCGTGATGCTTTGAAAACTGTTATTCAAGCGAGACCGGATGTTATAAACCACAATATAGAGACAGTGGCCAGGCTTTATTCTGTTGTGCGACCACAGGCATCATATAAACAATCACTTCAGGTCATTTCCTCAATAAAACATATTGAATCAGGAATTATCACTAAATCAGGAATCATGCTCGGCCTAGGTGAAACTGCGGACGAAGTGGAAAAAACCATGAAAGATTTAATAAAGTCAGGCTGTGAACTACTCACAATGGGTCAGTATCTTCAACCTGGTTTGAATCATCTACCGGTAAAAGAATATGTAACTCCAGAAGAGTTCGATTTATGGCAAAAAAAAGCAAAGATACTTGGTTTTAAAAAAGCAGTATGTGGCCCGTTTGTCAGAAGCTCTTATAAATCTGCAGATTTAATTTCATCAATGATGAAATCAAAATAGGGTCTCTCGTTCATATATCTTTGATGTTATTGCGGAAACATAGCTTGACCGATCTCTACCTTTTGTGTTTCTTTACTTTCACTGTTTACAATACAAAAACAGGGACGAATGTTTTTTCCCAGAAGATCTCCAGGGTTTATTAATAGAGTGTCACTAATATTTTCGACACCATAGATGTGGTTGTGACCGCAACAAACAATATCGTACAGAGATTGTGCAGCCATGCCTCTTGCAACTTCAGGGTAGTGATGAAAACCAATTTTCAAACCGTCGAGTTCAATGGATCCTAAGACGCCATGGTGGTTGAGGGTAGGGAAGTCCACTGCACACATCTGTGACACCAGGTGAAGATCACCAACATTATTACCGTAAACAAGATGTACCTGTCCCTTGAATTTGTCGAGCTGTTTTAACATAAAAGGCGAAATTAAGTCGCCACAATGTATAAGTGCGTCAATATCATGGGAATTGCAATATTGGACAGCATCATATAGGTTTTTTATCTGGTCGTGACTGTCTGACATTACTGCAATGTTCATGCAGAATCTCCTGTGGTTAATTAAGTTTGGTTATAATGGTAAATCGCAGGAAAGTTGGAAATGTGTGCAGGTTAAATCTCAGGATATATTTTGATTTTATCTTTATTTGATATGATTAATGCTAAAATACTAAGTATGGATGGAGCATTTGTTAATTTTAGCAACAACAAATGCATGATCATTCATCATATGAAACAGCTAATAAAATATCTCTCAAATTTCTTTACATACCAAGCGTTAAAAAAAACAACACAGATACTTTCTGAGTACGAATGGGGTGTATGAAGTCTATATTTTCATATATTTTTTTCTTTCATTGTATTTTTGCAGTAGGTGTTCTCCAGACTATTGGCGCCATGTATCCTAGTATTATGCAAAGACCAGTTACCCGTGCTAATGATGTAATATCTTGAGTAATGGCTCCTAAAAAATAGAGTGCTATAGCAAATCCTATGGATATTCCAATTACGCTATTCCCTTTGGAAATCAACTTGTATTCCGAAAGCAGATAATCTTCATAAAGTTTTCGAACTTCTTTTCTGTTTGGCGGGTAGGTGTCTTCTTGACTTGTAAAGCCAGATTGGGTCGCAAAGGTAGTTTCTGACATATCCTTTATTATTTGTTTTCGTAGCATCTCTGAACCAACTAGTGTTCCAAGTAATCCACCGAGAGGGCAGAGTACTAATAACATTAGATCGAGCCATGTTACTCCTGTTTCGCCGATCTTAAAGGCATATAGGGCAAATTCTACACTAGCGTCATTCATCTCGTGTTCCTCCAGCTTGCATGGATTACAAGCAGTTTAAGGCATAACTTATATAAGGTTAACCTTGAAAAATATTTAATTGTAAAGATTATGTTTCATGGAGAGTGTTGTGGCTCAAATGATGGACAACAAAACTATTGTCTTTTCAACCGGCAACTCTCAGGAAAAAAGTATTATTAAATCTCTTTTAAACTATATGGATATTTTACAAAAGATCTACTAGAAAAAACAAGGTCTAATGATAATAATTCTCTATAGGAAGACTTAATGGAGTGTAATTGTTTGTTCTATCGGCACAAGTTTTTTCTTGTTACGAAGATATTCCATGAAGACATGAGCGTCGACAAGGCCGGTGTCAATCCGGGAACCGTTCTTGCCCAGGCTATTGTAGCTATTTTTCCCTCTAGCTAAATATGAATTTGTAACAGTTTTGTAGATATTTTTCAAGCGGACATCCAACCATATTCCGTCATGATTTTTTATTTTCAACGATTGTACTCTATCGCCAGCTGGATTATTTGAGATCAAGTTATATCTTAAACCGGCCACATATGGAAATGCTCCATCTGAACCGTTATTATCCAAAATTGAACTAATGGATTTCTCAAGAAGGTCTTTTATTTCTTTTCCTGTTAATTCGAAAGTGACGAGAGTGTTTTTAAAAGGAAGTAAGGTGAAAACATCGGCAACAGTAATATTTCCTTTATTAATATCAGTACGGACACCACCTGCGTTTTGGAGTGCAAAGTCGACATTATTGCCCAGGATATTCATTTTCCACAACATACTTTCACATACGATTGGCGCGATAAGGCTTCCATGGGGCATTGACTGGTTGGGAACTCGTATGTGTTTCAGGGTTATTGGTGTCTCTGCAAGAACTTCTTCCTTAAAACCGCGCAGATTTTTTTCGTAAAAATCGTGCATTTGAACGGCCTCTTTGTCCTGGTCGACTATCTCAAAATCTGGCTCATTGCTGATAATTGTTTTAGCCTCTAACAGACGAGTATCTCGAAGTGGTTTTGCATTTATGTCTGCCATCTTATTATTGATAACCATGACGGGACTTGGGGTAAATGTGTTGATGGTGCCATCTTGATTGAAATGTATTTTTAATGAGCCGAGTACCAAAGCAAAATTCCATGCCTGGACAATGAGTGTTTTTTCATTATCGTCATTGACAAGCACTGTTGGATAAGGTCCTTCTGTTTCAAGGCCATATTTTTTAAAAGGGCCAAGAAGTGAATGGGAATGTCCTCCAACTATGATGTCTGCTCCTTTAAGTTTTAAGGCTAGATTAATATCGTTTTCATATCCTATATGAGTGAGGAGGATGATTTTGTTAATTCCTTTGCTCTCTAACTCCAATATATATTTTTGAGCAGTTTTTAGTTCATCTGTAAATAAAAGATCATCCCCTGGGCTTGATATATCAGGAACAGTACTGGTAACGATACCAATAATTCCTATTTTTTCTCCGTTTATTTCTTTAATTATATAAGGTTTTAGTAATCCCTGCAGGGAATGGTCTCTGGAACTGTCAACATTGGCTGCAAGAATGGGAAATTGAGCTTTTTTAATAAAAGAGGCTAGGTGTTCAGGGCCGTTATCGTATTCGTGATTTCCGGTAACCATTGCATCAAGTTTTAGATTATTGAAAAAAAATAAATCCGAATCTCCCTGATACTTGACAAAATAAAGTGTTCCCTGGGTCATATCTCCTGCATGCAGAAATAAAGAATTAGGATTCAAAGAACGAAGCTGGGTAATTTTTTTCGTAATTCTGGTCATATCTCCGGATTCAATTTCGGAAATTGTGCCATTCAGTGGAGGGGTAATTTGTACTGGAGTAGGGTCAAGGTGAGAGTGAGTATCGTTGAGGTGAATAAGGTTCAGTTCAAATAAATTGGCTAATTGTGATGCAACATCTTTGTTTGAGCATCCAGCTAAAATTAATAAACTTATTAGGACAAACAGTAAGATAAAGTATTTTTGCTGGTTCATTTTTGTAGACCTTATATTCTAAGAACTTTAGTAATGTTAACGTTGAGAAGATCAGCAAATATAATGCTTCTCCTGTTAGACTTCATCTTTATTCCTATGATATAATTAAGCCTGAAAAGGTAGGAATATACAACGTATCGTACATTTACTTTATCTCTGTATTTTATACAATTACGCTTTAATCAAAAAACTGAGGTTTTTATGCATAGGTTTGATCCACATTATGCTTTGTTTGGAATACTAACCGCAAAAATACCTAAGCATTTAAGCATACGAGATGCAGTCGTTGAATATATTAATATTAAAGGGATAGAACTATATGGAGATCTTAAAGGAAGAACAATATTTGAACTTCTTCTGGAGATTACCGGCAATAAAAAAAATGCTGATGAATGGATAGGCATACTGTCCGGGCAAGGATCAATAACAGTTGAAGGTAAATTAAATGATCGGATCATAAAATATCATTGCCGGATCATATACTATGACGATGAAATGTGTAGTCAGGAAAAATGTTTTATTCAGGCAGGTATTACTGATAATACAGAAAGCACGATTTTGAGATCATTGTTATACGGCACATCTGAAGCTTTAAAAAGGGCAGCAAAAGCTGCGGATGAAGACACTGGCCACCATGTTGTTCGTATCAATGTTTATGCCAAAAGATTAGCTGCTTTAAAGCAGCTTTCCCATGAATATATTAATGATATATCCAATTATGCCCAGCTGCATGATATAGGGAAAATAAATATTTCTGCAATCGTAAGGCTACCCAGGAAGTTGACAGACATAGAATTTAAGGAAATGCAGAAACATACTATTTATGGAGCTGGAATGGTTGAAGGACTGGAAGGGTTATCCATGGCTTACGATATAGCATTGGACCATCATGAAAAGTGGGATGGGAGTGGTTACCCTCATGGCAAGAAGAAAAAAGAAATTTCTCTTGCCGGTCGGATTGTGTCGATTGCTGATGTTTTTGATGCGCTGGTATCAGAAAGACCGTATAAAAAAGCCTTTAGTTATGAGAAGACATTTAAAATTTTAAGTCAGGGTGACGGCAGGGTGATGCCAGGACATTTTGATCCTGATATTCTTATTCTTTTTATTGATAACTATGAAATTTTCACAAAATTGCATAAAGAGCATATCAATATTTAGCAACAGTTGTTGTCTAATATTATTTCATTCCCTTCATCGTCTGACCAGATCGTAATGAGTTAATTATTTCAATATTTACCTGATCAAAGGTAAGTATTTTTTTTCCTTTATGATCTTTTTTAAAGTTATTTGCTGCCTCTAGGGAATTAAATGGAATTAGTTCATGTCCCATAGGACCATATACATCACTGCCAAACACAAAGTAGGCTTCTCTAGCGTTTATCCATTCAAGAGTATAGTAATCTTTAAGATAGATTGAGTCAGTTTTTTGAACAGGTTTGCCTTCAAATTGATTTGGTTCAAAATAATAGGCAAACATGTCTTTGGGTCCATCAAACATGATAGTAAGATCAGTGGTCTCTATTTGTGTTAACCATGAGTGGTATTTAATCACAAACATTCCGCATACCTTGCAACGCTCTTTAGGATCTATCTTGTCAACTGGTTGAGCTGAAACATTGTGAACTAAAGAAAAGAGAATGAGGCAGAGTACGTACAAGAGTAAACGCGATTTTTTGATATTCATAAATTAATCTCCACTGAAATAGTTTGATTTTTTGATTTACAATGTATCGATTTTTACAGGGTAGAATACCTGATGATTTTATCTGGAAAGTGAAAAATGTTTGATTTTGATAACATTTTCCAGGTGAAATGTCATTGGGGAAAATTCAGTTGGCTTTTACGTGTTTGGTTATAAGTGATTCTAGTGATTTTCGTGTTTCTTGAGGGTTATTGATAAAACGAACTCCAACACCTCTGTTAACTATGTGGTCACCGGGGATGGCTAGATTTGACCATATGATTTCAGCTGATATAGCTAATGGTTTCGGTTTATGATTCTCTAGTAGAATAGTGAATTTATCGCTTAATGAAAATTTTTGGTTACATTTTACAAAAGCACCGCTAATACTCAGGTTTGACAGAATAGCTTTTGAATTTCCTTTTGCCGATTCAAGTTTTACATCCAAGTTTATATCAACTCTTTCTGGTTCACGTCTTTCTTCATTTAGTAGGTCTGTAGAACTGTTGAAGCTTAAAGAATTTTCAGGATTGTATGCATTTTTGGCTTTTCGCAGGAAAAAAATAATAATTATGGCGAATGTTAATACAATGGGAATTGTTTTGGTAAGGATATTATAACCGAATTCTACATCCATAATAATCTGTCAAAATGAGATTTTGTAGTTAAACAAACTGATTGCAAATTTGATTTAACTGAATTTCATATTCGTTTATTTACAGGTAATTTGAAATACTTCCATTACTAAAATAATACTGGTTTCAAAAAATCATGTCAAATGAGACCTTCATAAACATGTTATAAATAAGCGATTTTCAATATTATTAAGAGTTTTTTTGTTCAAGACTAAAGCATATTCAAAATTTGACCACATGCATTTTGTTAATATTTCAAGGATAAAATTTATAGCATAACTCCGAGATAAGATGAAAAGATGAATTCTTCATGGTCTCCATTAATTTTATGAAGCATAAAATATTATCGTGGTCTTATGATTGCCTGTTTTGGTGGAACAGGCAGGACAGCAGTTGGTCGTGGTTTCATGATTACTGGTCGGATAACTTTTGGCCGCGGAGCACATCCGATTAGACAGTTTGATATAAATAAAGTTAATAATATCACGACGATAGTTTTCATTGCCATTCTCTTGAAGGTTAATATTTTAAAGTTCCAATATGCTAATTTTGCAGTGAAATATTAACCCACTGAGTTTGGTATGAAAAACATTGCTGGAGTTCTTTATTCAAGCTGTTAATAGTCAGTACCTTAGGACTTTTTTAAGAGAGATTTTTTTGACCACTTATTTTTTGATTGTTTTGAGAGCTGTAACAATATCAGCTGGCTCAATTCTCAATGTATGGTCTTCTTCTACAAAATTAAAAATAACAGTGTTATCTGTATCTATTATATAAGTGGCAGGCAGTGGCAATTCATGGCTGTTATCTCCATTTGCCCCCTCAAGATCAATGCCGAACTGGGTGTAAAGTTCACGCAGGTTAGGAGGAAGAACTACTACCAAACCAAATTGTTTTGATAATTTATTACTCTTATCATGTAAAATATCAAATGTAATATGGTTCTTTTTAATCATTTCTTCAGCGTCCTGGTTAGCAAGTTGAGGAGAAATTGCCACAAGTTGAGCACCAGTATCATGAATTTGTGATAATGCGAGCTGCAAAGACCGCAACTCAAGATTACAATAAGGTCACCAGCTTCCTCTAAAGAAGTTCATGACCAGAGGTCCTTTGCTGAGCAAGTTTGTAGAAGAAATAGTTTTTCCTTGTATATTTGGTAATTCAAACTGTGGTGCCTTGTCTCCTTTTTTAATCGCTCGGTCTGCGAAACTGTTTGTTTTTAAATCTGTAATTGCTCCTGTCATGATTTTTGCTGCTTCCGATGGTATATTTGGAGCCATCTGTTGTTTGAATTCTTTGATTTCATCTTGCAAATCCATTGTTTTTCTCCTGTTATGATTGTTAATCATGGCATCTGATGTCACAGGTTTATGGTGGTTTTATGCGAGGCTGGATCGATTATTTTATCTGTTATTTTGTTATTATATACGGTAATGACTGCAACAAAAAATTTCTTTTGCAAAAAAAAATAAATTGAGGGGGATATATGGATTTTAGAATAGAAAAAGACACAATGGGTGAGATCAAGGTCCCTGCTGATAGATATTGGGGAGCGCAAACTCAACGATCTTTCATGAATTTCCCAATTGGTCCTCCAGCCTCTATGCCTATAGAAATCATTCGGGCATTTGCTTATTTAAAAAAGGCAGCTGCGTTTGCCAACCATGAACTTGGTTGTTTATCTCTGAAAAAAAGAAATCTTATAGCCTTAGTTTGCCAGGAGATTATAGAAGGCAAGCTTGACGATCAATTTCCATTAGTTATCTGGCAGACAGGTTCAGGAACCCAGTCAAATATGAACATTAATGAGGTTGTGGCTAACAGAGCGCATGTGCTAAGTGGTCATAAGCTAGGCTCAGGTGATACTGATCTTCATCCAAATGATGATGTGAATTTGTCGCAATCGTCAAATGATACTTTCCCAACAGCGATGCATATCGCATCATATAAAACAGTTGTAGAAAAAACTATTCCAGGGATTGAAAAGGTTCGTGACACTCTGTCTGAAAAAGCAAAACAATTTGAGAATATAGTTAAAATTGGACGTACACACTGGATGGATGCCACTCCATTGACACTTGGTCAGGAATTTTCAGGATATATTTCTCAGCTGGATCATGGTCTCAAATCGATAAATAATTCATTAGAACATTTGTCTGAATTGGCATTAGGAGGTACTGCCGTTGGTACTGGTCTTAATAGTCCCAAGGGATACGATAAGTGTGTTGCCGCACACATTGCCAAATTTTCAGGTTATAATTTTATAACCGCCCACAATAAGTTTGAATCCCTTGCTGCCCATGATGCTTTGGTCGAAACTCATGGTGCTTTGCGTCAGGTTGCTGTGAGTTTAAATAAAATAGCTAACGATATTCGCGTGTTGTCATCAGGTCCACGAGCTGGCTTAGCTGAGTTGATATTGCCAGCTAATGAACCTGGTTCTTCGATTATGCCAGGGAAGGTGAATCCAACTCAAATAGAGGCAATTACTATGGTATGTATACAGGTGATAGCAAATGATCTGGCTGTAAGCCTAGGCAATGCTAATGGTCATTTTGAACTTAATGTATACAAGCCATTAATTATATATAACTTTTTGCAATCTGCAAACTTGTTGAGTGATGCTTGTTTTGCCTTTAATGAGAATTGTCTGGCTGGAATTCAGGTAAATACTGCACAAATTAAAACACATTTAAACAAGTCACTTATGTTGGTGACGGCTTTAACTCCACATATTGGATATGAAAAATCGGCAGCAATCGCTAAAGCAGCACATCAAAATAATACAACCCTAAAAGACGAAGCTTTAAAAAGTGGCTTTCTTACCGATGAGCAGTTTGATTTGTGGGTTGTCCCGGAAAACATGACAAGTCAGTTGAAATAGTATCATCCTTTTATATGGTTTTTAATAACATAAATCAGGTGGAATAATATATTGATGGTCACTTCTAATGTTGTTTTCCAAAGACATATTATTTTTCAATATTTCTGGGGTCAATTCGCTTTATGATATTACTGACCTTGGTCTTATTAAATCCTTTGAAGCCCTTTCGTCTTTGAATGTTTTCAAAGACACTGCCAATACCACCATGGTCACGAAATTTTATAGCTTGCTCAGAGCTTATCTGATTATTTTTTGTGAGTTTGTTTATTCTGCTTTGATCAACTTCCCATATTTCACTAGTACTGAATGCCTGTTTAAGGAATGGAAAGTTGCTAAAAGGTTTTAAAAAAACAATGCCATTATTGTTTAAATCCTGCATCAGATTATCAAAAAGTGAAAGTGCAGCGAGGTGATGAAGACCGGCTTTCAGGATGGAATCACCGTGAAGAGCACACCAGAGACCCACCGTTCCTAGATCTTCACTTTCTTTTAGTTGTATTTTATTGAATTCTATATCAATCTCATCATGGTTCAGATCCACATCAAGAAAAAGAGTGAGACCAGCTTTCTGGTTTTCCATCACCTGAGCACCCCAACCAGCATCTTTACCAGCATAGAATCTTTCCCGTTCATTAAATCCTAGCATTTTAAAAAGGTTAATCAGGTTACGAAAGTTGCTACGTGAACTGCGAAAAGTATGGTGATCATGATTTGCCCAACCTAAACCAAGTATATCCTGTCTCATTTTTTGAATACGTCCGGTATAGTTTCGTGACATCCAATATGTTCTCTCACATTGACAAACAATAGAAGCTGAAATGTCTTTACCGACCAAAGCTATCATATTTTTTATTGCTGAAAAAAGTTTATAAAAAACAAAATTCTCATCATGATTTGACCGAGGAATATTGATCCAATGATATGTTGCTTCATAATATTGTCTCTCAAAATTATGTTTGTGTATTACTGGTAGGAATCCAACACCACCGCGCCTTTCAATTGCCCAAAATGACACATTGTTTTCCTTGCTCAATAAACATTTTCTTAATTTACTTAAAGGGCTGCCTGATAGAGAAACGGTAAAACAATTTATAGACAGAAAACAGGTGATATCTTCAACTAGAATAGCAACACCTTGAGATTGTTTTTTTTCAGCTATTAATAATATGTCTGGCAATTGTGCTTCATTGTTAGAGTAAATGTGTGTCTGGGGGTATTTCCTCTGATAAAAACCAGCATCTTTAAGCATAATTTGATTATCAAGGGTATCGGAAAGAATGAAATGATCAATCCAATCAAATAGGCGTGTATTAGTAACTTTGGTTAATTTTTTGGAAAAATTATGGAGTGTTTTGTTATTCTTCTCCATTTGTCTAAGAAAAGTTGTAAGTATTTGTTCAGATACAGGGTGTTCTTGCCAGTTGAATTCCTTTCTATGTTTCATGATTGGACTCCGATTCATGTGAAATACTAATTCCCTGGTAAGTTATAGGAGTAATTCTTTCTGGATATCATCAGTGATGTAATTAGAGGAAAACATGACATCTGGATTCATAATATTTTGAGAGTCAAAGGCATTTTTGATTTCTTTCATTATTGTATATATTTCAGAACCCCATTCTTTTTTCAGGTATGGTGCTCTCAAACGTCCCATTCCGTGTTCGGCGGTAATTGTTCCGTTATACTTAAAAACAAGATCGTATACATCATCAGTAAGGTTATTGATTCGTTTCTTTAGACCTTTTTTACTCAGGTCAAACATTGGTCTCAAATGTAGGTTACCGCTTCCGGCATGACCATATATGATAGTTTCAAGATTATGTTTTTGAAATAAATTCTCAATTTCGGTTATAAAAGGTGCTAAATGCTGTGGTGGTACTCCAATGTCGTTAACTACTGACAATGCACGCATTTTTGAACCTGGATTATTGAGAAGTGGAAGGATTTTTTTTCGAATAGCCCACAGGTTGTCTATTTGTTCGGGATTAGTTGCAAAAAGTGGTTTTTCATCTCCTATCATTTTTTGTTTAGACAGTTTGTTTATGATTTCCTTAATTTGCTTTTCAACTTCTTTCCCTGTGAATTCGACCAGTAATACATGATATTCTGGAAGTATAATTTTACCGGGAATGCGAGATCTTAAATTGATTATTTTGATTGTCTCTCTACTGATGAGTTCAATTGCAGCAACATTTTCTTGTCTTAAAAGTGTGACAGCATCTGCTATTTGTGCAATATCTTTATAGGCAAGAACTAAAGTCCCTTGTGCTGGATTATAAGGTTTTGTGTGAATTGTGGCATTTATCAAAAAACCAAATGTGCCAACATGACCAGCAAATAATTTTGCTAACATAATTTCGACCGGAACATCCTCGATCAGAGGAAAAAGATTATAACCGCTCGCCGTTTTAAATTTTTTTCTCGATTTCAAAAGAGTACTTGCCTCTTTAGACTTTTTTAGCTTTTGTGAAATTGAGAGTATTTTTTTAACAAGTCTATTGGGCAATGATTTGCTATCGTCTGTGTTAATAAGTTCGCCTTTTGGGTTTATATATGTAACATGCTGAAGGAAATTAGCTATTGATCCGTACTTGTAGGCATGAGGGCCACTTGCTTTGGTAGCAATGTTTCCACCAATTTGAGAAAATGCAGAACTTGAAGGATCAGCAGGTAGGAACTGCTTATTGCTAATCAGAAATCTTTGTAGGTCAGCGTGGATCGTAGCTGCGCCAACAGTTACTGTTGTGTCATCTTTAGCTCCTGTCAGCTCGGATATTGAATGTAAGAAACCTCCCTTTTCTAAAGCTATAACAATTCCCTTACCCAGAGCGCTCCCTGCAGTGCCTGAGCCTCCACCTCTAGCTGTTACCGATATCCCTTCATTTGTCGCAAAAATTAGAGTGTTACTGATGTCTTCTAAGGACCTGGGTAGTACTACTGCTAGAGGTTCTATATGGTAAATACTTTGATCTCTGGAAAAAGAGAACAGAGTTTTTTTGTCCCTAAGTACACTACCATCAAGAATGTCTTCCAGTTTGTCCTTTATTTGCTTTTGAGCTCGGTTCATGAGGCTCACACTATTTATTGCTAAGTAGATTACGAATAATATTGATAGCAAGCATAATCTCATCGGCTGTAATTATCAGGTGTGGTCTAAATCTGACGCTTCTTGATCCACAACCCATGAGAAGTAGTTTTTTTTGAGAGATTTGTTGCAAAAATAAGTCTCTGTCAGATTCGTCAGGCATGTCAAAAGCGCACATTAAACCGATGCCTCTTGGGTTTGAGACTTTTTCCGGGAAATCACAGCTTATTTTCTGCAACTCTTTAAGAAGCAGTTCTCCTTGGATACGGGCATTATCAATAAGGTTTTCTTCTTCTATGATATGCAAAATATAGGTGAAACGAACCATGTCTATCAGGTTCCCACCAAAGGTGGAATTTATTCGACTTGGTTCACTAAAAACATTATGCGCAACTTCGTCTATTCTCTTTGATGCAAGAATACCACAGACTTGGGTTTTTTTACCAAAACTGATGATATCAGGCTTAATACCTAAATGTTCGTGTGCCCAGAATTTTCCTGTCAGGCCTACACCTGTCTGAACTTCGTCCAAGATAAATATGATGTCATTTTCATCACATATTTCGCGTAATCTAGTGAAAAATTTAGGTCTAAAATGATTATCTCCACCTTCACCCTGAATCGGTTCAATAATAAGTCCGGCAATATCATCACTATATAAGTTTATGGCAGCCTTAATTTGAGAAATGGAACTATCTTCGAGTTCTTTTACTAAAGCTAGATTAGTGTCATCAACAGGGAAAGTTAGCTTAGGGTTAAGTACCCTTGGCCAATCAAATGTTGGGAAATATTGGTATTTTCTCGGGTCAGTTGTGTTGGTCAATGAAAGCGTGTAGCCGGTTCTACCGTGAAATGACTGTTTAAAATGAATTATTTTACTTCCAGTGGCCTTAGTATATCCCTTGGCAAAGTTTTTTCGAACTTTCCAGTCGAATGCAGTCTTCAATGCATTTTCTACAGCCAATCCTCCACCTTCAATGAAAAATGCATGGGGAAGATATTCTGGAATGCCTACTCTTTCAAATGCATCAACAAACTCAGCCATGGCAACACTGTAAGAATCTGAATTAGCAGGTTTTTGCACAGCAAGTGATCCTAGCTCGTCTCTTGCGGAGAGGAGTTTTGGATGATTGAATCCTACTGACATGGAAGCAAACATGGAAAAAAAATCCAGGTATTTATCACCATTTCTTTTATCAACAAACCACGATCCTTTAGACTTCTTTAGATCAACAATAATGTCCATCCCATCTGTTAAAATATGTTTTGATAGGACTTTTTTTACATCATTACTTATAATCATGGAGTTTCCTCCTAAGAAAACAATTTCATTTTTGTTGTTGATATTTCATATAACTTTAAGCAATAGAGTTAACCTGTCAGAGGTTAAAAGTAATTCCCTGGGCAAGAGGTAGTTCTCTACTATGATTAATTGTTACAGTCTGTCTTCTCATGTAAGCTTTCCATGAATCAGATCCTGCCTCTCTACCGCCACCAGTTTCTTTTTCACCTCCAAAAGCGCCTCCAATTTCTGCTCCTGATGTACCAATATTGACATTTGCTATGCCACAATCGGACCCTGATGAGCTTAGAAACAACTCGGTTTCTCGAATGTCATTGCTGAAGATAGCGGATGATAACCCTTGTTTCACCTGGTTCTGGATATCAATGGCTCTTTTAATATCATCATTGGGATACTTTATAAGATATAGGATAGGTGCAAAAGTTTCCTCCTGCACTATTGGTAGATCCTCTGAAACTTGGGCAAGAACAGGAGTTACATAACAGCCAGATTCATATCCTTGTCCCTGTAATATCTCGCCACCATATAGAATTTCTCCACCTTGTTTTTTTATGGTTTCAATAGCCTGGGAGTAAGTAGCAACAGCAGCTTTATCAATAAGCGGGCCAATATGGTTTTGTTCATCTAAAGGAGAACCGATTTTTAAACTTTTATAGGCATTAAGTAGTTTTTCAACTATTTGATTATATATGGTTTCATCAATTATCAATCTCCTTGTTGTCGTACAACGTTGTCCTGCAGTCCCAACTGATCCAAATACTACAGCAGGTATTGCTAGGGCTATGTCGCTGTTTTTGCTAAGTATTATTGCATTATTTCCGCCTAGTTCCAGGATTGTTTTGCCAAATCTGCCAGCTACGGTTTTGCTGATATGGCGGCCTGTCTTTATTGAACCGGTAAAGGATATGAGTGGTATTCGATGCTCATTAATCATGGCCTCGCCAATATCTTTACCATCACCAGTAATTAAAGAAAAAATTCCTTCAGGAAGGTTAGTGTTTAGTAGAGTGTGAGTAATTATTTTTTGTATCGCTATTGCTGAGAGTATAACTTTTGATGATGGTTTCCATATGATGACGTCTCCACAAACAGCTGCTATAAATGTATTCCAAGCCCAGACAGCGACTGGAAAGTTAAAAGCAGTTATTATTCCTGTTGGACCGAGGGGATGATATTGTTCATAAAGTCGATGTTTAGGACGTTCTGAATGCATGGTATTACCATATAGCATCCGAGATAAGCCAATGGCAAAATCACCCATGTCTATAACTTCCTGTACTTCACCAAGACCTTCTTGAAGCGACTTTCCCATCTCATATGAAATCAGTTGGGCTAAGGATGCTTTTTTTTGACGAATATTCTGGCAAATCAGGCGGATAATGTCTCCTCTTTTAGGCGCTGGTAAAAGTTGCCAGAACTTAAAAGCTTCACAAGACTGTTTAATGATATGTTGATAATCAGTTTGAGTGGAAAGTAATATATTGGCTATCTTATCGCCAGTTACTGGAGAAAAACTTGTTAGTTTCTGGTTGTTGTTTGAAGTAAGCCATTTGCTGCCTGTTGAGGAACCAGGATTGTCAGGATTGATTTTCAAGTCATTTAGGAAGTTCATAACAATCTCACTTTATGAGTTAAACCATGCAGGCTAAATGATGTTGTTCAGTTAGCTGCGGTAGTAATATGTTCATGTTTTTGCCTAAAATTTTATCAACTGTTCCTATCTATATTTTATGCCAGGAATCGGGAAATTCGAAACAGTATCTTGCAATTAACAAAGGAGCATAGTTAAAATATAACTACAGCGACACAAGATGAAATTATAAATCTGCTTTAACATGTTTATAGTTTATTGAAATTACAAGTAAAAATAATGGACTGTGTTTGGTGGATGTACCTTGTAAATAATTATTGGGAAAATATTAAACAATGATTTTAAATACACTTATCGTCGGTGATTATCAGGTTTTTTGTTACATTCTAGGTTGTGAGAAAGCTTTAAAGGGTATTGTTATCGATCCTGGAGGTGATGTTGAGAAAATAAACTATCTTAATTTGGATGTTCAATTCATTATCAACACTCATTTTCATGCTGATCACACACTTGGTAATGGAACTTTGCAAGAAAAAACAGGTGCTAAAGTTCTAATGCACAGACTTGATAATCAGATGCTCACAAATTCTGAAGCTGTTAGCTATTTTCAAAGGGAGGGGTTGGAGATGTCTCCTGCTGCTGCTGAATTGCTTGAAGACAATGATCTGGTAACATTTGGCGAAATTACGTTTAAAGTTCTTCATACACCGGGACATTCACCAGGTTCTATCTGTTTGTTATTTGATGGATGCTTATTTACTGGTGATTCACTTTTTGTAGGAGCAGCGGGTCGTGTTGATTTGCCAGGTGGAGATTTTATAACTTTAACAACCTCGTTAGAAGAGAAACTGGGAGACCTTCCTGATGATATCGTAATCTACCCGGGACATGATTATGGCGATTCAATAACTTCAACAATTGGCAGAGAGAAAAAAGAGAATCCTTTTCTGGGAGGTGAGTGGTAATTAAGTCATATGTCTACCATGAAAAAAATGCCTTTCTTATCGTTTATACTGTTGTAGAAGATCGCAAACGCTCCTTTTCTTCGATGATTATAGCTGGGTGAATTAACCAGGTTACAACTGTAATTCCCAGCGCAAAAATTCCTAAGGTTACTCCGAGTTCAACCCATGTAGGCAGATAGTCAACAATTTCACCCATGGGTGAGGGGATTAGTCCTGGTACGATAAGTCCAATGCCTTTTTCCATCCATATCGCCAGGAATAAAAAAAGACAAGAAGGGAGCAGAACCTTTGGATTGTTATCACCGGGGTTGAATGCAAGGATCAGAGTTGCTAAAACATTTGTGCATATAGAAGTCCATATCCAGGGAACAAGTGCATTATGTCCTTCCAGTCCGAAAAAAAGATATGTAGCAGCTACAGAGTGATGGGTTGGAAAATAAAATTCTTTGAAAATTTCAGAAAACAACATGATGAGGTTGATTATTGCTGAAATAACGATGATTAAGCGAAGTTTATGGAAGACATTTTTTTCGATTTTGTAATTGGTGAAATTATGAACAACAGCAAGCACTAAAATAATAAGTGATGGGCCTGCTGCAAAGGCTGAAGCAAGAAAACGTGGTCCCAAAAGTGGATTATTCCAAAAAGGTCTTGCCGGTAGTCCCTGATAGAGAAACGCTGTTACCATATGGATGGAAAAAGCCCAGAAAATAGATAGAAAAACAAAAGGTCTGTATTTCTTCTCATCTGCTTTTTCTCCCTTATAATGTTTATACAGGATGTACATTGGTACCAGTGCATTTAATAGTAGATATCCGTTGAGAACAAGAACATCCCAAGCAAGAATAGAGGTGGGAAAATTGAACTGTCCAATACCCGGTATTAGATGCCAAGCCTGTAAAGGTCCACCTAGATCAACAGTTATAAAAGACAGACACATGATCAAAGCACCAACTGCTACGCCCTCACCAATGATGACTACTCTGTGAAAGTCAGGGTCGTGAAACATGTATGCAGGCAGGATTAACATTACGGCAGCTGCAGCGACACCAACAAGAAAGGTGAAGTTGGAAATGTAAAATCCCCAGCTGACGATATTTGACATGCCAGTTACCTCAAGCCCAAAACGTGCTTGAAATGAATAGGCGTAGAGGCCGAATCCCATGGAGCAAACAAGTAAAAACAAGAAAATTCGGTAGGGAACACCACCTTGGAGGTTCCAACGAATACAGTCATATAGAAAATTGAAGAATCCTTTACCGGATGTTTTATTCATATTGGTCCTTTTTGGGTTAGTCAATGAAATACCAGAATTTAGGATCTGTACCTAAATCCTCTTTCATCCTGAAGACCTTTTTGTGTTTTAAGACATATCGTATCTCACTGTCAGGATCTAAAAGATTACCAAAGACTCTTGCACCTGTCGGACATGCTTCTGCACAGGCAGGTAATTTTCCAGCTCTGGTTCGTTGGATGCAAAAAGTGCATTTTTCAACTTTTCCTTTGGGCCTAATTCTATTGCCAAGGTAATGTTGTTTGAGGTTTATCTCGTCGTTTGGGATGACCGGTTCACCCCAGTTGAATCGTCGTCCCCAATAAGGACAAGCTGCCATACAATAGCGGCAACCAATACACCAGTCATAATCCACTACAACGATTCCATCGGGTTCTCGCCAAGTTGCTTTTGTAGGGCATGCCTTGACGCAAGGAGCATTTTCACATTGGAAACATTGGACTCCCATGTAAAATTTATCGTCGACAGGTACCTCATGAAAATATTTGGCATTGCCGGTGCTTGGGTCAAGTTGACCGGGTTCCATTTCAAAGATTCGGATATATTGTGTTTTTGATTTCCGATCCAAGTTATTTTCTTTAACACAAGCTTTGACGCAGTCCATATAGCCTTCACATCTAGAGATGTTAAACGCATATCCATAAAGCACTTGATCATGGGCAGGTTGACTACTCATTTGTAGGTCTGCATCATATTTTATTTTGGCAAGGCGTATCAGTCTTGAGATAGTCTCGTCCTTTTCTTCCTGAGTCATTAAACGATAATGTTTTTTGAAATACTCTTTCCAGCGTAGTGATAGTTCCTCATTTGATCCAGCATCGCTACCAGGTAAACAACCGGTTACAAGTCCTGCACTACCAGCTGCAGCGGCTATTGAAGCAGTTTTAAGAAATAATCGGCGGCTTGCCTTATGTTCTGGCATATCTGCTTTATCTCCCTGATTTGTCTTTTCAGAAGAATCTTTCATTAATTGTCCCTATTGGTCGAGCGGGCGAGAGAAAGTGGCCGGCATTCTTTTTTTAAACCGGGGGGAATGTGGATCGTGACAAGTAGCACAGTTGTATACTATTCGCTCTCCAGCCCAATATTGAACTCTTTTTCCATGAGCGCCTCCAATCCAGTCATTTTTTTGCCTGAAATGACATTTACCACAAAGTTGGTAGCTATGATCAATGTCTACCTTGATATTTTTTTTTCCAATTAAAAAATCTCTGTCTTCATCATTGTGGCAATCAAAACAGGCCAGAGAATCGCCTTCAGGGCCATGTTGGATTGATATGTTTGAATGGGTAGGGAAATTACCATTAGTTGCGTGATTAATATTTTTTAAGTGGCATTGGCTACATGGAAATCGATCGATATATTTTTTTCTGGTTAATACTTTAAATTTAGATGTCAGCAAATTAGTTTTTACGTGTACAGTATCTTGAGGTATTGGATTACTCAGTTCTTCTTTATGAGAATCAAAAGGAATGTTTGCCTCTTTGATACGATCTATTACCGATTCAGTACTAGCAAAAAGATATTGGCTGATTAAGAGAATGGTTCCAGTAAACAAAATAAGCAGGCCTGATTTAAAGATACTTTTTTTCATACCTGTTCTCTCATTTAGATATTTCTTTTCTTGAAAAAACTTTCTGAGGCTGAGACGTTAACAGGACAACATGACATTGCCGACAGTTACCGCGAGATCCATGTTCTACTCTGATTTCTGCTACAGCAGCAGGGCCAGTATGACAGGCAATACAATCTTCTCGTAACTGCAAACTATGAGGGATTGGAGGAGGTGATCCTCCCATTTGTGAATAGCCTATTGTTGGTGGCGGAATGGATTCCCATATGGTTTCTTTGAAAAGTTGCTTGGCGATTTTAGGTACATGGCACTGATAACAAAGTTCATTTTCCGGGTGAGGAGATACAGGAACATACGCATTATGCGCTGCAGAAAAACCACCTCTTCCATGGCAGGCAATACAATCGGAGGATTCATTGGAAAAAGATGCTTTTACAGAATGTGGAATCATTGGTGGGGAACCAGGATATTGGCGGAGTGAATAAAAAGTATTAAAAGTTCGCTTTCCATCAGTCCCAGACATTGCTGCAATCGGAGTTTCATTGAACCTGTTATATATTTTTTCTCCATTGGAATCGAAATTTTGAGGGATTCCCGGAGCTGCAGTCACTGTTGAAATAAAAAAAGATCCGGATAAAAAAATAACGGCAAAAATTAAAATCCTGACTAGCTGTATCTCAGGTTTCTTCATTATGCTTTCTCCAGTTTCACCGCACATTTTTTATAGTCCGGTTGCTTTGAAATAGGGCAAAATGCATCCAGGGTTATTTCATTTATCAGATAGCTTTCATCAAAAAAAGGCACGAAAACCATCCCTCTAGGTGGCACACCCCTACCGTTTATTGAAGCAGGCATGGTTATCTCGCCTCTACGGGAAATAATTTTCACCATTTCACCATTAATGACACCTAAGTCAGCAGCATCATCAGGGTTAATTTCAACATAAGAGGATGGTACAGCATTGTGAAGTATGGGGACTCTTCTGGTCATGGATCCAGAGTGCCAGTGTTCAATTACCCGACCGGTATTGAGCCAGAAATTATATTCATTATCAGGTGATTCTGCTGCTGGTTCGTATGGTCTGGCCCAAATCCATGCTTTATTATTTTTCTTTCCATAGAAATGAAAATCTTCACCACTTGAACAGGCAGGATCATATTTGGAGTTAAATCTCCATTTGGTTTCTTTTCCGTTAACAAATGGCCATTGGACACCAGATCGAGCTTTAAGAACTTTATAGGATGCCATATTATGTTTAGGAGAATCATGGAACTTACGGTATTCTGCCCAAATTTTTTCGATATGATCATTCTCGTTCCAGGAAAATTGCTTCTTAAACCCAAGTCGCCTTGCAACTTCGATTATTTGCCAGGTGTCTGACATAGCTTCTCCCGGGGGAGGAACAATTTGTTCAAAATGCTGGGTACGTCTTTCTGAATTACCATACATGCCTTCTTGTTCAATCCACATTGCAGAAGGAAGGATAACATCAGCAATATCTGTTGTTGGAGTCGGGTAGACATCTGAAACAACTACAAATCTATCATCTTTAAGTGCACCTTCGCGATATCTTTTAAGTTTTGGCATGGTGACCATGGGATTAGTAACCTGAATCCACATAAATCTGATATCACCTCTATCAAGAGCACGGAACATTTCAACGGTATGATAGGTAGGTTTAGGATCAATAGAACCTTCTGGTAAATCCCATATCTTTTCTGCTTTTTTTCTGGCCTCAGGTTTCATAACCACGCCATGGGGCAATTTATGTGTCAATGTGCCAACTTCTCGAACAGTACCACAAGCACTTGGCTGGCCGGTGAGAGAAAAAGGACTGTTGCCTGGTGTGGATATTTTGCCTACCAGAAGGTGAATATTGTATACAAGATTGTTTATCCAAGTGCCTCTGGTATGCTGATTCATGCCCATGCACCAGAAGGATGTAACCTTTTTAGAAGGGTCTCCATAGAGTGAGGCCATATATTTTATATTACGAGCAGAAACGCCAGAAATTTTTTCTACTCTCTCGGGAGTGTAATCTTCAAGAAATAATTTAAAATCCTCAAAGGAAATGTTTTCACCTTTATCCTTGAATTTAAAATGGTCTTCCAGGCCATATCCTATATCTGTTTTACCTTTATAAAATGCGACATGTTTATTTACAAAATCCCAGTTTATCCAGTTATTTTTTATGATTTCGTAGCAAATAGCGTTGGCGATTGCAAGATCGGTTTGTGGCTTAAATAAGATTGATTTATCAGCAGCTTGACTTGTTCTGGTGGATCTAGTTGCAAGATCAATAACAATTACATCTTTTTTTCGTTTACGTGTGGCTAGTACTCTTGAGAATAAAACAGGATGCATCTCTGCCATATTGTTACCCCAGGTTATAAAGACATTTGCATGTTCAATGTCTTCATAACACCCCATGGGTTCATCAAGGCCAAATGACGTGAGAAAACCGGTGACAGCGCTTGCCATACATAGTCGGGCGTTTGCCTCTACATTGTTGGTTCCTATGCAGCCTTTAAAAAGCTTAGAAGCTACATAGCCATCTGGAATAGTCCATTGGCCTGATCCATACATCGAAACGGCATCTTTTCCATGTTTATCAATAGTCTCCTGCATTTTTTGTGCAATCAGATCAAGGGCTTCTTCAATTGGCACCTCAACCATGACATCATCTTTACGTATTTTCGCTTTGGTTATCCGATCCTCACCATAAAGTGCTTGAACAGAATGATAACCTTTTACACAGCATAAACCTTTGTTTACACTGCAGTTTGGATCTCCTTTAACGGCAACAGCACGGTTACCTGACACACCAACCAGAACTCCGCAGCCAACTCCACAAAAGCGGCAGGGTGCTTTTTTCCATGTAATCAATCCAGAAGAACCTGTTTGTTTTTTCCAATCGGCGAAACTGATACCAGGAAACAGAGATGCAGCGGTGGCTACCGCACTGGTTGCAGCTGCAGACTTAATAAAGGATCTTCTATCAAGCTTCATTGTCATTTCTTTCTCCCCTTTGCAGTTCGTCATTGTATCCAAAAGTCATACTCAAAGATTCCAGATATGGTATATTTTTAAAATGTAACTGTAATTTTCCTTCAGCTTCTTTATCTGGGGTATCGGTCACTAAAATCAGAACATCCTCATTATCGGCAGCATAGGCTTCACAGTGCTGTAAAAGGTTTAGTTCCAGCAATAAATTATTTTTTTCACCAGATCGGGGAATTGCGATATATCCAAGGATTGGCATAGTTTCTCCAAGATTTATGATAAAATTATAAATTTTCAGATAGGAACTCTGGTTCTTTAAATCAGGGCCTTTACAGTTGTAAATGTATTTTGGTGGAAAATAGTTCTTTTACATCAAGCTTTTACATGTAACTGCAAGCTTGGATACAACATTGAAGAATAGAGAATGTAACAAGAGAGAGGAAGCACCATATGTTAAAATAATTTCATGTGGTACTGTGTGGTACATCTGTACTGATTGTTAGGAGATACCCCTTCTCTATTTTCTCCATACGGTTGATACAGTTGCAATTTTTATAACAATGTTAGTTAATTATATTAGAATATGTGGAAACAATTCAATGTTTTTTTTGAGATATTTGCAGAACTCGCGCAAAAGTGTTGTGGTGCAGCGCTTTTGCGCGAGTGCGCGAGTGCGCGGGTTAGGTCAGGCATGTGCAAATATGAAACAGTTTGAGACTTTAAAGAAATAAAGAATAAAAATAAGCGATACTCTCGGTAATGACTGTTCGAGCACCATCACTGGAAGACCACCATTTTTTTGAATCGTACCTGTTATCTTTGACAGCAATAATTCCAATTTTTATGTTTTGGGGAAGGTTTTTTTTGAAAAGGGCATAACTGCGCCTGGAATGTGCCCCTACACTAAGAATGTTTATGGAGAGTAAATCAGTGTTTTTATTCAGCCAGTTTTTGACTTCTATAGTAGAAGCAAAGGTTCGATTCATAGGAGTATCAGGATGTGCTAATGGTACAATTTTATGAGCAGGCACACCGTTTTTGATTAAAATATCAGTACAGATTTCAGCCATATTTTTATAGTGGCTTAATTGTGAGCCTTTTTGTAAAGGACCTCCAATACTGAGTACGTATGTATAATTTCCTTTTTTGAACTCATGTGCAGCTGACTTTAGAGCATAATCCTGAGACCAACCTTCAACAACAAGAACATCTGCTTTAATAGGTTTATTTAAAACAAGAAAATTATTTAGATTTATCCAGAATAGAATAATGGCAAAAGTAATCAAACAACCAATAAAATAACAGCCAAGTAGGGTAGGGAGAAGAATTTCCTTCTTTTTGAAAAATACTGGGAGCATTTTTTTAGTGAGACCTACGCATTTTTGTTTTGATTGCGAGGCTACTAAAGTTGCATGGGACGTAATGGGACTGAGTACTTTTAACATGAGTACTTTTAATACAATGATATTAATTTTAATGACTCAACTTTCCGACTTGGTGTTTTGTGTGTTTTTTCAAGACATTATGCCAAGGAAACAGCCTGCAATTCATCTTTTCGGTATGTTTTTTACCGGAATCCAGGGGCTAAGCCTGGTCAAAGTTTCCTGGATTCCGGGTCAAGCCCGGAAAGACTTCGGGGGCATTGCTAAGTTTTGTCGAACATTCAACACATTAAGCTAACCCTGAAAG
>PJEL010000332.1_pt1 | contig 56542 bp, 62 predicted proteins | sample 1853271 | NCBI WGS metagenome assembly PJEL01 (sample SAMN08108733, study PRJNA415343) | Invertebrate metagenome, whole genome shotgun sequencing project. | host: Globobulimina | place: Sweden: Gullmar Fjord | collected 2015-08
CAAATCGCACCAATTTGTAGGAAGTTGTTCCTTTAATGATTCCCAATTTTCGTCCATACTTTCTAGCATAATATAACACGCCCAAGTTAATAAGTTTTTTTAGGTTAGCGCCTGTGGGGTGGGTATGTTACTGGGGGGGAGGTAGCTGCCTCTTCTTGCTATCAGGTAGTGTTGGTACGCTTCCCAGTCACTAATGGGGGATGACGCTAGCTCTGCATCCATGATGCTGCCAGCAATCACAGGGGTGACGGTTAGGAGGAGTTCTTTTTCTAACGGTGCTGGCATCAAGTTGCCTTTCGTTAGGTGGGAGGTAAGGTGGGGTGACCTTAGACTGACGATGGCAGCGATGGCATTCGCTGCCGCTGCTTTCACTGCATTATTAATACCTGTAGCTTGTGTGTCAAGCAGCCCTCTTAAGAGGTAGGGATAGGCTACTAGGTTGTTCACTTGGTTAGGATGAAGGGAGGAGCCTGTGGCGATAATGCTATCAGGCCGTGTTCGAAGGGCGGCCTCTCTTGGAATTTCGGGGATGGGGTTTGCTAGAGTAAAGAGAATAGGATTGTCACTCATACCATGTAGGTAAGGGGGAGGCAGCACGTCGGCGACGGATAAGCCGATGAAGAGGTCACAACCTACCATGGCTTCTTTCAGTGAGGAGATGGGTGCAGAAGTTGCAAAAGGTTGTTTCTGCGATGGAATGCTCTTTCTCTTAGTGTGAATGAGCCCCTTGCTATCGAACATCACCATGTGGCTCTTTTTAACTCCCATATAGAGGAGCAAGTCAGCAGTAGCGATAGCACTAGCCCCTGCTCCATGGATAACTACTTTAATGCCTTCGAAAGTTTTGTTGACCACTTTTAGAGCATTGATAACACCTGCTGCAATGGTGATGGCGGTGCCGTGTTGGTCATCGTGGATGACGGGGATGTTGAGGTTCTTCTGAAGTTCCTGCTCTAGATAAAAGCAACCAGGGGCTTTGATGTCTTCTAGCAGTATACCTCCAAAAGAGGGAGAGATGGCGGTGATAATTTTAACAAGTTCGTCAGGATTCTCCTCGGCTACTTCTATATCGAAACTATCAATACCCGCGACTGCTTTCATAAGGGCAGCCTTGCCTTCCATTACGGGCTTGGACGCTAAAGGACCTATGTTTCCCAACCCTAGAACGGCAGTTCCATTGCTGATGACGGCTACTGTGTTTCCTTTGTTGGTGTACAGGTATGCGTTTTTAGGATTTTCTTTTATCAACTTACAGGGAGCGGCAACACCAGGGGTGTAAGCTAAGGCTAGCTGGGTAAGTTCACTTATTGGCTTGGTTGGGTAGCTTCCTAGTTTTCCTTTTGGGAAGGTTTCATGGTATCGAAGTGATTCTTTTTCTATTGACATGGCTTTTTTATTAATGCTTATAATTATTCATAAAATAGGTTCCTTCAAGTACTCTTCATTTAGAACAGGACTAGGCTCCCAGAATTTGCCCCACAATAAACTTCTTTTCCTTTACTTTTCATATATACGTAGGTTTCCTATCGCTAACACTCTGGAGAACAGGAAAACTTCGAACGGTGAGTAAGGGGCAAATAAGACTTACGCGGAAGATCTTTTTGTGTAGCGATAAAGGACTCCAAAGGGTGATGTTTTGGATTTATATCCCTAAATAGTTACCGATAATTGAAGGCTTTTTTTTATGGCGTGTAAAAAAATTATATGGTTAATAGCATTACTAGAGGCTTTATCGGCTTTTCGAGGTATAAACGGAAGTGATGTTTTGCCTCTATCTCCTCCATCTATGCAACTGGAAGGGTCAAAGAGTAATATTAAAGTTAACCAAATCAATAATGAAGAATACTATTACCAAATCCACCGACGTACTTCCTCTAGTAGAGGAACAAAAAGGCGTGCATCCAAAAGGGTCAACGATGATTTTCAAACTAAAATGGAGGCTTCATACAAACTCCTGCACAATCTGTCTAGCCGCTTGGATGAGTTAGAGGAGGAATCTTGGACCCTTGGTGACGATGTTCAAGAGCGGGAAGAGCGTATGAAGCACTTGAAGGGTTATATGGTTGAGAATTTTGCCTATAATGAGAGTAGGATTAGTTCCTTATGTGATCAAATGAATGATTTTAGAAGCCAACACGAAAGAGCGAATTCTGCACCCAGTGTTGTTTACTCCCCCCTGACACCCCCTGGGGTCAATCACTCCCATCAAAGCCCGAGGAGGTTCTCTTATCCCGAAATAAGCGAGTTAGGGCAGATCCAAGGTATAGGATTAATGCCTGCTTCCTCCGCAGAAACCCCACCTTTGTTTAGTAGCTTCTTTCGAATAGGGCGGCAGCTCTTTTATGCCGAAGAAAAAACAACAAAGGCCGCTTTCTTTACCCTGGAGGTTATTATCCTAGGAGCTGCTTGCTTTTTGTTCGCGGGGCTTATCTCTTTGGAAAAAATGTATGGTTGTAAACCTGTAAAAGATACCAGGGGCCACTTTCTTCTTTCTTTGCCAAAAAACATTCCCCCTAAATACATCTATGCGACAACTTCTTGATGAGGTGGTCATTAGGTAGTAGTTTTGCGACTGAAAAGCCGTAAAGAAAAACCTATGGGTTCTCGATTCTGTCACTTACACACCCACACTTCCTATTCATTATTAGATGGTATTGCTGACATCAAAGACTTGATGATGCAGACAAAGCTCCTAGGAATGGACTCGCTTGCCATTACTGATCATGGCAATATGTACGGAGTGCCGCACTTCGTCAAAGCAGCCTTAAAAGAAGGGATAAAACCCATCATTGGCTGTGAGTGTTATTTGGCTAAAGATATGCATGACCGCGCTGACCGTCGGCGCTATCACCAGCTTCTGCTAGTCAAGAATGAACAGGGCTATAAAAACCTTATAAAACTTTGCTCTTTGGCTTTCACCGAAGGGTATTACTACAAGCCTCGAGTGGATAGGAAGACTATAGAAAAGTACGCAGAGGGACTCATAGCCACAACGGGATGCTTGGCGGCGGAAGTCCCTCGCGCTATCCTAGATGAAGGCGAGGAGGTGGCAGAAGAAATCTTCCACTCGTGGCTGGAAATCTTTGGTGAGGACTATTACATCGAACTGCAGCGCCATGGAATAGAAGACCAAGATAAGTGTAACCAGGTCCTCTTGCGCTGGGCTAAAAAGTATGGGGTCACCCCCATTGCTACCAATGACGTACACTACATCGAGCGGGAGGATTCGGAGGCGCAGGATATTATGCTCTGTTTGCAGACAGGGAAAGGGTTCCACGACCCTAATCGGATGCGGTTTGATAAGAACGAGTTCTTCCTGAAGTCCCCCAAAGAGATGTACGAGTGCTTTTCAGACGTCCCCCATGCTGTTGAAAATACGCTAGAGATAGTTGAGAAGATAAACACTCCAACCCTCCAGCGAGAGTTGTTGATGCCCTTCTTCAAAATACCTGACGGGAGCGGCTCAGAAGGGGAATATCTCCGCTCCCTCACGTTGTCGTCAGCACAGAAGCGGTACGGGAACCTCTCCAAAGAGATAGAAGAGCGCCTGCACCATGAACTGCGGATTATCATCCAAATGGGCTTTTCAGGATACTTCCTCATAGTGCAAGACATGGTAAAGGCCGCAAAGGAGATGGGCGTTTCCGTGGGGCCAGGACGCGGTTCTGTCGCAGGCTCCGTCGTGGCCTATGCGCTAGGGATCACCGACGTGGACCCGCTTCGCTACGGGTTGCTTTTTGAGCGCTTCCTAAACCCTGAAAGGGTGTCCATGCCTGACATTGATATTGACTTCGACCACCCCGAACGTGTTGCTGACTATCTCGCTCGCCGCTATGGGGAAGAGCAAGTGGCCCACGTTACCACCTTCAGTGCCTTGGGAGCCAAGTCTTCGATTCGTGATGTGGGGAGAGTCTTGGGTTTGCCCCTGAACAAGACCGATGCGCTGGCTAAGTTGGTCCCCGATAAGTTAGGTATCACCTTAAGGGGGGCCATTGAGGAGGAGCCGCTTTTGAAGCGCCATCTATCAAAGAAAGACTCTCTGGAGGGGAAGGTGCTTGCTATAAGCGAAAAACTAGAGGGGAAATTCCGCCATACCAGCATCCATGCAGCGGCCATTATCATAGCGCCAGGACCCCTCTCTGATTATATTCCTGTAAAGCGAGATAAGAACACAGGCCTCCTGGTCACCCAGTATGATGGTAGTGTTATCGAGTATGTGGGGATGCTTAAGATGGACGTCTTAGGATTGAAAAACCTTAGCATCATCCAAGATGCGGTGAAGCTTGTGAACAAATGAAGCTTGTGAACAAAGTACAGGAGGACCCCCTTGACATCGCAAATATCCCTGATGATGATGACAAGACCCTGGCGCTCTACCGTGATGGAAGGACCATCGGCATCTTCCAGTTTGAGTCAGAAGGGATGCGTGCTTGCTTAAAAAGGTTGCGTCCCACAACGATAGAGCACCTGATTGCGATGAATGCCCTCTTCCGTCCTGGGCCTATGAAAAACATCCCCACCTACATGAAGCGAATGCACGGCGAAGAGGAAGTCGACTGCATGCACCCCCTCCTCAATGATGTTCTTGCATCTACCTACGGGATTCCTGTTTACCAAGAACAGATTATGGAGATGGCCCGCATCATAGCAGGGTACTCCTTGGGTGAGGCTGACCTTCTGCGCCGCGCCATGGGTAAGAAAGACAAAAAGGAGATGAAGCGACAGGAGGGTGTTTTCCTCAAAAAGGCGGAAGAAAGACATAAACTCCCCAAAGAAAAGGCCTCACAGATTTTTGATACGATGAAAGAGTTTGCCGAATATGGCTTCCCCAAGGCCCACTCCGTAGCCTACACCCTCCTCTCCTACCAGACCGCTTACCTCAAGGCCCACTACCCCGCCTCTTTCATGGCTGCTGTCCTCGTTCACAACCAAAACAACCTCGACAGGATGTCCTTTTTCTTGGAGGAGTGTAAAGCTATGGGTATTGAGGTTAAAGGCCCTGATATAAACGAGAGCCATATGAACTTCAGCACAGATGCTAGTGGCAAGCATATCCGCTTCGGGTTGGCTGCCATCAAAGGAGTGGGCGCTAAAGCGGTGGAGAGCATCATCGAAGAGCGGGATGCCAATGGCCCTTTTAAGGATTTGGATGACCTCTTCCGTCGCTTGGTAGAACGTGGGGAAGGGAAGGGGGTGCAGCGGAAGACCATGGAACTCTTGGGGTTGGTAGGTGCCTTTGATGCTATTGCCCCCTACCATCGGCGCCAATATGTTTACCAGGAGGAAGGGGAACGAACCTTTATAGAGGCGTTGATTCATCGTGAAGTGAAAGCCTATGAAATGAAAAAAAAGAGCCGCCAGATGCTTTTCAGCTCCGAGACGCTGATGGAAGGCGCGGTTACTGATATTTTTCCTCCTGAATGTCCACGATATGAAAGGTTGGAAAAACTCAAAAATGAGAAGGACCTCCTCGGTTTCTACCTTTCTTCCCATCCGCTAGCGCCCTTCCGAGTTGCGATAAGTCACTATGGTAATACCGACACCAGGCGCATCCACGCCATGGCCGTCCGCAGTTTGGCAACCATCGTAGGGACGCTTACAGCCGTTGCCCACCGCCAGAATAAGAATGGAGGGTATTTCTGCAGCCTTACCATCGAAGACTTCCAAGGGTCCCTCTCCCTCCTCCTCTTCGGTCAGGCCTATGAAAAACATCGCCACCTTCTGGAAGAGGGAAGTATCCTCCTCTTGCGGGGACCTGTGCAGGCCCGCTACAATCGTGAGGAGCAATGCGAGTTGCGGCCTAACCACATCGAGCCACTAAAAGGGGCCTTGGCCGCCTACAAGGGGACGCTATTTCTTAGGGTGGATATGTCGCAAGTGTTATCCGAAACATGGGTAGAGCGCCTCGTCACCCTTTTGAAAAAACACACAGGAAACACATCTATTAAGTTGTCGCTCACTGACGGCGATAGTCCATTAGGAAGGGGGCTTGCAAAGAAGTACAAGGTCCGCCTTTCGCTAGCCTTCTTGGAGGGGCTTACTGCATTGGGGGTGCCCTATTCACTAAAGAAGAATGGGGTTAGGGCGGTTTGATTAGTGGTATTACGCAGGAGCCCTTGTAATATATCGGCTTCCCCTGGGTTTTAAGTTGGCATGTTTAGGCTGTGCTTTATCAGGAGCAAAGGTGCCTCCTTTCTTTGCCAGGTATCGTGATTTTGGTTTTTGTAATGAATCCACTACCTTTGCCATCGTAATGTTGTACCCTCTTAAAGTACAGCTGAAATATTTGATTATGGTTTTTCAAAGTAAAATTCGCCATTGGGGGCTTTTGTTCTTTTCTCTACTCTTGCTACGGAGTAATATTCAAGGTAGCCAGTCGTCTAAACATTCCCACGATAAACCTTCCCTCTCTCGGCGCTACAGTCATGGCCAACAAATAAGCGAGGAAGAGAAGAAAGAGGTGCAAACACAGAAAGGGCAGGATGCATTGCGTAGAGAACTTACCAACCTATGCAAAGAGGCAACGTCCCCAAAGCCTGTTGTCATGTTTATGGGGCCAACGGGAAGTGGAAAGAGTACGACTATAGCCTTTATGCAAGGTTGTACATTGGATTATAAAAGAGCAAAAAGAAGAACTCTTTACACTAAAGTCTCTATCGTGAATATCCCTAAAACCCTAACAAAAGTTCCTAAAATAGGTGATGGGCTTGCTGAAACTGTTGGTTGTTGTATATACGAATACAGTGACCCTAAGATTCCCTATTGCTTTTGCGATACAGAAGGGTATTTAGGTTCTCATGATGCTGATTCTGCCTCTATAATGGTTTCAGCTTTTGCTCCCTATTTTGCCCTCTTTGCAAATAAAATAAAAGGCATTGCCCTTGTCTTTGATAAATCATCTATTGCAGCGGTTCGTTCAGAGAATTTCAGGCAAGTAGTGGGGTTTCTAGTGAAACACTTTGGTAAGAAGAGTCTTTATAATCTACGAGATTCGCTGATGTTAATAGTGACAAAGGTTGATAGTAGCAAAAGGGCTAGGGAAGAGTGTTTGGAGAACTTTTCGACTGCTATTCGAACTTGCTATCTCAATTTTTATAAAAAAAGTCCTAGCAATCAGATAGGCGAAGTAGATGCTGGTGATATAAAGCAGTTTTGTAGCATCTTCCTCACAGAAGAGGTGCGGAAAGAAGATGTTAAAAGTGAAGAAGCGTTCATTGTGGATGAGGGTAAGATTGTCTTTTTAAACCCAGTGAAAAAACCGCAAGAAACAAGGGAGAAGGTCATAGAAAAGATAAAAAGCTTAAAACCGCTCGAACCTGCTCGCATGCGCTCCATGCACTCCCCCCTCATAGAGTCATCCCTATCAGCTAGGGCTAAATACCTTAACGAAATGGCTCTTTTTGCAGGTCAGGGTGGTTTGCAGAGAGTGAGGAACCTCTACTACCGCGTTCTCTTCCTACGAAATAAAAAGCATAAAAGACATAATGAACATAGCAGTAAAGTACTCAGGGCAGTAAAAGCCAGAGAGGCTAAGTTAAAGAGGCGGATGGATCACCAAAACGAAGACGCGGAAGAGTACAAAGAGGAGTACAAAAGAGCAAACCCTTATCGTGAAGACTATGTAATAAAACAGACGAAAAAAGCAGCTAACACGGGTTACAAGGTAACCAACAATCAATTGGTAACAGCACTAACGTTAGTATCTTCAACTGTTGTAGCCCTGGAGGGAGTCGAAATAGGTGCAGGGGTAGGATTCGCACTGGGGGGGCCTTTTGGCGGGCTTGTGGGCGCTGCTGTTGGTGCAGTCACAGGGTTTACAGTCAATTATATGGATGCACGGATCTCCCAAGTTGGCGGAGGGATTATAATAGGAGGTGTAACAGGTACCTTGGGGGCAATTTTTTCCAGCATAGACTATGCTGTTAACGGCTACTTAGCCCACGAATTTGTCTATAATGGAAGGGAAAAAATATCAAAAATTGAGTGCAATTATGAGAATGGCGCGCTAAAAATCGCCCTACCTAACGAAAAACTTTTAAAAAAAAGATTTAACGTAACCCCAAGCCCAGGCAAGTTAACCCTAAAAGCAAAAGGAGCAGGAGTCTCTTGCAACCCCTATAAGATTGGATATGCTACGGATTATGCGAAGGATGGCAATGCCACCGTCATGTTCTATGTAAAAAGGAGAGAACATTCCACGGCCGACCAGAAGGCCATAAGGCGCGAAGAAGAGGAATTAAAAAAGCTGTTCGGCCCTGAAACCAGTGGCGAACTCAAAAGGCTAGAGCAAGAATTAAAAAAAGCTACAAAGTTATTGAAAGCATATGAGGATGAAATCTATATGTTCGCCTGCCTATCGTCGAACATATACCTTTTCAACCAAAAGAGTGGACACCACACAACCGTCCGCGACTGTTTAGAAACTTGGGAAACGCTCCCCAACATAAAACATGCACAAGATATGCTCCGTGGCCTTTACAATCCCGTTGATGAAGAAGACGAAAAAAAGAACGATAAATAAAAAATAAATATAGATACTATGGTTAAAAAAAATACATATATAAAAAGGATAAGCTTTGTAGGAGTACTCGCCCTCTTCGCCAGTCTATGCACATTAAGAGGAGCGGAGGAGAAGAACTCTATATCAGGGGATGTAAAAGAAGATACGATAGTAGTCTTTGGAGGTGTAAAAGCGGGTAAAAGTACTTTTGTAGCCTCTATGCTATGTCAAATGAAGTACGTAGAGAAGGAAGAAAAGATGCGAAATGGAAGAACGAAAACCACAAGGACATTCGTCCCTACTGATACTAGTGAAGACAATAACATACCTGTAATAGCTACTAATGTGAGCCATGGAACTAGAGGGACTGAGAATTCTGACATTTATAAAGGGAAAGGTGATAGTGAGGGTTTGATATTCATTGACACAAGAGGATTTGACCCCTTAGGTAATGATGTAGGGGAAGTGAAAGCACTCAGGGAGATGAATACTATTATCACAGATAACAAAGACGGGATTAAAGGCTTTGTTTGGGTAACGGATGATACTGATTGGACCGCCCACCTATCCGGTGTCCCAGACATTCTGGAGCAATTTTTAAGTCACTTCATTAAAGATGACCAGATAGAGCACTTTGCCCAGTCTTGCTGCATTGTCTATAAAAATTCCATACCTAGAAAAGAGGAATTTATGCCAATACAAGAGGAGTATCTAATAGACTTCTATAAAAAAGCTTCAGAGGGTTCGTTACAAAACAGCAAAAAGTTCTTCGATGCCATTGTTCAGAAGGGAAATGATAACGAGGAAGTCTACTACTCCTTTGAGGAAGGGTACTTCTTCCCATGTGCTCCTAATAATTACCCAAAAAATGAACTAATAACAAGGATGAAAGCCTTCCCAGGGCTCTCCCCCAATTGTTTTAAGCCCCTTAAACTAAGCCAAAAGGTAAAGAAAGAAGTAGAAGATGAAAAGGGAAGGTTGCGCAGACAATGGTGGGGAAGATTTTTTAAAAAAGCATACCAGACAGTGGAGAAGAACCCAAAGATTGCCCAAGCATTTGTAAGCGTGTTGTTTTTTGGGATATTTTTTATCTTCAAACGTCCCACCTTGTGGAAAAAGCTTTTTGGCTTCCTCTATCCCCAGGCAGGCTCTCTCAAGGATCATGCGGGTTCTCCCAAGAATGATGATTGAAAGGCAGACAAGGGGCTGGTAAACCCTATCATCAATACCAAAGTACAATCAGGGAAGATTCAAAAACAGCCGCTGGTGCATGGAGGCAACAAAGAGAAGGTAGAAGAGGCTGACAGTGCTCCTTTGAAGGGTACAGGCAAGGAAAAGACCGAAGCTGCTTTCCTAGCCTTCCTAGCTTTTCTTCTGCTTTTCGTTAGTCTCTATCTTTTGAGACGGCGCTTCTATGGAAAAAACATAGGCTAACAAAGAGATAGGTCTCAACATACTACATATCCCAGATTGGGCTTTGGCTCCTTACCCCATCAGGTTAGTAATGTGGAGCAACCGACACAAGAGAAAAGGGGTAAAAGTCTGTTAGAGAAGGAATTGCAGAGCTGGGCGTCTCCTATTCACTAAAGAAGAATGGGGTTAGGGCGGTTTGATTATTGGTATTACGCAGGAGCCCCTGTAATGTATCGGCTTCCCCTGGGTTTTAAGTTGGCGTGTTTAGGTTGTACTTTATCAGGAGCAAGGGTGCTTCCTTTCTTTGCCAGGTATCGTGCATTTTCCTCCTCTTTGTGAGGCGTTACAGAAGAGGGACTGCATAAGTCCGTTTGATTGTCCTAATATCTGCTTTTTCTTATTGCTTCTTTCGCCTTGCTATGAAGGCGAACGCTAGCAGCAAGGCGATGCCAATGAGGGTGAAAAGTGCCTTGGGGATGCCTGCTCTTTCTGTTGGTTGGGGGCTAGAGGTCTTTTCCGCGGATAGGCTCGCTTTCCCGACAGGAGGATTGTTTAGGGAAAAGGAATCCGTCTGCGCCTCTTTTAATTCTCTTTTCGCTCGGGGGTGTTGTGTTTTTTGCTTATCCTCTTCGATTTTGTCTGCATTATTCATCATGTAGATAATAGAAATGATACCCACACCTACGATGGATAGAATTATGCCGATGGTAATATCTGATTCATTTAGGGTCTGGTTAAGAGATGTCTCTTTTGTTATAGAATTTTCACTAGTAGTAGCATTGGGTGATGATGTTGTTGTGTTATCTGTGGACTTGACATTTGTGACGTCATCTTTTTTCTTTATGCTACTACTCCTTTGTCGTCTTGAGTGCTTTGTGGCTTTTTGTTTTTCCTGGGGCTTTGGGGGTATTGTTTTTATTACCTCTGGTTCATTGACTGTCATGGACGTAGGCTTTTTGGTTAAGGGACTTTGGTTTAAGGGTTTTCCATTACTTTTTTGCTTCATTGTGTTCTTATTAAAATTTTTTGCTGACGATTGGGACAACTTCGTTGTTTTTGTCTGCGGGTTATTTTTTGCGAAAAGAGGCATTTTTTGAGATGGTTTCACCGTTATTTCATGGTTCTCTTTTTGTTCTTCTTGGGGTTTTTCGGGAGAAGCTTGCAGAGTTGTAGACTTTGCTGGTACTGTTTTCGTTACCTGTAGTCCATTTATTTCCGTTAGGTTGGTCTCGTTAGTGGAGATATTGTTGTTAATATTGTCTGGGACGGGAGCCATTTCAGAGGGTGTTTCATCATCCATTACCGATAGCGGCGTTATGATATTTGTGTGATTAGGCAGTTCAGGGGGAGAAGGGGATTGGGTGACGATAACAAAACCTTTAGGAGAATTTTCTTGTGATTGTTTTTTGTCTCTAAGTTCCCATTCCTGTGGATCTGCTTCCTTGGGAAAATGTGAAGGTCGTGGTGCTTCTTGCTTGGGTTTCTCGCTGTCGCTCTTTGTTTCGGTTATCTCTGCTACTTTGGATTCAGTCATTTCATCGGCAATGAGATTGTTTATAGGGGAGATTGGCTGCTCTTTCTTTCCTCTATTGGCTTTCCTTTTACCCCCCCGTTTTCTTTTTGTTCTGATTTCTTGAATTTCATTTAGTAGGTTTATTATCGTTGTGTAGTTTTTTTCTTGTGCGTATTGTAAAGGGGTCTTGTTGTTTTTGTCTTTCGAGTTTCGTAATATTTTCTTTCCTTTTTGCCATCGTCTCTCATACTCGACGAAAGATTGCATAATGTCAGTTTGATTACGGATTGCAGCAAGGTGTAAGATGGTTTGGTTTTCTTTGTTACGGGTGTTGATGGGTACCTTTTGGTTATTTTTAAGGAGAAGTTCCATGAGGTCCTTGTTGCCTTTGATAGCAATCTGGTGGATGAGCGCTATTCCATCTTCTTTTCGCTTTCGGTCGATAGGTTTGCCTTTTTTTGCGTTTAGGAGTTTCTCGATTCCCTCTTGTGTGGGGTTTTCCATTTGCTCTTCCCAGCATTCTTTCTTCTCTTTTGTGGATAATGTTTCCCAGAAGTTTTCTGTGCCTGCTACAGGGCATAGTAGGGGGAGAAAGATAACTCCCCAGCCCTGCGATATTTTCTTCTTTACCATACTTAATCTTTGAGAAACTTTTTTTGTAAAGCAAAGTTTTCTGCTAGAATTTTGTTTTTTGGGCATGTAAGGCTTTCCTTTCGGCCTTGATTGTTAGCAATGAATCAGCATGATTTTTGTAGGAATACCTTTCGCCGAATCCTGTTTAAAGGCGTTCTGGGAGTGGCTACTGCTTCTTTTGGAGGTGTTCTGGGAGGGCTTGTTGATTTGCTTTTTTGCTCCAAAGAGCATGTGCCTTTTGTCCTTACTATGGTGCCTGCGTTTTTGCCGTGTATTGTTGTTTGTGTTGTGAGTAGGGTTGCTTTTGGTGATTTTGCTAAAGTATCATCGCGATGGCTATTCTTACTCATCCTCTCTTTAATGTTGTGGGGGGTCTTGGTTAGCGAATTGTTGGCGCTTTACTACCATTGGCACTATGAGTTGGAGAGGCTGGGTATCGATGTGGGGCGTTATCCCCTTTGGCGTGCGTTTCGAGATGTTGCAAAAGGGGACCCTTACTTTGTGTATCGCTGCTTGGTTCCTTTTTTTGGGGGGTTTTCCTGGTGGGCGGTTTTTGTTATCAAGGAGTTGTTACGAAAAGGCGAGGATGTACAAGCTTAAACTTATTTGGAGAGAGGCTGTTTTGTAGGTGGTCTTGGGTTCATTAAGGTTGGTGTTCTTTCCGTGATTTCCTTATCAGCTGAGTAATTTTATCTTTCAGTGGCGATAACCCTTTCTTGTGGTGGGAGGAGATAGGCAAGTAAAAGTATTGTTTCAGGCTCTTATCTACTAGGGAAGCTTGCGGTGGTGAGAGTAGGTCTGTTTTGGTGAGAATCAGGCAGTGGGGGAGTTTGTTGAGGAGGGGATTGTATTGGTGGAGTTCTTCGCGAAGGTTCTTATAAGTTGCCAAGGGGTCGATGTCGTCTGCTGCGACAAGGAAAAGGAGGATGCGGGTCCTTTCTATATGTCGCAGGAATTGTATCCCTAGACCCTTGCCTTTGGCAGCACCTTCGATGATGCCTGGGATGTCAGCGATGATGATGTGTTCTGTGTGGTGGGTGAGGACGCCGAGGTTGGGTGCTAGGGTGGTGAAAGGGTAACTGCCAATTTTGGGATTGGCGGCTGTTAACTTCCCAAGCAATGTCGATTTCCCTGCATTTGGGTAGCCTACCAAACCGATGTCAGCGATGGTTTTGAGTTCTAATGTCAGCTGCTTTTCCTCACCACTTCTCCCTGGTTGGGCATAGCGAGGTGCTTGCCTGTCGGCTCGCTTGAAGTGGGCATTGCCCTTTCCTCCTATGCCACCTTGAGCGACTATGATTCTTTCACCATGGGTGGTAATCTCAGCTATTTGCCTTCCTTCCTCTTTTATAGTGGTACCTAGAGGCACCTGCATAATGTTGTTGGCTCCGTTGGCTCCGCTGCGATGGTTCCTTGCACCAGGTGTGCCGTTAGTAGCTACAATCCGCTTGCTGTAGCGGAACGCTATGAGGTTGGTAAGGTTGCGGTTGCCTTCTAGGGTGATATTTCCACCTTTACCTCCGTCGCCGCCATCGGGGCCTCCCTGTGGGATGTAAGGTTCCCTGCGAAAGTGTACGGAACCAGCGCCACCATGTCCTGCTCGCACGAGAATATCGATGCAATCAATAAAGGCGTTATGCGCCATGAGAAGGAGCTTTTACCAGGTAGCTTTCGAGGAGCATCTTGATGTTTTTATAAACCTGCTGTATGCTCCCTTCTCTTATAAGGTGAAGGCGGTTTTGTGCTTTGTAGCGAGCTAAGATAGGAGGCATATGGAGTGCATGCACCTCGAGGCGCCTTTGGATGCTTTTGGGGTTGTCGTCGCTGCGCCCTTCGAGTTCTTTTCTTCGTATGAGGCGATCGATGAGGGTTTCAGGACTAGCACCAAGGTGGATGACCAAATCGAGGGAGCGTTTATTTTTTTTGAGTGCTGCTTCTATATGTATGGACTGCTTGAGGGTGCGAGGATAACCATCAAAGAGGAGCACAGCATCTTTAGGTACAGCAGCTATGCATTCGTCGATGCATGCCATCACGGTTTCCTCGGGTGCAAGGTTGCCTTTTTCGATATGCTTATTTACCTTTTTACCTAGAAATGTTCCTTCTTCTATAGCTTTTCGGAGTATGTTACCAGGTGCGACGTGGATAGCGGCAAAGTCTTGAACGATATACCGTGACTGCGTTCCTTTTCCTGTACCAGGTGCTCCGATTAACAGGACAGAAATGGGATTTTTTTGCATAAATTGGCTTCTTAGGAGGGCAAAGGTATGCCATTTAGGTCTTTTTTTGTCAAAAAGATAATTTTAAGGCGTAATTTGGCCGCTGAGGGAGGCTTCGTAGCTCAAGTGGCTAGAGCATCTGACTCTTAATCAGAGGGTTCTGGGTTCGAGTCCCAGCGGAGCCACAAGGCGAAATTTTGTTTAAAGGGGTTGCGGGTATTAGATTGGGGCCTCTTCTTCGTGCAACACAAAGAGCGTTATGTCTAATATAATTACCGATGTCAAGAATGCAATGATGCCCGAAGGGCTCTGCGTTATCCCTGAGATAAAGAGCGGGGATAAGATCGAGGTTCATTCAAAAATAAAGGAAGGAGAAAAAGAGCGCGTCCAGCGTTTCCAAGGTATTGTTATTCAGATAAAAGGAGAAAAACGTTACTTAAGGAGAGTTACTGTCCGCAAAGTGGTAGTGGGTGTCGGTATTGAGCGCATCTTTATCATGCCTTCGCCTTCAATCAAAAAAGTGGTGGTTGACCGATCAGCTAAGAGAGGAAGGGCTAAGCTTCTCTACTTGAGGGATATTAAGACCTTGAAGACTAAAATTAAGTATAAAATCTGAATCTAGGAGGATAGAGTTATATGTGCGTGAGAGAGATAACCATTCAATTATGAAGCTTTCCAATTTTGAATTTGAGCTACCCCAAGAGTTAATAGCCAAACACCGTAGTCGCAAACGAGATGAATCCCGCCTTATGGTGGTGAACCGTAAAGATGATACAATCTCCCACTATCATTTTAAGGATATTATCAAATTCTTTAAAGCACGGGATGTCATGGTCCTCAACGACTCGGGTGTTCTTGCCAGCCAGCTTTATGGTGTTAGGGACAAAACCGACGATACGGTAGGGGTCTTCCTTGTCCGTGAATTGGAGTGTGATAACTTTATCTGGGATAGCTACTTTAACTTATCACGAAAGATTCGGGATGGCAATAAATTCATCTTCGAAGAAGGGCTCACAGCGGAAGTCTTGGACAACACAGGGTCACGAGAGCGAACTATTAAGTTCAAGTTCAATGGCACAAGAGAAGAACTACGAGAAAAAATTAACCGCTTAGGTCGTCCTCCGATACCTGCTAAAATACTCGGAAGAGCAGAGGAAGGTATGGATGAAGAGCGTTACCAAACGGTCTACGCTGAAGATTTCGGCGGCGCTATCCCACCTTTTGCAGGCTTTCATTTCGATCGCCACCAGCTTCTTTATTTGGAAGTCAAGAAAAACATCCTGTTCCCCAAGGTTACCATGCGCATAGGATTCCAGGCTTTCCACCCCCTTAATGCTGAAGATTTGACTAAGTGCCATTCTCACGGCGAATACTATAGTATCCCGCAGGAGACTGCCGATGTCGTTAACAAAGCTCGGAGTGAAGGAAAAAGGGTTTGTGCAGTTGGCACTTCCACCCTCAAGACCTTAGAATCGTCTATCGATTACAATGGTAACCTGCGGGCTGGGAGCGGGTATAGCTGTAAGTTTATCAACCCCCCCTATACTCCCCTTATTCCTAATGCACTTATCACCAACTTCCACCCCCCTAAGTCTAAAGACTTCATTAACAGCTTAGGCTTTATCGGACATGAACTCGGAATGGAAGTCTACAAGACCGCTATTTATGAAGAGTATAAGTTTTTCGTTTACGGAGATGCCCTCCTTGTCCTTTGAGTAGTGAAAACTGAATTAAAAAAGGATTTAGCGAGGCGATAAATTATTGATAGCGGCTCACCATCAGTTATCAAGTAGGGATGCTTCTAGCAGAGAGCGGCTACCTTTACCTTCCATCACCAGAAGGTCTAAAATGCTTACTTTCGCAGGCTTAGCCACAGAGAACCTAGGCACATAGGCGATGGTGAAGTTTTCTTCTTCCTCCTTCTTAGGGTCCAGGGTATAGCGCGCATCCAACACCGAAGGTGGTAGGGAAGGCCGACAGGTTTCTGTAGTAGCGAACGTACAAGTCAGGTCGAGTAAGTCCAGGCATACCTCCAGGAAGGCAAGACTATAATCCATAAGGTAGCGATACCGACGATTGTAGATAGGCTGTAGCAAGTCCCAAATCATCTCAAAGTAAGGGGTGCGGCCATAGGCTACTGCAAAAGCCCGATAATGATTATGCTGCCATCCTGAAATATCGCCAACCTCCACCTCTTTGTATACTTGGGCTTTCTTATGCTGGACAGGAATGACTACCTTTTGCATCCCTAGGGAAGTTCCGATGTAGCAGCGGTTCTGGTATGACTGCTTCTGGTACCTATGGTTTATCTCCAGCAAAACCTTATCATGCTGACAAAGCTTCCGAAAGTAAGCGATGCTCGGCAGGTAGTGTGGTTCGATGCACAAAACTTTTTTACTCATAAAAAGCAACCTTTAGTTGATGACCTCCGATAGGTATTTGATGTACATCAGGCGAACCTGCTCCTCTTCATAATCGTCACATAGTTCATCATAAGCCTCCTCGAAAGAAATGTCATCCGTATCTTCGTAGAGGTATGTGTAGATGTCTTCTTGCTCTCCTTCCTCCAAAAACTCATCTAGTGCGTAGTCGATCTTTAACTTCATCCCTGACTTGCAGATGTCTTCCATCTTTTGCAATAACTCTAGCAAGGACATGTTGTGTGCTTTTGCTATAGCCTCCAGAGAGAACTTCCTATCTATTTGGCGGATAATTTGCAGCGTGAGAGAAGGTTTGCTTGACGAAGAGCGAACCATGATAGGCATCAAAGGTTCGATGTCATGTTCCTCTACGTACTTCGTAATTAGGTCGACGAAAGGCTGACCAAAGGTCATCGCCTTATTGGTGCCAATCCCTGGGATGCTATACAAAGCTTCGATAGTAGTAGGGAAGGTTGTCGCCATACCCATTAGCATCTCTTTACTAAAAACCATATAAGGACGTAAGCGCTTTTCTTTGTGTTCTTTTTTTTTGCATATTTCTTCTCGTAAACGCATTAAGTCCTTGAAAAGGGCATCATCCAAAGGCCCTGCTTTTTCTTTAGTAGGTTCATCTTGGATAATGTATATGCGTTGTTTACGTAATGGAACGCTATGAGATTTCTTTAAGAACCCCGCTCCTTTTTCGGTGAGACTGAGGGTCCTTTTTTCATCAAAAGATACTTTAGTGTAGCCAAATATCTTTAGTTCTTCTAGTATGTAGCGCCATAAGCTGAAGTGTTTCTTACCTTTTCCAAAGACAGACAAAGAGTCGTGCTTATGGTGTAAAACCTGAATGTTTTTAGTGCCAGAGAGAACCTTTATAATGTAGTCGCTGTCAAAAGTTTCACCTGTCTGCTGAATAGCCCGCAAAGCTAAAGAGACATAAGACTTCCCCTCATACAACTCCGTAGGATGTGTGCAGTTGTCGCAAGTATTGCAGGGATCTTTATACTCCTCATCAAAGTAAGCAGTAATAACCTTGCGTCTGCAGATGCCTAATTCCGCATAAAGAGTCACATGGGCAAGCAAATGTAAAGCCATGGCTTTCTCTGTCACTAGCTTGTTGTTGTTAAAATGGGCTAATTTCCTTATATCGGCAGTATCATAAAAGAGCAAGCAGTGAGAAGGTTTTCCGTCACGGCCTGCACGTCCCGTCTCCTGATAGTATCCTTCTAAGGACTTAGGAGCATCGTGGTGGATAACAAAGCGGATATTCCCCTTATCGATGCCCATCCCAAAGGCAATCGTAGCGACAACGATATCGATTTTATCACTAAAAAAATCATCTTGACACGCATTCCTTGTCTTATTGTCCAACCCTGCATGGTAGGCCGCAGCTTTGATACCATTGTTCTGGAGTAGTGACGTTATTTCCTCAACCTTCTTGCGACTCTGGCAGTAGATAATCCCCGTAGGCTCTTTCTGCTCCTTAATAAAGACAACAATTTGCCTATGTACGTCATTCTTAGCCCGAACTTCATAGTAAAGATTCGGACGATTGAAAGATGAGACAAAGACACTAGCCTCATTGATAGCTAAGTTTTTGACAATATCTCGCCTCACTTGCGGTGTTGCAGTCGCTGTCAACGCAATAACGGGTAACCCACCCAAATCTTTTATCGAAGCCCTAATTTTGCGATATTCAGGTCGGAAATCATGCCCCCAGTCCGATATACAATGCGCTTCGTCGATCGCAATAAAAGAAATGGTAATCGTACGAAGAAGCGCAATCGTCCCTTCCTTATTAAGTGTTTCTGGAGCAATGTAGAGTAATTTAACTTTACCGCTTATAATTCTTGCCCAAATCTCGCGTAATTTCTTTGCCCCCAAACTAGAATTCACAAAATCCGCAACAATACCTCTTCTGTTCAAGTAGTCGACCTGCCCTTTCATCAGTGCGATTAAAGGGGAAACCACAATCGCCATGCCACCCTTTAAGACAGCAGGTAGTTGATAACAGATGGACTTACCACCCCCCGTTGGTAAAATGACTACCGTATTTTCCCCGCTCATGATACTCTGGATAGCAGGTAGCTGCTTAGAGCGGAAGCCTTCGTGGCCAAACTGCTCCTTCAGCACAAGGGCTAAATCTCCTTTTTTATAAAAACCTTTATCCATCTCCAGTTGCTCTGTAGGGTAAACAATCTTCCAACCCTGCTACCAACAATCAAACTACGCAAAAATAGGGCCAAACGACCATCTTAATAACATGCCCAAAGCAGCAAACCAACGAAATTATCCACACAAAAGAAATAACTTCCTACTGCTCACTACCTCTGTAACACATAAAAATGTAACTATGACGTCAGTGAATTACAATATAAAAGAACAAAAAACATTTCTTTAAGCCTAAAAAAAGGCCTTTTTTCTTCTCTTATCACTTTTTCCCTAGCTTTGGCGGCCTAATATTGTCGAAATAAAGCAACAGGTGGTAGGAATAATAACAAGAAAAATAGGGATGACACAGGTCTTTCATGAAGGGAAAATAACCCCTTGCACCATATTAAAGACAGACCCCTGCTTTGTGACCCAGATAAAAACACAAGAAAGCGACAGTTACGCCGCCATTCAACTAGCAGCACAAGAAAGACCCATGAAGACAACCAAAAAGCCACTGCGGGGACATTTTTCCAAAGCCAAAATAACCCCTAAGAGGAAAGTAGTAGAGTTCCGAATTTCCGAATTCCCCGTTATAGAAGGAAAAGAAATAAAGCCAGGAACAGAGATAAAAGCCGAAGACCTTTTCGAAGAAGGGCAAATAGTAGAAATAGTAGGGACGTCCAAAGGAAAGGGCTTCACAGGCGTGGTCAAAGCACACAACTTCAAAGGTGTCGGAGATGCAACCCACGGACAACACAACCGCCAACGTACAGGTGGCTCTATCGGTGCCAGCTCCTACCCCTCACGTGTCTTCAAAGGAATGCGGATGGCAAAGAGGATGGGCAATAAGCGCGTGACAATAGGAGGTGTTGAGATTCTCAAAATGATACCCGAGAAAGAAATCATCCTTATAAAAGGACCCACTCCAGGACCAAGAAGGTCCACCGTTATACTGAAATAGAAACCACATGGAATTACCCGTCCTCAATAGAGAAGGCAAGAAAATATCTAGCATACCCATAGGATTTGCAAAAAATCCCCACAGCCACCTCCTTTATCGTGCCGTTACCAACACCCAAAAGAGAAAGCGGCAAGGGACCGCACAAGCAAAAGAAAAAGGAGAGATTACAGCCTCCACAAGGAAAATAATGCCCCAAAAAGGCAAAGGTAGAGCCCGAAAAGGAAGCGCGAAATCCAACATTCTGCGATCAGGAGGAAGAGCCTTCCCGCCTAAGAGTAGGCAGTACGGCGGAAAAATCAATAAAAAGGAAAAGAAAAAAGCCCAACAGACAGCACTCGCCTACAAGGTGCAAAAAGAGCAAGTGACCATCATCCAAGACTTCGCCTTTAAAACCCCCAAAACCAAAGAATACCTCGGCGTACTTAAGAAGCTTTCTATTCCACAAAACGAAAAAATCTACTGGGTCATACCCGAGATAGATCAGAAATTCATACTCGCCAGCAGGAACGTATCCAACCACACAGTTCGAACACCCCAGCAAATCAACGCATACGAACTTACCAACGCCAATAGAATAATACTCTTCGAAAAAGCACTAACCACCCTAGAGGAAAAATACCGCTAACATCATGCTAGTTATCAAACCACACAACACCAACAAAAGCGTAAAAAGGCAAAAGCAACACAAGTACACCTTTATCGTAGAACGTAAGGCCAATAAAAGCCAAATAAAAAAAGAAATAACCGCTACCTATGGCGTGCAGGTTCAGGGTGTTAACATACAGAACTACAAAGCAGAGGCCATTAGGAGATATACCAGAACGAAAGTTATTAAAGGGAAAAAAGCCCGCTACAAAAAAGCAGAAATTACCCTCCCTGAAGGGCAGTTTATCGATCTTTACGCCAACTAAAATGAAACCATGGCAATAAAAAAGAGAAAGCCTATCACCCCAGGACAACGTTTCCTCACAACAGTAGATTACAGCCTCCTCACCAAAACAAAGCCCCTAAAAAGCCACCTGTATAAAACCAAGAAAATAAGCGGCAGAAACAACACAGGAAGAATAACCGTACCCCATCGAGGAGGTGGACATAAAAGAAGAGGGAGAATAATCGATTTCAAAAGGCGTAACTTTGACATAGAAGGCACCGTCAAAACCATCGAATACGATCCCATGAGGACCGCCTTTATCATGCTTGTCGCTTACCGTAGTGGCCAAAAATTCTACCATATAGCTCCTAAAAATATCCAAGTAGGCGATACAATAGTTTCTGGCGAAAAAGTAGCACCCAAAATTGGAAATGCCATGCCCCTCAAATCCATGCCTGTCGGCACTACAGTCCACAACATCGAGCTCAACCCAGGAGCAGGGGCCGCACTAGCAAGAAGTGCAGGCAGCCAAGCCCAACTCATAGCCCGTCACGAGAAAAACATCATCCTCAAACTCCCCTCAGGAGAAACCCGCATGGTCAACAAAAACTGTATCGCCACCGTCGGCATCGTATCCAACACAGAGCACAACGCCACTATAGACGGCAAAGCAGGAAGAAAACGCTGGAGAGGAGAAAGACCCCGCACCCGAGCAACCGTCAAGAACCCCTGCGATCACCGTATGGGAGGAGGAGAAGGAAAAGCAACGGGAGGGCACCCCAGTTCCAAAGCAGGACTATACGCCAAAGGAGCCCGAACAAGAAACAAGAAGAAATACTCCGCCCCTATGATAATCAAACGAAGGAAATAGCACCATGCCAAGATCAACAAAAAAAGGATACTACCTAGACCATAATCTAGAAAAGAAAGTAGCCAAAATCAGTGCTCAAAAAGAAAAAGAACCCGTCGATACAAAATCTCGGAGGTCTATGATAATACCAGAAATGGTAGGGTGCACCATACGTGTGCACAACGGAAGAGAATACATCCCAACCTACATTACCAAAAACATGGTAGGACATAAACTCGGCGAATTCGCCCCCCCAAGGACCTTTAAAGGCCATAAAGGTCAAAAAGACAAGAAGAAATAACCGCCATGGAAGCCACCGCTAAAAAGAGAAAACTCAATATATCTCCCAGAAAAGTAAGGCTCGTAGCCAAGCCTATACGTAATATAAGCGCAGAAAAAGCACTAGCTATATTGCAGCACATCCCCAACCGCTCAGCACCCATACTAGCAACCACCCTACGCTCCGCCATCGCCAACCTAGAATACAAGCAACAAGCAACAAAAACCGACCCCTCACAAGTATATATCAAAGAAATTCTTGTAGACAAAGGCAAAACAGAAAAAAGAATTAAACCTGCCCCCCGAGGAATAGCGCATCCCATACGAAAGCATAGGTCGCACATCACCATCACCGTCGTGCAGCAAGAAAGCCCCAAAAAAAAGAATCAAAAACAAAAGACATTAAAACAAAACCATGGGTCAAAAAGCAAGTCCAATAGCCAATAGGTTAGGCATCACCAAAGGCTGGGAAGCAAGCTGGTACAGCCGCGATATACGCACATGTCTCCAAGAAGACATCGCTATCCGTAACATCTTCGATAGGAAGTTGCAGCGCATCATATCAAGAATCTACATAGAGCGCATCAACGACGCCATCACCATCACCGTCCACGCGTCAAAACCAGGAATACTTATAGGGCCTGCAGGAAAAACAATACAATCTCTCAAGGCAAAGTGCAAAAAGAAAATAGGCCGAAACATCACCATCAACATCGTAGAGACAAAAAACCCCGAACTGAACGCCCGAATCGTAGCCAATAAAATTGCCCAAGACATCGAAGATGGTAGGAACTACAAACAAGCCACCAAGCGTGCTATGGAAGAAACCATGCGAAACGGCGCAGGAGGCGTCAAAGTATCCGTCGCAGGTCGCCTAGGAGGTGTAGAAATCGCAAGGTCCATCAACTACAAAAAAGAAAAAGTACCCACACAAACACTTAGAGCCGATATCTCTTACGGGAAAGCCGAAGCGCACACCACCTATGGCGTCATCGGTGTCACCGTGCATGTCTACATACGAGAAATATATGGCAAGCGATCCCTCATCCTAGATGAACCAGCAGGGACCAACAAAAGGCGACGAAAAGAACACTATCGAAAATAAATCGTAACTTTGCCCACTTAAGACAACCATAAAAGCAAAGAAATGCTGCAGCCGAAAAGAATAAAGCACAGAAAAGTGCAAAAAGGAAGGATACGAGGAATAGCACAACGCGGACACCAAATTACCTACGGCACCTATGGACTCAAAGCACTAGAGCCCCACTGGCTAACAGCAAGGCAAATAGAAGCCGCAAGGCGAACCATAACACGAGCCATGAAAAGAGCAGGTATCCTCTTCTGTCGCATATTTCCCGATAAACCACGCACAAAAAAACCCGCAGAGGTCAGAATGGGAAGCGGTAAAGGAAGCCTAGACCACTTCGTTGCCACAGTAAAACCAGGAACCATCCTCTACGAACTAGAAGGCGTACCATACCAGCTAGCAAAGCAAGCCTTCTACCTCGCCAGCAAAAAGCTACCCATAAAAACCCTCTTCATTATGAGAGAAGATTACATCCCCGAGTAGAAAAGAAACCAATGCAAAAAGCTATAGACATAAGGCAACTCACCATAGAAGGGATAGAAAAGGCAATAACAGATGCAAAAAAAGAACGCTACAAGCTCAAAGTAGTACACAGAATAGAACCCATCAAAAACACATCCCAAATCAACAAAAAGCGTAGAGAAATAGCACAACTGAAAACCATACTAAGAGAGAAAAGAACCCATGGAGAGAAACAGGCGAAAAACTAAAATAGGCGTTGTTGTTAACAACAGTGCGCAGAAGACCATCAAACTGCACATCGTAAAAAAAGAACCCCACCCCATCTATGGAAAGTACATAACCAAGACAACCAAGCTCCTCGTAGATGATCCTAACAATCAATGCCAAGTAGGCGATACCGTGCAAGTCATGGAAACCCGCCCCCTAAGCAAAACAAAATGCTGGCGAGTAGAAAAAATCCTAAACACACAGAATCATGATAAGGCAAGAAACAATGCTTAACATCGCTGACAACAGCGGAGCAAAAAAAATACAATGCATCCGCATACTTGGAGGTACAAAGAAAAAGAGTGCCACCATAGGAGACATCATCATCGCCTCCGTCAAGAAAGCAGACCCAAAATCCCAAATTAAGAAAAAAGACATAGTAAGAGCCGTCATCGTGCGGACCGCAAAAGAAAAGAGAAGAAAAGAAGGCGACTACATTCGCTTCGATGACAACGCCGCCGTCATCGTAGAAAAAAACAACGAACCCAAAAGCACTCGAATAGGCATCGTCGCCCGTGAAGTACGTGCCGTTTCACCCAAAATAGCCTCCCTAGCAAAAGAGACATGTTAAACGCCAACAAAAGAAAAATAAAAACCCACATCCTGCGCGGCGACCAAGTGCGCGTCATAGCAGGAAACGAAAAAGGGAAAGAAGGGAAAGTACTTGCATTAGATAACAAAAAGAAAAGAGTTCTTGTAGAAGGTATTAACTTCAGAGTATATAACACAAAACCAAACAAAAAAGACAGCAAAGGGAAAAGAGAAAGGAAAGAAACCCCCGTTCACATCAGCAACCTGCAACTCATAGAGCCTGACACACAACAACTTACACGCGTAGGGAGAAAACACAACGACGAAGGCAAACTCAAACGATACGCCAAAAAGACCCAAAACTTCATTTAGTATGGCACAACCAACCCTAAAAGTTAAATATACCCAAGAAATAGTCCCCCTCTTGCAAAAGAAACTAGACTACAAATCACGTATGCAAGTACCTAGGTTAATGGCTATACACATCAACCAAGGTGTAGCAGAGGGGAAAAACAACCCCAAAGCTATAGAAGCTTCCGTCCGAGAGCTCACGCAAATCACAGGGCAAAAAGCCGTCCCCACCCAAGCCAAAAAAGCCATATCCAACTTCAAACTAAGAGAAGGCATGAAAATAGGAGCACGCGTAACCCTTAGAAGGAAGAAAATGTACGAATTTCTCGATAGGCTCGCTAACCTAGCCCTCCCAGGAAGCAGAGACTTCAGCGGTATAAAAGAAAAAGCCTTTGATGGAAGGGGAAACTACACCCTAGGTATTAAAGAGCAAATCATCTTCCCAGAGATAACTATCGACACCACAGGGAAAATACAAGGGTTCAACGTCACCTTCGTCACTAACACCGATAAAGACCACGAAAGCTACCAACTCCTACACGCGCTAGGGCTCCCCTTCAAAAACATGCACAACAACAACTAACATGGCAAGAGAAGGACTCATAGCAAGAGAAGCAAAACGAAGAAAGGTAGTCGAGAAATACGCGGCCAAAAGGAAGCAGTACAAAAAAGAAGGCAACTATAGCGCCCTTGATAAACTTCCTAGAGACGCCTCCCCCGTACGCCTCCATAATCGCTGCCAAGTCACAGGCCGCCCCAAAGGCTACATGCGAACATTCGGTCTCTGCCGCCACAAATTCCGAGAAATGGCCTCCGAAGGTAAAATCCCTGGCATCACCAAAGCAAGTTGGTAATAAGTAAAGTAGAAAGAAATGAACCACCCACTATCAGATTATTTAACAAGGATAAGAAATGCTGCCCAAACAAAGCATCGCATCGTAGAGATGCCTACGTCTAGCCTCAAAGAACGCGTAAGCCAAATCTTACAAGAACAAGGATATATAGAGAGATACGAACGCATAGAAGCGGAACCCCAAAGCACCTTGCGGGTATACCTCAAATATCAAAAAGGAACCAAAAAGCCGCCCTTTGAAAAGCTTAAAATCGTCAGCACCCCAGGCAGAAGAATATATAAAAAGACAAAAGAACTAAAGCCCATCCTGCAAGGACTAGGGATAGCTATAGTAACTACATCAAAAGGCATCTTCACCGATAAAGAAGCACGAGATCAGAAAATAGGAGGCGAAGTCCTCTGCCATATTTACTAGAAACCATGTCAAGGATAGGAAGTAAACCCATTCAAATACCTGAAAAGGTCACCGTCAATGTCACCCAAGGGAACACAGTCAAAGTAGCAGGCCCCAATGGTATGCTTGAACAAAAGATACACCCAGAAATACAAGTGAAGCAGGTAGACAGTACGGTCACTGTTGCCAAACAAACAGACAAAAAACATGACTCCGCCCAACAAGGGCTCGCAAGAATGCTCATACAAAATATGGTGCAAGGCGTCACAAAAGGGCACAAGAAAAGCCTACAAGTAATAGGACTGGGATATACAGCCACAGCCGAAGGCCAACGCCTTGACCTCAACCTAGGTAAATCACACGTCACCACCGTGAAAATGCCCGACCCCGTACAAATCCAAATAGAAACCACCAAATCCAAAGACGAAGGAACCTATATACACCTTACCAGTGCCGATAAGCAGCTAGTAGGTCAAGTGGCAGCCATCATAAGAGTTCAAAGGCCACCATGTCCCTATATTACCAAACGAAGCAGCACACAGAAAGGCATTCGCTACACCGACGAGATTCTCATCGGCAAGGTCAAAAAAGATAGCAAGTAAAAAGTGAAAAAATGGCTTACCACCACCGAAAGTTAACAAAACGAAAAAAGAAACACCTTGCGATTAGAAGAAAGATTCAAGGAACCGCCGAAAGGCCAAGGTTAACCCTCTTTAGAAGTAATAGGGATATCTATGCACAACTTATAGACGACACCGTAGGGAACACCATCCTCTCTATAGACACCAGAGAAGAAAAGGAAAAAGGAATACCAGCCTCAATAGCCATAGCAAAAAAAATAGCTACCCAAATCAAGAACAAAAAAATAAAAGCTGTCTACTTATATAGCGCAGGATACCCCTACCATGGGCGTGTCAAGGCCTTTCTACAAACGGTCCAAGCTCAACTAGCACCAAAGACAAAAAATGAATAGAAAAATAATAAAAGCCAGCGAACTAGATCTCAAGCCCAAAACCATAAAAATAAAGCGTATTACCAAAGTAAACAAAGGAGGGCGTCGCTTCAGATCCAGCGCACTCGTCGCGCTCGGGGATAGCGTCAACACCGCAGGAATAGGGCTTCACAAAGCCAAAGAAGTGCCAGAAGCACTAGAAAAAGCAAAGCATCAAGCCCAGAAGAGCCTCGTAAAAATAAACCACTATAAAGGAACCATACCCCACGCCATAAAATGCAAATACAAAAAGAGCGTTATCCTACTAATGCCAGCTCCTATGGGAACAGGCATCATAGCAGGGGGCACCGTCAGGATAATACTGGAGCTAGCAGGTATAAGTAATATAGTAGCCAAAGTAAGGGGTTCTAACAACCCATGTAATGTCGCAAAAGCTGTAATTAAAGCCTTAAAACAACTAAAAACCCCGCAAATGGTCATGCGAGCAAGAGGACTAAGCCCAAGGCCTAAACAAGAAGAAAGTAAGCAATGAAAAAGACAATAGTACGCGTTACGCAAACCAGAAGCACCATTGGAGAAACTAAAAGGCATAGAGCTACCATGCGAGCACTGGGGTTGAGGAAAATAAACCAAATCGTAGAGCAAAAAGACACCCCAACCCTCCAAGGTATGCTCCGAAAAGTAGCGCACCTAGTAAAAGTAACATAAACATGGAACTACACACATTAAAGCCAGCGCCAGGAGCAATAAAAAAGAGAAAGCGCATCGGAAGAGGACAAGGTTCAGGAAAGGGGGGGACTGCAACTAAAGGCCATAACGGAGCTCAGTCAAGATCAGGGTACAAAACAAATCCACACCGAGAAGGGGGTCAAATGCCCTTACAGAGGCGTATACCTAAGTTTGGCTTTACAAATCCCAACAGGAAAACTAACCAAATCGTAACCCTAACCCAAATAGAAAACATCGCAAAACAAATCGCAAAGCAATACAAGGCCGCAAAGCAACACAAGGCTATAGAAATAACACCAGCGCTTCTCCTAGAAAAAGGTATAATCCAAAAAGGGAAACCCTACAAAATCCTTAATAAAGGAACCCTAAATACCAAAGTGAACATCATAGCATCACAATATGCAGCAAGCGTTAAAGCAGTGGTGGAAGAAAAAGGAGGCACCATATCCAAACCCACTAACCCATGAAAAAGTTTTTCATATACCTAAAAAAAGCCATTACCAGTAGAGAAATACGGAAGAGAATCCTCTTCACTCTTTTCTGCACCCTCATCTATCGTTTTGGCACTTATATATTACTCCCCTGGTTAGACCCCTCAATTGTTATAAAAAACATACAAAACAACGAAGCAGATAATCTATGGGATAGGCTGCTAGGAACCTCGCTCGATTCCTATTCTCTTTTTTCCTTAGGCGTTTCACCCTATATATCGGCCTCTATTGTCGTGCAGCTCGCAGGCTTCAGTATCCCCTACTTTCAGCGACTACAGCAAGAAGGGGCAGCAGGAAGAGCGCGTCTCAATCAAATTTCACGACAACTCACCGTTGCCCTTGCTATCGTTCAGGCAACAAAACAGGCATTAAATGTCGATATTAAAAGCATAGTAGGTGTTCCCCAGCATAGTATATATTGGTTTTATGTCACATCCATACTTCTTATGACCGCCTCCACCATGTTTTGTGTATGGCTTGCTGACCGCATAAGTGAAAAAGGAATAGGTAATGGAACCTCCGTTATGATTATGGTCGGACTTCTGTCCAGGTTACCAGCAGCCCTTAAAGAAGAAGTTACCAACATCAACCAAACCAAACTCGCCCTTATCATAGAAGCTGTTGCTCTCCTCCTAATGATAATAGCCATCCTCATCTTTAAGCAAGCAGCACGCAGAATTCCTATACAATACGCAAGGCAGATGATGGTTTCCCCGCAAGCCTACCAATACTTACCCATTAAAATGGATATTGCAGGTGTTATGCCTATCATCTTCTCGGGTGTTTTTGTAGCTGCTGTAAAGTTTGTTGCAAGCCTCTTTAAGGAACGCTTTGAAATAGCAGAGGCCATCGAAGAAGGACTCAAAGATAGCCTGCAGTGGCAGTTCACACTCTTTCAAGCTATTCTCATCTTCTTCGGCACCTTCATGTATGCGGCTATTTCCATCAACCCTGTACAAATATCTGACGACCTTAGGCAAGGTAATGGCTTCATCTCCCCTCATAAACCTGGTAAAGAAACAGCAACATACATAAGTACTGTCATAGGACGTATCATCTTCCCAGCAGCATTTTTTCTAGCCGTTATCACGGTCATACCGTCTGTTGTAGCTTCTGAAGCCATAGGGATTCATAAAAGTTTTTGCCATTTTTATGGAGGTAGCACATTACTCATTCTCGTAGGTAGTATTACGGATATAGTAGAGCAAATAGAAGGATATTTGCAAATGACCCATTATGATGACATGGTCCATAACGTAGAATTACCACCGCAGACAACAAACTAGCTTTCCGATGCAATCAACGCTTCCATATAAACCAAAAACCCGAGAGCAAATAGCCATCATGCGCACCTGCGGTAAGATATTAGCCTATATACATCACAAACTTCTACCAAAACTCATAGGTCCTCAGATCACAACCAAAGCCATAGACAAGATAGTGGAAGATTATATACGCCAAAAAGGCGCAACCCCCTCCTTCAAAGGATACCATAATTTCCCAGCCACCATATGTGCATCCGTCAATAACGCAGCTATCCATGGAATACCCAATGAATACGCACTAAAAGAGGGAGATATTGTCTCCATTGACTGCGGCGTTTACTACCAAGGATACCACACAGACGCCTCCTATACCTATCCAGTGGGAGAAGTTTCCCGAAAAGTACTACATTTGCTGCGCGTTGCAAAGGAAGCGCTCCATAAAGGAATAGAACAAACAAGAAAAGGAAATAGGGTAGGAGACATAAGTCATGCAATACAACAATACGTGGAAAAAAATAACTATACAGTAGTGGAAGACTATGGTGGACACAGCATCGGGAAAACATTGCACCAGGAACCTAACATCCCCAACCACGGCGTTCCTAAGACAGGGCCCCCTATAGAGGAAGGCATGGTGATAGCTATAGAGCCTATTGTTAACCAAGGAAACAAAGAAGTATACATAGGAAAAGACCGCTGGACGGTATACACCAAAGACCGCAAGCTATCTGCCCACTTTGAGCACACCGTAGCTGTAGTCGACGGTAAACCTGAGATATTAACCCTATAAGCCCCAATGGACAAAGAAGAGACCATAGAACAAAAAGGAACCGTTACAGAAGCTATTTCCAAGACCCTATACAAAGTCAAACTCGATGCTAATGGCCAAACTATTCAGGCCCATAAATCAAATAAAATGAAAAGGAAGCGTATGAAAATATATAAGGGAGATAGAATAAGAGTAGAAATGAGTTATTACGACACAACCAAAGGAATCATTCCCCTTCAAAAAATCCAAAAAGACTATGAAAAAGAAATCCTCCGTCAGAAAAAGAAGTAGCGATTGTAAATTTGTCCGCAGAAAAGGCGTTTTGTTCATCATCAACAAAAAGAAGCCCAGGCTTAAGCAACGTCAAGGATAATTTAATACAGCACCCTTAAATATGGCACGTATATTAGGAATAGAGATACCCGATCAGAAGAGAGCCCTTATAGGCCTTACGTATATCTATGGCATAGGTCAAAAAAAGTCAAAAGTCATTTTGGAAAATGCTAAAATAGACCACAATAAGAAAGTCTTCCAACTTGACCCCGAAGAAAAAGCCCGCATACTTCAAGAAATAAACAAAAACCACCAAGTAGAAGGATCGTTGAAGGCCGAAAAACTCCTCAATATCAAGCGTCTCATCGACATCGACTGCTACCGAGGACGTCGGCATCGAAAAGGGCTACCCGTCCGTGGGCAGAGGACAAAAAATAACTGCAGGGCACATAAGGGACCGAAGAAAAATACCATAAAGAAAAGAAAATAGCACCCCATGAATGAAAGAAAGAAGAAGAAAAAAGTAGAGATAACCTCAAAGTGTTATGCTAACCTTACCGTCAGTTTTAATAACACCATAGCAACTATAACTAACCTGTTTGGTAAAGTGATAGCGTGGTCATCAGCAGGAAGGGTAGGCTTTAAGGGAAGCAAAAAAGGCACACGACATGCCGCTTCCATGACATGCCAAAACGTAGCAGCAAAAGCAGCTAGCGAAGGAGTAAAAGAGGTTGTTGTACGCATAAAAGGCGTTGGTCCCAACAAAATTGATGCTATCCGTTCCCTGTCGGCCCTCCAGGTTACTGGAATTGAAGACATAACAGGTAAAAAGCACAATGGATGTAGACCACCAAAAAGAAGGAAAACGTAAATAACAAATACCTAAAATGGCAAACTATAGAGGCCCAAAAGCCAAAATTTCTAGGGTGTTCCATGAACCCATTCTCGGTTGTGAAAAAGTGCTCGCAAGGAAAAACTATCCACCGGGCATGCATGGTAGAAAACGCAAAAGGAAGTCAGATTATGCCTTGCAACTTGAACAGAAACAAAAAGCAAGACATACCTACCAAGTTTTGGAAAAGCAATTCCGCAGAATTGTAAGAAAAGCTATCAATGCTGAAGGCCTTTCGGGTCATGTTTTGATGCAATTACTGGAAATGCGGTTAGTTACTATCGTCTTTAGGTTAGGAATAAGCCCCACCATGAGAGCCGCACGCCAACTGGTTGCCCATAGGCACATTTATGTTAACGATAAATGCGTCGATAGGCCCTCCTATACCCTCAAAAAAGGAGAAAAAGTAAGTTTAGCACCAAAGGCTAAGAAGATGCAAGTAGTGAAAAAGAGTTTGACTCACAGGGAAGGCATGTACCCGTGGTTGGCCTGGGAACCAGTGAAAATGGAGGGTGTCATTCTTGAGATACCTGCAAGAACCATAATACCAGGAGAAATAAATGACAGAACCATCATCGAGTACTACTCGAAATAACGGTATAGATAGAGTGACCATGATACAACCACTATTTGAAGCAGAGAAAATCAAATTTTCAAAAAAAGAGAGTAAGGACAATACCACTACCTTTGAACTAGGGCCCTTCCCTCCAGGCCTAGGCACTACCACAGCTAATACTCTCGTGCCAGCCCTCTATAAGTTTTCTAAAGGCTACGCTATCACTTCTGTTAGCATAACACCAAGCGTTTCAAAGGCTAGTGGCAAAATAGAAGGAATAGAGGAGGATGTCGAAGAAATCCTCCAAAATGTTAAAAGAATCCGCTTTAGAAAGAAAAAGAAAGGCGCTAAGAAGCGAGAAGTAGTAAAAGTAACTTTTAGCGACAATGTCCCTTTTACTGCTGGGACTATTGAACCTCTCCTTAGTACCTTAGAAGTTACCAACCCCAATCACATTATTTTCCATCCACTCAAGAAAGTGAAAATAGCAGTAGAATTTACTATCGAAGAAGGACAAGGATACTGTACAGCTGAAGAAGTTGAAGCTAACAACAGTGGTTCAAATACACACCATCTTGCTGCCATGTTTACTCCAATTGTTAATATAGAACAAGAAGTAGAGAACACGTTAGTAGGTAAACGGACAGACTATGAAAAACTCTACCTGACCATTCAAACCGACGGCACCACCACACCAGAAGAAGTAGTGAAGCACGTAGGTGATCAAATCCTCCAACACTTAAAAGGTATATCGAAGTCCAAACACAGTGCTAAGACGAAAGCATTCTCCTTAGGTCCCTATCAGAAAGGCTTCGGCATCATCTTATGCAACGCTCTACGTCGCACCCTCTATCGCTTCACGAAGCGGTACGCAATCACCAGTGTAAAGTTTATCCCCCAAGTGGCGCATGAGTTTAGTACAATAGAAGGCATTATAGAAGACGTGCCCACCATTATAAGCACTTTTCAAAAGGTAAAAATCAAAAGGAAGAAGAAAGGAGAGGAAGAGAAAATGAAAGTTAGCCTCTCTAATTTGACCACATTCACTGCAGGTGATATTAACAAGTTTACTAAAGTTTTCGAAATCGTGAATCCCGATTATGTTATCTGCCATATGGGTAAAAATATAGATGTAGAAATCGAGTTAACCATACAAGAAGGAAGAGGGTATGTAGCCAGCGAAGAACATAAGCCCGAGCAACAAGAGTTAGGGGTTTTCCCTATGGATGTCGACTTTTGCCCTATTACTAATATCAAAATTAAGAAAAAAGAAAAGGAGAAAGGAGATGAAAACTTCCTTTTGACCATAGAAACTGATAAGTCAATCACCCCCCTTAGTGCCCTTCAGAACACGGTTGCTATCTTAGAAGGTGTAATGAAAGTCGTCACAAGAGGCCCTCAAATAGAAGAGAAAACAATAAAAAAAGAAGCAGGCCAGGGGGCATTGCAGAGGCAGGCTTTGTTGAATAAACCGATAGCGCAATTTGAAGAAATAGATGAAGCCAAAGCAGAGAGCCTAAAAAGCAAAGGTGTCATCTGTCTGGCAGATGTGAAGAGTAAAACCCCTGGGGAAATTATCGAGTTGAAGGAAGAATTAAGGTACCTAGATGGCTATTTAAGGCAAAGAGACACCTCTTTAGAGGAGTTAAGCGGCCCTGGAACTTAATAAAAAGACATACTATACAAAATGGCAGTTACCACAAAAAATAAGATACTTAGCAGAAAAACAGGCCCTAGAAAAGCACTCATGAAGCAGCTTAGTAGAGACCTCATAGTGCATAAATGCATCAGGACAACGGTTACCAAAGCTAAAGCTGTGGGGAAATATATTGCCCCACTTATAACCCGCACTAGGCGCAGGCTCAAAACAAACCAAAATCATGCCCATAGAAAGTTTTTTGATAGCCTTAGAAGTAAGCAGGCAACCAAATTTTTTTTCGAGGAAGTATTGCCTAAAGTTGGAAATCGCTCTGGCGGCTATACACGGGTCATAAAGCTGCCCCCGAGGAGAGGCGATGGCTCGGCGATGGCTTTTGTAGAGTTAGTGGATTTCAATGATGTGTATGGTCGCGGCCGTAAAACCAAAGTCAGAAGGAGTCGCAAGAAGAAAGCAAAAGAACAAACCGCTCCCGTCACTGCACAGCAAGAGTCCCCTGCTTCAGAACCTAAAGAAAACAATCAAAAAACCTCTAAAACGTAACATATGGAGAAAAGACATTATGAAACAACACTGGTATTTACCCCAATATTAAGTGCAAGAGAGCGGGAAAAGGCCGCCCAGCGTTATGTAAATTACCTCAAAGAGAAGGGAGTTGCTATCGTCAAGAAAGATGAAAAACTTTACGAGCGGAGGTTGGCGTATCCTATAGGGAAACAGCATACGGGTTTATACCAGGCCATTGAATTCACAGGCGCACCTACCATTATAAAAGACTTTTCCCAGCAGTGTAACCAGGATGAAAGCGTACTGTACCATATAACGGTGCACCATGATAAGAGGGCTCTCCAACATAGAGAGAGACTCCAAAAGAAAGCTGAATTGCTTAAAAAAGAAAACCATGAACAAAAAAACGAGCAGGGGGAGAGTTAGCAATGCTTCTCTTCCTAAGAAAGCACACGATAAGTATTGCGGCTTCTGCAAAAGCGGGAGTGATTATGTTGATTACAAGAATGTCAGCTTTTTGCTAACATTCGTGAATAAGCAAGGTAAGATTTTGCCCGCAAGGTATACAGGTAATTGCCCAAAACATCAAAGAAAAGTAGCCAAGGGCGTTAAGAGAGCAAGAGAACTCCACCTCGTTTCGCACGAATCCAAATTCTAACAAATAAGAGCTATGGAAATTATACTCCTTGAAAATGTGCCTGGGATAGGCTATAAAGGTGACCAGGTTACCGTTCGCGGTGGATACGGACGTAACTATTTGATAAGCAAAGGTTTGGCTTGTGTTGCCAATAAGACCAATAGTGCAGTAAACATCGAAAACTTTAAACAGGCAACGAACAAAATAGCCGAAGAGAAGAGACACGCTAGAAAACAAAAAGAAGCGTTATCTAGGATAAACTTGTCCATTGAAGCAAGGGTAGCTGCTAATGGTAATATCTATGGATCTATAGGTCCTACACAGGTAGCCGAAGCACTCCAAAAGGAAGGGTTTGAAATCGATTATCGGCAGATAAAAGTGCCTACTATAAAGCGGGTAGGTGATGGTAATCAAAAAGCAGAAGTTAATCTTTACAGAGATGTTATCCTTACTATCCCCTTTGAAATAAAGGCTAAGAGGAAGTAGGTTTCTTTTTGTGGAGAGTGAAAACTATAATGGGGTCATGTTGCGTTTGTTATGCCCCTTAAGAAACATAATTTTAGGTACCTGAGTATCAAAGAGCAAGACGTAGAGTATCGCCCTAGAGAGAAACTGATTGAGAAAGGCGCTGAGAACCTTACCAAAGCAGAACTTTTAGGTATCATCATCGGGTCAGGTATTGAGAACCTCCATGCCGTGGATTTGGGCTCTCACATATTGCGTAGTAATGACAATAGCTTCCATAAGGTAAGCAAGTTGTCCGTCAAAGAGTTACAGCAATTTAAAGGCATAGGTGAGGCAAAGGCTACAATTCTGGCTAGTGTTATGGAAATTGCCAGAAGGATGCATGACGATGCTACGATTAACCCTATTAAGCTTTCTACCCCTGAAGATATACATAAGTTTATGAAAGGTAAACTCATGAACAGAATTACAGAGGAGTTTTGGATTATCCTTCTTAACTCAGCCAACCATATAATCAAAGCTATGCAGATAAGCAAAGGCGGTATCGATGAGGCAACGGTTGATCCTAAAGTTATATTTAAACAATCCTTTTTACATAACGCCACCAAAATTATCCTTGTACATAACCATCCGTCTGGTAACACCGAGCCCAGTAGTCATGATATCCAAGTGACGAGTTCTATAGCGAGTGTTACAGAGCAGTTGGGATTCACTTTTGTTGACCATATTATAGTGGGAGAAACCAAGCATTTTAGTTTTCAAGAGAACGGTTTCATTTAAGTTTGTGACGTTTTTTCTTCAAATTCCCTGTATTGTGTAAACTTGGAGCCTTTTGTGAAATTTTTATGCATTTTAGACGTGTTTTTGCTGGGCTCCTGACTGCCCTAACCCTTCTTTTTGGTTGGAGTGTGCTCTGCACATGGAAAAAATGGCAGCTAGAAAAAGAAGCAATAGATGCCTTGTTCGGAGAGAATGACGTTGTAGACTATGAAGAGGTGGAGGAGGCTATCAGACGTAGGTATGATGGCAAGGGGATGTACATATGGAAGATGTCACTATATGGGAAGGTCTCTTACAATGACATTAAGGGCAATGCCCTTTCTTTTGGTAATGACATGTTGGGAGGTCGTGTTACTGTAGCAAAAATTGATGAGAAAGAGTTTCTCATGAAGATAGGGCGGCAGGATGCTCGATTCAAAGCAGTGTTTGAGATGGCGGAAGAGGAGTGGGAGAAGGATTCAAAGAAGAGTTTTATAGATTTTTTTGCAGAAGCTGCACAGGAATACCAAAAAGGACCTCTCGTTAGCTATTTCCTCGTGGGAGAATTTGATGCTTCTGCTTCGGACCAAAAAGTTCTCCAGCAACTCCATAAGAAAAGCAAGGGGCAGCTACAAGATTCAATTAAAGTCCTTGAGGAGCGCCTTGACCCCAATAAGAATAAAGGGTATGATATAGCCTTTCGCTCCCAAGACCAGAGTATTGAGATAGAGTCTCCTACTCCTAAGGTGGACCAGATGCTTGCTCGCCTCATTGAGAATCCAGGTAACCTGCAATTTTATGGTGTCCATTATGATGGTGATAAAGAGCTCGTAAATCGCATCAATGAGCATTTAAAAAAGGAAAAAGGGGAGCAGGGGCGCTATGTTTTTGTAGACATAGGTACAGGTAGGTCTTTCTGTAAAGCTAAGGATGCTGACACCGTCAAAAAGGGCGGTGAGGAGGTGTTAGGGCAAGATGAGTTGCTCTTGCTCGGAGAGAAGAGTAAGATATATCAAGGGCAAGGGGATGATAACTACTATTATGAGGTTTTCATTGCTCACCCTAACAAGCAGTATAATAAGCCTGGTGGGTTCAAGGTTGAAAAAGCTTCTAGCGAGCGTGCCAAGGATGGTAAGAGAGGATACCAGATAAGTGTCACCTTGGACAAGGAGAGTACTAAGCCTTTTGGTGAGCTTACCAAAAGTTTGCTTGATATGGGGCGTGCGGAGGTACGTCTGGCTATTGTCTTGGACGACCGTGTCATTATGGCTCCTTCTGTGAGTGAAAAACTACCTAGTAGTTTCGTCATTACAGGTGGAAGTGATGGTTTCGAGCAGTCGAAAGCTAATGAGACAGTTATTCAGTTACGTTCGGGAGCATTACCTGGTAAACTTTATGTAACAGAGTCCAATGCAATAGGGGCTATTTTAGGGAAGCAGCAGCAACAAAAAGGTTTTTTTGCTATCTTCTTAGGGTTCCTGCTCATCCTGCTATTTATGATGCTGTACTACGCTTCGGCAGGCCTTGTCGCCAACTTTGTACTCATCTTCAACCTTCTTTTCATACTAGGAACCTTAGCACAGTTTGGGACTGCTTTAACCTTGGCGGGGATTGCAGGCGTTGCCCTTACAATAGGGATGGCCGTCGACATCAGCGTTGTTATATCGGAGAAGGTACGTCAAAACCTGATTCAGGGGATGACGAAGCGTCAGGCTATCGAGGATGCCTTCACTACATCATACAAAGCCATTATAGACTCTAACGTCACTACCCTTCTTGCGGGTATCATCCTATACTGGTTTGGAATCGGGGCTGTGAAGGGGTTTGCCTTTACTCTGATTATAGGGATTATCAGTTCTCTTTTGACGGGCCTTGTGTTGTTTAGATTGATTTTTGATGGAATCCATGCGTTGAACTGTACTTCTTACATCTCTTTCTCTTTCAATTACTCCAATAATCTCTTTACCAACCTTAAAATAGCCTTTATGAAAAACCGTAAAGCCGCCTATCTTTTTTCTATCCTTTTCATTTCGGTCGGTGTGCTGATTAACTTTTATCAAGGGATTGAGTATAGCACGGAGTTCTCGGGAGGTAAGGAGTATGTTTACCGCTTCGGTGGTAACGTTACAAAGGAGGAGTTGGAGGAGGTTATCACAGATTATTTTGATGATGTTATTGAAAGGGAAGAAGATAAGCAAATAAAAAAAGGGACCACCGTTGTTCGTCAATATGGCAAGGGGATGAGTTTCAAAGTCACCACTAACTTTGCTTTGGAGCAGACCAATATAGATGTCGCTAAAGAGATACAAGATGCTATTACTACCCACTTAGGGAAGCGGTTCTTATCTGCTGCCAATGATGATGTTCAATGTCTTGACGAGGATGCTTTCACTATTGACAGTAGTGTTGAGATAGGCTCTGTGGTTGCTTCTGCGGTACAGAAGGGCTCTTCCTGGGCGGTATTTCTCTCGCTTCTTGTCATGCTCCTCTATATCTTTTTCAGTTGCAGGAACATGCCTCTTGCTTTGGGTGCTATCATTGCTTTGATGCACGACGGGTTAATGCTTTTTGCTTGTCTTGGCTATGCTAAGTTCCTCTTCGGTATCCATTACCCTATCGGTCTTACTTTCATAGTGTCGCTGCTGACGATTTTCGGGTATTCTATCAATGACACTATGATGATTATAGCGGTTCTAGTGCGCATGATGAAGCGGGAAAATGCCACCGACATAGGTAAGATGGCGGATGTGGCTATTCAGAAGACACTAAGCCGTACTATAATGACTACGTTCACAACTTTCTTGCCTGTGTCCATCCTCTATTTCTTTGGTGGGTTAGCAGTGGAAGAGTTGGCGTTTTCTTTGCTTTGTGGTATTGTATGGGGTACCTATTCGTCTGTCTGTATTGCTGTTCCTATATCTTACGACATTCAGCGCTTTTTACCACGTCGGTCGGGTGTTCAGGCTATAGAGGCTTAAAATGTCTACTTATAGTATTAAGAGGCTTATTGAAGGCAGAGAGTTCTTTCTTTTTTTACAACCTTGGTCCTCTTTGTTATGGGTGAGATTAGCGGTAAGCCGAGGGTTATAGTTTACTGTTTTTGTTCCTGGTTTTTTCTCATTCAGGAAACTTCGTTGACTTAGCAGGCTCCTATTGAGGAAGTTTTTGTGCTTTTACTTTTCCAATGTTTTTCTTTGGCCATTCGTTGTTGGTAACCCTTTGGTACTGGTGACATTTTTTATTTTTAATTATGACTAAAGAAGACGATTTTGTAGAACCCATCCTTAAGGAGAATCCCCATAGATTTGTTCTATTTCCTATTAAGCATGATAAAATTTGGAAGATGTACAAGCAGGCGGTAGCAAGCTTTTGGACTGCTGAAGAGATGGACTTGCAACAAGACTTAAGGGACTGGGAAAAACTTAATGACGATGAACGCCACTACATTAAGATGGTGTTAGCGTTCTTTGCTGCTAGTGATGGCATTGTGAATGAGAATCTGATAACAAATCTAGCCTCTATGGTACAGTATCCAGAGGCCCGTGCTTTCTATGGGTTCCAGATAGCTATAGAAAATATCCATTCGGAAGCTTATTCCTTGCTGATAGACACCTACATTCGTGACGATAAAGAGAAGCAATATCTTTTCAATGCCATTGAAACCATTCCCTCTATTAAGAAGAAAGCCGACTGGGCTATCCGCTGGATTGAGGAATCCGCTGATGATTTTGCTTCGCTGTTGGTGGCCTTCGCCGTAGTTGAGGGCATCTTTTTTTCCGCAAGCTTCGCCTCCATCTTCTGGCTCAAGAAGCGGGGTTTGATGCCAGGCCTCTGCTTCTCGAATGAACTTATCTCCCGTGATGAAGGGCTTCACACAGACTTTGCGTGTTTGCTTTATAGGGATCATGTGCAGCGAAAGTTGCCCGTTCAAACTGTCACCGATATTGTTACTAACGGCCTTGTCGCTGAGAAGAAATTCATCCACGAAGCACTGCCCGTGAGCCTGATAGGGATGAATGCCAAACTCATGGACCAGTATATGGAGTTTGTGGCTGATAGGTTGCTTGTCGAGTTAGGGTGTCCTAAGGTCTACAATGTGACGAATCCGTTTGATTGGATGGACCTCATTTCCCTACAAGGGAAGACCAACTTCTTTGAGAAGAGAGTAGGTGAATATCAGAAGTCAGGTGTGATGGAGGGAGGCGAAGGAGGCGCAAAAGAAAGTTTTTCTTTGGAGGAAGATTTTTAGGTAGCTATTTTTTTATTAAGTAACGTCATATTTATGCCTATGTATGTAAGCAAAAGAGATGGAACGCGTGAGATTGTTTCGTTTGATAAAGTTATAGCGCGCATTACATCGCTTTGTGAAGGGTTAGACCATCGCATAGAGCCTATTGCCGTATCTAAGAAAGTTGTGGACGGCCTCTATGATGGTGTCACTACCGAGCAACTAGATGTGCTGGCGGCTGAAACGGCGGCTACCATGTCTACCATCCATTATGACTACAATAAGTTAGCTGGTCGTATTACTATCTCCAATCTCCATAAGACCACCAGCCCCTCGTTTTTTAACACCATGCAGCGGATTTATACCTATGAAAATCCAACGACAAAAGTGTTAGTGCGCATACTTGACCCGAAGATATTTGGCATCATCAAAAACAACGCTGTGCGCCTCGACGAAGCTATCGTTCATGAAAGGGATTATCAATATGATTATATGGGGATAAAAACCTTGGAGCGTGGCTACCTCACGCGCTTAGGAGATAGGGTTGTGGAGCGGCCACAGCACATGTTGATGCGTGTTGCCATAGGCATCCACCATGATGACATAGACAGCGCCATAGAGACTTATAATCTAATGTCTCAAGGGTATTTTGTTCATGCGACGCCTACCCTTTTCAATGCGGGGTCTCCGAAGCCTCAGCTAGCCTCCTGCTTTTTGCTTGCCATGAAAGATGACAGCATTTCGGGTATTTATGATACGTTGAAGCGCTGTGCGGAAATATCAAAGCATGCAGGTGGCATAGGAGTTAGTATACACAAAATTCGGTCGGAGGGTTCTTACATCAAAGGTAGCAATGGGAAATCCAGCGGCATTGTACCCATGTTGCGGGTCTTTGACAACACCGCCCGCTACGTCGACCAAGGGGGAGGGAAGAGGAAGGGGGCTTTTGCTATCTATCTCGAGCCCTGGCATGCGGATATATTCTCCTTTTTAGAACTCAAGAAAAACCATGGGAAAGAAGAGTTGCGTGCTCGTGACCTCTTTTATGCCCTTTGGGTTCCTGACCTCTTTATGGAGAGGGTGAAAGAAGATAAGAAGTGGTCGCTTTTCACGCCCGATGAAGCTCCTGGTCTTGATAAATGTTATGGGGAAGCTTTTAAGAGCCTCTATGAAAAGTATGAAGGGGAAGGGAAAGCCAGGAAAGAAGTAGATGCCCGCAAACTCTGGTCTGAGATTCTCAAGGCACAGATAGAAACGGGAATGCCCTATATGGTTTACAAGGATACCGTCAACCGCAAATCTAACCAAAAAAACGTCGGGATTATCCAGTCCAGCAACCTTTGTGCGGAGATCGTAGAGTACACGGATTCGGATGAGGTAGCTGTCTGTAATCTTGCATCCATAGGGCTTTCTAAGTACGTTAATACAGAAGAGAAAACTTTTGATTTCCAAAAACTCTACGATGTCACCTATGTTATCACCAAGAACCTCAATAAAGTCATAGATGTCACCTACTATCCTTTGGAAGAGGCGAAAAAGTCTAATCTCAAACATCGCCCTATAGGTATCGGTGTCCAAGGTCTCGCAGATGCTTTCTCCCTTCTACGGATGCCTTTTGATAGTCCTGGAGCGCGGAACCTTAATAAGGAAATCTTCGAGACCATCTACTTTGCAGCGTTGACTTCCTCCAAAGATTTGGCGAAGGAACAAGGCCCTTATGATACCTTCGAAGGTTCGCCCGCAGCTGCGGGCATTTTACAGTTCGATATGTGCAACGTAGTCCCCTCAAAGCGATGGAATTGGGATGCTCTCAAAAAAGAAATCAAAAAGCATGGTTTGCGTAATTCACTTCTTGTGGCTCTCATGCCTACGGCTTCCACCTCTCAAGTATTAGGTAACAACGAATGTTTCGAGCCATATACCTCTAATATATATGTTAGGAGGACCCTTTCAGGTGAGTTTATTATCGTCAATAAATACTTGTTACGCGACCTGATTTCCTTAGGCCTTTGGAGTCGGAAGATGAAAAATCAACTAATAGCTGCTAATGGTTCTATTCAAAGTATACCTGAAATTCCTGACCACATAAAAGCGCTCTATCCAACGGCTTGGGAGATGAAAACCCGCTCTCTTATCGATATGGCAGCTGATAGAGGGGCTTTTATCGACCAGAGCCAAAGTTTCAATGTCTTTATGGATAATCCGACCCTTCCAAAGCTCACCTCTATGCACTTTTACGGTTGGGAAAAGGGGCTGAAGACGGGGATGTATTATCTACGTACCAAGCCCGCTGTTGATGCTATCAAGTTCACCGTTGAGATGGATGAAACAATGCAGCTAGCAGAGAAAGCCAGCACCTGCTCCCCTATAGAAGGGGAAGGATGTCTCTTTTGTAGTAGTTAAGTTATATATTTCGGGCCTATTATGAAGAAAAGTAAAGAGAGGGGATTCAAACTTAACAAAAAAAATGTACGTGTGTTGATAGCCCTCATCACGCTTATGGTAGCCTTTATTCTTTGCTATCGCTATTTTAGTAGCTCTGGTAATCGTGTTGATTACATCGATTATGCCTCTGGTGAGAAAAGGTGGGATGAGGAAATGGAACTGGGCAATGGTATTGTGGTCCCCTATCAAGGCAAGGCGGGTGATGACATTACATATGTAGTTTACTACCAAATAGAATCAGAGGGGATCATCAATATAAAGCGAGTTACAACTATCGACGGTGTTGAAAAAGTCGACTACCTGCAAATTCGTGATATGCACCTTTATGACGCTTCTCAACTTCACCAAGTTATCAAAAACAGTGGTCGTGAGCATTTTGGTTTAGAACCCACTTATGATCACTATGGTAAAAGCCAAGAGGAAGTGGAGATGCGCATCCTGACTATTGGAGCAAAGGGAGAGAACAGAAAGGGCATTTTCCACTCTGATACCCTCGATGGAGAAATGACGTATATAGGCTATATAGGGCACAATACCCTTAAGAAAAACGAAAAAGTTGCCGAAGATGAGGATAAAAGAGTAGAAGAAATTTATTATGCGTTGGGAAGCCCAGAAGTTACGGGTGTTCGGGGAGCAGGATCAGCGGCGGCTTACGGATATCTTGGTTCGATCTTTCATTTTAGTACCGAATCTGTAGATAAAGTTGTAGCGTATGTCCACATTACCAATGAAAGAGGTCAGCGGCTAGTAGAGAAGATGCACTTTACAAAGCACGGGAAGGAATACAACACCAGGTCCCGTGGTAGAAAGAGAATCCGCCGAGATATGGTCAGCTATTCTATTACCTTTGATGAGTGGGTAAAGCGAGATAGTGCCGTCGACAGGGGACTTTTTTACTCCTGGTTATGGGTTTTTATAAAAACTGTAGTGATGGCGGGAGGTTGCATTTTTGCTACATATTGCATGAGAGAATATAGTTGGGTGAAACCAGCTTGGGATTGGATACAAGCAATCTGGGGGGACTTTTCATCCTTAGTCTGAAAGACTGGGTAGCCCCAAATTAAAAATTGTGCCCCCTAAGGGGGAACGGAAGTTATTGACTGCTGTCCCTTTTCGGGAACTTTTTGCTCTATTATCTAATGAACAAGGAAGCAGTTGTTTAATAGGGCCAGCAAAAAACCACTTGACAAGGCTATCCATTTACTTTTCGTTGGCTGGTGGTCGGGGCTTGCCTCGAAGAGGATAAGGGTGGCGATGTGCAAAAGTGACCCTGTGGCTACGGAGGATAGTTTGAGCAGGGTGTCGCTTGTAACCATGTCAGAAGCAGATAAGTAGCCTTTTAGTAGTAGGGAGAAGGGGGTGGCGACCGAGAAGAGCACGAGAGGGAGGATGAAACGAACACCTTCCCTCCCTTCCTTTCGCATCAGTATGGCTAAAGTGAAAGCGGTAGGCATCTTGTGTAGCATAATGGCCCAAATCATGTTGTAATGGTCTTCATCCAAAAGGCACCCCTCTAGTAGAGCGTGCATTATGAGGCTTAGGAGAAGGGTAGTAGGGTAACGGCTATGGTCTGGAGATGTTTTGTGGCCGTGAAGGATGCTGCTCCCCCATGCGTCGAGGCACAGTTGGAGGAAAAAACCTAGTAGAAGGAAAAGTCCTATGTTGGTGTTTACCCCTTCTCCTTGTGCTTCATAAAATAAGTCGGGGATAAGATGAAGGAGCGTTATGCCGAAAAGGTAACTTCCACTTCCAATGGTGATATTTTCAGAGAAGAGTTCGTTTTTATAAGGGAGTCGTAAGGTGAGGAGGCCACTAAGCAGGGTCACTAGCGTTAGTGCTATTGTGGGTAGAATTAGCGGGGTAATCATCTTGTTTTTTTGTTTTTATCTCTTTTGTAAGTTGCAGTAAGAGTTCTGGATGGGTTCCAAAATATTGTAGGACGGCTTCTTTCCCTTGCCCTAACTTGGTGTCCCCACGGTAGAACCATGATCCACTGCTCTTAAGGAGGCCCAAAGATAGGGATAAATCCAGTATTTCGGCTTTTTTATCTATTCCTTGTCCGTAGTAGATGTTGAATTGCGCTTCTTGAAAAGGGGCTGCTAGCTTGTTTTTAACTACCTTTACCCGCACACGTTGCCCTATTTTGTTATTTTCCTTGTCTTTAATACGTTGTATAATCCGTATGTCGATGCGTGCAGAAGCGTAGAATTTCAGTGCATTCCCGCCTGATGTTACTTCTGGAGAGCCGAAAAAGACCCCTATTTTATGTCGTATCTGGTTGATGAAAAGGCAGATGACCCTTTTCTTGCTGATGATGGATGCGAGTTTCCGTAATGCACGGGACATGAGCCGCGCTTGTCCCCCTATCATGTTATTGCTCATGTCTCCTTTCAACTCGGCTTCAGGAAGTAGGGCCGATACGGAGTCGATGACTACGATGTTAACTGCGTCGGAGCTGATACACTGCTCAACTATGTCGAGGGCTTGTTCTCCGTAACTTGGTTGACAGATGAGGAGGTTGTCAGTGTCAAGGCCTATCTTGTGGGCATACACCCTGTCGAAGGCGTGCTCTGTGTCGACAAGCAGTGCGGTTCCTCCTTGGCGCTGGCTTTCGGCGATAGCGTGCATTGCTAGAGTTGTCTTCCCTGATGACTCAGGTCCAAATATTTCCACAATACGGCCTAAAGGATAGCCTCCTGTTCCTAATGCATAATCGAGTGAAAAGGAGCCTGTAGAGATAGTAGGGATAGTTTGTTTTGGTGTATCACCCATTCTCATAACAATCCTATCCCCGTATTTTTTCTCTAGCTGACTTAACGTATGTACAATGACTCCTCTTGTACTTTTTATCTTTACCATAATACTCTTACTACACTACTGCAAAAAAATATCTTCTACCCCAAAATTATCATTTTTAGGGAGATGTATGCCTTTTAAGGGGTTGACTTTATCGGAAGATTGCCTTGAGGATGGCAAGTGGAGGGTAAAGAACCCCAACTTTATATAGAACGCTTAGAAGGCACTAATTTCAAAGGGACTATTTCTTGTAAGGCTGGGGAGTCTTGTGTTTCAAGATTCCTTTTTGTCTTTATTCTTCTTGCTATTTTCTTCTAGGCCCTTTTTGGAGTCATAGGTGACGGCGAAGAAACTGCAAGCCCCACCTACAACTAATCCGTTGAAGAGTTGTATGCCGTGGGTGATGGTTGCGTAGGCGAAGGCTACTTCTTTAGGGAGCCCGAAGCCATTATATAGGACCAAGACTACGAGTTGGTGATAGAGGCCTGCGCCACTTCCGGGCAATGGGATAGCATGGCTCATGTTGAGTGCGACAAAGAGGAGGACTGTGGCGGAGAAAGGCAGACCTGTGGTGGCTTTTAAGGACCAGAGAGAGATGTATTCTAAGAGGAAGTAGAGGGCCATAATCGAGCAGCTAAGTAGCCAAAAGAGGGAGAAGTCGGAACCTGGTACTTTCTTGGCTCCGTCTTTGAAATCTTTTAGAAACCCTCGAATTTCCTCTCCTGCCCGACTGTAGAAGTAGTGGCCGATGAGGCAAACCAAAAGCACGAAGAGGAGAAGGTAGCGATAGTTCAAAGAGTTCATCGCTCCCTTCAGAGAGGCTACTATGCGGACTTGCAGGGATTGTATTTCGGAGGGCATAAGAAGGAAGGCACCGATAACGAGGATAAAAAAGATAACCAAATCCACCACGCGCTCTATAAAGATAGTACTGAACCCAACGCCCATGGGAACGCCTCCTTTTTTCTTGATAAGCACACAGCGAATACCTTCACCCGCACGGAGGCCGAGTGTATTGGTGAAGAAGCCTGTCATCTCGGTAAAATAGAGGGGGACAAAGTCGATGCTATAGCCTCTCTTGCGGAGTAAAAGCTGCCATCTATAGGTTCGCAGGGCATGGTTGAGGAGATGGCATAGAGCAGCTATCATCACCCAGTAGAGGTTGCATGTTTTAAGAGTATCCCAGCACTTCTCGAGGTCTATTTTTGCCAGCAGTTGGTAGACGAGAAGGATGCTTAATAGGATGAAAAACGAGAAGGATAATGAAAGGTGTTTTTTCATGGCGCCAAGTTAACAAAGAGAAGGAGTAAAGCTGCATTTTTTTGGGGTACCCCTTTAAAAGGGTAAATTTAGGCCGCAAATCTATTATGCAGCCTGTCAAAATTTTATATGTAGCCACAGAACTTCCTCCCCTTCTAGAGTTCTCTTCGTTGGCAGCTCTAGGGCTCGATATTATCAAATCTTCGGTTAATAAAAAGTATGAAGTGCAGATTATCATGCCTAAGTTCGGTCTTATCAATGAGCGGAAGGGATGCATCAACGCCATTAAACGCTTACATGGTGTCGATATCTACATCGAGAACCATAAAATTTCACTTATCGGCAAATCGGGCCAACTGAAAGGGGTAGGTGTGCATGTTTACTTTATTGATAACGAACTTGTTTTCAAGGACCCCGTTGTTTTCGATGAAAAAGAAGGTGATTTATTTGGCGATGATAATGAAGAGCGCTTAGCTTTTATATCCAAAAGCTATGTGGAGATAGTATCGCAGTTCGGCTGGGTGCCTGATATTGTCCATTGCCTTGGTTGGGAGTGGGGCCTTATCCCCATGTATAGCCGAGGAGGAGCACCCGATGTGTTGAGTTTGCTTTCAGCTACGAAATTTGTCTATACCTTCGGTTCTAATTACCTTAAAGATACGTTGAGCTCTTCTTTTCCTGCTAAGGCAGCTTTTCGCAATACGCCCCCCGAGATGCTACAATCGCTTGTTGAGCACCCTAACTATGAGGGCTTTGCGGCGTTGGCCAAGATGCATGCTGATGTGGTGACCTATTCTGCTGCGGAAGATACACCCTTGCCGATGGAGACCCTTGCTAAGTATGGTGTGCGCTCTATTCCTTCTGGGGAGAACTTCATTACAGCCTACCAAGGTATCTACGACAAGCTGTTGGAGGACAAAGAAAATTATGTTGATGATTCGGGGCTTTTCAGTTTTTCTCTACTATAGAATCCGTTAAGAGGAAGGTGTTTAAACGAAAATGGAAAGGCTATTTTGCTATTTCCTTTTCTTCTAGTGATTCGATGGTGTCGCCTACTTCTACGTCGTTCCATTTTGATATATTGATACCGCACTCTGTGTTCACCTTAGCCACTTTAATGATATTTTTCTCGTGCTTCAACTGCTTGATAGTACCTTCGTGGAGGGTTTTACCATCACGAATGATTCGCAAGGGAGCATTGCGTTTGATGGTTCCCTTTCGAACGATACACCCCGCAATGGTACCGACGCTGGGGATTTTGAAAATTTTAACGACTTCGGCATTTCCTATGGTGATGAGTTCCTTTTTAACAGCCTCTTCCTTATGAAGCAAGGCGGCAACATAGTCGTAGGCTTCGTATATGATATTGCAGAGGTAATGGTCGACATGGTTACTTCGTATGGCGGCTTTTGCTTTGGTTTCGACTTTCGTTTGAAAGCCTATGAGGAGAGCACCCATCTGTGAGGCAAGTTGTGCGTCGGATTCTGTGATAGGGCCTACTCCTTTGAATAAAACCTTTATGATGGTTTCATCATCACTGAGGGGGGTTAGAATGTCCTCGAGGGCTTCTGCGGACCCTTGTGTGTCGGCTTTGATGATGATGTTGAGGTATGTCTTTTCTGCGCTTCCCATGACGGCTTTGAATTTACGCCTGGCATCATCCTTGCGTAGTTGTATTTGCTGTTCATGGAGGAATTTTTCCTGTTTGCTTGTGAGGGTACGGGCCTCTTGGATGGTTTCTACTACTTTAAAGGGGTCCCCTGGTGGTGGGGAACCATTTAAGCCTACTATTTGTGCAGGCATGGAGGGGAGAACACTTTTCAGCGGCTTGTTATTTTCGTCAAAAATAGACTTTACTGCCCCATAGTAAGGACCAGATATGACGATGTCTCCTTTTTCGAGGGTTCCTTCTCTGAGGATGCCATAGAGAACGTGTCCTCTGCCTTTGATGAGGGTACTCTCGAGAACGACGCCTTTGGCGGGTCCTTCGGGGTTGGCTGTCAAAGAGAGGATGGTGGCGGTGTCCTCTACTTTTTCGAGGAGTTCGCTTACGCCTTCTCCTGTTTTAGCCGATATGGGATGACTTTGGTAGGTGCCTCCCCACTCTTCTAAGAGGTAGTTCTTTTGGGCGAGTTGGCTCTTGACCTTCTCTACGTCTGCGCCAGGTTTGTCTACTTTGTTGATAGCGAAGATGATAGTACATCCTTGCAGTTCGGCTACTTTGATAGCTTCTTCGGTTTGTGCCATGAGCCCATCGTCAGCGGCGATGACGATGATGGCAATGTCGGTGAGGAGGGCACCTCGTGTTCGCATAGCGGTAAAGGCCTTGTGCCCAGGGGTGTCGAGGAAGGTGATATAATTTCCTTCTTTGGTGGTAACGGTGTAGGCGCCTATGTGTTGGGTGATGTTACCTTTTTCTTTTGCGGCGATGGTGCTCTTCCTTAGGTAGTCGAGGAGGGTAGTTTTTCCGTGGTCTACATGGCCCATGATTACAACGATGGGAGGTCGGGCAGGGAGGTTGGTGCTCTCCTTTTCAGTAGGTGTCTGTTTTGTCGTCTCCTCTCTTTCGAGTATGGTGATGGGTTTTTTATATTCGCTAGCGAAGAGTTCTATGATGTCCCTTTCAAGGCGCTGGTTTGCGGATAGGGTGAGGTCAAGTTGTTCTCCTTTGGCTATAAAGGCGTTGAGAGGGACGTCGAAGAGGTGAGCCAACTCTTGGGTCTTTATAAAGGGGGGTATTTGAAGCGCTACTACTTGTGGGCTTTTTGTATTTCTCTTTCCTCTTCGAAGGTGAGGTTTGTTTTTAGATCGGAAGGATGATTTTTTTCTGATGTTCTTGCGGAAGAAAAAAGGCCTAGGGTATGGGTATGGGGGTTTTTTAGCAGCGGTGAAAGGTGATGGAGTGGATTGTCCCGTTGACGGCTTGTGCCTACTGCCCTGTTGAGGGCGTGGGGGGCCCTTTCTCCATCGAGGGTTGGTGTTGGTATAGGAGGGTCTACCCGTGTGGATAGGCCGACCATATCTGCTGGTGTTAAGGGAGGGGGCGTGTGAGCGGGGGTTGGAGGGTGTGTGGTGCCCTTTCCTAGTCGGAGATGAGGACATGAAATCGAGTTTCCCTAGGAAGACGAGTTTAGGTAATTGTGAGGAGGTATTGGTCGTAGGAGGTGAAGAACTTGGAGGTTCGGGAGGTGGGGGGGAGATAGTAGTAGGTGTCGTCGAGGGGTTAACAGAGGTGCTCTCTGTTTTTTTACCTTTTTGATGTGCCTTTCTTACGACGGCTACTTGTGCTGCTGTCAATCGGGTGTTGGGGTTTTCAGGAATATCGATTCCTTTTTCTTTTAAACACCTGAATACGCGTTCGGTGTTAATGGCTAGTTCTCTAGCTAGTAGGTGTAGGCGCATGGTTTGATACAATGACAAGAATAGTCTCTATCTTACTTTTGACTGACGATTTGATAGAGTTTTTTTGCTTCTTCCGGGGTTATGTCAGTCTCTTCGATGAGTATTTCTGGCCTTGTGTTGCGTATGCTTTCTTGTGTTGAAAACCCTGCCTTTTTGAGTACTTGTAGGGTGAACGTGTCTATTTGCCCTATGAGGCTATCGATGTCTCCTTCTTCAGCGGCGGTGGAATGGCGAATAACCTTGCCCGCGTGGGTAGTGGGAAGGACGCTCTCTATTCGCCTCTCTAAAAGTTCTCGTAGGAAAGGCATATTTTTTTGCAGGATTTCAACTTGATCTACTTTAGGATAGACGATAATGCTCTCCCCTTCTTCTTTTATGGTGATGCTATCCTCGGTGCCTACAATGCGCTTAACCAAGGTGGCTAAGTTATTGGTATGGGATATAATCTCTATCCTTTCATGGCCGAGGTTTTCGCGGATGATCTTTATACGACTGGCGTTGGTGCCAATACAGGAGCCCGCGGGGTCTATGAGGTCGTACTGGGTTGCAACTATAACTTTGGTTTTATAGCCAGGGCTACGAGCTATCCGCTTGATTTGCACGGTGTTATCGAGAATTTCGGGGACGGTGATGGTAAGCAACTCTCTTATGAAAGTTGGGGAATTACGTGATACATAGATGGTAGCGCAATCGTCACGGGTGACGACCTCTTCGACGAGCACTCGGACGGTCTGTTCCGGTTGGAGGTGTTCACGTGCTATTTGACCACGTCGAGGGAGGATGAGTTCGTTTTTCTGTCTGTCGTGGAGGATGACGAAGTCTTTACGTGGTGATGAGTAGGAGACTTCTGCTGTGATGATTTTACCAAGGAGTGGCTTGTAGTGTGCTTCTAGTTGCTGTTGCTCTAGGTTTTTTTCTTTCTCAACAAAGACATTGAGTGCCCCTATGACCGTTCGGCGATCGAAAAGGGTGCTATTATCTACTTCTTCGACGACTTCTTCTCCTACTTCGAAGTCTTTTTCTATCTTCTTTGCCTCTGTGAGGGATATTTTTTGGGGTTCATCGTGGGTAGGGTCGTCGTCGGCGACGATGACGCGCTTTCTCCATATTTGGAGTGTACCTTTTTGTTGGTCTACGACTATGTCGAAATTACTACTGGAACCGAATTTTTTTTCTATGCCTTTTTGAAGCGAACCTTTTAACATCTTGATGACAGTGGGCCTATCTATGTTTTTGTTCTTGGCAAATTCTGCCAACAAGGCGATAAAGTTCTCATTGCTCATCTTTGTCTTTTATGACCAAAAAACCTGACCTAGCAGAAATGCTAGGTCGTATGGTTTTCTGGTTTTCCCCAGTAATAGTTTTTATTTCATCAGGTTGGCAAACTTAAACAAAGTATTGTGAAAAGTAAAAAAACTACGATTCTCAAAGGTAAAAGAGGCTGCTTTGTGTAAGCATAGGTAGTAATGATAAAGTATTTACGGTCCTTTTCTCTGTGGGCTACACTATAGTGCCGCTAGTGTCGTTATAGGATTTTTCTTTTGTTTCGGGTGCGTATGTCTCCGTAGATAGTGCGAACCTTGCATAGTAAAATCTTTTCTATTTTTGCTATTTCCTCTTCGGTAAAGGGGAAATTTTTGTTAGGTCGGGTAATCTCGAGGTTCCAACACGAGAATCCTCGTGGGTAATGGAAGGTGATTTGGTTAGGGTTAGCGAGCGTATCACAACAAGACATATAATGGGGTTTGAGGTAGTTTTTCTCCTTGTTCCACTGGTCGATCTATTTCCATATACGGTCTTTTGAGATTTCAGTGCAGCAATAAGGACAATGAAATTCTTCTTTTTTCCCTCCGCAGTCATGAAAGTTCACGCCATCCGACCAGGAATATTTGATACACTCTGCATTGGGTACGATGGTTTTTAGGTACTCTTTGCATTTTTTGACAGCTGCTTCGTGCGGACGGAAGAACTTGTCTTTGGGGAAGATTTTTATAAAATAATCTTTGATTTCCATGATGTTAAAAACTTTGTTTCCAAGGGCTTGAGGCTATTGTTATCTTGTTTCCTCTTGGAAATTCGCCCAAAGCTATGACAGTATTTTTATAAATCCAAAATGGGTGTTGGCAAGGGAGCAGCTGCCAGTAAAAAAGCTACGGATGGCTTACTTTTTTACCGCGTGATGGTGCTGTGTAGTCTTCCTTGTGGGCATTGTTTTTTGTTATGGCTTCCCTTGGTGCTAGGCTTTATGGTTGTCTTTCCGTAAACTTGGATGGTTGAATTTGTTTGTATGTCTTTGAAAAAAATTTCCTTAGTAACCTTTTGTGCTATCGGTGGGTTATTAGCCTTTTATCTCTTACGTGAACCTTCACTTATAGAGTACTTTCCAGAGGAGGAGAGGGAAGATTTTGCCAAAGCTCAGAGAGAGGTCAACCATGTTCTGGAAAAGATGAAAGGGGAGGAGGATAAAGAGGTTGTGGATGCTTTTAAAATTTCTTTCGCATGCTGTTCCGTATTAGAGGAAGCTTTTAAGAAAGGGGATCCGTATGTTTTTTACCGTATAGTTGTCATGAATGCCAGGGAGGTGAGGCTTTGTTATGGTAGTGCATACCTGTTGTTGGAAGGTCTTGAAAGGGAGTTGAAGAGGCGTGGCTATACAGATGCTGCTGTCGACAAGATGAAAGAGGAGGCCCTAGAAGAATTGGACAAGATAATAGAGATGTGGATGAGGGGGACGGACTTCTTTGCTTCCTTGGTATCGGGTAGGGCTTAAAATCAGAAGTAGATGGTGACCTTTCTTTGCAGGGCTTCTTTAAAGAGCGTCGTGAGTTTTTCTACCAGCTCTTGGAGCCTTGGGTGGCTACTAAAGTCTTTACTTTCTAGTACGGTGATGGCCCTTTGTATCTTTCGCGGCTTGTAGATGGTCTCCTCTTCATGGTCATCAAGCCAGGCATTGGAAACTTCGTTCACCAGGAGGAAAACGCCGCCATCCCAGAGTATACGGAACTCCTCCTCGGTGATCCACCATCGTATGAGGTCATCTTCTATCACTTGCCCGCAGGCAAACCTATCATCAGCCTCTGCATCTTTGGGGACGGTTATCGTATGTCTACTTGCCATGCTACTATAAGGTAACGTTTTAGGTGCTTTATGCGAAAATACCTCTGAAAGTGTCTTTTAAACAGTACGAAAGATCTTGCGTTTGACGTCTTATGGGCGTTAGCACGCTATTGTCGCCATATTTCGGACAGTGTTACCATTATATAGAAAGGATACCTATCCCGAGTGTTCCTTTTAAGGTCTACCTTGGCAATCTTGTGAAAGTTCCTTTCTTTCAGTCCTGATATGTCTGTACTCTATAGGTATCTCCACCTAGATGGGCGGTTGCCATTTGGCAAGGTCCCTTCTCTTTTGCTGGTTGCAGAAGAAAACCTACTACGGGGTCTTTATGTGGTAGGGCCGTGCGCCTGTCCTACCATACAGCCTGACTGGGTACATAGCGAAGAATCCCCTGTTTTTGATACTGCCAAAGAGGCTTTAGAGGCCTTTTTCTCTGGTGAAAAGCAGCCTTTGGATCTTCCGTATAGGTTAAAAGGGACGCCGCTGCAGGAGGCTGTATGGCGGGAACTCCGCACAATACCCTATGGGGGTACCCTTACCTATAAGGGTTTGGCACAACGCATTCGACCCCATAGGCCTCCAATTCGAGCGGTTGCCAGTGCGGTGGGTCGTAATCCCATCACCTTCCTGCTTCCGTGTCACCGGGTAATCGGCAGCGATGGTTCGTTGCGAGGGTATGCCTATGGATTGGAACTTAAGGGGCGGCTTTTGGCTTTTGAGCGTAAGGTGGTAGTGGATGGTGCGAAGTAAGGTAAGCGGTGTTAGCTTTCTTTTTTGTAGTTTAAAAAGACTGTGGTATCCTGATGTACACGTTAGAGATTCCGTTCCACTTTAGAAAGTCTCTTTTTGTTCCAAAGTCATTATCTGTAAAAAAATGCGAAAGACAAACGGCGCTATATGCGGTCATGGGGGTGCTTTTGCCTTCTGATCTTGGTGGTGAATCTGATACAAAAGGCTACCCCTTACATTGGACCTAGACGGGACATTCTATGGGAGGTGGTATCTTGGCAGTAATGCTTATTGCAAGCGCTGTGGCTATTTTTCAAACCTCTTTTCTATTGCTAAAAAGGTGATTGTAAGGGATGTGTAGGGGCAACTTTTTGGGTTGTAGTGCCTAAATTTAAAAACAAAAAAGCCCCCCTAGGCCTTCTTTGAGCATTTGTTTGGTTTTTTTACAAGGGTAGGCTAACTTTATCTGCGCAAGCCGTTTTAAAGCCTTCATAATCTTTGCTATTTACCATGCGGCTTGTGTTTTAACCACCGCTATACGGGCAGTTGGGTTCTTCATGTTGTGTCCAACTATCGGAACCTAGCTGCTTGAGGTGGTTTTTATAAAGTGTGTATCCTATCCAATATAGCGATTATTTTAGATAGTAGTGCCTATTCTTGTTTTCGCAGTCTATTTTTTTTCTGAAAATGATAACCCGCTTGTCGGCAGAAAAGGGAATGTTTTTCTTTTTATAGCGTGCAGAGCAGGATGTTTTGGTTTGTATATTCATCTCTTTAAGTTTGCCCACGGCCAAGCTTGTCTAAGCATCCCCTTTGACTATGCGGTTAGCATGTTAGCCATCAGGCACCTGGCTGTCAATATATTATGTCGAAGCTATCATTAACAGAAATTTCCGAAGCCTATTTAGCTTCTTTCAAAACCTCTCGAGAGGAAACGAAAGCGAAAGTCAAAGCCTATAAGGAAAAGGAGAAGCGAATAGCCGCAGCGATTAAAAAGAAGGAGGTCCATAGTATTGAAGTCGGTTGCGATGATGATCATGACGTTTCGAAGGTGCTTTTTAACGAAATTTTACCTGATAGTGAGCATCTAAAAGAGGACCTCGAAAGGGAAGATGAGCCCCTCATCGATACGGCGGCATGGAATGACATGAACCTCATATGTGGGAATGGAAGCACGCCAAACGAGCATGTCCTCGGCCATATCAATCGAACCCGAACGGCGGCGGGTGAGGGTGCCTTGGCAACGGGGCTGGTGAACCCTTACCGTGAAGTGGCTCCCATCGAAAGACAGCAGGCTATTACAAAGGCCCTCAACGCTAACCGTGAAGTTAAAGAAGCGTTGCAAAAGGAGATGGAGACGATAAAAAAAGTGGAGTCAACCTGTTTTTCTTTCTGGAAAGGCAACAACGTCCTTGAAAATGAAAACTACCAAGAGCAGTTGCATAAGAAGTTTTACTTCAAACGCTTTGGCCTCGCTAAGTTCAACCGCTCCTTTCTACCCTTGCAGATAATAAAGAGCATCTTCGATACAACCATGCATAATGGGATTCTATCAACAATTATTTGTTTATCCTTATGCTTGTGTGTGAACTCTTACTTATTTGAACTGTATAAAGTGGAGAGAGATGACCTGTGGTTGGTTAGTTTTGGAAGCATTGCAGGTAGGCCCATTTTTGCTGACGCTTTTTGGAAGTGGTTCATATCAACCTTTCATAATAACCATACATTACCTTTTTCACGCCTCTTTTTGCCGCTCTTTTTTGCTGAAAACATAGATGGCACCATGCCTGAGGCAGAGTGGGACATAGTCATAGATTACATCAAGGGCACCTACCAAGAATACGGTGTTTTCTTAGGACTTTTAAGTATCCTAAATGTGTTTTACATGACAGGCAACTTATTTAGTCTCTATCTCAGCTATAGATTTTACCAACATTACCTTACGAAGAGTTCGCTACTACGTGTCCTGACCCGATATACAGATTCTTTCCGTACCCTTGTAAGGAGCGCAAAGCGCGTCAGCCAACTGGTGGAGGCAAATCCTACGCTGGAAAAACTTTACGGCGAAGAACTTCGCTATACTCGCAAGCTGCTTGCTAAAGGGAAAGCACGTGATGGTGAAGTTGGTAGACTTGTTGCTTACCTACAGAAGGCCTCATCGCCGAATTTCTGGTACTTCTTCGCGCCACTAGGTTATGATTTGGCTGCCTATCAGCTTCTTCGCGAACACAAAGAGGCTTTGGCCGATCTCATCTATGAGATGGGGTTGGTAGATACGCAGCTGTCGGCAGCTACTTTTGTCGAAGAATATGAGCAGATAGAGGCGCCTGAGAAAGTCATCACCTATGGGGAAATCGTTAAAACAAAGGAAGAAGAAACACCTATCCTCACTATTCGGGGGTTGTATCACCCTATGTTTCGACCACAAAGTACGGTAAGAAATGATATTGCTTTAGGTGAAGGTAAGGAAGCCGAGCGCTTCAACATCATCACGGGGGCTAATATGGCTGGTAAGAGCACGTACATCCTCTCCGCAGGTATCATCGCCATGATTTATCAGCGCTTTGGTTTCAGCTTTTCCCGAGAGCATCGGCAGTCGGTATTCCGTAAAATCGTCACCTATGTGAATCCTATACAGGACCTTTCTTTAGGCCTCTCTTTAGGGGAAGCAGGGATGGAAGTCCTCAAAAGACACAATGAGGTGTTGAAAGGTTGCCGGGGTCCTTTCTTGATTATCACCGATGAGATTTTCAGAGGCTGTGAGGTCAAAACGGCGACCAGACACTCTAAGCAAATCATCACCAAATGGTATAAAGAGCACCCGAACCTTCTTTTCCTGCTAACTACCC
>PJEL010000333.1_pt1 | contig 56510 bp, 67 predicted proteins | sample 1853271 | NCBI WGS metagenome assembly PJEL01 (sample SAMN08108733, study PRJNA415343) | Invertebrate metagenome, whole genome shotgun sequencing project. | host: Globobulimina | place: Sweden: Gullmar Fjord | collected 2015-08
TATTGGTATTATTTTCGCTATTGGTGTTATTTGCGTTATTGATATTATTAGTAGTACTAAAATCATTTTCTTGCATATTTTCTTCCCAAAGAGAATCACTTTTATAATCTTCCCCTCTCAAGAGTTTCCATAACTGTCGCCTCCTGTCAATAGTAGGAATATTTATTTTGTTTCTTGTTTTTCTATAATTTTTGTTGTCACTATTGTTGTGATTCATGCATTCATCTTTCAAGCTATCAAAATCATATTGAGCGTTATATCCAGATAAAAAAGAAGGCAAGCGATCATGGATCGCTTTTCTAAAATTTATTTTAAGCAGGTTCGAGCGAAGAAAATCTTCTTTTCTTAATTCTTTCAAAATATTTAGTTCTTTCGTTTTCAAACAGGATCTTTCTGTATGCAAGGTTAATTCAGCTAATTTCTCTATGCTATATGTTCCATTTTTTCTAATATCATTAAAAAGTGAGTTTACTTTTTCAAGTTTTCCTTTAATGGAAACAACTTTCTTTTTCATTTCCATTAAGGTCACAATTTCCATTTTTTTTAGATGATTTTCTTCAGAATTTTCAGTAGCTACAAAAGAAGAAAAAAAAGACAGATATAAAAAAATAAAAAATTTACCGTTTGCAATAGATTGAAAAAAATAGACCTCTTTGAACGAAGAAAACATAGAAATTACAAAAAAATAACACTCATTATAATAATAACAATATTAATCGTAATAATAATCATCATCATAAAAAAAACAGTTTTTTCAAAAAAAAACATTAAACTGGGCTATCTATTTATCCCATTAACTACAATTTCTATGTAATTGGTAAAAATTTTTCCTTTTTGAATTTTTATAAATCTATAACTTTAAATGGTAAAGTATAAATCTGATCTATGAGTACAATACATAGAAATAAAACTTAAAAAAAAGATGATTTGCAAGGTTTTAAATGTAGGCTATAAAATATTTTACTTTAATAAAAATATCTGAATTCTCTAATATATTAGCAAAATAATAAATCAATATAAACCATGGAATATATTGCGATAGTTGAAAATTTATTCCACCTTAATTTCTTTGGATTTTTATAAATTAGCAGATATATATACTAAAGGGTTATAAATAAAAAAATTAGTTTTATAAATTATTCAATCTTATCCTTCCTCACCCATTTCACCAATGATACAGTAGCTCCATCACCCAAACGATTTGGCAACGGTATAATCTGTACATATCCTCCCGGACGATCTTTCATCCATACAACTACATCAGAAAAAAGTTTTTTTACTGCTTTCTTATTCATTAAACGAGAAAAAACATAACGACGACTCACCATATTGTCCATCTTGCTAGCTCCAGCCTTCCTTGCTTTAGTAACTAAAGGCTCAATAAAAGGACGAAGTGCCTTGGCTTTAGCACGTGTTGTAACGATCTTATCATGCAAAATTAGAGAACATGCTAATCCACGCATTAAAGCTTTTCTCGGTGCCGACTTTCGTTGCAAACAATATTTTTTTGAAAGATGTCTCATAATCCTACGCTCTATTTATTTTAGAAAAACCAATCTTTACTTTTCTTCTCCTCCTTTATCTGCTTTATTCACCTCTACTTTCACTTTCTTCCCCGCTCGCTTTTCCTTATCTTTCTTTTGGGATCCTCTCTTTACTGTTTCAATAGAAAATAACGGCATATCTTTCCAACACAAGCCATAGCGTTGTAACAATTTTTCCAAAGAATTAAACATAGTTCTTCCCAAACCTGAAATACCAAAAACTTCAGTTGCTCCCCTTTTTGATAGCTCACCCAAAGTACTAATACCATGATCTCCCAGCAAAGTTGTCAATTTTGCACCTAATTCAGACCATGTAGAAAGCGGAGCCTCCATCAATCTGTTATAAACCATCTCCTCGGAAGGATCTTTTTTTACGCCAGAATCTCCATCTTCAGGCAACGGATGACCCTCTGGCATAATACTGGTTAAAAACTTGATCAAAATAGCTGAAGATTTATCAAATGCTTTCTTAACATCTATCGTTCCGTCTGTCGTAATATCCATAGTTAACTTATCTCCATTAATCTTCCTCTTCTTCCCAAATAATACTTTCTCCACCGACAGTTTTACGTGAATTACAGGACAAAAAAAAGCTGGCAAATAAACTAATCCCATAATAGAATTATCCGTTTCCATTTCATCCACATGAACGAAACCTCTTCCCTTCTCTACTTTGATAGTAAAAGAAAAGAAGACAAAATCTTCCTTCTCAAATAAAATCAAATCATCATTCACTACTTCAAAATGATTCAAAAAACATCCTAAATCTCTACCAGTAAAACATTTCCCCTCTCCTACGTTAATAACAACTTCTTCTTCCTTTTTTACTCTTCCGACTGATTTAAATCGAAGTGCACGCAAATTAAACAATATATCTTGAAAATCCTGAACTACGCCATCCAAAGAACCAAACTCATGTTTAACCTCTTTTGGAAGAACTACTTGAGTTATTGCATATCCATCCAAGCATGACAGCATGGTACGCCGAAACATATTCCCCAGTGTGTGACCAACCGTTCCTTGCAAGGGAGATATTACAATCCTCCCCTCTCTATCACTAGATTCATTAGGATAATATTTTAAAACAGAATTAAAATTAAATAGATCAATTGTAGACATAAATTTTTTTAAATTATTTCGAATAAAATTCAACGAGACTCTGTTCTTTCACTTTTTCAGGAATCTCTTCCCGCCGAGGAACAGAGAGTAGAACAGCTTCTCTCTGTTCTACAGACCAGCTTATCCAGGGTAAAGGCGATAAGGTTGTAAATCTTCCTCCAATATCTCCCATTTCGTTTGCTTTAGCTGTAAACCTTACTTTATCGTTGACCAATAGTCTTCTTGATGGAACATTGCACATCTTTCCATTTACAAGAAAATGACGATGCGTTACCCATTGCCTAGCTTGAGCTCTTGTTATACCCAAAAGCCTAGAGACAAAATTAGAAAATTCACATTCCAACATTTGAAGTAAGCAAACTCCAGTAATTTCCCGTTTTTTTTTGGCTTTTTTATACAGATTGTGAAGATTATGTTCACGTTTCCTATAAATGAGTCTTATCTTTTGTTTTGCTTCTAAAAGAACACGATAATCACTTTTTTTAACATGCTTCTTCCCGTGTTGTCCTGGGGGAAACTTTTTTCGCTTTAGTACTTTAGATTTTCCTACAATGACCTCACCAAAACGACGATCTATACGACTGCGGGGTCCTATATCTTTTGGCATACTTATTAAATTTTAATTATTATTCTCCTTTTATATTTATCCAGATTTCTTCTTACGAGGACGACATCCGCCATAAGGTAACTCCTCTTTTTCAACTATTCTTAAAATTTTTAAACCGTTTCTGTTCAAAGTCATAAGAGCACGCTCTTTAGCCATTCCAATACCTTTCAAAAAAACAGCAATAATCGTTGTAATTCCCATTGAAAACGCCTTTTTTGCTACATCTTCTGCTACAACCTCTGCAGCATATGGGGTACTTTTCTTAGTCCCCTTAAAACCTACTTTACCAGCACTACTCCCAACAATAATCTGCTTTTTATTATTGGTAATAGAGATAATAATATTACCTTCAGAATTCTTGATGAAAACATAGCCATCAGAAGTTACATGGCTCTTCTTCTTAATTTTTACTCTTCTTTTATTTGCTACTGCTACTTGAACCATTTTTTTATAAAACCATCTATTAACCTATTTCCTAACAACCGATTTTCTCTTTCCTTTCAATGTACGCGTATTATTTTTCGTATGCTGTCCACGTACTGGCATTCTCGCGACATGACGTCTCCCGCGATATGACCTGATATCTTTTAACCTTTTAATAGCCATATTAACACGTTCCCGCAACTCTCCCTCTATTGTATATTTTTTCAAAACTTCCTGAATCTTCTTTATGTCATAGCTGGACCAATCAGCTGAAGATTTATTTTCATCTATAGAGGCTTGCTTCAATATTTTTCTTGAAGAACTTTTACCCACTCCATACAAGTAGGTCAAAGCAATAACAGACCTTTTATTGGGAAGATTAATCCCCTGTATTCTAATACTCACAATAGCTTTAATTTAAATTAACTTTTCTTCTTCCTTTTGGATGATGGACTATTTTTACCTTGACGAGCTTTATAACGTGGATTCTTTTTATTAATACGATACAAGCGTCCACCTCTCCTAACCAAAATACATGAATCTGTTATCTTCCGTATAGAACTTCTTACTTTCATGATGATCTATCATTTATCTCCTTTTTCTCAATCTCCTTCGATATTTTATATTATCACACTTTACAAGACGTGCCATTGTATTATCTGTATAAGCTACCAAAATGGAAACAGTATCACCAACTACTACTCGTGTGGAAATCTTCTTTATTTTACCAGCAGTGTAGGCTAAGATTGTATCTTTTTTATCCTCCTCTCCTATCAATTTAACTCGAAACATCAAATTGGGTAACCTTTTTACAACCTTGGCCTTCTTTAGAATATATGATGAAGACAAGGGTTCAACTTTGGACATAATAAACTTAACTCTTCTAATATATGAAAAAAATTCGTTAATACCTTAGTTTTACCTTGATAGATAGCTACTGTTTGCTCAAAATGTGCAGAGAGGCTCCTGTCTATAGTAACAATTTTACCTTTTATCTCTTCTGTTTTTCCATTTTTGATAGATATAATGGGTTCTATTGCCAATACCATACCTTCTTCTATTAATGCTGTCTTTCTCTTTACAGCCATATTATAAACATTAGGATCTTCGTGTAAATTTCTTCCAATACCATGACCACAATATGAATCTATTACACTCATATTTGCTTTTTTAACTCTTTTTTCTATAGCTTTTCCTATATCTCCAACTCTGTTTCCTATCTTCATCTGGGAAATGCCTGCCTGTAGACTACTGTAACATGTCTGTACCAGCTTAATACTTTCGGAGGAACCAGCACCCAATATATGTGTAAAGGCAGAATCTGTATGAAATCCTTTATAGAAAACACCTACATCTATAGATATAAGATCATTCTCTTTTAATATATAATCACCAGGTAAACCATGCACTAATTCTTCATTAATTGAAACACAAATATGAGCAGGAAAACCGTCGTAATTTTTAAAAGAAGATTCTGCTCCAGCTTGTTTCAAAAATAAAGCAGCAGATTTGTCTAAATCATCTGTCCTCATACCCAGCTCTAATTTTCTAGTTAATGTGAGGAGTAAGTTTGTTAAGATTTCCCCCCCCTCTGCCATAATCTCAACCTCCTTCTCGCTTTTCAATTTTATCTTTCGCATTTTTACTATGAAACTTTTAAACCTATTTCTCCGCTTTGAGCTATATGATCATAGTAACTCATAGTAATATAGGTTTCTATCTGTTGTGCCAACTCCAATATACAAGATATAAAAATAATCATAGAAGTTCCTCCAAAAAATGAAGAAAACTCCGCAGAAATATTAAACCATCTATAAATAAAAGCAGGTGCAATAGCCAAAATAGCTAAAAAAAAAGCACTCAAAAAAGTTAAATAACTCAAGCGTTTATCAATATAAATAACTGTTTTTTCCCCTGCTTGTACGCCTGGAATAAAAGCTTTATTTTTTTTTAAATCTTCCGCTATTTCATATGGATTCATATAAATAGATGTGTAAATAAAAGTAGATATCAAAACCAAAAAAGCAAGAAAAACATTATACCCCACACTGTAACGGTCTGAAAAAAAACTCCACATTTTAAAAGCCCATGCACTTTTATCTTTGAGATAGTAGGTTAATACAGCTGGGACAGAACTGAAAGTCTGTGCAAAAATAATAGACATTCCTCGTGTTCCATTGAGTGGAAAAGGGAGATACTGGTGTGCAATACCTTTATTATCCATCATTCCCAACCTTGCATATTGAAGAGGAATACGTCGAACAGCAGACATAAAAACAAGCATACCCAAAATAACAAAAGCAAAAGCTGTTATTTCTATACAAAAAAGCATCATTCTCCCAATACCCTTGGAACGTGCCTCAATCCAAACAGCACGCGGAAAAGAAGAAATAATACTAGTTGCAATTAAAATAGAAGACCCATTACCGATTCCATGTTCACTAATACAATCAGCTAACCAAATACAAATATAAGTACCCGCTGTAATCAATACTTGACAAAGAAAATAATAACGATAAATACCTCCAAATAATTGTGAATTATCGTAGATATTACGATCGTTTAAAATATACATAGCACCCTGAGCTAAAGAAACTGGAAAAGTTAACAAACGTGTAATATAACTTAATCTAGATCTTCCTACAGAACCTTCCTGTTGCAAACGTTTAAAATAGGGAAGCATCAAAGTCAATATTTGAATTGCAATAGAGGATGAAATATATGCCGATAAACCAATAGAAAAGACAGATCGAGAGTGCAGAGAAGCAAAGGACAAAATCTTATCCAAAAAACCTAAAAGATTTTTTTCAGAACCATAATTTAAAAGAAGACCTTGATCTACCCCTGGTAATAAAACAAAATGACCTAAACGAAAAACTACTAAAACTTTCCAAGTATAAAAAATTTTTTCACTCAACGACTCCAATGAAAATATTCTTTTTATTTTTGAAAAAATTTTTTTCATAGATTAATTATTTTTTTATAAGAACGATTTTTCCCTTTTGTGCTATAACTATTTCTTTAGCCCTTTTAGAACAAGCATCTGCCTGTATAGAAATATTCTTCGGAAAGTCTTCCCAAATATCAGCTAATATTTTATAATCATTTTTATTGATTAGCCCATTTTTTTTCAACCATTCTTTCCCAATTTCTTTGGGTGGATTATCCTCTTTTTTCCATGCTTGTACTATGCTGTGCAAATTAATTACATCATATTTTTTCTTCCTAACAGGGCGAAAACCTATTTTAGGACAGGTTTGGTGCAATGGCTTTTGTCCTCCTGAAAATCCTCTCTTTTTACTATATCCTGAGCGAGACTGCGCCCCATTATGACCACGTGTAGCTGTTCCCCCTCTTCCTGAGCCTTCTCCCCTGCCTACTCTTTTTCTTTTTTTGACAGATCCTTTAGCAGGTTTTAACAAATGTAATTCCATATTTACTACTTTTCTATCTTTTCTACAGTTACCAAATGACTCACTTTCCGCAACATTCCTTTTATTGCTGGCGTCAATTGATGTTTACGACTCTGTCCATTCTTTTTTAGACCCAATGCAAGCATTGTTCTCTTTTGAGAAAAATGAACCCCTATGATACTTTTTTTTTGTGTCACCTCAACCATTACTTTATCCATGATATACTTTCTCTATTGAAATTCCTCGCGATTTTGCTACACATGATGGAGATCGCATTTTTTGTAGTCCCAAAAATATAGCTTTCGCTAGATTTGTCTTATTCTTGGTTGAACCTGAAGATTTAGTTAAAACATCTTCCAATCCTGCCAGTTCTAAGATGGCATGTGCTGTCTTTCCCGCAATTATCCCTGTACCCTTGCAAGCTGGCTTCAAAAACACTTTAGATGCTCCAAAAGAATGTCTCACTTCATGGTAAATGGTTCCCCTACAAAGATGAATTTTTTTCATATTTTTGGAAGCACGTCTGCAGGCTTTCCGTATGGAGAGAGGTACACTATCTGCCTTTCCAAAACCAAGACCCAAACTACCTTTCTGATCCCCAACTATGACTAAAGCAGAAAAAGATAGTTTACGCCCCCCCTTTATTACTTTATCCACACGCTTTATCTCAATTACAACCTCTTTCTCAGCTGAACTTATTTTTGATGCTTTTTTTCCAAATCTTGATTTTTTATAAACTTCATTTATACCCATAATCATAAACCTTCTTGGATTTCTTCAAATAATTTCTTGATATTTCCCCTATAAGGCCACTTCCCTCTATCAAATTTAACTCTTTTTATCTTCTTATCTGCAACTTTTTCTATTAAATCATTAGCCATCTTTTTAATAAGATCTTTATCCTTACACTTTTTCATAAAAAGACGACTATCCGATGCTGCCAATACTTTATTGGCCATATCATCTATAATTTGTGCATAAAAAAAACGATTACTTTTAAAAACAACCAAGCGGGGAAAATCTCTACTCCCTTTAATTTTTTTTTTTCCTATTCTCCTCATTTCCGATATGTTCTATTATTTTATTTTCCACTAGCTTTCTTATCTTTTCTAATAATATAATCTCCTTCCTTATAGATACCTTTACCCTTATAAGGATCACTTTTTCGCAATCTTTTAATATTAGCTGTAACTTCTCCCAATAATTGTTTATCAGGACTATCCAGAGCTATGTATGTTTCTTCCCTTTGCTGTCTTATAACAGAGACAGTAACAGAGGATGGCAATACAAAATAGATCGGATATGGATAGCCTAAAATAAATTCTAAAACCTGCTTTTCTTTGATATTAACTTGCCAACCAATACCTACAATCTTAATAATATGTCGGTATCCTTCACGAACACCCTTTACATGATTCTTTACCAAAGCAATATAAAGCCCTTGCAAAGCTTTCCTATTTTTTCGTTCGGATAAAGCAATATCTACAGACGCAAAGCCATCTTTAATAATGAAATCAACAGTACTAGGAAAAGTTTGGCAGACAGAACCCTTCTCTCCCGAAAAAGTAATCAAACCAATCTCTTTTTTTACTGTTACACCTGATAAGGCAATTTTTTTTTCCAAACGAGACATCTTGTTAAGATTGCTAATATATAATAAAAAGAATTTTACCTGCTACATTAAGTTTTTTTGCACTTTTTCCCGTCATAACCCCTTTGGAAGTAGTCAAAATAACATTTCCCAATCCAGAACATATTACTGGTATTTTTTTTACACTACAGTAGAAAGAAAGGGCTGGTTTACTCACCCTTTTCAAAACTGAAAAAGGTGCATGATTACCTCTTTTTATCTTTTTTAAATAGATATATAGGAGAGAATAAGATTTGTGTGGCAATACTTCATATGTTTCAATATAACCTTCCTCTTTCAATACGCGAGAAATACTAACTAAAATATTAGAAGAAGGTATTGTGACAACAGATCGACCTGCCAAAGCAAGATTCCGTATCCGAGTCAAAAAATCAGAGATCCAATCATTCATATTAGTAATTAATTTTCTTTTCTAAAACCTGGCAAATAACCTTCATTAAAAAGTTTATGAAAAACATTTCTAGAAACTCCTACTTGACCTACATATCCTCTCCCCCTACCAGTAATAGAACATCTATTTCGCACTCGTACTGGAGAAGAATCTCTAGGAAGTTTGGCTAATGCAAGATAATCTCCTTTCTTTTTTAACATTTTTCGTTTTTTTTTATATTTCTTACTCAGACGTATACGTTTGACATTTCGTGCAATCAAGGACTTTTTAGACATAATGTGTGGATTTATCAAGTTTTGGGACAATAGGGAAACCAAATTTCTCCAAAACAAATTGAAAAAGCTCCCTTTTAGCATGTTTTAAACTTGTTTTCATACAAATTGTAATATCCATACCGCGTATTTGAGTGTTATCCAAAAGGTTTGATTCAGGAAAAATAAACTGCTCTTTAATTCCAAAAGTAAAATTACCCTGTTTATCAAAACTTTTAACAGAATAACCGCGTAAATCAGAGATACGAGGCAAAGCAATCCAAATCAGTTTTTTTAAAAAATGATACATAGCATCTCTACGCAAAGTTACTTTTAACCCTACTCCCATTCCTTTTCTGAGTTTAAAATTGGATATTGAATATTTTGCAAAGGTCTTGGTAACACGTTGACCCGCTATATTAGAAAGCTCCTCCGCCGCCCTATCCAATATTTTCGGCTGACTAATAGCCTTCCCTATACCTTGATTTATAACTATTTTAACTAGACGAGGAACTGCCATAACAGAAGAAAGCTCATACTTTTTCTGCAATGCTGGAGCAATCTCTTCGTTATATTTCTGTTTGAAATCTAAAAAAATATTCTCTTTACTTTCACTTTTTAACATATACCTAATTATATAAATGAACCAGATCGTTTGCTATAACGCTGCAACTTTCCATTTTTCTCTTTCATACCAATACGTGTACTTTTTCCTGAACTCTCATCTAATAAACCAACGTTACTAATATGCAGGGGAGCTTCTTTCTCAATAATACCTGCTCTATCATCATGCTTCTCCGCTTTTACAAAATGTTTCTTTTTGTTGATTCCCTCTACTAAGATTCTTGCTTGTTTGGAATAAACAGCCATTACTTTACCTGTTTTTTTACGATAAATCCCAGATAGGACGATAACTATATCTCCTTTTTTTATGCGAAACTTTGGAATCTTTCTTTTCATAACCTTAAACTATTTCTTTTGCTAAAGATACTATTTTTTGAAACTTTTCTTTAATTTCTATAGGGATAACACCAATTATACTAGTCCCTATAGGCATATTTTTTTCATCCAAAACCACTAAGGCATTATCACTAAAAAATAGATGTGAGCCATCTTTTCTGGAAAAAGACTGCTTTATACGAACAATAACTCCTCTAACAACTTCGCCTTTTTTTACCTTGTGATCTGCCTTATTTTTTTTTTTAACTACTTTAACAGAGCAAGTTATTATATCTCCTATTGATGCCGATTTTCTTTTTGTATTACCAGATAAACCTATACATAGAAACATCTCTCCTCCTGTATTATCAGCCGAGTTCAACCAACTTCCTTGTTGAATCATAATTAATTTTATCTACTTATTTATAATATCTAATAACCTCCAACATTTACGTTTACTAATCCTACGTGTCTCTTCTATAGATACATAATCTCCTTTTTTTCCCTTATTTCTTTCATCATGAACCATAAACTTTTTACTCACTTTAAAACGCTTTTTATATAAAGGATGTTTTTTTAATCTACTCACTACCACTATCAAAGTTTTTCCAGATGCATCTTTGAGAGCAATACCCTCTTTCTTTTTACGAAGTCCACGCATGATATTATTATTTTAACACTTTTTTCGCTTCTCCACTCTCTGATTTTCTTCTGGTAAGATAAGCCATTTTCAACCGAGCGACTTCTCTACGTTTTCTTTTCAATAGATGCAACTCCTTAATAGCACTACTTCCATGTTTAAAAAGTAAGAGAGAATAATCTTCCTTCTCTTTTTCCAATCGTGATTTTAGCAATACAAAATCCATTTTCATCATTTCTTTATATTTCATAATACATAATATATCTAATTCTTTCTCCCTTACTATATACATTAAATTTTTTTTTAAGTACTTTCTTTAAAATATCGATTGACAACAATATAAGCATTTACAGGTAGTTTTCCCATAGCTAACTCTAAAGCACGTTTAGCAATACTCCTCTCTACTCCTCCTACTTCTACTAAAATAGTACCTTCTTTGATAGGAGCGACCCATTCTGAAAAACTATTTTTACCCTTTCCCATACGGATCTCTGGTGCTCCCTTACATATCGGTTTATCCGGAAAAATTCTCCAAAAAAGAAATCCCTTCCTTCCCATATGACGAGTAACTACAATCCGAATAGCCTCCTTAACTTTAGCTTTTAAATTAAAAGGTGCTAAAACTTTTAATGCCATATCACCCATGACTATCTTTACAGCACGACAGGCTTTGATGTTTTTCTTGATACTTCTTTTCTGGCTAAATCTATAACGCCTTCTCTTCGGTCCAAACATTTTTTTTCATTTTATCTTTTTTGTCGTCGACGAGATGAAAAGTCAGAACCTTTTTTTGTTCTTCTTGCAATTACAGAAGAGAAAAGATTAACTTTCTGATAAATCTTTTTCTTATAGATAGAAACTCTAACGCTTACAGTACCAGAATTAGTATATGCCACTTTGCAAGCATGATCTATCTTAGCACGAATTTCAGAAAAAGGCATACTCCCCGCTTCTACTATCTCTCGGCGTGCTTTCTCACCTCTTAACCTTCCTTTAAGGGTTATTTTTGCTCCCAATACAGCTTCTTGCATCACATCCTCCAATGTTCTCTTCATTAATTTTTTATGATGAACCATCTTTTCAAGTTTAGACGCAATACTCCCAGCTACCAAAGAAGCATCCGAAAAAGGTTTACTGATTTCATGAACGTTAATTTGTATTTTTTTCTTCAATTTTTTATGTAAAATTGAAGTCATTGCATCTATATTCTTTCCTGCACTTCCAATCACTATACCTGGTCTAGAAGTTTGTATAACAGCTGTTATCCCATTAACAGAGCGCTCTATACATATATCAGAAATTATATCTACTGGTAATCGCTTTTTTATAATCGACCTAATTTGAAAGTCGTCCCAAGTATATTTAACAGACTCTTTCTTGTTCTTACAGTAATAAACTGACTTCCAAATCTGGTTTATGCCCAAACGAAAGCCTTTTGGATTTGCTTTTGCCATTTTCTACTCTGTTTCTTTTATATCTTTCACTTTATTTAGTAGCCTATCAAGTGCCTGCTTTCTACGAGTAATCGTAATTACAACATGTGAAAAACGCCTTCTAATGGTATGTCCAACTCCTCGAGATACTGGTTTCATTTTTCTAATCATCCCAGCACTACCGACACAGCTCTCTATAATAAACCAGTCTTTTTCACATAATTTTTCCCCCTCTTTTTTCTTAAACTTCACAGAAGCCATAGCTGATTTAATTAACTTATAAAGTGCCAAAGATCCAGCCCGACTAGAATAAGATAATAATGCAAGAGCATATTCTATAGACTTATTTTGTACTAATTTTACAACAATACCCATTTTTCTTGGAGAGACATCACACCTTTTCAACTTGACTGTAGCAGACTCTTCCAATTTAACTCTTTTTCTTATCATACCCCTAATTATTTTTTACGCCCTTTACTAACATGACCCCTAAAAGTGCGTGTCGGTGAAAATTCGCCCAATTTATGTCCTATCATATTTTCTGTAATATATACGGGAAGAAACTTCCTTCCATTGTGAATAGCAATGGTCAAGCCTACAAATTTAGGTAAAACCACCGAACCGCGAGCATATGTCTCAATTACACTTTTTTTTCCTGTTTCTTTTTGTCTCTTCACTTTTTTCAACAAAGACGGAGCAACAAAAGGTCCCTTTTTTAACGATCTAGCCATATCACATTTCCTTTTACACTTTTTTAATTAATTTATCCGAATATCTCTTTTTTCTTGTCCTTTGCCCTTTTGCATATATTCCATTTCTAGAACGTGGATGTCCACCTGAACTTTTTCCTTCTCCACCTCCCATCGGGTGATCAACGGGATTCATTGCTACACCTCGTACACGCGGAGATTTTCCTAGCCAACGATTAACACCTGCTTTACCCTTCCTTAGTTTATTGTGTGCCTTTCTTCCTACTTTGCCGATAGTTGCTTTACAATCTTTTAAAACTTTCCGAACTTCACCTGATGGCATTTTCAAAGTAATATAGCCACCTTCTTTACTTTGCAATGTAGCATAATTGCCCGCACTTCTAGAAAAAACAGCTCCATGCCCAGGATAAGATTCTATATTATGTACAGAGCTACCAGTAGGAATAAAACACAATGGCATACTATTTCCTATATCATAAGCTATTTTCTTCTTCGAAGAAATAATCTTATCCCCAACCAGCAACCCATCAACCGCTAAAATATACCGCTTTTCCCCATCTTTATAACAAACAAGAGCAACATGTGCACTTCTGCAAGGAGCATAAGAAATAGCTTTTACTTCAGCCACAATATCATCTTTATCTCTCTTAAAATCAACTTTCCTAATTCTCTGCTTGTGTCCTCCTCCAATATAGCGAACAGTTCTCCTTCCTTTTTGATTTCTTCCTCCAGATTTTGAATGAGGTCGAAGCAGACTTTTTTCTGGTTTACCTATAGTTAACTCACTAAAGTCATCTGGTACAAAAAATCTACGTCCTGGGGTAGATTTCATCTTTCTTTTAGACATCATCTTCTAATCTTTGCATGTTAAATTTCTCTCCTGCTTTAATAGAAACATAAACTTTTTTTCTTCTTTTCTTTTTTCCTGTAATAAAGCGTTTACGAGTACGCCTAACTACTTTTTTACCCTCCTCACGTAAAATATTAACCTTTGCAACCTTTATTTTATAATACTTTTCAATCTCTTTCTTTATTTCCGTCTTATTGGCATCCAGATGCACAAATAATGTCATCGTATTTTTTTTTGAAAGTCGAGTCCCTTTTTTTGATAAAAACAATTTTTGCAAGTATTTCATAGGAGAGATTTTGTTAGAGGTTCAAAAGCTTCTTTCATTAAGAAAATATGATCAGCATTAGATAATTGGTAAATATTGACATCTTTAATTTTTTGTAATATTACATATGTAAGATTTCTTGATGATAATAACAGATTTTTAGGACAGCTTTGATGCCAAAGAATTAATACTTTCTTATTAACAAGATTAAATGTTTTAAGGAACTTCAAACAGCTGGATGTCTTGGCTTTGTCCATATCAAAATCCGCTATCACTTGTATACGTCCTGTAGAAAATAAATGATTAATCAAGGAACGCTTCCCTAATTTTTTAGTTTTTTTATTGATCTTCATATCGTAAGATCTAGGTCTAACCCCAGCCCCAGATCCTCCTCTAAGCAATGGATTCTTTAAACTACCCATACGGGCTTTTCCTCCACCTTTTTGGGAATATATTTTCCTTGTTGACGCAACTACTTCGCCCCTCTCTTTAGTTTTATGGGTACCCTGCCTTTGTGATGCTAAAAAGCTTTTAATGCAAAGATAAAAAACATGTTGATTGACTTCTGTACTAACAATTGCTACTGGCAAAGATAATGTTGCTTCTGTCTTTTCCCCTTTCAAATTATATATATGTATATTATTCATACCTCTTCTTAATTACTACATAATCTCCCACCGCTCCAGGGACTGAACCACCTATAATAATAAATCGATTGTTTAATGCAAAAATAACAGAATTACATGTAATACGATCTCCTCCCATACGCCCTGCCATTTTCATGCCTTTCCATACTCTGGATGAATCCGAACTGTTTCCAATAGAGCCATGAGCACGCTTACAGCTTCCTTGCCCATGAGTTGAATCCCCTCCAGAGAAATTATGCCTCTTCATAACACCTTGCATACCTTTCCCTTTACTAACAGCTATAGCTTTTATCTTTTCTCCTTTTTGTAACAGTTTCTCAGGAAACAAAATATCCCCAACATTATACTGCTTCGATATTTTCTCTTCTATACGACATTCTACCAATTTATGTAAAAAAGTACAGCTTGCCTTTTTAAAATGACCTTGCATAGGTAGAGAGGTATTCTTCTCCTTTTTTTTTCCGCCACCTATCTGTATAGCAGTATATCCATCCCTCTTTTTTTCCCTTTTTTGCACAACAAAAGAATCAACAACTTCCAAAACTGTACATGGAATAAAAGATCCCGTACCACTGACCATACGTGTCATCTTCTTTTTTTTTGTAATAAAACCTGGCATAATATTTACTTTTTTGCAATAAAAATTTTGTAAAAACAAGATATCTCTAATATATTATAAGTAAAAGAATTTTCCAAAGAAAAAATTTATCCTACAATTTTGATACTTACATTTACCCCTGAAGCTAAAACAACACGCTCCAAAGCTCTAATAGTCTTTTTATCTGGATTCAAAATCAACAGTAATCTCTTATGAGTCTTACGAATAAAACGCTCTTTACTTTCTTTATAAATAAAATCAGAACGAAGTAACACAATCTCCTCTCTTTTTGTTGGAAGTACAATCGGCCCCCTAATAATAGCTCCCATTGCTTTTGCCGATTTCAATACAGCATCTGTAACCTGATCAATTAACTGAGACTCGTAAGCTTTAAACTTGATCTGTATATTTTTTTTTATTGCATTCATTATTCTCTCCTTTTTTCTACAATTTTATCAGTAATTTCTGATGGAACTTTAGCATAATGTGAGAATTCCATCGTTGCATTTCCCCTTCCAGCTGTTTTCCCTCTTAAGAATGAAACATAACCAAAGAGTTCGGAATGAGGAACATGAGCAACAAATGTTTCACTATCTCCTACTGTTTCTTTCCTTTCTAAAACGACACCCCTTCTTTTGCTGATATCCCCAGTAATGACTCCGATAGAAACTTTAGGAATAGTTACCTCCATTAGAGTTACTGGCTCCATTAACATCGGAGCTGTTCTCTTAGAAACTATCCTAAATGCATCTATAGCAGCTCTCTTAAAGGCGTGCTGACTGGAATCAACACTATGCGAAGACCCATCTTGTAAAGTTACTTGCATTCCTACTAACGGATATCCAGCCAATGGACCTTCTAGCATTGCTTCCTTAAAGCCAGCTTTTATTGCTTCAACGAAACTAGAGCAGATTCCATCTCCTTTCATCTTGTTAAAAAAAACCAAACCTGGCTCTTCTGAAGGAGCCAATTCAAATTCAAGATCTGCAAATTGACCAGCTCCACCCGTTTGTTTTTTATGAATATGTCGATAAACAGACTTATCGGTAAAACATTCTTTATAAGCAACTTGAGGAAAACCACAGATTGTTTCTACGCCAAATTCCCGCCTAATCTGTTCTATTTTTATATGCAAATGCAACTCTCCCATTCCTTCAAGAATTAATCTTTTGGTTCCAGGCTCTACACGTACAGAAAAAGTTGGATCTTCTTTTTTAAGCTCATTAATAGCATAAACCAACCTATCATTATCCGTTTGCTTTTTTGGTTCTATTGCTAAGTGAATAACAGGATCTGGAAAAGTAATAGGCTCTAATACTAACATCTTCCCTCCCACAGCTACTAACGTATCTCCAGTCCTAGCCTGCTTCAACCCAATAAAAGCACAAATATCTCCAGCCTCCACATATTTAATCTGCTTTTCCTTACTTGCATACATCCTAACTATCCTGGATATTCTATTTTTTTCCCTTGTTCGGACGTTGTAGACCATCTCTCCTACATTAACAGAACCGCTATATAAACGAACATATGCCAACCTCCCATGTCTGCTAGACTTTATTTTAAAAACCAACGCTGTAAAAGACTCTTTAGGATCCCTTTTTAATTTAACTTCACATCCTTTATCCACTTCTTTTACTACAACTTCACTACTATCAGCTGGAGAAGGAAGATAATCGCAAACAGCATTTAACAACAGCTTAACTCCCTTATTCTTTAAAGAAGAGCCACAAAAAACTGGAAAGATCTTTCTATTAACAACTGCCTCCCTTATATGTTTCTTAAGATCTTCGACAGGAATAGCATCTATCCCTTCATTTAAAAAAGTTTCCAATAGCTCTTCTGACCCGCTCAATTCTATTACTTTATCAACCAATTGATTACGTAAAGAATCGACCATTCCAGTTAATTCTTCAGGAACATTACCATATACCAATTCCACTCCATCTCCACTATCATCCCAATAGATGGCACGTTGTAGAAGTAGATCCACTACACCTTTGAAATCTGCCCCCTCCCCTATTGGACATTGTAAAGGAAGAGCAATAACACCTAGCTTTTCCCGAAAATCATTTACCACCTTTCCGAAATCTGCACCAGAACGATCCATCTTGTTAACAAAAACAATACCAGGTACTTTATATTTATTAGCTTGTCTCCAAACTGTTTCTGTCTGTGCCTCTATACCTCCTACTGAACAAACAACTATAATGGCACCATCCAATACACGCAAAGATCTCTCCACTTCCGCTGTAAAATCAACATGACCTGGTGTATCTATCACATTTATCTCATAAACAGAAGGTAAGACTCCTCCCTCCACAACCATTTTCCAAAAAAGATGGATTGTAGCCGCCGCAATAGTTATTCCCTTTTCCCTTTCTTGATCCATAAAATCCATGGTAGCCTCACCGTCATGAACTTCTCTGGGTGATGGAATAACTCCAGAGAAATATAAAATTCTCTCCGTCGTTGTTGTTTTTCCAGCATCAATGTGAGCTACAATTCCAATATTTCGTGAATTAGCTTTGTTAGACATATGTATGTATCACAATAATAAAAAGAACTAAGCCAAATGTGCGAAAGCTCGTTGTGCTTCTGCCCTCTTCTCTACCATCTGCTTTCGCTTCACTACCTCCCCTTTTCCTTCATAGCAATCATATAATATATTTGTGTAACGCTCTATTGATGCCCCCCCCTTTTTTTTCGCAACATTTTTAATCTGCATCACAGCCCAGAGAAGACCTCTCTCAGGAGAAAGAGGTACTGGTAACTCAAACTTCCTGCCCCTTCTCTGTCTTTTAGCTAAACCTACTGAAAGAGTCACTCGTTTAATCGCTATCTCTAAGATAGCTAAACCTGACAACGGCTCTTTCTCTTCACCAATTCTTTCTTTCCCCTTTTTTTCAAGCAAATCTATTGTAGCATAAACAATTTTCTGAGCTTTCTTTTTTTTACCACACTTCATTAAATGAGCTATCAGACGAGCTACTATTTCACTACCAAAACGAACATCTGGAATAATAGAACGCTTCTTAGCACTTCTCCGTCGCATAATTATATAATTTTCTATTATGTATTTATCCTTCTAATTTAGGAAGTTTAGCCCCATACTTAGATCTTCCATTTTTACGACCCTCAACTCCAGCGGCACTCCTACGCCCCCTAATCACCCTATAATTAACACCTGGTAAATCCCTAGGACCTCCCCCCATCACTAAAACTGTTTCATGCTCCTGAACACTATTACCTTCCCCTCTTATATAACACCATTTAGAATCTCCGTTGTTAAACCTAACACGAAAAATTGAACGCAAAGCTGAATTTGGTTTTTTAGGACTAACCTTTTTTTTCTTCTCAACTATACCTCCTATACAGGGTGCACCTCGCAAAGCAGCTGATTTTGAAAGTTTCTTTTTTTTCTTCTTTCTACCACTTTTCAGCAATTTATTAATACTTTTTGTCATATAAAAATCCTCTTTATTCTAGACAGTATCAGCCTTCTTCTCTACTTTATTGGCAGTTGACTTACCCTCTACTCTTTCAGCCTTCTTCTTCTCAACTTCTTTTTCTTTACCCCTGCTCTTACTCTTACTATCCTTTTCGCTAACTTTCTTCTCACCATGAATATTTAAAGGCTTATTGTAACCCTTCCAGTCTACATACTTAACTTTATTTTTTTCCATATAATTCCTATATGCAACTTCATTTTTACGACAAACTATATCATAGTTTAATTTTATATCTTTCTCCAAAGCACCAATAAAATTTCTTTTAGCTATATTTCGACCAATAGAATTTTTCAAAGAAGAACCTAATAAGCCAGGAACATTGCCAGCTATAAGGAGATTGGCTCTGTTTATATCTGCACTATCAATATTCTCTATATCCAGCCTCTCTGCTTCATAAGAATACATATATCGACCTCGGCAAAATTCACCTTTCATCATGTATGCACATAAAAGATCACCTTTTAAGAACCTTACAAATTCCCGAAAATGTGTTGTAATCCCAATACTCACCATCCCTGGAGAAGTGTAAAGCGCAGACATATAAAAATGAGAAAGAGTAATCCTCGCTGTTTCACTATCTGTAGATCGCATAGGTTCATCTTGAAGAATCAATATAGGGCCCTTAAATTTTCTTATAAGTCCAGAAATTATAGCCGTAGTTAAAAGAGAGTTTTGATGACTGGAAAGAACTGCACTATTTCCACTAATCGCTCCAGAATAAAATATAACATCATATGTAAAGGGAAATACCTGAACCTCTGCTAGAGCGAAACCACAACTACAAGCCAATATATATTGTAAGGGAGGGGTATTTAACCCTATAGTCTTTCCAGAACCATTAGCTCCTAAAAATGCAGTCATTTTTTTTGGGCAAATGGTAATATCATTTGCAACAAAATCTCTATTTTGTCTAACAAAATCATTATCTCTAAAAATAGAAATAGGCAACATTTTCTTGTGATAAAGACCTGGAGCTGATATATTTACAGAAGGAATACAAATATTTAAACGATTCTCCTTATCTTTCTCACCCCTTCTTTTAATGCGAGCACCTATCATATAGGACTCAAAAAGAGCTGTTTCAAATAGAGGAACGAACAAAAACTTAGCTTTTCTTTCTTCTACAAAATTTTTGTATAAATTAAGAGTTTCTGCCCCATGACTAAGCATAAATAAATATTTAGAAAAAAATCCTTTCTTCGTATTTCTAAAGTGCAATTTCCAATTGGATAATCGAGAAAGGAGAAGAGCTAATTTTTTATTTGGATTCTCTATAGGATCCTCTGAAAGATATTTAAGTGCATTCGGATTATGAAAAGATGCGTTCTGAAGTGCTTTAAGCTCTGAATTACTCTCTATAATATCTGCCTTCTGTGACAATACCTCTACCAAAGAGCAAAAAGAATCCAGGCTCTTACACATAAAATTAAAAGGCAGGAACTTACTCTTCCCAAGAAAGATAAAAGAAATAAGATTGTATACATCATAAATAGGAGAAATAAAAGGCATTAAAGCAATATTAGCTGCCTGCTGAATAAAAATAATAAGAGAAGATACTCCTATTGCAGAAGAAAGTGAAAACAGATATATCGTATCGACACCAAAAAAATCGGATATTCTTTTCGAAGAATAAACACAGGGGAAAAACGATTTAATTAATTTATCTGTAAGATCAGCACTTTCGGTTAATGTTCTATAGATAACGAATAAATCAACAATCAATGAAAAAAAAGAAACAATTGAAACAATAATGCTAAAACTTAAAGTACTCAGCACAGAACTTAAGCCCGAACTATATAGCATCCCATTAAAAGACAGATTTTCTTCTCCCCCACGACCTATAAGAGCCAATATATCTAACATTTCGTTGTCTTCCATCTCTACAGTCAATTGATCCCACTCGTTTATTATATCTACATTCTTCCATAGATAGGATTGTGCTACTGTTATGTCCTTTATTATGGACAAATCTTTAGGCGGAGAATAAAAAAGTTGAAAGAGTGCTGCCTCCACAAGCTTAGAATAAACTGTCTCATGCAAATTTTCATCTTCTACTCCCCTTACATCATTAAGATCAGCCAACGTAACTTTTGATAAAGCATTGGCCAAAGGATATCGACCTAACTCTTCTTCACTATCATAAACCCATGTTGTATTTTTCTTAGAAATTTTTCTCACTTTCCTTGGAGTCTTACGTAAAAATTCACTCCAAGAAGACAAGATAAAAGATACCTTGTCTATACTTTGTATACCTTTTTTCAATCCATTTTCATCCACCTCCTCTTTACCTATCTGTAACTTAACATCATTCAGCTTCTCAAATTTATCTCGTGCAGTCCCTCTGCTCTTTAGCAATGCTTTCCTTTTATTATCTATGTAACTGATGTAAAGCTCTTGAGGCATTACTTTTTCACCCGCTGCATTAATCACATTTACAAATAATAAACTAAACAAAAAACAGTTTTTTATACTAGTTTTAGAAACAGAATTAAAAAAAGAAAACCTTTTAAATAACATAATATCCAAGAAAAAAATCGAAAAGAGTCCAGCAAAACATTTTATGAGAAAATATATTTTTATAAAACAAACCCCACTCACAAAATATGCTGACGCAAACGAGCTATTAATGTTAATGTAAAAATAATAAAATGAAAAAATAAAAGCGTTTTATGTATTATAGAGAAAAAGGAAAAATAGTTTTTTTCCTTTTTAAATTATGTTATATGTCAAAGCCCAAAGTTAGTTAAATTACCAATTAAATTACCAGGGATAGTGTTCGTTACGTTATGGATAAAGAGAAGCGTTTAAAACAATGGAAACAATGGTTAAATGAAGAAAAATGGGTTCTCCTAAAAGAGTCTTTTCTTTACGCATTACCTATAGATGTAGCAGAATTTCTAATAAAACAAAGCCATAAAAATTGGATACCATTTTTCAGTACACTGAATGCTACCCAACAAGCACCTATTTTTGAATATTTTCCTATCTTTTTTCAGAAACAACTTTTTAAAAAACTCCCAAAAAAAGAAGTGGCTTCTATCTTTACTCATCTTCATTCTGATATACGAGCCAACTTCTATCGATTACTCTCCATAAAAGAACAAGAACAACTATTACCTTTCCTCCCACAAGATATTAGAAAAAATGTCATTACGTTAAGCGATTATAATCCACAAACTGCAGGAGGTATCATGAGTACCGATTTTTTTGTCCTACTACACGATACAACAGCAGAAGAAGCACTCACCAAAATGAGGAAAAATGTTCCTTCTAAAAAAATGCTCTACTACCTCTATGTGTTAGATCAAGAAATGCATCTTATGGGACTCCTCTCGCTTAAAGAATTGATATTAACCTCACCTACAACAGCTATAAAAGAACTTTTACAAAAAGAATTCATCTTCGGAAATATTCAGGAAGATAGGGAAAGTATTGTTAAAAAAATTGAAAAATATAACTTTGTTGCACTTCCTATCCTCAATCATAAAAGCCAACTCGTTGGTATTGTAAAACATGATGACGCCTTAGACATTGTTCGTAAAGAACAAACCGAAGACATGGAACGATTCATGGGAATTGTATCTACCGAAGAAGGAAACCATTACCTAGCCATCACACCTATACAACACTTCAAACGCCGTATAGGTTGGATTGTTATACTTTTTTTTACTAGTTTTTTTTCTTGCTTTGTAATCCACCAACATGAAGACTTACTCAGGTCGGCTCCATATTTTATCTTCTATATTCCTATGATTAATGATACAGGAGGAAATATTGCCAGCCAAACAGCTTCCGTCATAATTCGTAGCCTATCTTTAGGAGAATTTGACGTCAACTCTTGGAAAAAAGTTTTATGGAAAGAATTTAAGATTTCACTTCTTCTAATGGGAACACTCTTTGTCTTTTCTTTCTTAAAAGTGACACTATTTTCATTCTCCGTACAATCATTACAAAATCTTTTTTCACTTGCAACCACTATTTCTTTGTCTCTTATTCTTCAGGTGCTTTCTTCTACTCTTATTGGTGCTCTTCTCCCGCTTTTTGTGAAGTATATGGGTGTTGATCCTGTTTTGGTTGCTAATCCTGCTATTACTACTATTGTTGATTTTCTTGGTATTATTATTTATTTTTATACGATTATTATTTTTTTTCCCATTTTTTCTCATTTTTTTTCTCTTTTTTAGCCTCTTATGTGTCTGCATCCGGAAACCAATACTATTATTAAGGAGCGTATTGCTATTGGGGAAGTGATACAAAATTTCATCCCTTTACAAAAAAAGGGGAACTGCTGGTGGGCTATCTGTCCTTTTCATACAGAAAAAACAGCCAGTTTCTGCGTACATGACCAAGGTTTTTTTAAATGTTTTGGCTGTGACCAGAAAGGGGATGCTATCCAGTTTATTATATCTTATCAAAAACTCTCTTTCATTGAGGCTATGAAATGGTTAGCAGATTTTTATCATATCCCCTGGAAGGAAAAAAATGCTAGCCCAACCAGCTTAATCAAAAGAAAAAAAAATGCAACACGTCAATCATTATTAAATGAAGCTACCTTATTTTTTAAGGAAAATCTACACAGTTCACAGGGAGAAGAAGCTGTAAATTATTTAATAAGCAGAGGTATCGCTTCCAAAGAGTGGAAAAAAATGGAGTTGGGCTATGCTCCTCCTACTTCTCCTGTTTATAAGAGATGGATAGAAAATTATGGAAAGGAAACTGTATTGGAATTAGGGTTAATGATAGAAAAGGACAAAAAGATAAGAAAGACTTTTTTTCGACGTCTCATTTTCCCTATACGCAATGACAAAAGTAAAGTAGTTGGTTTTTCTGGAAGAGCTTTACAAGAAGAACAGCAACCTAAATATTTAAACTCTTCTTTCAAAAAAAATCAGTTGCTCTATGGTATGGATAGGGCTATCCCTGCTATACAAAAAAATAAGTTTTTAGTTTTAGTGGAGGGATACTTCGATCTTATTACTCTACGTCAAGCTGGCTTTGAAGCTGTTGTGGCACTCTGTGGAACAACGTTAAGCGATACTCAAATGGCTATTATACGGCGATTCACTAAACAGATTATACTGTACTTGGATGGAGATAGAGCAGGCAAAGAGGCAACTTACAAGATATGGAAAAAAGCTATTCAAAAAAATATGGAAATATCTTGTATTCCCCTGCCCGAAGGTGAAGATCCTGCCAATTTTTTACAGAAACAAACAAAAGAAAACTGGAACACACTACTGGGGAAAAAAAAAAATGTAGCCAAACTACTCCTAGAAAACATATCACAATGTGAAACTTCATCACCCAATAGCTACGCCCAAAAAATACATAACTTCGTAGAGGACATAGCAACAATACCAGACTTAATAACACAAACCACATACATAAGATGGACAGCTCAACAACTTGGCGTCGACGAAAAAAATCTAAAAGAATTACTGGGAAGAAAAAAAAAAATAGGAAACAAATTATTAAAAAAAACAATAGTACAAATATCATTATCCCCATTAATAAAATCAGAAAAAGAAATTTTAAAACTACTTTTCTCCCATGCAAATTACTCTTTCTCTTCTAAGCAAACGGTGGCCGATTATTTTTTTGCTATCTTAGAAAATTTTTCATTTCAATATCCGTTGCATTACCGTTTGTGGAAATCTTTTCAATCTTTTTGGGAGGAGGGGAATAGAAATTTGGATAATTTCTTGGAACAAAAATCAAGGGAAGAAAAAGAAAAAATTATAGACTATTTTATGGAAGAAAATAAATATCAACTTTCTGAGGAAAAAAATAAGGATCAAATGAGAGAGCGTTGTTTTAAGTCTATTCAATATTTAAAGCTTTACCATATTCAAGATTTACTACATAAAAATTGGACTGTTTTGCATAAGGCTGAAAAAAAAAAAGAAAAGATTACTTCCTATGTGAATAATCATAGTAATCTCATTAAAATACGAAATCAAATAACAAAGAGCCTAAATATCGTTATCCCTCCCTCTTTTAGAAAAAGAATAACACAAGTGTAACCCCATATTACAACTATTACATATTATCTAAATAGTTTATATTTACTCCGCTGGGGTCTTTGGTTTAGTTGGTTAGAACACTTGCTTTACATGCAAGGGATCGTAGGTTCGAATCCTGCAAGACCCACTTCGAAATGATAAATAATTTTTGATATATGTCTTTTTTTTCTTTAAAAAAATTTTTTTTTTACTGTTTTCTACTCTGTTCTATATCTCGTGCCTCAGATGATCATAGGAAATTTTTTATGCAAAAATTAATCAATTCAAACAATCCATTCGTGAAACCTATGAGTACAACATTTAATAATAGTAATAAAAATTTTACCAGCTGGGAATGTGTAGAAAGTAATGATGATAGTAAAGAATGGTATCCTGGATGGAAAAAAAAAAACGATAAAAATTATATATTACGATGTAGAATATACGATGATATACTTTCAAAAAGATACTATCTACAGGTTTTCAAATCAGCTATTCTAAAATCAAATAACCAAAATGATGTAACTGTAGAAATAGAAAAATATGATACAGAAAAAATGAGAGTTTTGTTTAATGGAGAAGATGGTATTATTCCAGAGTTATGTCAACCAATGAAAATATACAATATTAATGGATCTAGAGTATTTAGTAGTGAAAAACTACTTGGATTACAATTCAATACCTATTCGTATTCAAGTAGTGATCCTCTTAAGGGTATTAATTATCCCATTGCACCACAATTTATTTATCTTATTGGTTGTAGCGATAAAATCCTATCGATAAACGAGAGCAATAAATCGCATACAGCTTATTGCAAACAGGGAAACACTGTTGCTAAAAATACGCGAAAAAAATGGTATGAAAGTAATTCTTTTTATCAAAGTATTCTATGCGATCTTAGTGAAGGTAAAAATGAGCAAACAAAATATGAATGCTACGATGAATTGAGGGAAAGTATTTCTATTACCTCCTTTTTACTTACTCACGGTGAAGGTAAAAAATACGGAAATAATATTTTATCTTCCTTTTCAGCTGTTTTTACAGACGAAAAGGGAGAAGTCAAGAATAAAATCTTACAAATATGTTTAGCCTTCTACTATAGTAAAACTAAAAAAGTATATGGAAAAGGGGCATTGATGGGACTCTTTAATAAAATAAAAAACCAGCTTGGAGAAGATGTGGAAGATTTTTCATTCGGTATTCCTTCTTGCTCTTATTACACAAACTATGGATCACTAGACAAGGAGGACAAGCAACGCTTTGATGCATCAACTGCTGGTATGTTATATCCCAAAAAAAATGAGTTTATAGGTGAGATTATGAAAAAGAAATTTGCTTCAAAGAATGTTAAAGAAATCAGTAATTCTATAAAAAAGAATAAAGATTTAGGAAGCTTTAAGAAGCTTTTTATATCATTGTTTGAAGTTCTTTTCTCTTCAGAAAATTTTTTAAAATCTTTAGGATGGTGTATTTCCATTTTTTTTTGTGGGACTGTTAGTTATAAACTGGCTCTAGCTTTTGTTGATTATTTTAATCTTGGAGAGAATAAGGTAGATCCGTTGCTTCGAAGATTGAACAGCGATACTATAAGGTTCTATATCTACTTTAGGAATGTTCCTCTTTTGGGATATATGTTGAGACATCTAGCCATATTTTTAAATGATGGTAAGTTACTCTGTGATTCTCCTTTACGAAATCCTAATGGATTAAAGCCTATTTTTAATCGGGATATAAGTAAGCAAATGAATGGTTTTTATAAGAAGGTTAAAAATAGATACTTTAGTAAGTTTTTCAAAATGGGGAATTTGGTAATTTATGGTGAAACAGGAACGGGAAAAAGTGAAATGGCTCGCTTCTTAGGTGGAAAATTTTTGAATGAAAATATAGTGTCTGTTATTGATATTTTAAATGGAGCTGATTTCAAGGCTATGTCTCCTAGTCAATTGGCTATTTTCTTGCGTTCGTATCTAAAGTATGTCGACGCAATATATTTAATAACTAAAAAGCCAGTTATTCTTATTATCGAAGAGGGAGGTATTGCCTTAGAAAATAAGTTTAATGCGTTACGTAGTAGTTTTCTCGAATTAATGGATGCCAATAATGAGCATGCTAATAAGATGATTTTTATTATTACAACTAATATGGAAAGGCAAGATCCTGATAATCCTAATAAATTAGCTTTGGATCCTGCTGCTTTAGGTCGTTGTGATGTTATTGCTCTTTCTAAACCCAGTGATCAAGAAAGAAAAAATGTTATCAAGGGTATGATAAGGAAGCGTGTTCTTAGAGGTATTTTGCCAATTAGAAGTAAAAAAATGGAAAAAAAATTATTAAATATGCTTATGAGAAAAAATAAAAACGGTCAATATTTTTATTGTCATTATGGTAATTTTCGTACAGTTAATGAATTACTGAATGTGCTGGAAAATCTTTTTATAAGAAATCCAAATTGTAGTATGCAAGAAGTTAAGGATTGTTGTATTTCTTATAAAACAATAAAAAGAAAGGGTAAGAGAGGTAAAAAGAGGGATATAAAAAAAAAGAGAAGATTGATACTGGGGTAAAAAGGTTTATAATGGATAGGAAAAAACGCTATAAACTTTTTCTTTATTATTTTGATAGGAAAAAATTTGAGATTAAGACTGTTTTACGTCATTCTTCTCTTTTTCATCTTATCGTTGCTGTTGTTTTAAGTGCACAGTGTACCGATGTTAGGGTAAATATTGTAACTAGGTCTCTTTTTAAGAGTTTTCCGACGGCGGATATGATGAGTAAGGCTCCTGTAGAGCAGATATTTTTCTATATCTCATCTGTTTCTTATCCTAATAATAAGGCAAAATATCTTTCTCTTTTAAGTAAAAGGTTGGTAACTCATTTTTCATTTCATTTGCCTAAAACAAGAGAGGAGTTAATGTCTTTACCTGGTGTGGGGAGGAAGGGAGCTCACGTTATACTATCGGAATGGTATAAGCAGAATTATCTTGCTGTAGATACTCATGTTGCTCGTGTTTCTAAAAGGTTAGGTTTGGTAAAAGCTAATCTGAAGACAGCATTAGCTATAGAGAAGATGTTAACTCGTTATCTTCCTAGGTTATATTGGAGAAAAGCACATCATTGGTTGATTTTACATGGACGAACTATTTGTAAGGCAATAAGTCCTAATTGCAAAGGTTGTCCTTTACGTTTTTTTTGTTTTTTTTACAATAAGGGAAATAGTGTTAATTCCAATTGAATGGTTTTTCCTAAGAAAATTCTTTTCGTCCAAAATGACCGTAACAGGATGTAGCATGATAGATGGGGCGTTGCAATTTGAGTTGATCTATCATTTTTTGAGGTTTAAAGTTAAAGTGGTTTTTCACTATGTTTAATATTTTTATATCTATTCCTGGTAGATGTTGTACGGAAATTAAAATGGTGTCTATATATTGAGGTATAATAACTCCGTCTTTTTTCTTATAGGCTAATGTAACTATTACTTTCCCATCTGGCAAGAGCCATGATATTTCTCCTGGTTTTCGTACTGTCGCCAACTGTCTAGTTAATTGATGGCTTATTAGTACACCCACATTATCCTATCGTAATGGTATAGGCAGGATTATATTGCTGTAGATACTCATGTTGTTTGTTTTTCTAAAAGATTAGGTTTGGTAAGAGCTTGTCTGAAAACAGCATTAGCTATAGAGAAGATGTTGACTCGTTATCCTCCTAAATTATATTGGAGAGAACCATATCATTGGTTAATTTCGCATTGACGAGCAATCTGTAAGGCAATAAATCCTAATTGCAAAGTTATTCTTTACGTTTTTTTTGCTTTTTTTACAATAAGGGAAATAGTGTTAATTCCAATTGAATGGTTTTTCCCAAGAAAATTCTTCTCGTCCAAAATGACCGTAACAGGATGTCGTATGATAGATGGGGCGTTGCAATTTCAGTTGATCTATCATATTTTGAGGTTTAAAGTCAAAGTTATTTTCCACTATGTTTAATATTTTTTTTTGAAAGAGGGGATTAGATTGGTAGGTTTCTACGTTAATAGCAATTGGCTGTTCTAATCCAATACTGTATGCAAGCTGTAAAGAGACTCTATCTAAGTAGCCTTGTTGAACCAGGGATTTGGCAACCCATCGTGCCATATAAGCTGCTACGCGATCTATTTTTGAGGGGTCTTTTCCTGAAAAAGCTCCTCCTCCATGTCCTGCCCATCCTCCATATGTATCAACTATAATTTTTCTTCCTGTCATTCCTGTATCTGCAGCGGGACCACCTATGGTAAAATTCCCTCCTGGATTGATTAAATATCGAGTATTCTTCTGTCGTAAATCGGCTGGTAGAATAGGGTCAATAACTTTCTTTTGAATTTCTTTTTTTAATATTTTTATATCTACTCCTGGTAGATGTTGTACGGAAATTAAAACTGTATCTATATATTGAGGTATAATAACTCCCTCTTTTTTCTTATAGGCTAATGTAATTATTACTTTCCCATCTGACAATAGCCATGATATTTCTCCTGATTTTCGTACTGTTGCCAACTGTCTAGTTAATTGATGGCTTATTAGTGCAGATAGTGGAAAAAGTTGTTCGTTCTCTCTTGTTGCATATCCTATTACAATACCTTGATCTCCAGCTTTCATTATTGACCTTTTTTTATCTACATTATAAGCAAGGTCTTGACTTTGAGACTGAAGGCATATATGTATATTGGCACTTTGATAATCAATTCCATTATATGTCCGATGATAGTTTACTTTACGTAAAAAATTCCGTATCAGTTGGATATAATCAACTTGACTTCTGCTACTAATTTCTCCTAATACCCAAATATTATTCTGTGTCATGGCTACTTCACAGGCAACTTTTGCTTCTATATCTTTTTCTATATGTTTATCTACAATTAAATCTGCAATTTGGTCACAAACTTTATCAGGATGACCTTCACAAACTGATTCGGAACTGTGTAATAGTACATCCATGTTTTATAATGTAGATCTAAATTGTTTGATGAAGTGTAAGTCATTTTGTAAAAAGAGGCGAACATCATCAATTTTATAACGTAACATAGCCAATCTTTCCAAACCTGCACCAAAGGCATAGCCTGTATAGATGTTAGGATCAATATTGCAATTTATTAAAACTTGAGGGTCAATCATACCAGCTCCTGCAACTTCAATCCAACCTGTTTTTTTACATACTTTACAACCTTTCTCCTCACATAAAAAGCAGGCTACATCAACTTCAATGCTGGGTTCTGTAAATGGGAAAAAAGAGGGACGCATACGTAGTTTTATATTATCAAAAAAGAATTTTTTAAAAAAATTAGAGAGGACACTTACTAAGTCGCGATAAGAAACATCTTTACTAAGGTAAAATCCTTCTACTTGATGGAATGTATGGTGAGATCGTGATGTTAGTGTTTCATTTCGAAAAACTTGCCCTATTGATGCTATACGGATAGGTAAAATCTTCTTTTCCATAGCTCGAATCTGTATAGGTGAGGTATGTGTCCTTAAAAGGGATCCATCTTCAAGAAAAAAAGTATCCATCATAGCACGAGCAGGATGATGTTCTTCAAAGTTAAGTGCTGAAAAATTATGCCATTCATCTTCTATGATAGAACTTTTTTCCCAATAAAAACCCATTTCAGCCATTAATATCGCAACTTCTTCTTCTATTATAGATAATAGGTGACTGTGACCATTTTCTTTCCCAGGTGGAAGAATAGGGTTTACTATTTTATTGTCTTCTTTTTTTTTTTCTTTTTCATTTTCAGTTTTCCATCGCTTTCTAGCAAGTTCTTTAAGTCTATTTAACTGCTTCCCAACAGTTTTACGTTCTTCTTCTGGTAAATTTCTTATGTGTAGAAAAAATTGTACAAAGGAGCTATTATTTTTTACATAATTTTTACTAAACTCTTTTCGTGAGAGAGCTGTAGAAAAATCATGATGAATAATGTCTTGTTCTATCTTTTTTAATTTCTGATAAAAATCCATCTGTCACAAACTGAGTGATTCAAATATAAGAAAAGATTATAAATAATATCCATTTTATAAATAATTGGAATCTTTTCTATGGTAAACCTTTTTATTTTTTACATAAATTTATACGCCTCTGAATTTTACTAAAAATGCTAAAAAAAAGAAAGTTAAAATTGATGATCCTTCAAAAAAGTGCTATAGCTCCTTATAAATTTTTAGAAAGGAAACATGATGTTAAAGTTGATTTTTTGGATCCTTTTGATTTAGAGCCTATAGATAAAAGCAATTTTTATAGATATAAGATAGAACTTTTAGAAAATTCTTCAATTCTTTTCACGGCTAAAGCGTTGATAGATGCTTTTTTTCAGCTTATAATAGATACAGAGTTTAAGTTTTTGCAAACTCCTATTTTTTATTGTACAACAAGCTTGTTAATGGACTATTTGCAAAAATATATAACTATCACTGAAAAGAAAAGGTCGGAATTCATTGTTGGGAATAAACCTGAGGAATTAGTTCAAAAATTTGCTCGAAAAAAAGAAAATATTCTTTTTCTATGTACCGATAAGGGTGGTGGAAAAATCGCACATTTTTTAAAAAAGAAACGCTGTAAGATTAGAGAGGTGGTTATTTTAAATAAAAAAAATAAAAAACTTAATAATCATTTCGAATGGAAAGATTACGATATTATTGCTTTTTTTAACGATCAAATATTAAAATCTTTCACTGAATCGTTTCCAGATTTTTCCACAAAATCCACAAAAAAATGTTCTTTAGCTGTTTTTGGAAAAGTTACTGACAAAATGGCTAAAAAATACAAATGGAAAGTAGTAGTTAAAGCTCCTTCTCCTGAATTTACCTCATTGGCTATGGCTTTGGATGCATATCTGACAACTATTAAAACACATTAGTTTGAAAAAATGGCTACTTTACCCTGGATTGATACTCATGCACATATATATGATATCTCTTTGTCTGATAAAAGTCCTCAACTGTGGTATGAAAAGCTAAAAAAAGAAGGAATTCAACAGGTATATATGCCATCTATTTCCTCCAAGTATTTGGATGCTATGGAACTTTTTAGAAAAAATAATCCTTCTTTTTTTAAATCTATGCTAGGAGTCCATCCTTGTTATGTTCAAGAAGAAGGTCTGAAAAAAATTCTTAATTTGGAGTCATTACTGCAAAAAAAACATTTTTATATTGCTATTGGTGAGACTGGATTGGATTTTTTCCATTCAACTAAATATAAAGAGCTACAATATGAAGCTTTAACTATACAAATTAACTGGGCAAAAAAATATAATCTCCCTCTTGTTCTTCATGGTAGAGCATCTTTAGATCAATTAATTGAAGTTTTAAAGAGGGAGCAAGATGGTAATATAAGAGCTGTCTTCCACTGTTTTACAGGAAACGTAAAACAGGCTAAAGAGATACTAAATTTGGGCTTTTATATAGGCGTAGGCGGAATGATTACATTTTTCAATAAAAGATTACTACGAAATGTTATAGCAACACTCCCAATAGATCGAATTGTTCTTGAAACTGACTCTCCTTTTTTAGCTCCAGCAAAATACAAAGAAAAACATAATAGCCCACTATCTTTACCTATTATTGGTTATGCTCTTTCCCAACTTATGGGAATACCAATCTCTGATTTAGCAAGACAATTGATAAAAAATAGTTTGAAGCTTTTTTCTTCTGATGTTAGGGAATAATAATAATCTCGGTGATGGTCTATATCTTATCCTCTTTCTCCTTTATTTCATTTTCATTATCCATTTTTCGAATTATAGGCTTCCTCGTAAGAAATTTTAAGCGAGATGCCCTGTGTTTGGTAGCTATCTTTTTTCTTTTCTTTTTTCTTTTTAATCTTGTTTTACCCATACTTTCATTACTTTAATTATTTGGTGTAGGCAATGCCGGATTCGAACCAGCGACCTTCTCGATGTCACCGAGACGCGATAACCTCTTCGCCAATCACCCTTTTTTCTCCAATTTAATATTTAATTCAGCTATTACATTGGCGTGCAGCTGAATATCAATAACATATTCTCCAATTTTTTTAATGGGATCATAGGCTAGTATTTGATTAACTTTTAATGTGATCTTATGTTTAGCTATTGCTTCTACAATCTGCAAAGGAGATAATGTTCCAAATATATGACCTTCCTTCCCTGCATTTATTGGTATAACTACTACCATTTTAGCCATCTGTCTTTTTATTTTATGCGCAACTTCTTCCCTTTTCTTTTCCCTTCTTTTTGATTTTTTTTCATCTTCTAATAATTTTTTTCTCTCTAGGGTTGTAGAAAAGATGGCTTTTTTCTTGGCAATTAAATAGTTAATCCCATAACCTGCTTTAACTTTTCGAATTCTATTTGTATCTCCTACAAATTCTATTACCTCCATTTTTGCTTTTTTCTTCGACATACAGCTAAATATTTCTAATACCTTAACCAGTTTTATTAACTGGATGTTTCAACTTCTTTTCTTCGATAATTATCGGTCAAAAATGGAACAACAGCAATAATACGAGATCTTTTTACTGCTTTCGCCATCAGTTTTTGATGCTTAGAACAGAGACCTGTAATACGTCTAGGTAAAATTTTAGCTCTATCATTCAAAAATTTATGTAACAAACCATCAGTTTGATGATCTATATAATCAATGTTCCAACGGCAAAAACCACAAAACTTTTTTTTTCTTTTGAAAAAAGAGACATTCCAATCCATAATTTTATATCTATTTACTTTTATTTAATTTACTTTTTTACAGTACTTTCTGTACTCTTATTATCTGTAATATCTTTTGTAATGCCAATGTTGTTACCATTTATTCGGCTTACTGCTTTATCTTCCACAGTATTTTTCATATTTTCACTCTCCTCCTGTCCCTTTTCTAATTCTTTTAATTTCTTTTTTTTGAAATAATCCAATGCTACTTGAGGTAAAAGGACTGTCATCATACGCAATACAAACGAATCCATATAGAATAAAAGCTTATATTTTTTCAATACGTCAGCAGGGAGAAAAAAATGGAAAACATAACGAACCCCCATACTTTCCCTTTTTATGGGGTAGGCAAACTTAACTTTTTCCATCTTCTCAAAGACTACTCTTCCCCCTTTCTCTTCTATGAAAGAGAGCCAATTTTTCTTCTTCTCATTTTGCTCTTCACCTAACGGTAATAGAACAACAGTCTGATACAATCTTTGTTTCTTTTTCATCTTTCCACCATTTTCTTTAGTTTATCATAAGCTAAAGAAAAGTCTTTTTAAGCCTGTCGTAAACATATCCAAAAAAATTGTACGTACAAACAGTTACACAATTGTAATAACATTTACAAAAATTATTTATACAATTATAAACGCTATACATACAGTTACTTATACAATTGCGATAACCTTCACAAAAATTATATACACAATTATAAATATTATACACACAGTTACAAACTGTATTTCCTTTTTCCTTTCTTATTTGTTCTTCTAAATCTCCCATTTGTTTTTCCAAAATTTCCAAACGTTCGTAATTCAATTCAGATAAGGATTTTCTATTTACATTATAATGTTGTGGCTGATATTGTTTTTCTTCACCTTGTTGTTGTTGTTCACCCCAATACATACCTTTGAAAGTGTTCACAAAAGCAAAAAACATAAATACAATGAAATACATACTTCTTAAATCTGTTGAAAATAATATTGAAAAACTGTTGAAGATAATATTGAAAAAAAGCACCAAAATATAGCGAGAGATAAAAAACTGCCGTCTTTTGGTTCTCTTCTGACTTCTAAATTTTGTTGGTTCATTCCTAATCCCACTAATCAGCTAAGTATAACAAATATTAGTATAAAAAAATCTTTTACAATTAAAGCAATATATTTCCAGAAGAAAAAAATAAAAAAAAACAAATTTACAAGGCACGTAAGTTCAAAAAATTTTTGATATTATATATCCAAAAAATCACTTAATTTACCGAAGTATGTATACCGACGATTATCTAAAAAAAAACGAAATTTTTCTTAAAGAAAATCCTCACCGATTTGTACTCCTCCCTATTCAATGTGATGATATTTGGCAAATGTATAAAATGCATGTAGCCAGTTTCTGGACAGCTGAAGAAATAGACTTGGGAGAAGATCTTGATGATTGGGAAAAGCTCAATGACAAAGAACGTCGTTACATTAAGCATGTATTGGCTTTTTTTGCTGCTAGTGATGGTATTGTTCTTGAAAATTTGATTAAAAATTTTGCTATTGATATTCAACTTCCAGAAGCACGATGTTTTTATACGTTTCAAGGTGCAATGGAAAATATACATAGTGAAACATATGCTTTACTTATTGATACTTATGTAAATGATCCCAAGGAGAAAAAATATCTTTTTGAATCTATAGAAAATATTTTAAGTGTTAAACAAAAAGCAGAATGGGCTCTGAAATGGGTGCATGAGAAAGGTAATATTCTTCAAAAACTTATCGCCTTTGTAGCTGTGGAAGGAATCTTCTTTTCAGGTAGCTTCTGTGCTATTTTTTGGCTAAAAAAAAGAGGTATAATGCCAGGATTAACTTTTTCTAACGAGCTTATTTCACGAGACGAAGCTTTACATTGTGAGTTTGCCTGTCTGATTTACAATAGATATATAAAAAACAAACTCCCTGTTGATATGGTAAAAAAGATTATTCAGGAAGCTGTTGATATCGAGAAAAATTTTGTGGCAGAATCTCTCCCTGTAGGACTTATCGGAATGAATGCAAAATTGATGTGTCAATATATTGAATTTGTTGCCGATCACTGGATTTATAAACTGATAGGAGAAAAATGTTATAATTCTTCTAATCCCTTTGAGTTTATGGAACTAATCTCTTTACAAGGAAAAACAAATTTTTTCGAAAAAAGAGTGGGAGAGTATCAAAAATCAAATGTCAAATATAGTGACGGTCAGGAAAAAAAAGATAAAAAAATATTATTTGGAGAAGATTTTTAACAGCGTAATCAGATATGTTTGTTGTAAAACGAAATGAAAAAATAGAAGCAGTACAAATAGATAAGATAAGAAAGAGGATTGATCAACTTTTGAAGAAACTCAATATTGTATCTATATGTTCTAGTCAGATTATATATAAAGTATACGAAGGTTTGCACGATCAGATCTCTACCAAAAAAATAGATGTCTTCATGGCAGAAATGGCTGCTTCCATGGCAACTATACATCCTGACTTTAGTCGTTTAGCAGGAGCTATTTTGGTTTCTAATTTACATAATAATACGCTCTCTTCTTTTTCCGAGACAATAAAAGTTCTTTACGAAAAAGAAAATTCTACTTGTAAAAAAAAAAATTCTGTTATTTCACAACGGTTGTATAATATAGCGAAAAAAAATGCCACACTTTTAGATAAGACTATTATACATGAAAGAGATTTTTCTTTTGATTTTTTTGCTATTCGTACATTATTGCATGGATATTTACTTTGTCAGGGTGAAAAAACTATTGAAAGACCACAATATATGTATATGCGTGTGGCTCTATCCATTCATCCCAATGATATAGATTTGGCTATTGAGAGCTATCATTTAATGTCGCAAAAATGGTTTACTCATGCCACTCCTACTCTTTTTAATGCAGGAAGAGACAGGCAACAGTTGGCATCTTGCTTCTTGCTTATGACAGAGGATGATAGTATTGAAGGTATTTACAATACTTTAAAAAAATCTGCTAAAATTTCTCAATTTGCGGGGGGTATTGGATTAAGTATTCATAATATACGAGCGAAAGGTTCCAAAATTAATGGAACAAGTGGTCTCTCTAACGGTATTGTTCCTATGTTGCGAGTATTTGACATGACAGCACGTTATGTAGATCAGGGAGGTGGTAAAAGAAAAGGAGCTTTTGCTATCTATTTACCTCTATGGCATGCTGATATTTTCAGTTTCCTACAATTGAGGCGCAATCATGGTAAAGAAGAGATGCGTACCCGTGACCTTTCTCTTGGACTATGGGTCTCTAATCTATTTATGCGACGTGTAGAAAAGAATGCAAAATGGTCTCTTTTTTGTCCTTCCAATGTGATTAATTTAGGAAAAACTTACGGAGAACAATTTGAAAAATTATACATAGAATATGAAAAGAAGGGATATGCACGAAAAGTTGTTCCTGCACGAAAACTTTGGACTGAAATTTTGATATCACAAATAGAAACAGGTACACCTTACATTCTCTATAAGGATAGCATTAACAAAAAATCCAATCAGAAAAATGTAGGACCTATTATCTCCTCTAATCTTTGTACTGAAATTGTTCAAGTCACAGACCGAAATGAGATTGCTGTCTGTAACTTAGCTTCTATATCGCTTCCGAATTTTATAAAAGAGAGAGCTGGGAAAAAGTTTTTCGATCATAAACAGTTACGAAAAATTACAGCTGTAGTAACGCGTAATTTAAATTGCGTTATAGATGAAACATATTACCCTCTAGAAGAGGCTAGAAGATCTAATTTACGTCATCGCCCTATAGGTATTGGTGTACAAGGGCTTGCCGATCTTTTTTTTCACCTTCGCATCCCTTTTGACTCTCCTGAAGCTCGACAATTAAATAAGGAAATTTTTGAAACTATCTATTTTTCTGCTTTAGAAACTTCCAATATATTGGCATGTAAATATGGCACTTATGAGACTTTTGCCAATTCTCCTGCATCACAAGGCTTATTACAGTTTGATCTCTGGGGGAAAAAGGTATATACTAATCGATGGTCTTGGAAAAAACTTAAAGAGTCTATTAAAAAAAACGGTTTAAGAAACTCTCTTTTAATTGCTCCTATGCCAACTGCCTCCACTTCTCAAATTTTGGGAAACAATGAATGTTTTGAGCCTTACACATATAATATTTATCTAAGAAGGACTATATCTGGTGAATTCATAGTAGTAAATCGATTCTTATTAAATGATTTAATCAAGCAAAATCTATGGAATGATAAAATGAAAAATAAAATATTAGAACATAATGGCTCTGTTCAAAATCTCCCGATCCCAAATGATTTGAAAGAATTATACAAGACAGCTTGGGAGATTAAACAAAAGGTACTTATTGATATGGCGGCCGATAGGAGTATATATATCGATCAAAGTCAAAGTTTAAACATTTTTATAAAGAATCCTACTTTTGCTAAATTGACTTCTATGCATTTTTATGGTTGGCAGAAGGGATTGAAAACAGGAATGTACTATTTGCGCAGTCAATCTGCTTACGAACCTGTAAAGTTTACTATTGATCCTTCCTCAATTCCAAAAGAAGAGGAAAATTCATGTATTATGTGCAGTGCTTAAGCTTCGTTTTCATTCCTAACTAATATCATGGTTAATATCAAGTTCTTTGATGCGACGATATAAACTGCGTAGATTTACTTTTAGTTTTTTTGCAACCATATTTTTGTCACCTTTGAACCAAACTATTATCTCTTGTATAATAATAGCTTCTATTTCTTTCATGAGAGGTAATACTGAATTTTTACTGTCTTCTTCCTTTTCTTCTTCCAAAAGAACTCTTTTTAAGACCTTTTCTATTTTTTTCATAATAGGCAAGAGCTGGTTATGAACAGTTTCTTTCTTCTTTTCCTCTGGTTGCTCTTTTTTCCATATATCAATTTTCTTTCTTATCGAATTTATCTCTCTTTGTAAAAAAAGAAAATTATACTTGTCTTTTTCTCCTGCAATCAAATTAGAATATAGAGCCACCTTTCTTTTAGGTAAATACCTCTTTAACTGCTCAATAGATAATCTGGTTCCTTCTAACTCACAAATAGTAATTTGTGAAACTATATTTCTTAACTCTCTGATATTACCTTGTAAAGGTCTAGATAATAGGTAATTTTTAGCTTCTTCTGAAAGTACAATAGGATCTATGCAGTATTGATCTGCAAAATCCAATGCAAATTGATGAAACATTAATAATATGTCCTGTTCACGCTCCTGTAAATTTGGAAGATTTATTGAAAATTGTGCAATCCGATAAAAAACATCTAACCTAAATTCATTTTTTTCAATTTCTTCTTGTAAAGATAGATTCGTAGCTGAAATAAGACGAAAATCAACTTTTTTAGTTCTTGAAGTTCCAACCACCATGAATTCCTTCTCCTCCAATACGCGTAACAATCGAGATTGTGCACGTAAAGACATCTTCCCTATTTCATCTAAAAAAAGAGTCCCCCCATTAACTGTTTCAAAATAACCTTTCTTTGATTCTGTCGCACCAGTAAAAGAACCTTTTTCATGACCAAAAAAAGCAGCATCCACCGTCCCCTCTGGAATAGCCCCACAGTTAACTGGAAGAAATATCTTATGTCTTCTACTACTGTTGTCATGTGTTATCCTTGCTATAGATTCTTTCCCCGTACCAGAATCACCTTGCAACAAAACATTTTGAGAAGTTGGAGCTATGTTTAAACTATCATATATCATCTTATAAAAACATTTGGAGCGACCTATAAGCCTTTTCTTTCGCTTCTCTTTAATTATTTTTTCGATTCTTTGTGCTACAATAAAAGGAATTTTTTTTTCCCCCCTCCACTCTGGTAAAAGGATATATAGTAATTTCTTTATTTTTGGAAGCAACGTTTGAACCTCAACAAATCTTTTATTAAAATTCATAAAATGGTAAAAAAAAGATTTCTATACCTCTATCTTTTCTATAAGTAAATTAATTATACCTGTAGGGATTTTAATAGAGACTTCTTCTCCTACTTTCTTCCCCATTAAGCCACGAGCTACTGGACTTTGAAAAGATATTTTTTTTTGTTTAAAATCTACTTCATCAGGGGGTACAATATGAAGGACTGTAGACTTATCTGTATCTCTATTTTTGATATATACTTTGTTCATAATCCCTACTCGACTAGTATCAATATGCTCTTTATCTATTATGTAACAACGTGAAAGTTCTTCTCTTATTTTTTTTATTTTTTCTTCTAATAATGATTTTTCATTACAAGCCGCTTTATATTCTGCATTTTCACGCAAATCCCCCTTTTCCCTAGCTTCTCCAATATTTTTACGAACTTGTTGTAATCTTGTGTATAGCTCTTTTAACTTTTTTTTATACGCCTCAAGCGTTTCTTTTGTTTGAAAATATTTCTCCATATAATAATACTATTTAAATAAATACAAAATTCCAACTGTTGCCGAATAATGAAATAAATAAAACTATTTATCTCACTCTACTAGATTTCTCAACTGTTTTATTTCTGATTCCCACAATTCAACTCCCCCTGGTGTTTCTAAATATTTTGGAATTGCTTTAGTCTGTTCCTTATTTACGAAAAGTCTAAATGCTTCCCAACCTATCTTACCCATACCGAGTTGTGCGTGACGATCTTTTCGTGAACCCAATTCATGTAGAGAATCGTTAAGATGTAAGGCAAAAAGATTCTTCAGTCCTACTTCTTTTTCAAAAAGATTGAAAGTTTTATCAAAAGATTCTTCGCTACTGAAATCATAACCTGATGCAAAGGCGTGACAACTATCCAAACAAACTCCTATAGGAATTTCTGAAGAAGCTCTCTCCAGTATATAATTTAATTCCTTAAAAGTAGCACCAACTTGACTTCCTTGACCTGCCATATTCTCAATTAATAGACGTAATTTGCCATCCTTCAGCAGATCAGAAAAACTCAACAATGCTTCTACAATAGCATCTAAACAGCTTTCTCTAGAACTATCTAAAGCAGCTCCAGGATGAAAATTTAAAAAAGAAATTTCCAACTGTTGACAACGTATAATTTCTTCTCTAAAAGATTGTATACTTTTTCCTCTAACTTCCACTCTAGGAGATCCTAAATTGACTAAATAACTGGCATGACTCATTAAAGAGGAGAAGTTGTACTTCTTCTTTTTATCTATAAATCTTTTAGCTTCTTCTTTTGTTATAACTCTCCCTCGCCATTGTAACTGACTGGATGTAAATAACTGAAGGGTAGTTGCGTTAATTTTATATGCTGTATCTAATGCAGATTCTAATCCACCAGCAATAGAAATATGTGCACCAAGTAAATCTGTATATCTATTCATTACAATAATAAATTTTCTAAATTTTGGAAAAAATAACAATATATCCGTACAAATTAGTTAAAGTAGCTGGGAAAAAAATAACCTGTTAGGTTAATAAAAAAATTATATTATTGGCAACTGAAACCATCCCTCCCTCTATTAAGATGACTCTTTTTGTAGCTGTATATAATACCACTTTCCCTTTGCTAAGTAAGGCAACCAACTTAGCATGATTCTTGTAAATTTCGAAAGGTGCATCAATACCAGGTAAACAGAGACGAACAACTCCTGGAATAGTTACCTTTTTAACACTAGATTGTATAAATAATTTCATTTTATTCTTATAATCTATTACACTACAATTAAATATATTGCTATCTCAAAAAAATAACTGTTAAAACGTTACCAACCATGTAAGATTTTACAAAAAGACAGCTAACCTACCTAATTTACTGCCTCGACAGATTCCTGTACGCTATCTTTCACAGAAAATGGATCAAAATCCCCCCCCGTAAAAGAAGAAAACTGAGATTTTAATCTCTTCTTTCCATGCTGTTCATACCATTTTTGTAGTCTTGATTTGGAGATGGCCTTCGTTATAGCTTTCTTTTTTACTCCCTCCAATAGATGTCTCTCTAATAAAATACCGCTTTTAGAAAGAATAGACTTAACCGAATCTGTAGGTTGTGCTCCAACACTCAACCAATACATAATCCTGTCTCTCTTTATCTGCAAAAGAGAAGGCGACCTATTTCTATCCAAGCTGCCGAGTTTTTCCAAAAAATTACAGCGACGTGCATCCATAGCAACAATTAAAAAAACAGGATACTTCTTCCTACCAATACGAAACAACCTCAACCTTACCATACTATACTAAATACTATTTGGACTATTTCAAAAAAAATTTATGTGAATAATTACTGCACAAATTATAGTTCATACATGATGTTTTAAACATATGTTTAATATATTATTTTTTTATTAAAAATGTAAGACAAAGTAACCGTTTGCCACACTACAACAATTATTTATATTTCTTGAATCGGTGTTAAGCATAAAAAATATATTTTTGATAGGTCAATGTATTCTGTTTCTATATTACGTCTACAATGTTGCTTTTTTACAAAAATATCTTAAAGATAAATTTCCTTGTATAGCTAAAAAAAACCTATTCCACCAATAAATAAACTCATTATAGCCCGAATAATTTTATATTTTTTTTCATCTTTAAAAAAAAAAGAAGAATAAATAATGGAGAACAATTTTAAGTCTTTAATTGGGATACAGCAATTTTTATTTTCCATAAAGACAAATAGTAAAAGTCCTGTTCTTTTTCCTTTTCACCACTAACAACACAATAAGTTTTTTTTGTTGGCTTTGTCAGCCCTTCCATATGATTTTCTATCAATACGGCTATTTTAAGGAATTAAGACAATAAGTGGTTGACCGTTTTTGTCATGAAATGCTCCATCTTTAATAAAACATAAAATAGTAGAAAGTTCTTTGACGCTAAAAAAACGGGTTTTTGGAAGAACTTTAAAAAAAACCATAATTCTTTCTTCTTCTTTGTTTAAATTTTTCTCTTCAAAAAACTTAAGAATATTTGTCATTATATTCTTTATATCATTATTAGAAAAAACATTAAAAAAAAGAAAATTATTTTGTCCTTTGTTGTCAAGGTTTTTCAGCTCTTCTATTTCTTTAAAAATATCTAAATTGAAAGATTCATTCTGGTATAAAAAAACCTCCCCGTTACGCTATTTTTTTTAAAGCACTGATAACATTTTCTTTAAAAGATTTACTTTTTTTTTATTTTTTTTGTTCACAACACTATAATATGTATCTACTTTTATAAACACTAAAATAAATACTAAATGAATAACTACCATGGAGAAAGAAAAATCACAAAAATTCCTGATTAATAGTAACTATGCCTACGGCAATTTTGTTCGGCTTCCAATGGAGATATCAAGACCTGGACTTAGCGAAAAAACTATAAGCAATATCTCTAAAAAGAATCAAGAACCAGGCTGGCTCCTAGAAAAAAGGTTACAATCTTTCCGATATTGGTTAACTCTTGAAGAACCACAATGGGCCAATTTTTCTTATATGCCTTTTGATTATCAAAAAATACGCTACTATGCTCAACCTAAAAAAACAGATGGAAAAGTTGATCCCAAATGGTTAAATGCTTTCGAAAAATGGGGAGTCCCTATTAAAAATTCTTCCAGAATAGCGGTGGATGCTATTGTAGATAGTGTATCGGTGGCTACAACTTTTACAAAAACATTGAAAGAAAAAGGCATCATCTTCTGCTCTTTTCGAGAAGCTGTGCAAAGCCATCCTGCGTTGATAAGAGAATATATGGGAAAAGTTGTTTCAATGCGAGATAATTTTTTCGCAGCACTCAATATGGCAGTCTTTACCGATGGATCTTTTTGTTACATTCCAAAAGGTATCCGCTGCCCTGTAGAATTATCAACCTACTTCCGTATTAATGCAGCAGGAACAGGACAGTTCGAAAGAACTCTTATTATCGCTGAAGAAAAAAGTTATGTCAGTTATTTAGAAGGTTGTACGGCAGTAGCTCGATCAGAAGCACAATTGCACGCTGCAGTTGTTGAAATTTACCTTAAAGATGAGGCTGAGGTGCGGTATGCAACTATACAAAACTGGTATCCTAAAGGTATTCATAGTTTCGTTACCAAAAGAGGTTTGTGTGTGGGGAAAAAATCTAAATTGTCTTGGACTCAATTGGAGATAGGAGCAGAAAAAGTTTGGAAATATCCTAGCTGTATATTAGCAGGAGAACAAAGTGAAGGTAGTTTTTTTTCAATTACTTTAACAAGGAAAGGGCAAGAAACCGATTCTGGAACCAAAATGATACATCTGGGAAACCAAACCAAAAGTCATATTGTTTCAAAAAGTATTTCGGTTAATGGTGGAAAAAATACATATAGAGGTATTGTAAAAATACCAAGTGGAGTAAGAAAATCAAAAAATTTTTCTAAATGTGACTCTCTACTCATGGAAAAAGATTCCGCCGTATATACGCTACCTTTTATCCAAAACAACGGCCAAGAAAGTAAGATAGAGCATGAAGCAACTATCTCCAAAATTGAAAGCGATCAGCTTTTCTTCTGTCGTCAACGAGGACTTAAGGAGGATGAATCTATTACGTTAATTGTACATGGATATTGTAATGATGTATTAAAAAAATTACCTATGGAATTTGCTAGAGAAGCAAAACAGTTGTTAACGATCTCTTTCGCAGATAGTGTAGGTTAAATAGAATTAGAATTAAATATAACGAATTTGGAAAGTGAGATTCATTCAATTTTGCAAAAAATAAAATTAAAGATGAATATTATGGGTACAATAACTGATTAAAAAAATAGAATAAATTGTAAATGTAGCAATAAAGGATATGAATGCGAATATAAATGAATATAGTTTTACTACAATTTTCTTAATTTTCCTGGGATTTGTAATAATATATTCAATATTTTTTGCTATAAAAGTAGGTATACTTCTATTTTGTTGGTCAAAGATGTTAAGTCGTCTCGACGAAAAAACAAAAAATAAAGTAATAAATACTGCTGTATGGATAATTTTAATAACAGTTTCAGTAAACCTTGTTTTATCTCTTTAAAAAAATGGGAAAACGGCAAGACCTTCATTGCAAATAGTATCTGATTACTATCCTTCCTTTTAGTTGTTCTAAAGAGAAAATACTAAAATTGACCTGCTTTGTCGCAAGATATGAAAAAAAAGAGCTATATAGGATATTATTTGATTATTCAAAATCAATAAAAAAACTTATATCTTCACTTATTGTAGGGTTAAATTTTTTCTATAAATTTGAAAGGAGCAATAACTGACTTTAAAATAATTACATTATTATATGTATATATCGATAAATCCTGTTCTGCAACTTAAAACTTTCTCGCTCAAAAAAAATTATATATATTTATGCCAGCTCTTTGTAGTTTATTTTTTTGGTCTGTTCGTCTAGGGGTTAGGATTTTACGTTTTCACCGTGATAACGAGGGTTCGAATCCCTCACAGACTGCCTCATGGTTAATTTCTCTTCAGAACTGCAAAAGATAAAGGAAGAAATAGAAGACGTTAAGCAGTTTTTTTGACTACATTACACTGAAAAAAAATTTATCAGAATATAATAAGGTGATAGAGAGTAGTACATTTTGGGACTGCCCTCTGTCTGCTAAAAGAATTCAAAAAAGTAGAAATAAAGTATTACAACAAATAGATGAAGTAGAGTGGTTAAGAGAATCTTACGAGATTGTAAATCTTTATCTTTCATTACAAAAAAAAGGAGGGGAGATATCCTGTGAGGATAAAGAAGAGCTATTAACATTACAAAAAAAAGTACTATTTCTAAGAAATAGACAATGGTTAAACAATCCAGAAGATCAGGAGGCGGCATTTCTTGAAATACATGCGGGAGCAGGTGGGCAAGATAGTCAAGATTGGGCGGAAATGCTCTTAAAAATGTATCTTGCATGGTGCAAATCAACTCGAGCGAAAATTGTTATGATAAACTACCAACAGGCTAAAAATGAAGGTATAAAAAGAGCCACTTTTGAAGTCCATTGTCCCTATGCATATGGCTACTTAAAAGGTGAGACAGGGGTGCATAGATTGGTTAGAATCTCTCCTTTTAATGCTAAAAAACAAAGACATACATCATTCGCCGCTGTTTCCATATATCCTATCACTCCTAATCAAGTAATAAAAATTAATCCTTCAGACTTAGTTTATACAACCACGCATTCTAATAAAAAAGGGGGACAAAATGTTAATAAAGTAGAGACCGCAGTACGATTACTGCATAAACCTTCTGGATTAACCGTCTTTTGCCAACAAGAAAGATCACAGGCACAAAATAAACAGAAGGCTTTAAAACTACTACAAAGCAAGCTCTACCTCCTCAATATTTTCGAGAAAGAAAAAGAAAAAAAAGAGGTGTATAAAAAAAAATTAAAAATATCATTTTCTTCACAAATTCGAAGTTATGTCGCATACCCTTATAAAAAAGTTAAAGACCTTCGCACAGGATATGAAACAAATCAGTTCGATGCAGTCTTACAAGGAGATATACAAACATTTTTAGAAAAAACATTAATATGGAAAAATAGCAAACTCAATAAAAAATAAACACAAATATCACTACAAATCGGAAAAATAGTATAAAAACCACTAATAAAATAAGAAAGCCTCCCCCATTATACCCTCTCTGCCTCTAAAAAAATTAAAAATATGAAATATTACAAAACCCGTAACAATAAAAAAATTAACCACTTTCGTGCAAATCATCAACCAAGCCAGATTCCACAAAGAAGTGTAGAAAATATTACTAAAAAAAATATTAATATAAAAATAGTACTACCTAGAAAAAAAAGAAGAAAAAATAAATATTATTTTGAATCAAAAAATAAAATAAAATACCGTACAAACCTCCAATAAAAAAAGAAAAACTTTCTAGAGTATATCTATTATCTCGTAAAAAAAAATTTTTCATAAGAAAAAGAGGTAAAAAAACATAACCAGGAATACCAACAGGTAATAAGAAAAAACCCATATTCATATGTGGATTATGTAAAATAATAAATGATAACAATGCACTTATACTAGCAGAAGCACCAACAACTTGAGAAAAAGGCTCATAACGATTACGAAAATAAGAAAAAAGCGCATTTAATAAAGCAGCTCCAAAATAAAGCTGTAAAAACAAAATCTCCTTCCGCCAGCCAAAAAAAGGCAAAAAATGATCAACAATCCCACTAAGATTATACACAGCAAACATATTAAAAAAAAGATGAATATAATTAAAATGAATAAAAACATGACTTATAGCACGAATCCACTCCCCCTTCTTATCCATCAAAAAAGGACGAAAAGCCCAATCGGAAAAAAAATAATTGTACTCCCAGGCTAAAATAGAAAAAAATAAAGTCGCTACCATCAAAATATAAGGAACTAACATAATATATGTCTACATATAAAAAAGTCACTTTTTATATATCTTTTCATTTCGAAAATAAATATGACACAATAAAAATAACCTTTTCATATTATATTTAAACTATTGTTGTGCATCAGCATAGATTAATTATGGATATAAAGAAAAATAATAAAAGAGGTATTTTATTAACTTTCATCTGGATATTCAGTTATGTCATATATTCGGCATATCTCACCTACAGTCTACAAAGAATATCTGTTTCTAAAGAAATTTTCCTTTGGCTAAAAAATAGTATTTCATTACTCTGCTCTTTATTTTTTTTTATTAATTATAAATTCAAAATTCCTTCATTTCGAGCTATGGTATTGTATGGGATTCGTTCTGTTATTACCGTTTGGGCAATCTTTGCCATTTATAAAGGTTATTCTCATCTTCCTCTAGGTTTAATGACTGCGATTGGTTACACTGAAGGTTTTATGAAAATAGCATTGGCAGACATTTGGTTGCAAGAGAAATGTTCGTTATCTGAATGGTTTTATACTATTATTGGTTACATTGGTATCCTCTGTATTATATATGGGTCTAACCAAACTTTTTATTTAAATAAAAAATTACTACTCTATATTGGACATGGACTACTTGGCAATTTTTTAGCATCTATTGTATCATTAATCAGCAAACAATTATTGAAAATAGAACCTTTCCATCATACTATTGTGTATGGAAAAATATTGGTTTGGATTTTATTGACTATTTATTCTAATAATTCTATTTTTTATTATGATTATTCTGATTCCCCTATTACGCTTATTTCTGCGTTTTTTGCTGGTATTATGTATTTTTTTATTTCTTATTTTTATAATAAAATTATCCAAACGACCAGTTTTTCTATTATTACCACGGTTAGTTATTTGAGGTTTATATTTTATCTTCCTATTGGTTATTTTATTTTTGGTGAGAGGCAGTTTTTTTCCACGATTAGTCTACTGGGATTCATTATTGTTATGTTTGCTAATCTTTTGTTGTTGCGAAGACAAATTATTCCTGTTAAATAATTTTATTTTTAAAAGAGCTGTTTTTTTATAATTAATTTATTGGGATCCACTATTATTACATTCCATAATTTTTTTATAGTAAAATTCTATCCTTTTATCTTTTTTTCTATTTATTATAATTTTTTATTTTTGGTGAAGAACTATTTTTTTTCATAATTAGTTTATTGGGATTCACTATTATTATGTTGCTTAATTTTTTTATTATTACAAAAAAGATTGTCCCTGTTAAATAATTTTGTATATAACATCTGTCAATATTTCTTTTATATTTTTCTATACTACGACTTATACTTTCTTTCAATTTCTAAAAACGACATCAGATAATCCTGATTGTTCATATAATGAGGAAAAAGGTTACTTTTTTTTATATACTTGATAATTTTTTTATAGGAAAATTCTATCCTTCTTATTGTTTTTTCTGTTTGTTATAATTTTGTTTTTATGAAAAGCGATTTTTTTCTATAATTAGTTCTTTTTTTCAGAATTAGTTCATTGGAATACACTATATATAATACCGTCTGATTTTTTTATTATTACAAAGAAGGATTATTCCCCCTAATTAGTTTTGGATATAAATGTGCTGTATTTCTTTTATATTTTTCTCTGATATAACTCGTACTTACTTTTTTCTATTTCTAAAAATATAATAATAGATAATCTTTACTATTTATATGATGGGGAAAAAGATTACTTTTTTTATATACTTGATAATTTTTTATTTTTAGAGAAGAACTATTTTTTTTCATAATTAGCTTATTGGGATTTACTATTATTATGTTGCTTAATTTTTTTATTATTACGAAAAAAGATTATTCCTGTTAAATAATTTTGTATATAACATCGTCAATATTTCTTTTATATTTTTTTCTGTTATGACCTATGCTTGCTTTCTTTCTCGTTATAAAAATAACATCGGATAATCCTGATTGTTTATATATCAAGGAAAAAGATTACTTGTTTTTTTTACACACTTGAAAAGAGAGTTTAATTCTTTTATAGGAAATTCCGTCCTCTTATAATTTTGTTTTTATGAAAAGCGGTTTTTTCTATAATTAGCTCTTTTTTCCATAATTAGTTCATTGGAATACACCATATATTATACTGTCCGATTTTCTATATTACGAAAAAAGATTATTCCCGTTAAATAATTTTATATATAACATCTGTCAATATTTCTTTTATATTTTTTTCTGTTATGACCTATGCTTGCTTGCTTTCTAGTTATAAAAATAATATCGGATAATCCTGATTGTTTATATATCAAGGAAAAAGATTACTTGATTTAGAAATACTGTCTTGAATTCTTTTAATTCCTTTTGTCTTCTCTTTTTTATTGTCACTAATACATACAGAAATTCTAGCAATATGCAAGTAAATATTTTAATTTCTTTTATATTTTTTTATTTAAAGGAACTATAAATTTTATTTAATCTTTCAACTAAAAACTCAAACCTTCTTTCCAGATTGCCAATTGAGACTAAACATGTATTATCATCTTCATTAATCCTTTCAGTTAAAGTATTGAATTTTCTAGTTAAAGATAAAAAGTCTTTTTTCAAAACATTAATTGAATTCAAGCATCTATTATTCTCAATATTATAAAAATACAAGCAGGAAAAGAATAAGATAAAACCAAAGAATAATATGCCATAAAAAAAAAGATTATTTGATCTAGCATTTTTAATTTCATTAATATTTCTTTGAAAACGCCTTTCTAAGATTTCTTCTTGTATGTTAGAGTTTTTTAGTACGTTTATTATATAATCCTCTGTATGGGAAACTACTGTTGAAACAAAAGAAAATGGGACTCTGCTTTTGAATTTTAAATTTCTGCATTGTTCACATACGCGTTCGTAACCTCGATGGTGAATACAAAACTTTCCCACCTCTTCCCAAAAACTTTCTACCATTTTTGCTGCATAATTTTTTGCTATTCCAATATCTTCTTTTAATATTCCAGGATTTCTCAATACCTTTATTGTATAATTTTTCAATACTTTCTTTAAAATGTCCCTTTTTCTTTTACTATATCTTACCTTTGACGAAATTCTATTTTCTACAAAACATTCCAATGCCTTCATTTTTTCTTTTAACATTTCATGCAAATACAAAGGATCATTTTCATTGAGTTGTTGTGATTCTAAACTTATTTCCTCTTTATTTTCAAGTATAGTTCCCCTAAAATTAGAAAATAAAGAAAATAACACTATATATATATACTTATTCATTATATCTTGCTTCGCCCGTTAAGTTAATAAAAATATTTGTTATTTTCCTTTATTTATTTTTTTGATCTAAATATATACAGAGTAGCTGTTAATAAATACATGACATGTGTTACTTTGGTAGTTAATATATGCTTTATTAATTTGTATATCAGTCTTAGCAATTTAATAAAGAATAAACTTATTATTATCTTTCTTACATGTTTTAGCTGTTCCACAAAAAAGAGAGGAATAGACGAAGTGCCTAAAGTTAACATTAATATGTTTGTCCTTGTTAATTCAAAATACGTCACAAACTTTTTTTATTCTCAAAGAGCCGTAAGGTGAAGGTTGCTAGATAATACAATATAGTATATTATATATTTCTATTATTTTGATTTATTTGAAAATACACAAAAATCTTATGCGAAGTAGTATATAATTACCTTAATTCTTTTATAGGAAATTCCGTCCCCTTATAATTTTGTTTTTATGAAAAGCAATTTTTTTCTATAATTAGTTCTTTTTTTCATAATTAGCTTATTGGGATTTGCTATTATTATGTTGCTTAATTTTTTTATTATTACGAAAAAAGATTATTCCTGTTAAATAATTTTGTATATAAATCTGTCAGTATTTCTTTTATATTTTTCTCTATTGTGATTTGTATTTTTTTTCTCTTTCTAAAAATGATAATAAATAATCTCGATTCTTTATATAGTAAAGAAAAAGATTGCTTGTTTTTTACATACGTGAAAAGAAGGTTTAATTCTTTTATAAGAAATTTTGTACCCCTTATAATTTTTTTCTATTTACTTTAATAATTTTGTTTTTATGAAAAGTGGTTTTTTCTATAATTAGTTCTTTTTTCCAGAATTAGTTCATTGGAATACATTATTATGTTGCTTAATTTTTCTATTGTTATGAAAAAATATTATCCCTGTTAAATAATTTTATATATAACATCTGTCAATATTTCTTTTATATTTTTCTCCGTTATGATTTATTTTTTTTTCTATTTCTAAAAGTATGATAATAGATAATCTTTACTATTTATATAATGAGTAAAAAGATTACTCGTTTTTATATTTTTGATAATTCTTTTATAGGAAATTCTGTTCCCCTTATAATTTTTTTCTATTTATTACCATAATTTTGTTTTTAATGAAAAGCAGTTTTTGTCCATAATTAGTTCATTAGAATACAGCATTATTATATATCCAATTTTTTTATTATTGCGAAAATAGACCCTTCCTCCTAATCAATTTGGGATGCAAATCTGCCCGTATTTCTTTCATATTTCTCTCTGCTATAATATGTGCTTTCTTTCTTCCACTCTCCAAAAATGATAACACATAATCCTGGTTTTTCATATAATAAAAAAAAAGCTCTCTTTCTTTCTTGAAAACTTTTAATATCTGATTTAAAAGCAGACCTTTAACATCTTTATAAGAAATTCCTCCTTTTTTATAACCCTCCTCTAATTCAAGAATCATAGAAGGAGAAGAAATTCTACGCAAAATCGAAAGGATAGGACAGCTCTTAGCATCCTTCGGCATAGATACCGGAATACTGTTTGTAGTAATAGAAAAAATCACCTGCTTAAGTTTTTTTTCTGACCAAAATGGAGAAATAATATTATTATAAGATTTACTCATCTTTCTTCCATCCGTTCCAGGTACAAAAAAAGACTCCTGAATATGAGCAACTGGAATAGGAAAAAAATTAGCTCTATAAAGACGATTATACCTTCGTGCTATCTGTCTTGCAATCTCCACATGTTGCCTTTGATCCTCCCCCACAGGAACAGTAGTAGCCTTATACAAAAGAATATCGGCAGCCATCAAAATAGGATAAGTAAAAGTCCCAATATTAATATCTTTCCCTACATGCTTTTCATTTTTAAAAATATGAGAACGCAACAAAAAATTATAAGAAATAATACAAGAAAAATACCATGCCAACTCCGTAACAAAAGGAACCTCAGACTGCAAAAAAAGAATATCTCTATCTGGTAATCCCAAAGCTAACCAAGCTGCTGCTATAGCCAAACTATTCTCCCTCCGCTCTTGCAAAGGTAATGATTGCGTAAAACTATGCATATCAGCCACTAAAAATAATCTCCTTTTATCCCGTGCAAGAGCAATAGCAGGCTTAATAGCAGCTATAATATTACCCAAATGAGGAAAACCACTACTCTTAATTCCTGTTAAAATAGATTCAGAGACTAACATAGTTTTAAAAAATTTACATTTTCCTAACAAAATGCAGTATAGCTGAGAAATGATATTACAAAAGCTACCCCTTAGTAGTATTAGGAATAATCGGCATAAGCAAAGAGAGATGACTATTCTTATAATCCGTCTTATCTTTCTCTTTTGAAAAAAATAAAACAGCATTTTTACCTGATTCATCTGATTTAATCTTCATCTCTACCTCTAAACCTTCTATCTTTTTCAAACAGTTACGTAACAATACTGGATTAAAATAAATACTAATTTTTTTCCCCCCATAAGTACATGGGAAACGTTCTTCCGCTACATTCTCCTCACCAGCAACAGCAACTATAACATTATTCTCAATTGTAAAAAAAACAAAAGGTCTCAAATTTCCGTTTATGTACGGAAGAAGACGTGCCAACATTTCAATCATCTCTTCACGATCAAAATAGACATATAATTTATTCTCCTTTGGAATGACACTTTCATAATCTGGATAAACTGATTTAATCAGAGAGGAATACATGCAACAAGAACCTACTTGAGCTTTAAAAAAATTCCTATCTATAGTTATTTTTACCTCATCATGTTTCTCTGTTTTAATAATATGATCCAATAAGTGCAATGATTTAAGAGGTAATATTTTATCCTTGATCTCTCCACCTTCAATAATATTTTCCTTTTTTATAGGATGTTTGCAACAAATCAAACCACTATTACTTGCAGCAATATAAAAAACCTCATCCCTTTCTATCTTAAATAAAACACCTCTCAAGCCTAATGAAGAAATTCTTGTATCTACCATATAGGAAACCTTATTAAAAATTTTACTCAAAAAGGATGCAGAAAATCGATATGAACCTTCTACATTAATTGTAGGCAACTCTGGATATTCAATAGGATCAATCCCTTTAAGTTTATAATATGCAAAATCGGTACGTACTGTGAGAATATACCTATCGCTATTTACTTCAAAAGAAAGCTCTTCCCCAGAAAGATTTTTAAGCGTTTCTATTAGTAATTTAGCAGGCACAACTATGCGAACATTTTTTTTTGCCCGAACAGAAATTTCTGAATATGAAAAAGTATATAAATCAGAAGCAGTCAATCGCAGGTTACCATCTTCAATTTCTATCAAAAAATGATCTAATCCAGCAGTCAAAGGAACCGGAGAAATTGTGGGAGAAAGTAAAACAGTTTTTTCATACAACTCTTTAGATGAAACGGTAAATGTCATGATTAAATATCTATTTTTTTAAATTCTTTTTTATTACTTTAAAGAAACAACCCTCTTTTTGAGAACTATTTTTTAGAACAGATGAAATGGACAAAGATTCTTGGGGAATATCTTTACGCAAAATACTGAACCGCTTAATCGCTGATTTTTTATCTTCTATTTCATCTTTAGAATCTTTTTTGAATTTCTTATCTATCCACAATAATATTGAAGATATGTTTTTTTTCATTTTAACCTCTTCCTCAACTGAAAATTCAAGCGATGCTAACGAAATTATTTTTCTTAAATATTGTGATGTATACATGCCGATAATATAACTATTCTTGTAACATATTTATTGAGAAACAATCTCTGAGGATACTCTTTTTACTGATAGTATACCTTTTATATGCTTTATCTGTCGTAAAAAGAATTCTAATGGGGAAATATTTTCAACAGATATAACCAGATTACACTCTACTTCTTTTTTATTGATAGCAAAATAAATACTTTCTACTTGATACATATTTGTATGTGTCAAAATTTTTTTCATAATACTCTTAGATTGATTAAATATAATGGTTAAAGTAACACGCGAAAGTACTGATTTATAAATCCATCTACCCTTACAAATTCTACTTGACTCTGTTGCTAAAAGATGATTTGCTTTCGAACAAAGAAAAGTATGTACAATAGCAGGCTCATTTTCAGAACGTATAATAAATATTTCCTCATCAATTACAGGGCAACAACATTTAGCTAATAAATAATTCCCTTTGCTAAGTTTATAAGGTTTATAATGTTGACATTTAGATAAAGTTTCATGAGAAAAAATTTGAAGTTGTGAATGTTTATTATTTTTTTCTATGTATCGAAAACTATATGCCTCCTTCTGAAATTCAATAAAACGATGATAAGAAATATCATCCATAGCTACCTTACGAAAAAGTATTTCAAGAGGCTCTTCACAAAAGGCTGCAAACCGTGATAAAGATTTACTATGCATTGGGATTTGAAGTTTTCGAAAAAATTTTTTTATTTTTTTCTTTCCTTCCAATTTCCATTCTTTTTCTTTTTTTTCTATTTCTTGCTCTATAATATTTTTGGCATTCAATGAAGTAGAAAAAGTTAACCAATCCTCTGTTAATTGACTTTTATTACCTAGAAGAAGCTCTATTTGATCTCCAGATTTTAAAATTGTCTGTAATGATTTTTCCTCCTTATTAATCCAAGCTCTTTTTACTCGAAGTCCTTTCTTTCCATATATTTCAATCGAAAAATCTATTACAGAAGATCCCTCTGGAAGCAAAAACATTCTTCCTCTTTTATCAAAAATCTGAACATCATCCTTCTGAGTGCTAATAGGTAATTGTTCTAATAGATTAGAACTTTTAGGTAAACTTTTCCTTAATATGGACTGCATATTCAACATCCACTTTTTTAAAAAAGGAGATATTTTTTCTCTTTCAGTTTTATATAGCCAATGAGCGGCAACTCCTTTCTCTGCTCTTTCGTGCATTCTCTCCGTGCGAATTTGCACTTCTAACCAACACCCTTGTGGAGTCATTATAGAAAGATGAAGAGACTGATAACCATTCTTCTTAGGGGTAGTTATCCAATCCCTAAGTCGTCTAGGATGGGGTGTATATGAATTGACAATCAATGAATAAATCTTCCAACAAGTATTCTGCTCTTCTTCTGTTTTTACATCTACAATAATGCGAAGTGCTATTACATCATGAATCTTTTCAAAAGGATATTTCTTTTTTTCAATTTTTTTCCATATAGAGTATTTGGTTTTCTTGCGTTTTTGAATTCTATACTGTATCCTTTCTTTTTTCAATGCAGACTCTATGACTTCTAAAAAAGGATCGATATAATAGCAAGAGTCATCATATACTCTCTGTACTCTCTCATGTATCTCTTTATACTCTTTGGGATACACCACTTTCAAATAGACATCTTCCAACTTATTTCGCAATCTAGTAAGTCCTAAATAATACGCAATAGGAATATAAATACGCTCAGTTTCAGCACAAATTTTCATTTGTTTGTAACGAGGAATCACACCCGATTCCAGCATATTATCCAACTTATCAGAAAATTTAATTAAAAAAACCCGAATGTCCTGACTAGTAGTAGTAATTAATTTCTCAAGATTTATAATCTGCAACGAACTTCCTTTAGTGCCAGTTAGCTTTTCTACCTTTGTTAAACTACCTACCAAAAAAGCCACTTTCCCTCCAAACTCCTTCCTTATTTTATGCAAAGAAACAAACGTATCTTCAACCACATCATGAAGGAGCGAAGCTACAATAGAATCCAGATCTAACCCTATATCACAAGCCACTATCTTAGCAACTCGTATAGGATGTAAGATAAAAGGCGTTCCAGATTTTCTCTTAGCATCTCCATGTGCATAAAGAGCATAAAAGAAACTTTTTTCTATAACCCTTAATGAATCGTCATTATATGACTCAGGTAGACTCTCTTTGAAATCCGAATACGTAGCCATAATCTCCTCTCTCTCTTTTGGAGAAAATAATGCACAAGGATCATCACTAAACCCACTTATTTCTCGAATCCAACGATCTGCTATGACACTCAAATCCACTCTCTAAAAGAATTCAAACTTCCTAGAAACCCAACCCCACAAAAGAGAAGAACAGAAATTACTACATAGAAAAAATACCTGTTTTTAAGAATTAACTCTATAAAAAAAACGGAGAACAGAGACAGTTCCTAGAGGCAACTGATTAACTATTCATCATAGTCATCATCTTCGTCATAATCTTCTTCGTCTTCATAATCTTCGTCGTC
>PJEL010000334.1_pt1 | contig 56503 bp, 40 predicted proteins | sample 1853271 | NCBI WGS metagenome assembly PJEL01 (sample SAMN08108733, study PRJNA415343) | Invertebrate metagenome, whole genome shotgun sequencing project. | host: Globobulimina | place: Sweden: Gullmar Fjord | collected 2015-08
GAAGCCCAATTCAACGTCATAGTCTTCTAAAACAAAGCTATTACCAATATGACCTTTAATGTTGTAGGCAGGATCAAGCGAAGACTTAGTCAAACCCATCTCTCTTGGTAGAGACTTTAATAGTTCCTGGTTAATCAAGTTAGCTTTTTGACCAGCAGAACTTGTATCGTCAGAGACCAAACCGTTTTTATTTACGATTGAAGCGGTATCAAAGTCACCACGGTAAAAAGAAATGGCCTCTTTTAGATTGCCAGATATACCGGATTCATCGCGGTTGTACGTAAATCCATTGTCCGCTGATGAATCGTAGCTTGCGCCAACTTCAATGCCGGCGGTAAATTCTTTTGGTACCGTTTTAGTTCTAATATTTATAGCACCACCACCAAATGCCGCTGGCATAGATGGTGAATAGGCTTTTTGAACCGAAAGGCTTTCAATAATACTAGATGGGAAAATATCTAGTGGTACTACGTTTCTGGTTAAGTCTGGCGACGGAATATTCGCGCCATTTAAACGTGCGCTTGAATAACGTTCACCTAGTCCTCGAACATAAATAAATTTACCGTCTACGAGTGTAAGGCCTGTTACTCGGCGAAGAGCAGAAGCAGCGTCACTATCGCCAGTGCGAGATAATTGCTCAGCACCTAAAATATCGGCTACAAATGCTTGTCCACGTCGTTCTTCGATTACTGCTGCTGCACTGCCTTGTAGACGAGTACCAACGGCAACAACCTCTTCTATTTCATCCTCATCGGCTGCGATGGCTATATTGGCTTGTGCCAATAAACCAAGCGTGACCGCTGCACTGATGGTTTTGAGCTTGCGTCGATTTAACATGTTTGAATCCTAATTGGGTCATCAACAAAAAGGCGCCTGTAGAAGATTTCCGTTCATAAGGCGCCCATTTAATTAATCAAGTGATTAGTCGTTAGAAGCAGCGGTTACTGCCATTTCAACCCACTTGTACCAATTAGATGTTGTGTCTTGGTCTGATACCGCACCAATGAAGTTTGCTGCGCCAGTTGCATCCGCTGCTACTGTAATAGCCGTTGAGCTCGTGTTTGTTGCAAAACCATCAGCCGCTAATACGTCTGAGCTTGCTGCGATACGTTGGTTAACACCACCGTTATCAAACCAAACTGTTTTAGCTGTGCCTTGCAGTGCTGCAGGTGCGCTTGCACCAAATGTTGCTTCACCCTCAAATTCAGACGCACAAGCCATTACAGAACCACTAAATGTGATAGCATCGGCATTTTTCTCACCGTCAGCCTTGTGTTTAACACATGATGAATTCGCACCAACTTCTTTAACGATTAATACATTTTTGTACATAGATTTAATTGAATCATCGAATGTAAATGCTTGCGACGGGTCATCATCACGTACTGAGTTAGCGTCTGTTGTGATAATTGTCACGTTAGAAATAGTTGGGTTTGTTACTGGTGCTTCAGCTGACGTATCGCCTTTTTCGCCATCCGTTTCAAAACCGTTGTTACCCATATTTGCAACTTGTCCGTCACGAGTATTTACTGTGCCGTGTTTAACAAATAAGAATTCAGCAGAACCTTGCCAACCTGCGTCAAAATCAAATGAATCATCTTGGGTATCGGTTACAGCAACGTGTGAAAGTGTTGTTGCGCCACCAAAAATCTCGATGCCGTCATCAAAACCTTGGTGAATGTGAATGTAATCAAAAGAAGAGCCTGAACCAACCGCATTAAGTGTTAACGAGTTTAAGTCATCACCAGGGCCACCTACACGAGGACCTGAGCCGGCATACCAAACTTTTGCATACTTTATAGAGCCGCTTGAGTCAGTGTTGTCATTACCGCCAAAGTAAGAAGTAATGCCCTCTGAGGCTACATTACAAGTTACCGCAGCGCGCTCTGCATCAGTACATTGGTCAGTGATACCGTTACCGTTAATGATTATTCCGCCCCAATCTGCAAACTGTGCGCCTTGGCCAGCATCGTCTAAGCGAGGGAAAGCATTAGCAGAAGTAAATACGATAGGCGCATCGATAGTACCAATTGCTTGGATTTTAGCACCACGAGCAATACGAATAATTGCTTCACCTGATTTGAACGCTAGTGTGGCACCAGGCTTAACTGTCATTGTTGGGCCGTTTGCAGGAACGCTGAAACCTGTTGTTGTATCGCCATCTTCACCAATTTGAAGTGCGTTATCAAATACGTGAACACCGTCATTTGGTAGTGCTTCAAAAGTGATGTTTGAAGTGATAGAAATATTTTTGCTGGCAAAAGAGTCGTTGTAAACACAGTCATCACCTGACTGAACACCTTCTACGGTGCCAACTGATGATTCGTAACTTGCACATTCTACTTCAACAACTGGCTCAGGAGCCGCAACGTTGTTTGAATCATTTACACTGTTATCAGTCACTGTGCTGTTGTCGTTTACTGTAGGGGTAATGTTAATGTCGCCACCACAAGCGGTTAAAGAAACGGCTGCTGCTACTAGTGAAATGCGAAAGATGTTTTTAAGTTCCATTTTGCTCTCCGAAAGTCGAACTGTATTATTAAAATTAGGTTTTTTAGGGGTTAATCTGTAATAACTGCGGCACAATCTACTGAAACAAAATGACAGATTTAAGAAAGCAAGATGACGCTTTGATTACAGAACTCAGGTTTTGGAGCATGAATGAGAGCTAAAAGTGGAATTTTTAATATTATTGGTAGAGCTTAATGTCGCATAAACACTGACTTGATCAAATTAAGTCAATTTTGTTACAGACATCCTTGTAACTTAAAGAGTAATTTTTTGAATATAGAAAAATACTGATTTTTTTTATAATGCTGACAATGTCTTCCGAGCGATGTGGATACAAACTTTGGAGTAAAGCTTGGTGTTGAGCCAGCGTTAAGTTTTGGTTGGCATACCAATTTCCATAATTATCTTTAGTATCGGCATTTTTGTTAAAAGCTGTGCGAGACTCTGAACGAGCCAAGCTTAGGTAAAGGCGTTTCAATAGCTTTTGTGAGGTGGGCAGTTTGGGTTTGTTTTTAATGGTAATGAATAAGTACCAACTACCTAATAAGACGCCGATTGTGACGACGAGTATTGCTACTTTCATAAAGGAAAGTTTAGCCACTAGAGATGAAATTAAATTGTCACGCTTCTGTTGGTCAAAGTCTAAAACAAATACGGTCCAATAGTAATCTAACGACTGCAGATGTTGCCTTAGCGTATTTAACCAAGGCGTTTGTTTAACAATATTGATATTGGAATCAGTGGTTTCATCAAAAACGTTGAGTGCTTGTTCTAAACCTTCACTGATCCTCAGCGGCGATACTACAGACGTGGGATCCGCATGTTGCCACTGTTTATTGTCCGATGAAAACTCTACCCAAGCGTGCGCACTACTGTCATAAATATTAAAATAGTTACCATTCGGATTATATTCCCCACCATGATAGCCAGTGATGATTCGAGCAGGAATGTTTTTTAACCTTAACAATACGGCATGTGCGCTAGCAAAATGGGCACAAAAACCGACTTTTACATCAAATAAAAAGTTATCAATATGATCGCCGGATAAGGTTGGTGGACTAAGTGAATACTGAAAACCAGATGTGGCCAAATACTCAAGAATAACGCGGTTATAACGTTCCGCATCGCCCTTGGCTTGTTGCCAAAGCTCATCAGACAATACTTGTGTTCGGCTTAGGCCAAAAGATGGAAGCTTAACATTGTTGGCAATATCTTCTTGTGTCAGAGCTAAAGCATTTTTATTGTATTGTGAATACTGAGTGGCTGAGTACTTAATGCGCTGAGTGACTTTGGTATTTCTAATTAGTCGATTATCAAGAGTAAGGTAAATGTTGGAGTCATCACTAGTGCTTGTTCCTAGGCTATATAGCCATGGTTGTTGGTTAGGCTCCGCTACAATAGAGTAGTTGCCTAGAGTTGCTTTTTCGCCCCAAGCTTGTGTACTGGTATTAACCAAAAAGCTGTTAAGAGTCTTAGCCTGTTTATTTTGAGTCCACTTTTTAGAGTCACTTTGCCGCCAAGTTTTACCGTTAAACTCTTCCATGGTTAATACGCGCCAATATAATTCTGCGTGAGGAGGATTTTTGGCCTCGCTAAACTCGGCTCTAAAAGCGAGTCTTGACGACTTAGCAACATTAGCAATATCGCCGGGCGTCATGGAGTCACTAATACCGGTTGGCGTGACTTTCTGTTGTGGTAATTTCCAGAATGGACTTAACGAAGGCATAACAACAAACATCACTGTAGCGCCAAGTAAACAAACTACTGTCATAGTGAAAAAGTGTGGCGGCAAGTAAGCGTTCTCCTGCTTGCTCGTATTACTAGACGAGTCGATGGTGAAAATGCCTGCATCATTTTTTGTTTGGCTGTTTGCAGAGTTTTTTATTGCGAGGCTATTTATAGAGTTGTTTATTACGTGATTTGGTGAATTATTTGTTGAGCGATATTCAAATTGCTGAATTTGATACAAGCCAACAATACTGGCTGAAATCGTGATAAAAACCAGCAGCGCATATTCTAATGACTGTTGGTAAATTAGTGATACGGAAGCCAGAAGGGTTATTCCAACAAGTAACTGCGTGCCCCAAGCTGTGCGGTGATGGTTGGCGGTAAACCACCACATCACTGCGCCAGAAAACAATAAATTTACCATGCTGTTGAGTAGGCCTGCCGAGCCTAGTTCGGGCAAAACCACGAGTGCCAATAATATTGCGCCAATGTTTTTAATCCAATTTGAATGAAGGCTCTCTACCTTATTAGGCACGTAACTGAGACATACGGTTTTAAACACCAACAATAAACTGGCAAGCGAAATGGTTTGCCACAGTAACGCTTCATTTAATAACACAATACAAAGTATTAAATTACAGCCGAATATGGCTAGTGCTAATGTTGGAAAGCGATAAAAGCGACTCATTTGCAGGTAGCCAAAGCTTCAAGGCAGAGTTTTAGGTGCTCTGTACCAGAGCCAACGTTAATGTGAGAGGAAATATGACTGCCTCGAGACAAATCTAACCCAAATGGTCTACTGTCATCATGCAGTTCTAGGCACGCCGAGGTTAGCTGACTAATCGCGGTTTCTGCTATTTGTGCTGGTACAGAATCAAAAGACAAACTGACGGGTACGGTGACAGGCGATTCAAAAGACTTGAGTAGTAATGGGGAGTCTGGTTGTTTGGCAACTTGTTTCCAGGCTATGTTTGAAAGTGGCGCACCCGGCAAATAAGGCTTAATTCCATCAAAGTTTCGCTCACCTAACGTTGGGCTAGTGCTTTCTATCTCTGCATCGCCAGTGTCGTTAACTTCTTTTAGTTCTAGTTGCCAGTTTGAGGCAATGGGGTTTGGGTAAACTAAATAGGACAAGTCTGCTCTAAAATAACTCCACGCTTTAATAAGGCCAAATGGATATTCTGATCTTAATTGAATCAAAGGCAATGTATATCGCCCTCGCTGCTTAGGCTTTAAGGCAAGGATCCAAATGTTACTGTTTTTACTTTCTCTTTTTAGGCGATAAACCTTCTTATCAATTACTGCGTTTAGGTGGTTACCTTTGGCACTGGCACTGGCACTGGCATTTGTATTTGAATTAGAAGTAGCACTAGAAGTTGCGTTGATATTGCCTTTAGTACTGATACGGGTATTAGCGCTTGTGATTTCAAACCTAAGCAACAGTTCTTGGTTTACATAAATGTTAGATATCGGCAGTAGCTTGATTGAAAGACCATTTAAGTTATTAAAACCACTATGAATGATGTAAATAACAAAGCTCAATAAAAAAAAGCAAAGCAGTAAAATGGGATTGTTTTGATAATTTGTGCCTAACACAAATAAAATCAACAGGCACAGCAGTAACCAGATGCCAGCAATGTTTGGCAAGATAAAAATGTTTTTATGACCAAGCTTTAATGTATTGGAAGGCTCAAACCGCCTTTTTATCCAAGCTTTTAGCCGATTCTCAAATAGCGCCATGTACAGCTACAGTCTCTAATATTTTCTGACTAAAGGTACTGTTTAACAGTGTACCTCGTCCTGCTCTCAGTCTATGCTCGGCAACATAAGGGAACACAGCCTGCACGTCTTCTGGAGTCACAAAGTCTCGGTTGGAGACCAGTGCAAAAGCTTGTGCTGCTGTCATAAGCGCTACGCCTGCTCTAGGTGAAAGAGCATTAGGAAACTGTCCTTCAGAACGAGAATAGGCGAGTAGCCTCATAACGTAGTGAATTACTTCATCGGATTTATGGACATTGTGAACGGTCTTTTGCAGGTCGAGCAAATCGTCAATAGAGAGCAATGGCTGTTGAATTTTTGTTTCCCGCGAGCTTGCTCCTTTAAGCAATTTATACTCAGCTTCTGCTGGTGGATATCCAATTTCTAAACACATTAAAAATCGATCTAATTGCGACTCTGGAAGCGGATAGGTACCGCTTTGATGCGTTGGGTTTTGTGTCGCAATAACAAAGTGTGGGCGCGGCAGTGGATATGTTGTACCGTCTACACTGACTTGGCGTTCTTCCATTGCCTCTAACAAGGCACTTTGGGTTTTAGGGTTGGCTCTGTTTATCTCATCGGCCAATAATAGCTGTGAAAAAATAGGTCCCTGATGAAAAGTGAAAGACTGTTTAGACTGGTCAAAAATAGACACGCCAATTACGTCTGCAGGCAGCATGTCTGAAGTAAATTGACTACGTTGATAATTTAATCCAAATACATCGGCGAGGGCGTGAGACAGAGTGGTTTTTCCCATGCCAGGCAAATCTTCAATGAGTAAATGACCATTGGCTAATAAACACGTAACCGCTAATTTAATTTTGTCTTGTTTGCCTAATAAAACCTGTTCAAGGTAATTAAACGCTTGGTCTAGCTTTAATTGTGAATGTGATAACGTCATGGCGATCCTTTTTTGTACTAAAACTAAGTGTCTGCGATGAAAGCCAAAAAGTAAACGTGCAAACACATTGTAATTCTTTTATTTATGATTAAGCTTATGTCATCCGACCACTGGAGTTTTTATTTTGCATTCAGCCAATATTATTCAATCATCTCAGTTTGTTACCTGCAACGAACATCAACTTCACGTTCGTCGAATCCATACGGAAGACGAGTCAAAAAAGCGCACTCCTATTTTAATGTTGCATGGCTCTATAGAAAATGGACGAATTTTTTATACTAAGTCAGGAAAAGGGCTCGCGGGCTTTCTAGCGAAACAAGGATTTGATGTATTTGTCGCAGATTATCGTGGCAGAGGTGAAAGCACGCCTTCGGTAAAAGAAAAAAATGATCACGGATATCATTCAGTGACAACGGAAGACATACCAACTTTAGTTGATTATGTTTATCAACAAACAAATCAAGCCTGTCACGTAATCTGCCACTCTTGGGGCGGTGTTATGTTTGCAAGTGCTTACGTTCGTTTTCCAGAATTGCAAAGAAAAGTTAAGTCGATGGTTAAGTTTGGCACTAAAAGACAAGTGTCCGTGATGAATATTGAGCGTTTGCTAAAAGTTGACTTATTTTGGAAGTGGTTTGCGCCTTGGTACACCAAAAAAGCCGGTTACTTAGACGCAAAAAAAATGAAAGTGGGGGCCGATTCTGAACCTCGCCAAGCATTATTAGAAAGCATTGAGTGGGTGAAAAAGAGCGTGTGGGTTGATCCCGTTGATGCGTTTGATTATGCAGAAAAGGCGAAAAGCACAGACTGGCCTCCTACTTGGCACTTAACGGGTGTAAGTGACTATTCATTAGGGCATCAAACGGACGTGAAGTTATTCATGGACGAATGCCGTAATGCAAAGGCAAAATTTAGTTTGTTATCAAAACAAAATGGCAATGCACTCGATTACGATCATATTGATATTCTTACTGCGCCTGAAGCGGTAAACGACCATTTTCCTGAGGTCTTAGCGTTCTTAAATGAACATGACTAATACTGTGCGACTAATTTCCTAACGCTAGCCAAATTGCCACCATCATCATCAGCGTACCGGAGATTTTATTGAGTCTCTGTACGTTTTGACTTCTTGTTAATACGCGGCCAATGGTTTTTCCGCCTGTGGCGTATAACATCATACAAACAAACTCAGAACACATAATAATAAGTACTAATACCGTTAGTTGAATTGGTAGCTCTAAGTCTGGATTGATAAATGGCGGCAACAGTGAAATTTGAAATGCCCAGCCTTTCGGGTTTGCCAAAGCGGTAACTAAACCTTGATTAAATAAGCCCGCATTTGAATGAATAACCGTTTGTTGAGGGTTATCAGATATTGCCATTTTTCCTTTGCTTCGCCACATTTGAATAGCTATCCAAGCTAGATAACCTGCGCCAACCAGTTTTAGGACGGTAAATACCGAAGGGAATTTAAGCATCAATGCCGCTACGCCTAAAACAGCAGCAACTGCCACAATGGCTACGCCAATAACTTCGCCTAACATCATCCATAATGTGCGCTTTACGCCAATTGTCATGCCAAGCGTCATTGCTAAGGTCATGCACATGCCTGGCGTAACACTAACGATAAAAAAGGTAGGAATAAAAACGGCGAGTAAGGTTAAGTCGACCACAAAAAGCTCCGTGTGGGTTATTGTTTGGTTACAAATGAAAACGCTAGAGTAGTGAGTTCAAATCAAAATGGCAAATAAAAACCCCCTTGAGTATCAGGCTTCAAGGGGGTTCTAGGTTACAACCTAAGTTGTTCTATTTAGCGGTTAGGCTTTTTCACAATGCTAGTCTGATGTTCTAGCGGCACCGCCATAAGCATCAACATTGCCACCCGTTATATTAGATGAGTCATCTGAAGGCGCAGACGTTGTTTTGTACTTTCTTTTACGACGGAACATGCCTTTAAAGTCTTCTAAACCCATATACATACAAGGTACAAGAATTAGCGTAACCAAGGTCGCAAATAAGACTGCAAAGCCTAATGCAACCGCCATTGGCACTACAATTCGTGCCTGTAAGCTAGTTTCAAACATGATTGGAAGTACGCCAACAAACGTAGTGATAGAGGTAAGCGTAATTGCTCTGAACCTTACACAGCCTGCATCTGTCACCGCTTGAATAACCGACTGACCTTGTTTGCGTACTTGGTTAACATAATCTGTCATGACCAAGCTGTCGTTGATAACAACACCGGCTGCGGCAATCAGTCCAAAAGTAGACATCATGCTTAAGTCCATACCAAATAAATAGTGACCCCAAACTGCACCAACAAAGCCGTATGGAATAACCGACATGATGATTAAAGGTTGTGCATAACTCTTAAGTGGCACGGCTAACAAAATGTAAATCATGAGAAGGCCTGCAACAAAGAACATGATTTGTTCGTTTTGCTGCGCTTGCTCTTCTTCAATTGAACCACCTAGTTGCGTTTTAACACCAGGGAAGTTTTCCGTTAGTTGTGGCAGTAAGTCATCTTTAATGCGCTTAACCACTTCGTTAGGTTGTACAACTACTTCGTCAATGGAGCCATAAATGTAAACACTACGGAATCCATTTTCGCGACGAATGTAACTGATACCAGGTTTTTCAGTCAGTGTAACAACATCACCTAGCATGACTTCTTTGCCAGAAGGTGTAGTAACAATTGCGTATTTCAATTCGCTAAACTGCTCTCGCGTCATTTGCGGGTAACGAACCATGACTCGAATTTCTTCGCCATCACGTAATACTCGTTGAGCTTCTCCACCAAAGAAACTCGCGCCAATTTGACCAGCGATAGATTGTAAAGACAATCCAAGATCGTAAGCCACTGGTTTCAAATCAAGTTGGATTTCTTTACTCGCCGGGTCAATTGTTGAGCTGATGTCGAATAAACCAGGTTCTTGAGACAACATTTTTATAAATTCACGGCCAGCAACGTTAAGTTGCTCTAAGCTTGGGCCATATAGCAAGTAACCAAAGTCACCACCACCTTGGCCACCACCGCCACCGCCCAACAGTTGGTCTTGAACGGTAATTGATTTAACACCAGGTATAGTAGGCATTGCTTCACGCCAGCGTCGAGCGACTTCAAATGTGTCGTATGGACGTAACTCTTCATCAACAAGAGGAATAACAATACGGCCAGAGCTTCTATCTTGGTTAAACGCTAAAATATCACGAACCATTTTTTGACCGGTTTCTTGTTCAATTTCACGATCAATACGTTGTACCATTTTTTCAATCTTTTGAATTGCATCAATGGTTTGCTGATCAGAAACCGTTTGGTTCATCTCAATTCGAATATCAGGGAAGTCGTGCGGCACTTTAGGCTGTGGCACAAAACGTACGTGGCTACCTGCAATCATCGCAATACTGATTAAAAGCATACCAAAGAACGCGGCCATTACCGCCCAGCGCCATTCAACACATTTGCTCAAAAAGCCTTTGTATTTAACGTTAACAAAGTTATTAAAACGTTTGTTAAAGCGGGCTCTTAAGCTGTTTTCTTTTACTGGACTAAATTTAGTGTGCGCTAAATGGGCTGGTAAAATAAGCTTAGATTCTACCAAGCTGAAAATTAAGCAAAACACGACAACCGTTGCAATGTTATAAAAGAATGAACCTTGTGGCCCACTAGAGGCTAAGAATGGTGCGAATACCGCAATGGTAGTCAGTACACCAAACGTCGCTGGTGTTGCCACTTTTTTAGCACCACGAACCACGTTTTCTATGCCGCCGCCGTGTTTTTCAATCTCGGTATAGGAACTTTCGCCAATGACAATGGCATCGTCCACCACAATCCCTAGCACCATAATAAATGCGAAAAGTGATAATACGTTAATGCTAACGCCAAATACTGGCATCATCATCACCGCTCCTAAAAAGCAAACCGGTAAACCGATCATTACCCAAAACGCTAATCTAAAACGCAGGAATATGGTTAACATGAGTGCCACCAAAATCGAACCTTGGAATAGGTTTGATAACATCATGTTCAATCGGGCTTTAAGGTAATAAGTCATATCAACTAATACCTTTAATTCCATTCCCGCTGGCAACGTTGGGTTGCGCTGTTCTAAATAGCTTTTAACTGAATTAGAAACCGCTATGGAGTTTTGGTCTTTAGTGGCGTTAACTTGTATGAAAACTGAGTTCTGACCAGAAAACTTGTTGTATCTGACACCTTCAGTGAATCCATCTTTTATAATCGCCACATCTTCTAAAAGTACTTTAGAGCCGTTGTTACCAATTTTAATTGGAATAAGTTTAAACTCATCACCATTGTAGTACTGGTTTTCTATTCTAACGGCAATTAATCCAGCATCGGTGCGCAATTGACCGGCAGAATAGTTAGCGGAATAACGGCTAATAGCCTGGGTGATATCCGCCAGCGTTAAATTGTATTTCCGCAATTGGTCGGGCTGAATTTCAATGGCAATTTCTTCAGCAGGCGCATTCACGGTTACAAGAGATACGTTGTTTAACTGTAATAGCTCATCTTCAATTTTTTTGGCGATTGGTTTTAGCTCTTCAACCGGCATATCACCAACCAGTGACATTTCTATTACTTGCTGATTGAACTCTATTTGCCGAACATTAACGGGCTCCATGGCCGCGGGGAAGGTAGCGATACTATCGACTCGCATTTTGACCTTGTCTAATACTTCGGCCAAATCTTTGTCTGGATCTATTTCTAAGGTAACTCTACCTGAGTTTCGAAATGCATTGGTGTACATCTCTTCAATTTCAGTTACGTCTTTTAACGATTCTTCAATTTTTATCAAAATGCTTTCTTCAATTTCTTGAGGAGAAGCACCACGATAAGCCGCACTCACTTGAATATAGTTAATCTCAATATTCGGGAACATTTGGCGCTGAATAGTAAAGTAGCTAATTAAACCCATGACGATAATAAAGACCATCATTAAATTAGCGGCTACTGAGTTATTCGCAAAGAACGCGATTAAACCCGTTTCTTTTTTTTGTTGAACGTCAGACATGAGAGTTATGCGTCCTTATTGCTTTGAGCAACCGATGTGGAGATCACATTAGCGTCGTCCGATGATTCATCATCACCTTCTTTAGTATCGCTTGCTAATTTAATTTTCATGCCTTCTTGAGCATACTCAGGAATTGTCTCTACTATCTTATCGTCGCTGTTTAAGCCGCCACCAATTAAGAATAGTTTGCCTTCTTCTTTAACCACATCAACTACTTTTTGAGTAATGGTATTATCGTCTCCTAATACCCAAACCTTGTTATTGGTTACTAGGTCTTGCGACAATTTAACTATGTTGTTTAAACCTTGGCCGTTAAAGCTAACTTCAACGTATGTGCCAAACATTAAACGTGGTAAGTCGTCTTTTAAACCGTAAGGGTCGTTAACTTCAACAACAATGTTACCCATGCGAGTTGCTTGGTCAACGATGCCAGTGTCTCGAACAATAGTGCCTGAACGTACACTCGAGAATTTCTCACGAGTAGACACTTCAGCTGGAAGGTTTAATAGAGTATTTGGAAGGAAGGTACGATCAAATCCTGCAATTGGGAATACGATTTCGGCTTTTTCAACGTTATATAACTCACCAACGTTAGTGCCCTTGTTAACAAATTGACCGGTACCTAAATCACGTTTTACTATCAATGCATCGTAAGGGGCAACCACTTTACAGTTGTCTAAATCACGAGTGGCAAGCTTTACTGATGCTTCCGCTGATTTTACCGATGCTTCTGCGCTCATTACTTGTGGCTTACGAAGGTACAGGTCGCTAACTCTAGCGTCTGGCATTGACTTCGCTTCACGTTTTGCAACTTCAGCTCGGCCACGCTCTTCAATAAGTTGTGCTTGTGCCGTTTTTAATAATGACTCCGCCTGTAATAGAGCAACTTCATAGTTGTCCGATTCTATTTCAAACAACACTTCACCACGTTTAACTAATCCACCTTGCACAAAGTTAGGGTGCCATTTAACAACTTCGCCAGATACTTGAGCTGATATCATGGTTTTTTCTAATGGCGTTACCGCGCCATAACCTTTAACTCTCACTTGGTGAAACTCTGGGTTAACTTGCTTAACGGTAATGGTAGGACGGGTATCTACTTCTTTCTTTTCTGGAGGGGTTGGACCATTGCTTTTCACTAAAACAAATGCACCTATACCTGCAATTAACAAAACAACAGGGGCTGCAACTTTTAACCATTTTTTGCTCATGACTCAATCCATTTAAATTATGTGTTGGTTGTTACCAATAGAAACGATTCTTATGTAGTATATTAAAACATTACAGGAGCAATGTTGCCGTTTCTAATTGTAATAAAGTGTGTGAATGTTTCCCTAATAGTTAGGAGAAATATCTATAAACTTTTAATTTAATTGACGTAATAATAACCTGCAAAGCTCAATATTACCTATTACTAAAAACGAAACTTAATGTATAAACTCCGTCAGTATCAATCAGAAGCCGTTGAATCAACGGTTAAACACTTTAGAAGAACGAATGAACCTGCAGTAATTGTGTTGCCAACAGGTGCAGGGAAAAGTTTAGTAATAGCCGAAATAGCGCGAATTGCTCGACGGAAAATACTGGTATTAACGCACGTAAAAGAGCTAGTTGAGCAAAACCACCAGAAATTTCATGACTACGCTGAACAAGCTGGAATCAAAAGTGGTGTATTTTCTGCCGGCCTTAATAGAAAAGAAACCAAACACCAAGTCACTTTTGCAAGTGTGCAGTCCGTCGCAAGAAATCTAGAGCAGTTTGCTCATGAATACTCACTTGTCGTGATTGATGAGTGTCATCGCGTCAGCCACTTTGAAGAACAATCAAAAACAAATGCAGAGTCAGCAAGTGAAAAATCAGGCAATCAATACAGTCAAATTGTCAGTCAATTGAAATCGTATAATCCCGAGCTTAAAATTCTAGGGTTAACTGCTACCCCTTTTCGTTTAGGACTTGGTTGGATTTATCAACATCATTACCACGGTTTTGTGAGATCGTCACAAGCAACGCCGTTTAAAAAATGCATTTACGAATTACCCTTGTCTTACATGATCAAAAACGGCTTTTTAACGCCACCTAAATTAATTGACGCCGCGGTTGAGCAATATGACTTTTCTGCATTGCAATCCAATAAGTTTGGCGAATTTGATGACGCAGAGGTGAATGAGTTATTGGGCAAATACCCTCGTGTCACAGAAGGGATTGTGGAGCAGATTCAAATGCTGGCAGCGGGTAATGAAAACGAATTAGATCGTAAAGGCGTAATGATTTTTGCCGCCACAGTTAAACATGCCAAAGAAATTGTTGGTTACCTTGAATCAAAAAATGAAACTGCTGGGCCAGTCAAAGAACAAAGTGCCGATGATGTTTCAAAAGTTGCCTTGATCACAGCTAAAACAAAAAACGACGAACGGGCACAACTGATCAATGACTTTAAAGCCCAGAAAATAAAGTACTTAGTTAACGTATCGGTATTAACGACAGGATTTGATGCGCCGCATGTAGACCTAATTGCGATTCTTAGGCCTACGCAGTCTGTGAGCTTATATCAGCAAATTGTAGGGCGAGGTTTGCGCTTAGCTGAAGGCAAACAAGACTGTTTAGTGATTGACTATGCTGGAAACGGAATAAACATTTTTCATCCTGAAGTGGGCGAGAAAAAACCGGACTCTAGAAGTGAGTTGGTTCAAGTCTTTTGCCCATCATGCGGTTTTGCCAATACATTTTGGGGCATAACAGACAACGACGGAAAAGTGCTTGAGCACTATGGCAGAGCTTGCCAAGGCATTCTTGAAATGCCAGAAGATGAAGTGCTAGATAACTCAATGCTTGAAGGCTCAATGTCAGCAAACCCGCAAGACAATGAGGTTATGCCTTGTGACTACCGCTTCCGGTTTAAAGAATGTCCTACGTGCAACGCTCAAAATGATATTGCTGCGCGCGAATGCCAAGATTGTAAAAATCAGCTTGTCGATCCCGATGAAAAGCTAAAAGAAGCGTTAAAACTCAGTAATCGAATGGTGATTAGATGTAGTGGCATGACGTTTTCGGAACATAATGGTGCGTTAAAAATCGTTTACTACGATGAAGACGCTACAGAGCTAAAAGAGTTTTTTGATTTGAGTTCCGAAAAGCAACGGACTGTTTTTAATTTACAGTTTGGTAGACGATTTAGGAACTCTAGTGAACCGCGAAATTTTTTGTCGCTGAATGAGGTCTTAAAAGAGTCACAGGGATTTATTATCCCAGATTTTGTTATTGCCAAAAAAGACCCAAAACGAAAGTCAAAGACGCATATAGTTTGGCAAGTTCAAGAGAAAATCTTTGATTACAAAGGTAAATACCGAACCGCTAATGAGCTCTAACTTCAATGCCAATACCATTACTAATGGAAATATAAACGTCACTATCATTAAAGGGTGTTTAAAGAATGATTAAAGGGTTAGTAAATTGAGTAGTTCGACCGTGAGGCTTTTAATTTCAGCGCTGGTGGCCTTTAGCTTTTATTTTTCATGGGCGTATTGGGCTAATATAAGTGACACCATACCAATGAGTACCACCATTCAAGCTGCCTTTGTGCAAGGTTCGTATAGCGGCTTAATGACATTATTATTTACTTGGCTGCTAGAACGTTCAGTATCTAAATTTCACGGTCACTGTTTTTCACTAGCGTTTATGATGCCAATACTTTGTAAATTTCATTCAACGTCAACGCAGAATCAAGCAATCAAAACAGCACTGTCACACGGATTAAATGAATCAGCTCGATTTTTTGAAGGGAAAAAGCTTCCAGGGGCTTTATTAGCACCATTACTGCCGTTGTTAATTCAAAGTAGCTTAGTTACGTTGGTGAATGTCATAAACCAAACTCCTAACCTTTGGTTAACCGTAGCACCCAGTATTATATTTTCGGGTATCTATGGATACAGTTATACCGCTGCTCTAATCCGAACTAAAAACTAAAAACTAAAAAGGCCCTAAATGAATTAGAGCCTTTTATCTGTCGAAGCGAGAGAGTGACCTAGTGGTCAACACCTTTAGACTTCAAGTAGTCATCGTAGCTACCGCGGAAATCAATGATCTTGTTGCCTTTGATTTCTAGAATACGGTTTGCCAATGAAGAAACAAACTGACGGTCGTGAGAAACAAAGATTAACGTGCCTTCGTAGTTCTCAAGTGCCATGTTTAAAGACTCAATAGATTCCATATCCATGTGGTTGGTTGGCTCATCGAGTAATAAAACGTTAGGCGTTGCCATCATCATTTTACCAAACAACATACGACCTTGCTCACCACCAGATAAAACCGTTACCGACTTTTTAATATCGTCAGATGAGAACAACATACGACCTAAGAAGCTACGTATGCTTTGCTCATCGTCATTTGGACGACGCCATTGGCTCATCCAGTCAAACAAATTCATGTCAGTTTCAAAGTCAGCCGCGTGATCCTGAGCGTAATAACCCATTTTCACGTTCTCTGACCACTTAACAAAACCTGAGTCAGGCTCAAGATCGCCTTGTAATGTGCGTAACAGCGTTGTTTTACCCGCGCCGTTTTCACCAATAATGGCAATGCGCTCACCAACATCAACCATAAGGTTAAAGTTTTCAAATAAAGGACCTTCATCAAAACCTTTTGATAAACCTTCAATTTCAACAGCTTGACGATAAAGTTTTTTCTCTTGTTCAAAACGAATAAATGGATTCACACGGCTAGATGCTTTTACCTCATCTAACTTAATCTTTTCCATTTGTTTTTGACGAGACGTGGCTTGGCGAGCTTTTGAAGCGTTAGCAGAGAAACGTGCAACAAACGATTTTAACTCATCAATTTGGGCTTTTTTCTTAGCATTGTCATTGATCATACGAGCACGAGCTTGTGTGGCCGCTAACATGTATTCGTCATAGTTACCTGGGTAAACGCGAAGCTCACCGTAATCCAAGTCAGCCATGTGAGTACATACTGAGTTTAAGAAGTGACGGTCATGCGAAATGATGATCATGGTTGAGTTACGTTGGTTAAGAATGTCTTCTAACCAGCGAATTGTGTCGATGTCCAAGTTGTTTGTTGGTTCGTCGAGCAATAAAAAGTCTGGTTCTGAAAACAGCGCCTGTGCAAGTAAAACACGCAGTTTAAAGCCTGGCGCAACTTCGCTCATTAGTCCGTAATGCAACTCAGTACCAATGCCAACACCTAGCAGTAATTCGCCTGCAGACGATTCAGCTTCGTAACCGCCCATTTCTGCAAATTGAGTTTCTAAGTCCGCTACTTTCATGCCGTCTTCTTCAGACATTTCAGGTAAAGAGTAAATACGGTCACGTTCTTGTTTAACGTCCCATAACTCTTGGTGGCCCATGATAACTGTGTCTAAAACGGAATACTCTTCAAAGCCAAATTGGTCCTGACGAAGTTTACCTAAACGCTCACCTTCACCGTAACTTACATTACCACCTGAAGGTGCTAATTCACCGCCAAGAATTTTCATAAACGTTGACTTACCACATCCATTTGCGCCAATTAAACCGTAGCGGTTACCGTTACCAAATTTAACCGAGATATTTTCGAACAATGGCTTCGCGCCAAATTGCATTGTGATGTTTGCAGTAGTAATCACGTTATTGAGTTCCTCTTGGATCATGCTTGATTGGTGCTTAAAAAGCGCCGTAAAATAATTATTAATACATGGCTGTTACATTAGTATTAATTTAGGGGCGCGATTTAAACAAAATTTCGTCAATTTTTCCAGTCTAGCGTGCGAATAACCAAGATTTACGGGCTTATTTTATTTGCACAGTGAAGATAAATAATACTGGTGAACTTTTAAACAATTGATTAGTCTATTCAAAGTTCGTTATTCACATCGTAACGTTAATTTATACGCATGTGAGTTAACTCCGCACATGTGTATAAACAGATTAACAATCTAAAACCACTTCAAACCCATTAGTTAAGCCAGCAAGGAAGACCATGAAAAACCCAGTTTCAAAAAAAGCGCTATTAGCATTTTCACTATCAATCAGCGTGTTATTAGGTGGCTGTATGAGCATGCCTATTTCTACTATGTATAAAATGTCCCAATTTTCACTAGCCGATATGAAACCAGCAGCAATGCGAGTAGCCATAAGGACAAACGAAGCAATAGAAGTGAAAAATGGCGCAGCTAAAGTAAACATGAGTTATGTTTCTGAGGGCACTGACACAATGGAACCGGTCAACATTGTTTATAAAATAAACGTGATTGCGTTACATGATATCAAAGCTGACTTTGCACCTATTTTATTAGATGGAATTGAAGACCGTGAACGGGTAACTATTTTAAAGCTGTCCAATGAAGATGCCAAAAATATGCAAGATCTGTTGGACCTCGCAAAAAAGTATAAAGCTAATGATGTAAAAGGCACAGGCTCGTTTGGAATATCTCTTGATAATAATTGTTTTGGTAATCTAGATAAGTTTTCAGAGCTAGAAGTAGATTTGTTTTTACAAACAGATGAGTCTGAAGGCTTTATGATGTTTTTAGAAGATATTGATATTATAGAGCAGGCCGCAGACAACAATATTAACTTAAAACAAGTTAATAAATGCGAAGCTGCTTAACGTTTTACAATGACTCGCACTTTAATTGGGGTAAACCGACCAGTGCGAGTTACTTATTCGTTGTCATCCTAATCTAAGTCAATGAGTGATTGATACGCTTTTGAGTACTCAAATTCTTTTACTAGATCCACAACCTGATCGTACTTTCGACAATTTTTCTCATTCAAAATAGAAATAAGCAAATTAATAAAGGGTTGAGTAATGAGTTCATGGTTGTGCAATTTAGATCTTAAAGAAACCAGCATCTCAGACAGATCTCCATCCACAGTAGCAAGGCTTTGACTTTGCTTCTTTTGATTCAAGTTTAAAACCTGAATACAATCCGTAATACTCGAGCTTACACATTTATATAAAGGTTCAAACGACAGAGTTTCAATGTCTACTCTTTGGGTGATTTGCAAATCAAGTTCGGTGCTAATCTCGTTTAAACGTTGTAACCCAAGTGCGCCAGAGGATCCTTTTAACGTATGGATTAACGCATGAACCTCAGGGCCATTATTGGTTTTGATGGCTGTTTTTAGTTCGTCGTTAAAAGACTCATATTGTTGAACAAACATTTCTAAAATTAGTAGATATGTCTCCGGCTGACCAAGCTCATTAATGCTTGCTAAACCTGGTTGAAGAACGTTTAAAAGGTCTGGATAAACAATAGGCGCGACATTATTAGCGCCAATATTAGAAGTTTGGTGTGTGTTCATGGGTAGAAACCTAAAAAAGAAACCTATAATAGAAACTAATCTAATTGTAGCAGTATTTTTCTAAATCGCCGCTAACCAATCGTTAGACATCGCATTATTACGGCCACTCTGTTTGGCTTTGTATAGCATATCGTCTGCGCTCGCTATCAGCTCAACTATATTGTACGAACCACTTAACGTATCGCTAATGCCAATGCTCATCGTGACTAGGTTAGATACTTCTGAATACTCATGTGGAATTGCCCTATCTATCAAAGCTGCACGTAGCTTTTCGGCAAACAATAATGCACCGCTAGCCGGCGTATTGTATAAAATGATGGAAAACTCTTCACCGCCCACTCTAAATGCAAAATCAGATGGACGTCGACACTCCGACTTTATTGCCGCCGCTACATCACGCAAACAGGTGTCCCCTTGAGGATGACCATAATTGTCGTTATATGCTTTAAAGAAGTCGATATCTAAGGTAAGTAGTGAAACAGGTACGCCTTCTCGTTCCCCACGTTTTAACTCAAGCTGCAGTTGGTTATCAAATGCGCGTCGATTGCCAAGTTCTGTTAAGGCGTCTACATTTGCGTAATGAGAAAGAAGTTTTGTTTTACGAAGTTGCTGTAATTGAACGTTAATTCTAGCCGCTAATACATCGGCATTCACCGGTTTATAAATGTAGTCGTTGGCACCTATAGATAAACCTTTTGCCTCTTGTTCATTTGAGTGATGGCTGGTCATAAAGACAATACTTAAATTGTCGCTAAACTCATGGTTAGAACGAATTTCGCGGCAAAGATCGATACCGTTGCCATCGGGTAGGTTTATATCAAGAAGCACCAAATCAATATGTTGTTTGGCTAAAACCTTACAGGTATCAGCGCTATTTTTAGCAATAAAAAGCTCGTAATCAAAGTGCTGCAAATGACTAATAACTACCTGAATTTGAGTTGGATCGTCATCAACAATAAGTATTTTTGCACTATTTTTATTTATCATTTTTATTTGCTTTGGGTTACGGCTTTTAATCAGAATACGGTGTGTTCAATTGTATTGCAACAGTATAAAACAAAGTAAAGTTATGATATTTAATGTTAATTAGTAATGTCTCGAAACTTAATAAGGTATTAAGATAGCGGGATATTAAAGCTAAAGTTAATTTTAGCGAATTCGCAATTTCAATTTCAGAAAATAAACTAGGGCCTTGTATGCGATTTCTATTTATAACGCTTATTTCGTATTTTTTATTGATAATTAGCCCTCATTCTTACGCGAAAGACCCCTATATTATTGGTCTAGATGCTGACCTTTCTGCCGTTGCAAAAGATGGCGGTATTGCAATTCAAAGGGGAGCGCAAATAGCGATAGAAGAAATTAACGCGCAAGGCGGCGTGCTGGGTAGACCATTAAAATTAGTGAGCAAAGACCACAGAGGTAATCCTGCTCGCGGTAAACACAATATAAAAGCATTTGCGGCGACGCCCAATCTAATTGCCATACTCGGTGGAGTGCACACGCCTGTAGTTTTACAAGAACTAGATTTAATCAATCAATACAAAATCCCATTTTTAATTCCATGGGCTGCTGGCACGCCAATTATAGACAATGGTTTTGAGCCTAATTATGTATTTCGACTTTCTATTCGCGATGAACAAGCTGGTTCTGTATTAGTAAAAGAAGCGAAAGCAGAAGGTCACCAGAAAGTCGCATTGCTTTTAGAGCAAACTGGTTGGGGTCGTTCAAATCAAGACTCCATTCAAAAAGCGAGCCTTGAGCAGGGGATAAACGTAACGCATGTTTCCTGGTTTAATTGGCGTCAGAAATCCATGAAAAATGAGCTTACCAGAATTAAAGAAAGTGGGGCTACGGCTATTATGCTCGTGGCTAACGCACCAGAGGGCGCAACAATTATTAGAGAGATTCTAAAGTCGCCTGAATTTAAAGCGTTGACAGTTTACTCGCATTGGGGCATTGCTAGTGGGCAATTTACCGACAATTTTAAGCCTGAAGAGTTACTAACGATGAATTTGTCAGTATTACAAACGTATAGTTTTATTACGCCCACAAATCCATCATTGAACAAGAAAGTGTTGCGCAGCTATGCCAATAAGTTTGATAAGGACGTAACCGCCGAAAGCTTGATTAGTGCACCAGGTGTTGCGCATTCCTATGATTTAATTCATTTATTAGCAACAGCAGTAGAGCTAGGCAATTCAGTTGAATCTGCTAACATACAAAAAAGTTTAGAAAACATTAAATCATTTAAAGGTTTAGTGAAGGAATATAAGCCGCCATTTTCTCCAGCTAATCACGACGCACTCATGTCACATGATTATTTTATGGCTAAATATAACGAGTCAGGATTTTTAGTACCAAAAACTCATGCAGAGAAATAAGCCGCTTTATAAAATATTAGTAAAACAGGCAATGCCCAAAGTCATGTCAATGGCTCTATTGGTAAGCGTTGTTTTGTTTGTTAGTTTTTTTCTATTTATTCAAGATCAGGTGAACAATAAGCACCGGGCTCAGTTAGAGCAAATAGAAAAAATTGCCGTCAATAATATCGACAACATTACGGTTCAAGTAGAAAACCTCGCAAAAAACGATCTCATCATAAATAGCTTAATTGACTATGAGCAACGTGAAAGCTATCTATCTGTTTTTTTTCAGTCACTCAAAATTACCGACAGTTCCGATATCGCTATTGGTTTTCTAAATTTTAATGCTGAACCAATCGTAGTTAAAAACTGGACCTTGTTTGAAATAAATAGTGACGCATTTAGTTGGAAGCCTGAAGTATTTGAACAAGGCAAAACAAATGTAGATGTTACTAAGCAGGGTATTTTAATCGCTGCGCCAGTTATGTATGGCGATATGGCTGAAGGTGCCATTGTGGTTTATGTAAAGTCTTTGCAAGATGTCATCTCTTATTCATCTAGTTTAGGCGTGCAGGTATTGGTAAATGATGAATATGAAGTTATGTTCAGTTCTCAGCCAGAACAACTCCCTGTTGGCACTTACATTAGTGAAAAAAAGTTATCGGGTACTTTTTCTGTAAAGTCAGATGGCCGCTGGTGGCGAGCGTTTAGCGTAGAATCATTAACAACGGCTTATCAAGATGTATTGCAGCTGTTTGTTATGGTGTTCTTTTTACTTATGGTTGTTATTTTTGCGACTAACTATAGTGCGAGAATATCAGCCAAAATTGCCAGCCAAGCTTTAAAAGCGCTTCGTGACAGCATCAGTGAGGCCAGTAAGGGCCGCAGCCCAATTAATCAGCCAGTATCAAAAAGAGAACCCAGTGAAGTGGTTGCGATTAAAGCATCAGTGAACTTTTTATTACATGATCTTTTAAGTACCTCTTTATCACGAGATCGCTTTGAAAGTGTTATTGATTCAATGTCTGAACCTTTATTGGTACTTGATCATAACTTTAATATGGTTCTTCAAAATAGAAGCATGAGTGAGCTTGGAAAGGAATACCGAATTTGCATGCCAGAAGACTTCAACTCAATATTTCCTCTAGAGACTTGGCAAGAGCTTGCGGCCAATAATAAAGTTGAAATAGATTACTCAATGTACGGCACGCTTACGGCTAAACCACTAGTTTTAGAATGGCTGTTAAACAAATATATCAGTGATGGGCAGGAAATTGGCTATGTATTGGTCGCATCGGATTTGACCAAACAAAAAGATCTATTATTTGAACTCAAAATGAAAAACAAAGCGATTGATGAAGCAAGTACGTCAATTATAATTACTGACATGCTCAATGGTGATCAACCCATAGTGTATGCAAACAGAGCCTTTTATAACCTCACAGGTTATGGAGCTGATGAAGTTATTGGCCGCAATTGTCGTTTTTTACAGGGTGAAAAAACCAACCTGAATAAAGTAGAAACAATACGCAAAGCAATCTCCAACAGAGAGTCATTGGAAATAACGTTAATTAACTATCGCAAAGACAAAACGCCTTTCTCAAATAGTTTAACTCTCAGTCCTATCGTTAACGACGCCGGTTTAGTGACGCATTACATTGGTTTCTCACATGACGTAACTGAGCTGCAACGAACAGCAAGTTATTTAAAACAGGCAAAAAACAAAGCCGAACAGTCTGCACAAATGAAGTCTGAATTTTTGGCTAGCATGAGTCACGAAATTAGAACGCCAATGAATGGCGTAATAGGCACTCTAAGCTTAATGTTAAATGAAGAGCTAGGAGAGCAACAACGTGAGTATGCAACCGTAGCAAAAGACAGTGCTCAGTCATTGTTGTCTCTTATTAATGACATTCTAGACTTCTCTAAAATTGAAGCGGGTAAGTTAGGAATTGAAAAGCACGAGCTGGATATTGAATCACTTACTCGATCTGTTTATCGCTCGTTTAAATCTGAAGCAGATGCAAAACAGTTAGCCTTTAACATTGACCTGTCAGGCGTAAAAGAAGTGTTTTTGATTGGGGACGGTGGTCGACTAAGACAAGTCATGAACAACATCATTGGTAATGCGCTGAAGTTTACTAACGAAGGTGAAGTAAGCATCGCAGTTGAAACAGAGTCAAATACCGACGATGGCAATGTTACTTGCACTTGGCATGTTACAGATACCGGCATTGGTATTAAAAAAGGTCGCCTTAAGTCAATTTTTGAGTCCTTTACACAAGCGGATTCGTCAACAACAAGAGAGTTTGGTGGTACAGGGTTAGGTTTGTCTATTTCTAAGCAACTGTGCCAGCTAATGGGTGGTGACATAACAATACAAAGTGATATTGGTAAAGGCAGTACCTTCTCATTTTCAGCTCAGCTAGGCTTGAGTGACAACGCGCACAACATTTTATTTACTAAATCGGAAGAGCCTAAACCGTTTGAGCGAGTCAACATGCGAGCTTTGCTAGTAGAAGACAATATGATTAATCAAATGGTCGCTAAAAAAATGCTATCCGAAAGTGGTGTTGAAATAGAAGTCGCCATTAATGGAGCGAAAGCGTTAGAGCGTTTGTTGGCGAATACAGATAAAGAGTTTGATGTGATTTTCATGGATTGCCATATGCCAATATTAGATGGGTATGACGCAACTCAAGCTATTCGAAGTGGAGATGCTGGCAATCAATATTTAGATATTCCTGTCATTGCAATGACAGCAAATGCTATGAAAGGGGATAAAGAAAAGTGTTATGCCGCGGGTATGGATGACTATATGGCAAAACCAATTGATTTGAGCTTATTGCAAAATTTACTTACAAAATGGCAACAAAAAATTAAACCTGAGTGATTGATTAATAAACAGTAAAGTTCATACTTATCGCAAGAGTCAAAAAGGAATTTATTGTGAACAAAACTAAACTTAGTATTGCATGTTTATTAGCAGTGTCAGTATTGGCTGGCTGCTCAAAAAGCTCAGATGAGCAAAAAATTATTGTTAAGGAAGACAAGTCTGTCGCGGTAAGCGGTAAGGCAATTGATGGATACATTGTAGGCGGCACCGTATTTCTAGATATTAATGGCAATGGGATCGCAGATATTAGCGAGCCACAAAAAATCACCGAAGAAGGTGGAGATTACCTTTTTGAAGTACCAGAAAAAGATGCGGCTTGCTTAGCGTATTCAGCCATCATTGTTGACGTGCCTGTTGGTGCGATAGACGAAGGCTCGGAAGAAGAAGGCGTCGCTCGCCATGAAGTTACCGACGCATATCAAATTGTATTACAACCTACCTTTGAACCTATAACTGAAGCTGATTTTACCAATGGTTTAGTTCGCAACATTTCTCCGTTAACTACCGTTATATGGCAAGCAATAGAGCAAAACTACCCTCGTGAAGTTGAAGAAAAACACTGTGATTATCTTAAAGAGCACAACGAAGCCGTCACCGCTCTAAAAACCGAAATAGAAGATACGCTCAGAGGACTAGTTTCGTATTACAATTTATCTGCTGAGCAAATGTACGCTGACTTTATTGCTGACAAAGACTCCGAAGCGTTTCATATTGCGCAGGATATCGTTAAGGGCTTAAAGGCTGCTTATAAACTTAAGACTGAGCTTAGAGCAGAATACCCAGAAGGTGAAGTTCGAGTTTTTGTATCTAGAGACCAAGAGAAAGATGAATACTTTAATGTAGAAGATGGTTGGTACAGAGACGTAGTGGTATTTCATGATACGGGTTACTTTTCAGAAGACGTTAAGTTAGTTAGTGACGAGCAACTGAATGAAGTGGATTATGTTCTGACACACTTAGACAGAACAGACAAAGCTTGGAACGATCAGGCCTTAAACGGTGAGCTTTCTGTCCGTAAAGACGTATACCGAGACCCAAATGGCGAATATAGATGCAGCAATATTGAACGAATAGAGTTTAAAGAGAATGACATAAGATACGAACTTTCAAACTCATTTGGTAGCTTAACTTTTGATACATTTGAAGAGTGTGTGAATGATAGCTTTGATGATCCATATGAAAGAAGTTTTAGAATTTCTTATGACATCGACTCTACTTATTATTTTGGCGTTTTCTTTTTCAGAGAAGCACAAAGCCGATTTACCGAATTAGCAGAGTGGGTTGATGTGGAAAACAAAACCGACTTGGACTCGTCTGAGATGATTGATGTCTTAAAGCTTATGCCTTATCGATGGGATGATGAAGTATCGATAGACACTTCATTATGGCGCAAGCGTAAAGACCAAGGCAACGTGCAGCTTGATGTTGAAAACGGAACTGACTGGACTCGCGCCACCACACAGAGCGATGGCACAACAGTTTATGAGTGTAGCTCTGACGGTGAAAACTGGACAAGCTGTGAAGGCTAATAATAATTATTAGATAGACCTTAAGCACGAAGCGCCTTTTACAAACTTAAAGGCGCTCAAATGTCCACTGCATTGCAATAACAGCAATGGCCAACGAGCCAGTGGGCATTATCCACTTTTGATACCAAGCGTAATTTCTGATCATTATTAACAATGGCAATGCCACCGCTAAAATAGCCAACTGACCAATTTCCACACCGAGGTTAAATGTCAGCACGCTTAATAATTGAAATTGATTTGATAAGCCCAGCTCGCCAAGTACACCGGCAAAGCCCATTCCATGCAATAACCCAAAGCCAAATGTAACCCAGCCGAGTCTTATAACCACAGGCCAAATATTATTGAGTGCCGCAAAAACTACAGATATGGCAATACCTATTTCTACCCACTTGCTACTTGGTGCAATAACACCCATAGCAGTAGCGGTTAGTGTTATAGAGTGAGCAATAGTAAACGCGGTAACAATCCACGCTGTTTGTTTTAAAATTTGTACTTTTGATGGACTCGCTTGCCATTGCTTTTGTTCACGTATCAACACACAAGTTAGCAATAGTGCTACTAAAAATAGAATATGATCTAGGCCCATCCAAATATGCAAAACACCTTGATATAAATATTCAACAGCCGTCGAAAACGCAGTAATTTGATCTAGCTTTATCGTTTTATTTCGATCAGACGCGCTATACACAAGACTCGTACCGTTTATAGAGATTAACGCCTTGTGGTTTGAATCAAAGTCAAAAAAGCCATCGTACTGTATTTCCATTGTACCTGGGCTAGAGCATTGAACTGCAACGGGGATGTTTAAATACGGTTGGTTAAAGTGGCTATCTAACTTAAGTGAGCCTTGGCTTGAAACGATACATTGACGTTCGTTTTGACTAAAAAATACGGTACTTTTCACGAACTGTGAAATGGCAGATTGCTGAAACGTGATTTCTTGCCAAGTAATGTTGCCATCTTTGTTTATATCGAAGTCGATGACTTGTTCTAAGTCTTTTATTTCAACCTGCCATTCGCCCAATAAGTTTTGTGTCGCCTCAGATTCTGACGTTAGCGTGAGATAACTGGTGCTAAGCTGGTGGCCAAAAGATGAAAAGGTAGCAAATAGAAGAACGAATATTAAGGTGAACGTGCTTTTTAAGTTACTCATTTTCTAACTCCTTGAACCTTGCGCTTGCTTTAGCAAGTAGCGTTTTGTCAGACTCAAGTTTTGCTTGTTGCCAATTAATTGTGGCCCAATACAAGGCTTTATCACTGTTGTCTTCAACCGTTAAATAGTACAAGGCGAGGTCAGCTGCGTGAAAGTTATCTTGGCGACGTTCTCTCAGCTCAATACGTTTCGACAATAAAGTTTGCCAGCGAGTAGCTCGGGTCTTTTTATCTTGTTTTTCCGCTTGAGCAAGTCTAAGTAGTAAAGCATCTTCTAGATTATTAGCTTCTGAGACTAAGTTTCCAATAGTGTCTATAACGGGTCTGTAATTTGTTAACTCAAGTTGTGCATCAGACCATAAAACCAAAATACTCACAGGCGCTTCATCTAAGTTAACTTGAGACAGGTGCTTAAGAGTTTGTTGTGGTTGGTTTAGTCTAAAAGCCATTTCAGCTAAAACATGTTGTGTTGCTTGGCTTGTTGGTTTGTCACTTGAAATGGATAACAAGCTCTTATAACTGGCTTCCAATTTGCCATTTTGACTTTCCGCATCAAGAGCACAGGTACTTACTGTTTCTACACTAGCTAAACCTAATAATCTCAAACACTCCGCCTTCGCCGAGTCAAACTTACCTTTTACTTGTAACATGTTCGCCTTTAATAATCGTGAGTTAACATCGTTGGGAGTAGTGTCTAGAACGTTATCAATAACTTTGATTGCATCGTCAAATAGGTGCTCTCTTTGTAATACTCGCGCATACAAATAACCTACTTTTGCGGTGGGTTTGTCTTGATATCGTTTGGCTAACTCGGTTTTAAGAAACCCTTGGTTAACTTCTGTTTCGCCAACGTTTTGACTGCGTAAAACTAGCTTCTCTAACTCAAAAATAGATAGGTTTTTGTCATAATGAATTGTCGTTTTTGAAACCACATAGTCCGGTTTGGGAATATGAGACTCGGCACTAGCAGAAACGCTAATTGTCAGCATAAGAACCGTCGCTAATGTCTTCATAATTTGTCCTTTGTTTAAACTGTGTTGATTAAAAAGAGCCGTCCTTGGCTATTTAAAGTGAACTCGATTTTTTAAATAAAGAACTTAAAAATCGACAAGCAACTCATCAAAATCCGTTTCAACTTCAGTGTTAAGGTAATGTCGGCCATTAACACTAAGTGGCATGTCCGAAGGACTTTGACTAAAGGCTTTGCTAACCTGAGCCGCAAAATCAACGTTCAGCGCTTCAATGGTGATATTCACCATGCCGATATCAGATTGGTTAACACCATCTGAAACAACAAATTCAAAGCTATCTGCACCCGTCACCTCTAAGTTTGGTGTGTAGGTATAATTACCACTTTCGGCAATAACTACCGTTCCAAACTTTGGTTCAGTAACGAGGGTAAACGTAAGAGGCTCATTATTTTGGTCATACGCATTTAGCATGTCGGTGATAACGACTTCTGTTTGAGTAATCACATTTGCATTGATAGCCTGTGGTTTATAGTTAATTTCTGGTCTTTCATTTTTGCTGTCGTTACATGCCGTTAGAAGTAGCACAGAGGCAATCACACTCAGCTTGAATAAAGTATTATTCATATTGGTGTCTCCTATTTTGAACCCGCAAGAGGCGTTGCTAAATATGGAAACGATGAGTCCATCATAGTTGCATCTAGAGGGGCGCCATCAGTAAATGGAACTAAACCTGTATTTGCATCTTCCGGAGCACATAAGCCTAAGTCAGTATCAGTGCCATTAACTGGAACTGGATGACATAAGCGACCCATAACAACACGAAGTGCGATATCTACAACGTCATCACCAGGTCTACGACCATTTGGGAATCCCGCTAAGTCATTACCCGCAACACCAAATGCAGATTGTTCTGCTTGAGCTGTAGCCGCGATACCTGTATTTAAACGAAGCATTTCTGCACCTGTTACTGTTGCTTGCTGGTTAACACCAGGGAAGCCAGTTAAAAATGCAGTAACTAAGTCGTTACGTGGGAAGTTAGTTGGTGCTAACGTTTCCATGTTTGTGCCTAACGTTGTATTTACTGCGTCTTTAAACAGAATGTTTAGAAGCTCTGGTAATGATGGGTGAGTAACGTAGTCGATGAACTGACCGTCATTTTGTGGGTGAGATGAAGAAAACGAGTCTTTGTCTTTTAAACCAATAACTAACTCGTTTACTAGAGGGTTACCTAAACGTGACACTTGAGTTAATGCGCCACCACTTACACTTGGTTTTTCAAAAGTAGCGTTTGGATTTAAAATACGTGCCTGAGGTAAGCTCGCCGTTGTCCATGTGCCGATGGTGCCATTGCCTTCACCTGTTACGCAGGCTTTTGGAACTTCAACAGCAATAGAGGTTACGTTTTTATCTGCTAGGTCATCGTTACTATCATCTTGCGTAATGCCGCCAGGGAAACCTGCACCATCACCGGCGCCTGGAGCACTGTCACCTTCAACTGGCACATAGTTCACCAAGTCAAACGTTTTACCAAGATTTACAACAAATGGGTCTTTACGTTGGCCAACAAATACTTTTGCCATACTGTCACAACCAGGAATAGACACTTGATAGACAAACTGGTCGGCGTAGGCTTGGTAATTCGCCATTGATGAGAATGTTTTATTACCTACATAGTCCAATGGCTTACCAAATTCATTGGTATTGGTCATTGGGTTTGTCAGCATGGTTTTTGTACCAGTGCGCTGTGGACCGGTAATAACAGACATTGAGTAGCTTTCGCTAAAATTAACTGCGGCGTTGTTGCCTGGCGCGATTCCACCAATGTTCTTTAAAGGTACTGCGACGGTTCTTTGATTACCTTCAGGACCAACGGTCAGAGCAATGCCTTCATTGTCTTGCGCTAGCATGCTTTTAAAATTAAATGCGAAGGTCATATCTTCAATGGCGTCGCCATCACTGTCTATATGTATGCTGTATGTTGCATCGGGATCCATTGCAAAATAATTTGGACCGCCGTAAGCGTCTTGAAGAGGGATATAGTTTGCGATTAGTGTGACATATTCACCACGACCTTCTTCGTAACTATTAAATGCGTAAAAATCTGTTGAGTCTAATGCTGCAAATCGAGCAATGTTTGGTGCTTCTCTATGACTCGAGGCATCACTTGCCGTGCTGAAAAGAGTACTGCATACAGCCAGAGCGACTAAAGATGGAGTTAACAATTTCATGACTTTATCCTTTGTTTTATTAAGAAGTCATGAAGAAAACGCGTAAGGTTTCAAACTGGATGCAGAATAGTGAAAAATAAGTAAAACTAATTTTTAGGCATAAAAAAACCAGACTCTATTTCAAGCCTGGCTTTGTAAAACTGACCTTGTTTAATTAACCATTAACCAACGTAGGTAAATGTTCTGCGCTTTAAAGTACAATTAGGTCTGTCGTATAAAGAACTTCAGTAGGTGTACCTGTTGGTGAACCACCTAAAGGCTCCAAACTTACCGCTAATAATGCAATATCTTGGGCATTAAATTGGCTGTTCTTCAACAATGTTTTCATACCATCTTTAGGCAATAAACCTAATGAAATTGGCGCGTCTTGGCCTTTCAATATCATCCATAATTCGTAATCTTTGTCGGTTCTAGCTTCAAGTGATGAGCTTGCCCTAACAATTAAGTTTTGGTCTTGAACATCCACTAACCACAATGGTGCTTTAGATTCATTTTTAAAGACAGCTAACTGACTGCTATCAAATGTATCAATAGGCAATGGCGTTTTAGATTGCCAAACAATTGCAGCAAGAGCAATACAGGCAACCGTGGCAGCCAATGACCAAGCTTGTAAGAGTCTGCTTTTCGGCTTTTTCACTGCTTCTTTAAGGGTATTGTCTTCATCATTACTAGCGCGGGTTTGGATATTCAGAGCAACAACATTGTTATCGATACGCTGACTAATTCTTTCCCAAACTTGTTGATCTGGTGCAACGGCTTCAATTGAGCTCGCTAGCCGATTTAAATGCTGTTCCCATTTCCACGTTGCTTCACGAGCTCGGTTTGACGTTAACATAAGTCTTGAATAGCGATCTCGCGCTGAACCCACTAACGTTCCCAACACATACTCTGCTGCCAACATGTCTATGAGTTTTTGATTTTCATAATTCATAACGTTAAACACCTTTGTAATTGTTGTAAGCCACGTCTAATCCAACTTTTTACAGTACCTAGAGGTGATGACACGTGATCAACTAACTCAGAATGAGTTAGGCCTTTGTAATAAGCTAAATGAATAGCTTGGCGCTGTTGCTGATCTAATTGTTCGATACAGTCTACTAACTTATTGTCGTTGCCCGATTCGTACTCAATGGTTAAGTCTGATTCATCGTTAATTTCAACGCTCTCTAAATCTGCACTATGCTCATTAGTAAACTCTTGCTCTTTTCTCACTTTATTGTGTCTAATTAAATCTAAACTACGATACCGAACAATGCTGATCATCCATGAGATAACCACGCCTTTGCTTGACTGATAATCACTGGCGTTATGCCAAATTTTAATAAAAGCATCTTGCAAAGCTTCTTCTGCTTGAGCGGTATTCTTTAGCATTTTTAAGCTAATGGCATATAACTTTCCACTGGTTGCACTATACAATTCAGCAAACGCCTTTTTGTCACCTTTCGCAGTCGCACTGAGAAGAGGCAATAATTCATCATGTTCCATATTTGACCTACTGTTATGTGTTATCTCCGTAACGTATCTAACTGTGATTTGGATGCGAAAACGGGAAACTTTTTTTCTACCCTAACAGGCGCAGCCTCAAAACATGTAGTAATAAATTACATTTTGGCGCCACAACAGTGCATCACTGATCAAATTGGTGCAAAAACAAACGATTCTAAAACCAACTAAAAACAACAATTCTTTGTAAAACAGAGCACTAAAAATTTTAAACAGATTGGTATGTTTCTTTCTTAGTTTATAAATAGAAGTACCACTTAAGTTGTAACTATTAACTTGATAAGCAAAGCCCGAGGAGAAAGCCATGCGTGGTCTTTTTGATATAGTGAACGATGCATATACCGAAGTATATAAACTGACTCATCTAGGATTTAGCCAGTTTGACATGGACGCTAAACAATTTAATAGGGAAATGGACAAAGACTTGTTTGAAGGAAGTCCTAACTTTTTTACTGACGAAAAAAGTAACTTAAATGATCCTAGTTAAACAAAAAACACCAACGTTGATGGTTGGTGTTTCTTTAATTTTAAACCTTTAATCTGCATTTTTTACATGTTGGAAGACTAATCCAATTCCTTTGTACAAATCTTTTTGATTAAAGTTTTGCTTCGACTCAGTGTTAACTCGATGTACAAATACCAGATCATGTTCTGGGTAGATTGCCAACATATGAATTCCTACACCCGTATGGAAGAAGGCTTTAACATTTCGCTTTGAGCCGACCTTCATTACGTTCCATAGCATGCCATAACCAAAATCCATGTAACTATTTGTATTAGAGTAGGAGCTAGTACTTAGTTCAATCCAGTTTTTAGGAATAATTGACTTATCCTGCCACTTGCCATTTTGAAGGTATAGTTGTCCGTATAATGCCAAATCATGTGCTGAGAGACGAAAGTGGTAAGCGGGATATTTAGAACGACTTTTTTCATATTGATAAAAACCATCCAAATTACTCATATCAAGCTCTTCAAATGCAGAAATAGTCTTAATGTTATTCGTATATGACTTCATACCTAAGGGGGTAGCAATGTGCCGGTTAAATGCATCGTATATACTTATTTTTGTCAACGACTCAAAAATATACCCAGCAACATTGAAGTCCCAATTGTTGTAAACGTAGTGCTCGTTTCTTTTGTAAGTACCTCTAGGTGGCAACCAAGATCGCATTTGCTCCGACGTAGCTGCTGAGTCGTGGTAAACACCAGAACGAGATTTTAAGATATCTGCAATAGTTGCTTGTTTTTCGTCGGCGGTAAGATTTTGAACATCGTCAATATTCAGCTCAGCAAGAGTACTAGATAAATCTATCTGCCCTTTTTCAACATAAATACCAAACAAGGAATTGAGAAGAGCCTTTCGAATTGAGTGAACCAATACTCGCTCATGCACTGCCCCAAATTGATATTTAACTTGCCCTTTATGATAAACGACAACAGAGTATGTCCCACTTATTTCAAAGTGTTGGTCTAGGTCAGCCTTTGTCGACTCAAACGCTAAACTACTAACGCTAAAAAAAGCACCAATGAAAATTAATATCTTAAACATATCAAACACCTAACTAGTATTAATAATTACTCTACACAAAGAGTGTTTAAAAAAACAACTAACAGTTGTAACAAATCATTAGTTTTCATCTCTTATGCTTAAAACCGAACTTTAGTGTGGTCCTAGCACTAATTCTTGCATGTCCAATTAAGCGAATCACGCGGTATAAAATTTACGTGCGCAATTTGCACACCAAATCGGCAGACTTGAGGTATAATAAAAGCATTATTCGTCAACAATTGAGCATCATGGCATCTTTCGCAAAACTCGGACTTAACAAAACCCTTCAAAAAAACACTAAAACACTAGGATATAGTAAGCCTACTTATATCCAAGAAAAAGCTATTGGCGCAGTTCTATCAGGTACAGACACCTATGCGATTGCACCAACAGGAACGGGCAAAACGGCGGCTTATTTATTGCCGATTTTACAAGAGTTAAGTCAGGTTGATTACAGCGCAGAGCAAGTCAGACCTATCCGAGCATTGTTCTTAGTGCCAACTCGTGAGCTGGCCTTGCAAGTAGAAGAGTCGATTGGCTTATATGGTAAAGATCTTGGTCTTCGTACTATTAGTATTTTTGGCGGCGTTAGAATGCAATCGCAAGCTAATCGTTTTAAGCGCGGAACCGACATTTTAGTCGCGACCCCAAAACGCTTAATGGACATGTTAAAAGTTAAAACCATCTCACTTGAAAAAATCCAGTTTTTTGTAATGGATGAAGCAGACCGTTTAGTTAGCATGGGCATTCATAGCGAACTTAAACATATGATGGCGTTAATGCCTGCTAAGGCGCAAAAAGTTCTGTTTTCGGCTACGGATTCAAAAGCACTTAACAAATTTAGTAAAGAGTACCAAAATCGTGTGAAACTGATTAAAGGCGGTGACATTCAACCTGCTCTCGATCAGATTGTTCATACTATGTATCGCGTACGTCGTGAAGAGAAACACGAGCATTTATATGCCTTGTTAAAACGCCTAGACAGCGCGCGCGTATTGATTTTTGCGCACAGCAAACACGAAGTGAATTACCTTAATAAGTTACTTAATGAACAAGGTTTTCTAACAACGGGTATCCATAACGATATTTCACAGAAAAAACGTCAGCAACGACTAGAAGGTTTTAAAACAGGTGAGTTTAACTACCTAGTGGCAACCGACATCGTTTCACGTGGTATCGATATTGATGACTTGTATTATGTGGTTAACTTCGATTTACCAGTTAACAATAACGACTATCTTCACAGAGTAGGTCGTACAGCAAGAACCAAAACTAATAAGTTAGCTACGAAAAAAGCGATGGCAACCAAAGAAATGCAACAAACGTTGTCTAAGCAAATTGTTGATGAGAACAAATCTAACTTTAGCTCGGCGCCTGAAGAGCAAAATGTCATTAGTCGAAACGACATCAATGGTCATGTTTTCTCACTCGTTGGCCCAGATCAAGAACGCTTAGTGCCTCTGATCATCAAAGCGGTTGGTAAAGACATCAAGCTTGAACGTCCAACTTGGCGATTAGAGCGCAAATAAAGCTACACAAGACTGTGTGAGTTATTCGTTCAAATTGTTAGACAAACTTTCAACACAGAGCGAAGCTAAACTTACTACTTAACAGCGACTAAGGCCTGCCTTTTGATAATCTATCTGAAGCAGGCCTTTTTAATTTCACCCATATTTAACATCTGCAAATTGGGTAAGCCTAGTGAAAAAACAATCCTTCTATGTTCTGATTATTAAACTAGGTTGACATTAATTTATTTCTGTAACACCAGGATAAAACGTATCAATGGGTCTATCTTTGGGCACAATTTGACTCGATGTAGCACCATCAACAATAGTGTAAGAGAAAACTTTATCTTCTTGAGCATTGCCATTTGACAAGATCCCAACGATAGCGCCTTCAGCATCCTCAGTTAAAAACCCGACAACACCTGTATTGTCGAATGAAGCGACAATACCAGGCTGATTTACACCATCAAACTGCATGAGCTTTCCACCTTCTGTGCCGTAGTAAAAGTTACCATCAGAACCTGCTAATAAAGCCGTAGAAGGGGCATCACTTAACCCAGTTATTACAGAGCTAATTATTGGCGCTGCACAGTCATTGACTACACGATGAATAGCAGCATTTGCACCGCTGGTTGAACGTGTTGCAAAGTAGCCATCAGCACTTGGCGTTGCAAATTCAACAGCTCGCACAGGCTCATCACTCCCAGATAAACTTACTTGCACATTGTTAAGTTGATTAGTAAATAAGTCGACACAATTAAGTGCATTTCCGGTAAAGAACCACGCATTGTTATTATCTATCGCTAATGCATATCGAGATATCTCGTCGCTTGTTTGGCCAATAGATCCCTCTTTTTGGTAACTTAAAGAGTCAGTATCAATTGAATACAGCTCGTAAGTATCTGCAAAAAGATCTATTCCTAAGCTATATAATTTACCTGAAGCCGATTCAACATGATTTAATCCAGGTCTTTTGGTCCGTGGTAAAACAACTTCTGCAAGCTCGCCAAGCGCAGAATCATATCGAAGTACCTTACCTCCATCTCGCCCACGCTCGCCATCGCTCACTGCAAAAAAGTAATCCCCAGCTGAGCTTTTGGTTACTTTGCCAAAAGGGAATCCACCTTTGCTAAAGCCCAGCGAAGTCATACTAACCGAACTATCTGCGCGATCGAAAGTGAGTATCGCACCTCGTTTATTATCCCCACCATCATAACTAAGCACCGATACATAGCGGTCATTAATTGAGTCATTAGGGTCATTTAGGATTGCTGGATCACCAATAAATAATATGCCTTTATCACCACCACCTTGTATAATCGTTTTAGTACTATAATTTGGCTTTGTGATTTCGCTTACAAAAGGTGGCGCAACCGTTAAGCCAGTGGCATTTGAATCAACTAAAAACTTTGCCAAATAATCAGTGACTGTTATATACATATTATCAGCAACTTTAGAGGGTACTAACCCGGTAATAGAGATATTCTTCCAGTTACTAAAGGAGTGTCTTAATGAAAGAGGTCCGCCTGATATCGTTGTTTCGTATAATACCGCAGGCGTTTCTGAACCGGCTCCCTCACAAACACTAAATACCAGAGGCGCCCGCCAAAAGAAAGCACCGATAGGGTTTCTACAATCAGAAGCTACTTCACCAACCCCACCGTTGCGCCCTGAAGATTCCATTAAGGGGGAGTTAGAACTAACAAAATGAACAACCGTATCATTATTCACAGCAATATGGCGTCCGCGAGCCCCCAAGGCACCAAAACCAGATATAACCCATGGTTTACTTAAGTCATTTGGATCACTTGCCGTTAATTCAAAACCAGGCCAGTATGAGGACCCGCGTGGAGCACCAAACACTGATAATAAACGATTATCACCATTCCACATTAAATTAGTGACAGGAGCAATAGGATATCCGGCGTAGTCTGTACCTGTTGCACCAAATTCACCAATAACCTTTACGGTAAGGTAATCGTCACTACTTGCATCCATATTAAATTGCAGCACACCGCCAGACTGGTTTAAACCTCCTGCATAGGCTTTGACATACGCTGTTTTGCCATCAGGGTGAAATAAGAGTGTGCCCTTTACATTTCTTATTTCATTGCCAGATGGAAACAGTCGAGGAAGACTCATCAGCAGTTCAACGCTATGACTTGCTGGGTTATATTTTAACAAAGCGCCTCGTCCATATAACCCCGTTGATCCTAACACTGTATATAAGTGACCATCATTAGGGTGAGCAACTAAACTCTGACTAAAAGATGTTGAATTGATTCCAGGTAAGCCATGAAAACTAAATAGCTCAGTCGACTTAGATAAGTCGCTTTCAGAGATAGAATAAACAGCACCGGTACGACTATCTCCCCCTGTACCACTGAGCATCATTAGGTTATGTCCTGCAGGAAGTGAGATAGCAGCCCCCTTAGGAGGATTTTCTATCGTGACTGCTCGAGAGTAAATGGCAGACCAAAGTGAGCCATCTGATACTGTCAGCGTAATTATATACCTGCCAACTGCATCAGGCATAAAAGTTGGGGTTGAACTAGTTTTGTCGGAAAGCGTAGCAGCACTTCCTTGTGTCGGAATTAAACTCCAGAGGTAACTTAAGCTATCGCCATTCGGATCAGAGCTTTGGTTACCGTCAAGGTTATAAAGCGTGCCTACAAATCCCTGTGGTGTAATACTAATATAAGCATTAGGCGCTAAATTTCGCTCTTTATCGTGAATAATAATAACATCAGGAATACTCACACTTTTAGCGTCGCTAACCACTAACTGAATAATGAAATCACCTTCAACATCAGGCGTTAAGTCAGGGTTGGCAGAAGTTGCATTGTTCAGTTGTACAACGCTCCCTGCGGGCCTGCTTACAATTGCCCAGCTGTATGCTAACGCATCACCATCAGCATCACTCGACCCTGACCCATCGAGTACAAACTTAGCACCTAAATCAACTTGTATATCGCGCCCTGCATTCGCTACTGGTAATGTATTTTTTGCAGCATCACGAACAATAACCACATCACTATCACGCTGGCCCAATCCATCCGTTACGGTTAATTGCGCAACATAATCACCTGAGCGATCTGGGGTAAGCGAAGCAATAGGACGGTTTGCATCCATAATAGTGCTACCACTGCCTGCCGGGCTAGACAATAACACCCACTCATAACTGAGCGGTTGCAACTCAGGGTCACTCGATAAAGAGCCATCTAGTATGACTGATGAACCCGTACCGGCGGATTGGTCATTTCCGGCATTAGCAGTCGGTGGTAAATCCTTATCAGTAACAATCACGGTTGCAGGTGAACTCGTTAGTACACCATCGGAAACAACAAGCTGAAAAATAAAGTCCCCCGCTAAGTCTGGTGTAAATGACGGGGCAACAACGTTGGAGTCAGACAGCGCGACTGCACTACCTGCTGGTATCGAAATCATGCTCCATTGATAACCTAACCCACTCCCTTCAGGATCACTAGAACGTGAGCCGTCCAGGTGAATAGTTTGACCTGTAGAAGCAAGTTGCGCAGGACCGGCATTCGCAGTTGGCGGAAGGTTAGACGTTGAAATAGTCACTGTACTTGCGGTACTTAAATATTGCCCATCGTAAACTATAAGCTGAACAACGTAGTCGCCACTTACGTCTGGCGTTATAACAGGATGAAAAGAATCAATATCTGACAATTGCGCCAAAGACGCCTTAGGTTTGGAAATAATAGACCAACGAGGTTGAATGCTATCGCCATCACCATCTATCGATGCAGAACCATTAAGGTATATAACTTGACCAATTTGACCAATTTGACCACTTAAATGACGACCTGCGTCCGCAATAGGCGCTTGATTTGTGCGATGTACAATCACACTACTTGGACTACTATCATAAACGCCATCATTTACCGTTAAAGAGACGACATAATCACCGGCTACATCAGGGCTTAATGTTGAAATAACAGACGTTGCATTCTGGATTTCAGCTGCACTTCCAACTGGTGCTGACACTATTCTCCATTTATAACTCAATGCGTTTCCATCAGCATCGCTAGAGCCCGAACCATCAAATTGGATGGTTTTTCCAACTTCATAGGTCTGACTAGCTCCCGCGTTGGCTACAGGTGCAACATTAGTATCACTAATCAAAATAGTGTCTGGCAAGCTGTCAAAAACACCATCACTAACAACGAGTTGAATTTGATAGTCACCAGCAACATCTGGATTCAAAACAGCATAAGGGCTGTCTGCGTTAATGATGGTGGCACTACTGCCTGTTGGACTATTTGTAATCGACCATTGATAGGACAGTTGGTCGCCGTCACTATCTGAACTGCGGCTACCATCAAGTGTAATAGGCTGATTTCCCGATACACGACGGTCACGACCGGCATTTGCTACGGGCATTGAATCTGTATCACTAATAATAACTATGCTGGGGTCACTATCAATTGTGCCATTATTAACAACTAACGCGATTTCATAACTACCCGGTTTATCTAGAAACAGACTTGGAAATGGAGATGTTGGGTCGCTCAATTGGCTTGTGCTACTTGTAGGCGCATTAACAATATTCCAACTATAAGTTAAAGAGGCACCATCGGGATCATAAGAGTCGCTACCATTTAATACGACGGTTGAACCTCTTTGCATTTTTACAGAGTGACCAGCATCTGCTATTGGTAATACTGGATCCGAAGACGTGTGTTTACTACAACCACTTAATAACACGAACAAAAAAAGTAAGACTACCCGCATAATGCTTCCTTTTAAAAATCACATTGTTGTTTTTTCAAGACTATGTAAAAGCTTAGTCAGAGATTTTTTTTATGTAAATTTTAATTCCTAAAATTTAGAAACTATAATAGGACTAGTGGTCCTGCTTACATAACGCTGTGGATGCAGTTGGATTTAAGGTGTTTTCATTGGACACTAAATTTTTCTAAGAGGCAATAGGCTTGAGGACTGGTGGATTTTACTGGACGTTACTAGAGGAAGAAATGGTGCCCCCTCCCTGACTTGAACAGGGGACCTGCCGATTATGAGTCGGATGCTCTAACCAACTGAGCTAAGGGGGCTTAATGAAGCTCAGGAAGTATAAGCAAAGTTAAATTGCTTGTCACTCCCTGATTTACCTCAATGTTATTGATTGCTTAATGTTTAAGCAAATAGTTTCTTGTTCTACGGGTAAATATCAATAACAGGCTCAAATACAGCCAATTTAGAGACATACTTGAGCCACCGCTTGAGCTTTCGTTTGAGTCATTGCCTAAGTCCTCTTGACCTGCAGGTTCTGCCACGGTTAAAACTACTTGCTGCTGCGTAGACACGCCAAATACGTCTGTGATGGTTAAGCTTACATCGTAGGTGCCTTCATTACTTGCTGTGAATACAGCGTCTAGAGTATTTTCATTTGTTAGGGTTTCGCCATTTGCAGCTGACAGCACTTGCCACTCATAGGTAAGTAAGTCTAAAGCTTCATCGGTAATATCAGAAACTACCTGGCTTAAGTCGTAATTGGTGCCAATGGTAAATGTGTCGCTGGCCATTGAAAACGATGGTGCAGTATTTGAGTCATCGTCGTATAGGTTTAAAACGGTGGTTGCACTTACAAAAGCGTTTGACGGCGTGCTTGAGGTTAAAGTCAGTGTGATTTGTTCAAGTGCTTCTTCAAGCGTATCGTTATTAATCGCAACGGTAATACTTTTAGCTCCTTGCTCGCCATCCGCCCATTGCACAGTGTCACTTGTTATCGTGATGTCATCTCGAGCATTCACAGGCGTACTGCTGTCTACCCCAACAGTTACTGACAAAGCGCCTTCATCAGAAATACTTCTAATTAGATCGATGTTTATTAAAGACTGACCATTTGTGCTGTTAACACCTTCATAAATGGTGAATTCTGGTTTAGAAAAGGACACATTACCATAGTCAATTAAGCCGTTGATCACCGCTTGCGCAGACTTGTATTGCCCTAATGTTGCACCGCCTTGTACGTTAAACAACATGGTACTAAATATTTCAGAAAACTCTGTATCGTCTGTATCTAAAGTCGTTAATACGTCAATTGTTTTAGTTGTGGTATCGCCATCGGCCCAAGTTAATGTTCCCGTTGTTGCAGTAAAGTCGTCGCTGTTTGCTGAAAGTTGCAAAGTTTTAAACTGAACACTCACTTCACCCGTGGAGCCATTTACCCGTTCAACATTAAATGTAACGGTTTCACCTTCTTCGGTAGTGTATGAAGACTGAGTAAACTGCAACTGGCCTTCGTCTACCGTGCGGGTATTGTCTTGTAATACATATAAACCAGAATTGATATCACTCACTAATATTAGGCCACTTGGTAAGAATGGATAAACGCCCCAAGCACCATTAAAGCTCGTATTGTTGCTCACAGGAAAGGTATCAAAGTTACCTATTTCAATAGGGTTCGACGGAGACGTAATATCTAATACTGTGACGCCTTTTTCATAGTTAGACATGTAATATCTATTACCTCTAACGTAACCATTGTGATCTATGGTTGGCGTGCTGCCAATCCACTTGCCACTCAAAACAGGTAGGTTTAAATTGCGTACATCAAAAACATACAAGGTTGTATCAATACCGTTATACAGTTCGTCTTGCTCATCATGTAAAAATACGAATTTTTTGTCTTCACTCCACCATCCAGAATGCACGTACTGTGCGCCTTGATAACTAGCTGAAGCAAGTTCTGTTGTTGCGGCTGGGTCTGTTTGATCCCAAAGGCGAAGTTGGTTTTCGTTGAAGTCGATGAACACATCACAAAATGCACCAGAGCGATTACACTGATCTTGAACTCGACTATCGGTCACTACCATGGAAGCGCCGTCATGAGTGTAGTCATTTCGGCTTTTGTCAAAAGGAACATAAGCAACTGACAATGACTCTGGGTTGCTTAAGCTATAGCTACGATGTGCGCCACCGTAATTATTTGAGCCCATAACATGCAATTTAGGAACGTAATTATTTACTGCTACGCCAGTTGAGTAATCAACATTTGATATATAAACATTATGTGCGCTGTCGTCCGTGTAGTCTTTTTTAACGAGTGAAACCGAGTTTGGTAAGTCGTTTAAATCAATGATTGTGATACCATCTTCTGCACCATCGGTAGAAACATAAGCGTAGGCAAACCAACGTTTAGCCGTGTCATCATAGTACTGATAAACTTTTATATCGCGCCACGATGCATTTAAGCCACGAACAGTGCCTACTTCAACAGGATTAGACGGATTTGATAAGTTAAAAACAGCGGTACCGTTTCTAATGCCCATTAAGGCGTATTCAGTATTCGTATTTAAATCTACGTGACCCCAAACGTCGTTGCCAGAAGGTGGTTTTGAACTCATGTTTTCAAGTGGAACGTGTGAAACTAAGTCCATATTGTTGCAGGCATAACTGCCCGCCATACCGTCCATACATTGAACATTTTTTTGTTGTTGGCTAAGGGCTTTTACGGCAGAAATTTTCTCTTTTAGTTCCGCTTGCTTCTCTGCAGACATCGCTTTTAAATCGGATTGTGGTTTAAAACCTTTACTCACCAAAGTTTGGTGATACTCAGCTGGAATGCCGTGAATTAATGTTGGATTGTTTTTAGCGCTTTGCACTTTAAATTTGTCCTGCTGAGAAAAGCCGCCTTTCACTTTAATCAATGAGCCGGTTAAATAAAAAATATCGGAAACGTCTTCAATAAAATACTCTCCAGAAGACACATAAACAATATCGCCCTTGTTAGATTGGGCTGCTGCAAACCCAATTGTCTTGCATGGTGTGGCGGCTTTATCGCATCGCCCTTGGTCTACGCCGTTATTTGCAACATATCGAGGCTTGTCATGTTCTGCATGAGAAAACACAACAAAGCTAATGAAAATGAGTATTGTGGCCGATATAAATTTCAACATTGTAAAAGCTCCTTGTTTCAATACCTTATTATGGACTGCAAATGTTCAAATAATCCACAAATTTAGTATAAAAGATAATGCATTTCGGCACGAAACTTGGGTACAATCAAATTCGGCAACAAAATGTATTTCAGCAGTAATAGGAAGTATTGTGAGTAACTTTAAATTTTCGCAGGAAGGCAAAGACACGTTTATCTCTCTCCATTGTGACAGAGAGACTAAGGTTGTGCGCGAAAAAGACGTAATGGACGCCTTTTCAGAGTCGGCTTTTTATGATGCTTATTTGTTAACTGAAGAAGTTATTAATTTTACCGAGCTTGCTAACGAAAAAATTGAAAATATAGAGAAAGGCGAATACGAGACGGCAGACATTGGCCATCAAATTGCCGAAATTAGGGACGCTGAGTTGTTAGTGACGATTAGTCCTGACAAAATGACTGCAAAACTGAAAATTGTCAGTGCTTATGGCGGCGAAATGCCTTCATTAGACGATGTAAAAGAAACCTGCAAAGCCCAAGGCGTTCGATTTGGGCTCAAACGTTCAAAAATTGAAAAGCTATTAGAAAAGGGATTTGATGCCGCGCCGGGTGAAATCTTTGAGGGTGACATTGCTTTTGGTCTTGATCCTAAACATGGAAAAAATGCGAGATTTAAACCTCTTATTGAATTGTTTTCTGACAAGCTGAGAAAACCAGCAGAAAAAGAAGGCGGCAAAGTCGACCTTAGAGATTTGGGCGATATTGAAACGGTAAAACCCGGTCAAAAAATTTATCAAAAGATCCCTCCAACGGACGGTAAGCCTGGACGTAATGTTTTAGGCGATGATTTGCCTCCTACCCCAGGAAAAGATGCAGACTTAGAATTATCACAAGGTACGATTGTTGATGATTCAGATCCAAATGTTTTAGTGGCGAGTCGCGAAGGGTTAGCGCGAGTTATAGACGACCGTATGGAAGTGGATAATGTATATACCGTCAGTGAGCTTACGCCTAAGCAAGGCCATATTAAATTTAATGGTACTGTGATCATTAGCGGAGATGTATCACCCGACATGCGAGTGGTAGCAACGGGCGACGTGGTTGTCGGAGGTTTTGTCGAGTCAGCCTCAATACGTTGCCAAGGTGAAATCACGGTAATCGCAGGAGCGTCCGGAAAACTACTAGAGCCTGAAGTAGAAGGCCGTCAATACAATTGTCTTTTAGAGGCTGGCAACCGAGTAAACATCGCCTTTGCCAATCAAATTGATATACGCTCAAAGCGAGATGTATTTGTGCATAAACAACTATCGCACTGTAACTTAATTGCAGCGTCGCTAAGAGTTGGCCAAGGCATTAAAGCTAACGGTAAGTTAATTGGCGGTAATATTGAAGTGAGCAAAGGTATTGAAGTTGGTCATATGGGGGCTCCAGCGGGCGCCGATACAAAAATTTCAATGAATCGTACTTTTAAGGTATTTAAGCAAAAAGAAAATCAAATTTGGGAAAAGCTCCAACCAATGATGGAAGAGCAAGAAACGCTTAAAGACAAACTAAAGATGCTGATGTCTGAAGAGCAAAAGCATGATCTCAAGCGCAAAATTGCCAAAACATCAAAACTAGCGGATAAGCTCAGTTATCAACGAAAAAGAATTATTCAGCGTCGTCGAGACTACATGGATGTGATTGAAATTCACGTAAACCATACCTTATACGCCGGAACGGTTGTTGAGTTTGGCGGTAAAAACAAAGTGAATGACCGTCAGCGCGGTCCATCAATTATTCGTCTTAATGAGCAGCAAATTGAAATTGAACCTAAATAACGCCTCTAAATGCCAGTAATACAAATGCCAATAGTAACAATGCCTGAAGCACAAAATATTGAGCTTGAGGCTCAAGCAGTAATTCGATACTTAGTGGTATTTAATCCGGTTCAAAGTGCCAAAAGACAAAAGCTATTGGCTTTGTTAATTAGCGAACTGAAACATCGAGCGCTTAACTACACCTTATACCCGACAGAAGCTAATTTAACGGCTAATCAACACTACTTTAAATCACATCTGCAAGATTACACCGACGTGGTGATATTAGGTGGTGATGGCACATTCAATGTGGTGGTGAATTGTATAGTTGACGCCCAGTTGCACCAAAAAATAAGTCATAAAGTAAATGTTGGGTTGTTACCAGCCGGCACAGGCAATGATTTTTCCAAGCAATGGTTTAATAAAGCAAACTTAAACAAAGCAAATCTAAAAAAAGCTAAGCAGAAAGGTCTTTCACAACAGGATCTAATTAATATTGCATTGGGTAATCAAGTACAAACATTGTATTTAGGTGAATGTCACTACGATAATAAAGTGCGATACTTTAATAACGTATTAGGCGTAGGTTTTGATGCTGTGATTGCGAAACAACTTGCCCATCAAAAGTCTTTGTTTAGGTCACTAAGTTATTTAGTAGCGGCTCTACGGCATATTCCTTTTTACCAAGAACCTAAGTGCGAACTTGTGCTTAAAGGAAAAACCACAAAATATCGAAACCTCATAACGGCTTTTGCCAACAGCCAGTACTTTGGTGGTGGATTGCCAATTGCACCTAATCAAGATGGCCGAACTGAGTCTTTAACGGTTATTCGAGCGCCAAAGTTGTCGGTTATTCCTAAAGTGATGTTGTTGCTTAAATTAACAAAAGGTAGGCATTTATCTTCTAAAGGTGTTTTTCATGACAAGATGCAAAAAGAAGATGAAGCAGAAATTACCACGGCTGGGCTAGAGATAGAGGCCGACGGAGAGTATATTGGTGAAACACCATGTAAGGTAAAAGTTTCATCTCATACGATTAACTTAAAAGTATGAGATGAAATGTATATACAGCTTCTAATTAATATTAGAAGTTAACAACCAATGTTACCGCTGTTTCTGTATCTGTTTTGTCTAAACCAGGCGCTACGTCTGAGTTAGTGATTGTTTTGTAGCTTACTTTCATTTTCATCATGTCAGTCAACGTTGTTTTTAACGCTGTTTCAGTGATAGTACGAGTATTAAAGTCTGCATACTCTAAGCTAACGTTTTGAACAAATGTAGCTGACTTAGAAACTTTCCACTGGAATGCACCAGATGCACGACCAACAAAACCGTCTTCAGTTTCGCCATCTTGAGTTTCAGCTGATGTGTAACCAGGACCTACGTTAACATCTAAGTACATGTTGTCTTTTTGTAAAGCGCGGAAGCTATAACCAGCAGCAACCGTAGAGTATTTTTCGTAAGCGCCAAACTCATCGTTTGTATAGCTACCAAAAACGAATAGTGCTGATTTAGGACCAATTTTATAGTCGCCTTGTGCAGAAAGAGTGTAACGGTCGTCCGTTGTTTCTGTCACTGTGTTTCCAGCTGCATTTTCAGTTTCGTTTTCTTTTTTCAGAATGTCGAAAGTGAATGTATTTTTCCACTCATCAAGATTTTGAACAACAGTAACGTTACCAAAATAAGAAGAAGACTCTGTGTTACCAGTCGTGATTAAAACACCTGCTTCTGCAGAAACTTCAAGAGGCTTAACTTCATCTTCTGCAAATGCTGAAGGCGCTAAGATTGCAGCTGTAAGCATGCTAAGAGGTAATAACTTTTTCATTTTGAATCCTTTTTGTAATCTTTTAGTCCAATGAGACCAGGTTTAAATATTTACTACTAATGTTAATGAGGTTTCAGTAGAAAGCTTAGGTTGCTCACCTTCTACTTCTGTATTGTGTGTTGCTTTAAAACCGACTTTCATTTGCATAGAACTAGTCAGTCTCGTATTTAAAGATGTTTCAGAAATGGTACGGGTGTTAAACCCTGCTGTTTCTACCGAGACATTCTGAACAAACCGAGCGTAGTCAGTAAAGTCCCACTTGAACGCTGCGGAGCCACGAAGTATAAAACCTTGTTCACTTTCGCCTTCAAAGGTAAGCCCTTTGGCATAACCAGGACCAAGGTTTAAATCAAGCACCATATCATCGTCATTTACGGCTCTAAAACTGTAACCGGCTACAATGGTAGCGTATTCTACATAAGCCCCAAATCGGTCGTCGGTGTAACTGTAAAAACCAAATACAGCATCGGTTTCCGTTAGCTCGTAATCGGCTTGGATATTAAAAATATACTGTTCGGCGCTGGTCTTAAAAATTTCTTTTTGTTGCTCTTCATCGTAAACATCATCTTTTTTATAAAGGGCGTTAAATGAATACTTCATTCGCCAACTTTGCCATTCGTGATGAGCGTTGGCTTTGGCTAAAAAAGATGTTGATTGGGTGCTGCCAGAAGTAATAAGAACGCCAAGTTCCGCAGACATATCCCATGTTTTATCTCTAAACATAGGTTCTAATTCAAAGTCATCGTCATCACGCAATAAGGTTTTTGCGTTCGTAAATGTGGGTAAGCACACGCAAATAACTAAAATAACACTGAAAAATGACCGAAACATGACTCACCAAAAAAAAGACCTAATAACGGCGGCGATTATAAAGGAGTTAGGCTAAATACTCTACAGTTTGAGTGACTTAGTTGTTTACTTTTTATTCTTTTATTTAAGAAGTTGTGATTAGTGAGGGAATCAAGGAAAATGCGCGCTGTTTTGATAACGGTGACCTTTTGGATTCGTACTAGTTTAGTAAGTACAATTGGCGCATTAAATAGAGTTTGGCATAGTTGGTAATAATGAATAAAGATTTTGATGTGATCGTAATAGGTGCAGGTGCTGCAGGTTTGATGTGTGCAGCGCAAGCGGGTTACCGTGGCCGTAAGGTTTTGGTACTTGATCATGCCAAGCAAGCGGGCAAAAAAATCTTAATATCAGGCGGTGGCCGATGTAATTTTACCAATATGGACGTTGAGCCAAATAACTACCTTTGTAGTAACCCTCATTTTGTTAAATCTGCATTGTCTCGTTATACCCAGTGGGATTTTTTAGGGCTCATTGCTAAATACAATGTGGCATACCACGAACGCGATTTTGGTCAGCTATTTTGTGATGACAGCGCCAAAGAAATTGTTCGTATATTAATGTCAGAATGCCAAGACGCTAACGCAACCGTTAGACTCCGTACCGATATCAAAAGCGTAGAAAAAGTAGATTCAGGGTTTGTCGTTGAAACACCTTCGGTTAAATACCAAGTGGAAAGTGTGGTTGTTGCCACGGGCGGTTTGTCCATGCCTAAGTTAGGTGCAACGCCCTTTGGTTATCAAGTTGCTGAGCAGTTTGGCCTGCCCGTTTTACCAACAAAAGCCGGCTTAGTTCCTGTGACGTTACATCAGTCAGATAAAGACGCATTGTCAGAGCTTTCTGGCGTAAGTTTGCCAGTGCGAATCGAGTCTAAAGACCAAACCTCCTTTGCGGCAGACATGTTATTTACTCACCGTGGTTTATCTGGACCGGTTGTTTTACAAATTTCTAACTACTGGTTACCGGGCGAAGCGTTAAGCATAGATTTATTGCCAAGCATGGACGTTGAACAAAGCCTAACGGAACAAAAGCAAAAATCGCCAAATCAAAGTCTTAAAAACACCTTAGCGCAATGGCTGCCTAAGCGTTTTGTAGAAGTATTATTAGCCGAGCAAAAACTTGCCGACAAGCCTCTAAAGCAACTGCAACACAAAGAGTTTGATGCCGTGGTACAAACCTTAAGTGCTTGGCAAATAAAACCAAACGGAACGGAAGGTTACCGAACGGCAGAAGTTACCTTAGGCGGGGTAGACACCAATGCGATATCGTCTAAATCAATGATGTGCAAAACCGTTCAAGGACTCTACTTTGTTGGTGAAGTTGTGGACGTAAGTGGTTGGTTAGGCGGCTATAACTTCCAATGGGCTTGGGCAAGTGGATGGGCAGCTGGGCAAGAGTGTTAATTTAGACGTTTTGGTCATATCCCTTTAAATTTCAAAATCTATCCCCAACTCTTTAATTAAGATTACAAAGTTAAGTCGATAATCGGCTTCTAATAATTGAGGAGGAAACATGACCAAGACATTAGTTATTGGTGCAAGCGGTCAGATAGGCAAAATGACCACCGAATTATTACTAGAGCAGAATCATGACGTTGTAGCCTTAGTGCGAGACAGCAAAAAGCTAAGCGATATAAACAGCGACAATTTAACAGTTGTAGAGCAAGACCTAGAGGGTAACTTTGAGCAAGCATTTGACGATTGCGACCAAGTGATATTCGCAGCGGGTTCAGGTGGTAGCACAGGAGACGACAAAACCCTGCTGATTGACTTGTGGGCTGCAACTAAGGCGGTTAATTACGCCGAAAAGAAAAATATTAAACACTTCATTTTAGTGAGCTCAATTGGAGCTGACGATCCCGACGCAATAGAAAGCGACTTAAAACCATATTTAGTTGCTAAGCACATGGCTGACAATCATTTAATTAACAGTAACCTAAATTACACCATAGTGCGGCCTGGAACACTTACCAATGATAACGCCTCAATGCTGATCACCACTGAGCGACCAGAAGGCCTGGGCGAAGCCAAGATTAGCCGAGAAAATGTAGCTAATGCGTTATTTGTACTGGCGAGCAACCCAAGCAGCCAACCTCGCATCTTTGAACTGTTTGACGGCGATAAGCCAGTTACGTCAGTTGCTTAATAAACGCTATGGCTTACGTAAGTTTTCAAGTTGTGCATACAAGTGCTCTGTAAAAAAGCCATGCATAAGAAAGCGTTGACCAAGATTCCATGGACCAACAAGGTATAGAGGATATTTGTTATAAGCTAACTCAGGAAGCGATTGGTCACCAATAATGTGGCCAATTCTTACTGCGATAGACTGATCCAAGTTAAAACCATTTATAGCGTCTCGATACTCATCTCGTTTTAGTAGCAAGCAAAATAAACACATAAAAAGAGCGTGCGACGTTTCGAAATCTAGTATTTGAGTTCGTTTCTTTTCTAGTTTAAACGCGTCCATGTCGATACTTCGCCAACTATTCCATGTTATTTCTTGTTCGGCTTTATCGTCAGTTTCTTTTGATACAGCGCCGAGTTTAATAAAGCAGTCAAATAACTCCTTGTCATGATCAACAAAGGTATCGGTTAGCATGTCGTTTATTGTTGTCGGATAAAGGTTTACACGGTGCTCAAATCCAGAATTTTCTGATAAAAAATTTAAAATATTGGATTCAGTCCAAAAATGTCTAAGTATCAATAAATTTGCTTCTGGCGATACAAAGTTTCGACAAAACCAGCATATAGTTTTTTGAAGAAATTGGTGCGCACTGAATTGTGGCAGCGGTAAACGTTTAAAAAACCACACCAAGTGCAAAAGCACAGCAAAGATGGCTTGGAAAACTGGACGTAAAATCCAACGGAAACCATTATTTAAATCTTTTAGCCAAAGTTGTGTCGCATTGTCATCAATTGGTAAAGAGTTATCATGGCGAATAGCTTCTAGGTAAGGGCTGAGTTTTTTATGCGTCATTATCAATCTCTTCTAATTGCAGTTGATATAACTTAGCGACGACTTTAGCTGTCCGCAATACGTTATTTATCGACTTTTCATCCACGGCAACACGATCGATTAACTCATAAAGCTCTTTCATATGAGCTACATCATTTTCGCCATGGTAATCCATAAATCGAGTAAATTGTGAGTCTAAATCAAATTGTTGCTTAATAAGATTAGCCCAACGGTTCGCCATCTTGTTGCCTAAACCTTCAATAATCCACATTGCCCCTATTAAATCAGTAGGATTAGGCTGACTAGCTCGATACATTAAAAATCCGTGTAGCGCCTCTGAACCGATATTTTTTTGTGCATTTTGAATATTACTTAGATCACCGCCTGTAGCTATGTAATCCGATTCCAACATTTTAAAATCCAAGTGCTCATCATAAGCGTGATGAATTACTTTAGAGCGGACATCTGTGTAATCTCGGTCAAAACTTGAGGCACAACGGCTAATCCAGCGCGAACCTTCTATTACTTGTTGGCGCAAATTAAGCAGTAACTGTTGGTAATCCTCTAAACTGAGCTTACCGTTTTCCAAACGTTTTACGATTGGCACTTTTGAAATGGATTGATCAAAGTTGAGCCACACAGATAGTAACTCTTGCAGACATTTTTGGCCTAACTTAGAGACAACAAATTTAGTGTTTACGTCAGTTTCCATTTCTATTTCCTTGTTTACTTCCATGGTGGTTATCTTAAGCTTCTTCAACGGTCAAAGACATATATGCACAGTTAAAACGGCCGCTTTCGGGCACCATACAAAAAATGGTTTCGCCGGCTTTAATAGGTTGAGTATTTATAAACTCATCCAACATTATAAAAATAGAGGCGCAGCCAGTGTTCCCTCGTTCATAAAGGTTGGTATACCACTTGTGCTCTGGGATGCTAGCTCCTGCAACTTCTAACATGTCAAAAATCTTACTTTTAAAATACTTAGATGAAAAATGGCATAACACATGGTCAATTTTGTCGGTTTGCACCAGGTTGTCGTTTATGAGTTTTAAAAAACCTTGTACGCCAACGGAAATAATATTATCCAGTAACCTTACATCTTGCCTTAGTAATAACGCCCCGGCTTTTTCGGCTTCGCTGTAGGTAGAGTAATCTTGCCAGGTTCGTCCATCGGTATGATTTTTTGCTGTGCCTACTGACATGCATGTAGGATAAACATCGGCACGAGATATACTCTTGATCCAATTGATACGTAAGCTTTTCTGGTTTGGTCTTGGCTTGTTTTCTAATAATAAAGCGCCAGCGCCATCGGATAACATCCAGCGAAGAAATTCAGCGTTAAAGTCAACTTCCTGAGACTCCACTTGTTCATAACGAGTATGTTTAAACAATCGAGAAGTGAGTTCACTTGCAATAACTAAAGCATTGATTGTGTCTTCACATTTTATATTGTTGTAAGCGGCCTTTAGCGCCATCATGCTGCTTGAACAGATGCCGTGACTAGAATGGATTTCCACATTAGAAATGTCGAGCTCGGCCTGTACCATGCTGGCGAAACCAGGCAGAACCATATCACCTTGGCTAGTGGCGCAGCTAAGCATCTCTACTTTAGATGCAGCTATAAAACTATTTTCAATACAATACCGGCCAGCTTCAGCAGCCATTTCTGCGTTAGAAATTTCAGTTTGTTGTTCCGTATTGATTGCGTAATGTCGGGTAGTAATGCCATTAGAAGATAGTATTTTGTTTTTTAATCGGCTTTTCTTACCGTTTATAAGGCCCAATACATTTTCAATTTGGTTGTTATCAACCGGTTCGCCTGGCAAAAAGTGACCTGTGCTGTTTATATAAACGTTCAAGTAAATTCCTTTTTTAAATAGCTTCTCAAACAACGAATGTTTTCTTCAAGATACGGGAAAACACACACTACGGCCATAAAGAGCAAATAAAATGGCAAGTAATTATCAGAGCCGTGAGGAACTGTTATTAAGGTTAACTCCATGTTTCCAGACCAATTTAGTGAAATTAAATTCACAAACTGTTCCCAATTAATAACAACAATGAGCGTTAACATATAAAATGGTAATGAACCTAAATAGGTATGTGCGTGCATCTCCCAAATAGAAATCTCTCTGATGGGCGCGGCATATTTTACATCCCAGTGTGCCACTAGCTCGTGACATAGCCAGGTAATGATACAAATGATAAGAATTAAAACATTCACTTGGTATATTAAGCAGAGTGCGATGGGTATGGCCATTTGTAAACCCATCAATGAATGCAGAAGGGATTCTTTTAATCCCGATGTTTGTTCAATGTTGGAAGCTTTGTGACAACACCAGTCAACAAAACCAGCAATTCCCCACAGAGGCAAGAAGACGTATAGCATGACATTTATAAGGAGAGATGAAGCGTCCATGGTTTAATCCGTTAATGGTACTCTTCATTAATTAGAACAAATACTACGCAAAGGTTCAAAAACTATTGTTGATATGTGACGCTGACAGCAAAAAATAATTCCCCATTTTGATGTTTTTATTGGCATAATCGGGACTCTTCAATAATAACAACTTCACAAGGAAGTATTATGAGCAACCTTAAAAAAGGTTTGTCTGTTGTTGCAGTAGCCGTGGTTGGTGCTGCAGTAATTGGCCCAAAAGTTGTTGGTTCTCAGCTTGAGTCAACATTAAGAGCACAAGTTGAAAAGCTTAACGAAACCGCTGGCTATAACGCAGAACTTACGGATTTTGAATCATCGTGGTTTTCTACTTCAGCTAAAGTGAGCTTAACGTTAGATTTAGAAACGTCGTCGGTTAATACAGCCGCTGATGATCAAGATGCGTTAGAGTCAATTCATACCGTTATCGATTTAAGTGCTCAACACGGCCCACTTTTATTTAACGACATTGCTACTTTAGGTTGGTTGTCATTAACGGCAAGCGTAGACGGTAAGTCTATCTCTGATCATATTGTTACCGAAAACAATCAAGCCTTTTATACCTTACAAAACCACATGACATTGTTTGGCTCTCACGCATTTCAAGACAATATAGCGCCGCTTGTTTTTGATTGTACTGACTGTGAGCAACCAATAAAAATTACCTATGACGGTTACCAAGGTACGGGTGAAGTGTCTAGTAACAATATGGTTTATAAAGGAATGGGCGGAAATACCTTATTCAATATGACCAACGGTGAGCTTAAACTTGGCGAACTTAAAATGGACTTTGCGGGTGAAGTTCCTTTAGAACAACTATTTTCAATGGGGTTGTACAACTCTAATGCAAAAATTGTTTTAAATAGCGTTAACTTTACGAAGGTTGGCGAGACTGACAGCGTTCAGTTTAATGGCATTGGCATTAGCACAGATACGAAACTAGACAGTGAAAAAGAACTGGCAACTATGCTTGTAGGTTACGAGCTAGAGTCGTTCACTGACGGCGAAGTTGAAGGTAAAGATTTTGATATTGAGTTTGAATTTACCAATATCGACAATAACTTTTTAAATGAATATGAAAAGTTCTTAAATCAGCTTGCTGAAGCAGATTCAGAACTATCTGAATTAGACCGCATACAAAGTGAGTTTATGAATACGCACGTTTTAGCTTTGGTTAAAGCGAACCCTCACATGAACTTAACTAAGTTTAACGGTACGCTAACGCAAGGTAGTTTCACGGGTAACTTAAACTCAGAATTAGTAAATATTGAAGCTATGCCTGACATGATTGCAGATCCTAAATTTTGGTTAACGCATACTCAGGCAGATGGTAAGTTTTTGGTAGACAAGCCATTGGCGAGTTACTTTGCAGAAATGATGATTGCGTCGCAAATACGTAAAAACCCACAAGCTCAAGGTATGCCAGAAGAGCAAATTCAAGAGATTGCAACGGCCCAGTCAGGTACGTTATTAAATACTCTTATTCAACAAGGCATGATTGTAGAACTTGAAAGTCAGTTCGAATCAAAAATTAGCCTGAAAGACTTGCAACTTTTAGTTAATGATCAGCAAATTCCTTTGCCTTATTAATCTAAAGTAGTGTGTTTAAAGCTAAAGCCTAACTAATTACGTTAGGCTTTTTTGTATCTGCTAGCCAGCCGTTATCTTTTTGATCCTAATTGAATGAAACTTCGTTAGTTTTTACCTATTCTTTTATTATTGCTCTACAATCAACAGTTCGTTATTGTCGAGGGTAACAATCCTCATGGACCGGAATTAATATGTCAGATTTAACTCTAGCGCTGGCGCTAGTTGGAATAATTTCAATTGCTTGTCAGTTTACAGCTCACAAAGTAAAACTCCCTGCTATTTTGTTTTTGCTGGTGGCGGGAATATTTGTAGGCCCAGTTACTGGTGTTATTAATGCAGACGATTTATTTGGCGATTTACTATTCCCTGTAGTGTCGCTCTCGGTTGCTATTATTTTATTTGAAGGTGCTTTAACGCTTAAAATAGCTGATATAGGCGGTCATGGCGCCATGGTGAGAAACCTCTGTAGCGTAGGTGTATTAGTGACCTGGCTTGTTGTAACGCCATTAGCTTATATTGGTTTAGATATATCGCTAGGCTTAGCGGCGCTCTTTGCTGCGATTGTTACGGTAACTGGCCCTACAGTTATCGTGCCTATGTTAAGGACGGTCAGACCTAAAGGTAACGTAGCAAATATTCTTCGCTGGGAAGGTATTGTTATTGATCCTATTGGTGCTTTATTTGCGGTATTAGTGTTTGAATTCTTAATGACACAACAAGACGCTTTTACCCATACACTTTGGGCTTTTGGTCAAACGGTCTTGTCGGGTTTGGGCTTTGGTGCAGCGGTTGGTTATTTCTTAGGTCGCGCAATACGTGGCAATTGGTTCCCTCATTATTTACAAAATACAGCGGTATTAACCATTGTACTGGGTGTATTTGCGTTATCAAACGCGGCGGCACATGAATCTGGATTGCTTACGGTTACCGTGGCAGGCATGATTTTAGCCAATATGAAAAACGTAAACGTAGACGATATTCTAGAATTCAAAGAAACGTTAAGCGTATTGTTAATTTCTGGACTATTTATATTACTGGCAAGTCGAATTGATTTTGCGGAAATTCAAGCCGTAGGTTTTGGCGCGATCGTGGTTATTGTCGGCATTATATTTATTGCTCGCCCGTTAGGTGTTTTCCTTTCTTCTTTTGGCACTGGATTGTCATTCAAAGAACTTGCGTTACTAAGCTGGATTGCACCTCGAGGCATTGTTGCTGCTGCGGTATCAGCGCTGTTTTCACTAAAGCTTGAAGAGCAAGGTTATGAACAAGCGAGTGTGTTAGTACCTGTGGTATTTTTGGTGATTATCACCACCGTTGTGTTGCAAAGCTTAACGTCGACTAAAGTGGCGGAATATCTAGACCTTAGAGAGCCGGAGCCAAATGGCTTCTTATTATTTGGTGCAAGTGATTTCACAAGAGCACTGGCTAAAGAATTAAACAATAACAACATTTCATCGACCATTGCGGATCCTAACTGGGACGCAATTAAAAAAGCTCGAATGGAGAGTGTGCGAACTTATTTTGGCAATCCAATTTCAGATCATGCATCACGTCGTTTAGATTTAACGGGTATTGGTAACTTGTTAGTTCTTTCGCCTTACCGACAGTTAAACCCTATGGTAATGACACACTTTGAGCATGAGTTTGGACATGAAGCAACGATATTAGGTTTGGCCACAAGTGATAACGCCAGCATGGAAAGTCATCAAATATCACAAGGTTTTGCGAAGAAGTTAACGCTGTTTGGTGAGAGCGTAACTTATGGTTATTTGGCTAGCGCAATGAAAAAAGGTGCTGTCATCAAAACCACTAATATTAGTGAAGACTTTACCTTCCAAGACTATCTCAATAAATATGACCGAGAGCTAATTCCGTTGATAAGTATTAGTGGCAAAAAAGTCGGTGTATTTAAGTCTGACAAGAAGACAGAGCCAAAAGCTGGTTGGAAAATTGTTAGTTTGATTCTCAATCCAGCAAAAGTGGCATCAGAGAAAAAGCTAGAAGCAGCAAAGGCTGCGGGTAGCATTAAAGATGGTGCGTTGCCGTCGGATCCTGAACCAGAAAAATAGGCTCTAGCGAGATATTTAGACAATAAAAAAACGCCCTTTTAATAAGGGCGTTTTACTTTCTCAAAATTCAAAATTCAAAATTCAAAATTCAAAATTCAAAATTCAAAATTCAAAATTCAAAATTCAAAATTCAAAATTCAAA
>PJEL010000335.1_pt1 | contig 56294 bp, 85 predicted proteins | sample 1853271 | NCBI WGS metagenome assembly PJEL01 (sample SAMN08108733, study PRJNA415343) | Invertebrate metagenome, whole genome shotgun sequencing project. | host: Globobulimina | place: Sweden: Gullmar Fjord | collected 2015-08
CCAAAAACACTTTTTTGAGGATCTTCAAGACACTGCAAGATCCAGGGCTAAACTCAATCAAGTATACGTCGCCGGGACAAGTTTTACGGTGCTGTGCAGTGCTTTCCAATTGAATTCAACTGAGGTCAATCTTATACTTATTCCGAATGTTAACAACATCAGTTAAAGATAACATTATTGTTTTTGTCATTACTGTTTTGATATACATATACTACTCCATTGGTTATATTATTCTAAAGATTCAATTACATACTCGTATACTAACGAGCTATCTTCAGTCACTGTATCTAGTTCGTCGTCGGTTAATTCAGTACCATCCGCCCAACATGCATCAGTAATATAGGCATCGCAAAAATCTGGATAATCTTTCAGGTCGACCCCATCTACTTGAACATCTGTTAGGTGTACTGGGTTCTTGCATGGAGTGATACATTCAACTTCCCCTGTTTTGCAGTGAATACAGCCAGAACCGTCAGTCATACCTTCGCTAGAACCGTTGCAGAATGGGCATAGTACGGTTGTTGTTAACTCACCTGAATCATTACATTGTTTACATTTAAACATCTTAACACTCCTTTATTATTGATTGATTGAAAGTTACAAATTCTAAATCTTCAAAACTAAAATTCAACATTATCCATCGATCCCAAGCTTTGGCTGCCTCCTGTTCATCATTGAAATAACCTACATGATATTGTTTACCCTTATGTTTACAGCATGCTTGCCATTTTTTGGCGGACTTACTCCAAGAGACTCCTTTATATATACTCACACCACTTGAGCTACTATTACACATATTCTGTCTGTGGTTTACCTCTCTTAAATTTTCGATTCTATTGTTTCCCGGATTTCTATCAATGTGATCAATATATTTAGGTAAATAGCCGTAATGATATAAAAAGACTAAACGATGTGCTCTATATGGTCTCCCTTTTATATATATGATTCTGTAGCCAATATTGGTTACACACCCTGCTAAATCCCCAGCTTTTACTTTATTACCTTGAGCACGTCTCCAATACAAATCCCCACTAAGATAAAAAAATAAATCTCTCACTGTTTTTTTATTCATTATTTAACCCCACTCCGGATTGAGTTATTTAATCTATTGGCCATAGTCTGTGCTTGGTTCTGGCTCCAAAATGTATGTGCTTTAATCCCATTTGAGACTATATAGATTTCTAACCCATACTGTATACTAACTATTACCTCAAACAAAAACACAGGAGTAGTTACAATCTTATCTTCCTTAAAATATGTGATCACAACTGATTCGGTTTTTTGTTTGTTTAAATAACTGCGCCTATTCATAATATACCCCATTGTTTAAAGGTTGTAATCATTACATTTTAAAACAATTGTGCAAACTATTAATATTACTAGGTATGTTGTGTAGAGTGTCATAATAACCTCCTATTGACTTAAGTTGAGCCATATAAAGAATAATAAGATCGATATAATTACTAACATGTTATACCTCATTGTTGATGGTCATTCTTAGTTGGTTTTAATTGACGATCTATTAAATTTAAAAGTGAGAAACTCATTAAAAACACAGAGAAAAATGTCTCCCCCTCAAACCTCCATTCTAACCCTAAAAAGAAAAGAACTAAATAAACTATTGTAAGTATATAATATTTCATATTAAACCTCATTGTTGGTTGTTTCGTCCTTAAGGACTCATCAGTGAGACAAAAACAGTCTCAAACAACTTCCCCCAATGATTTAATAATCAAAGATGCTCATTATCAGAGCTTTAACTCGGCTATTCGCCTTAAGCAGTCTGGGTTTTGCTCCCCGCCGTGCTTATAATACACTATTCGGAATCTGACATAAAAATCTTAGACAATCGTACAACACCACGCTATAATTGAGGTAAAAGAGGGCAATTAAATAACAACAAAATAACTCCCCGCAATCATTAGGAAAGGTAAGCAGGTGAAATAGCTCGGTTAGTTGTAATGGTGCTATTATTATAGGTGGATTGCAGTACAATATAAGGCAGTTGGGTTGAAATAAAGATAAATAGACGGAAAAGTGCATAGTAGTAATGTAGGTATTATATTAGATATGATCAGAAATGGTGGATGGTTTGGTTGAAACAGATAGAATAGCACGGTGATGTACTTTTACACACACACACACCCAACACACTAATAACAAACAATGTTACAACAACGAAAGGCATGTTATGAAGAGGAAGTCAATAAGATCAGCACCTTATAGGAGAAAAGTTAGTATCACAGTATTACATGAAAACATAACAGGAACAGCATTTAAGTTATTTTATGTTTGGTTGTTAGATAGAGAGGATTTTTACACCACTATTGTAACACTAGCAGACCGAGCTGGTTTAAGTAAACGAACCGCTTATAGAGCTGTGAATGAGTTATGTGATAAAAGGATATTAGTTGACACCAACACAAAAACACGCTATGGTGCTGTGCGCTATCGCTTACACGCTCGGATCGTTAACCAAGCAGGGGTCGAACTCGACCGACCAATAGATGAGGAGTTACAAGAAATCAGTGACTGGCAGACATGGCTGGAAAACGAAGACGAACACTATAATGACTAACTGCTCCACTAACTGATATAAAGGTACGTCACTCTCGACAACGGTTTTTGTCATAGGCGCACTGATGAGTTGCCACGTAGGACAAAGTTTCAAATCTGTAAGGTGGTGAAATGATAGGGGTGGGGGTGTTCCCCCAAGGGGGGTGGATATGTGTGGGGTAGTGGAACTGAGATCATCCATACTAAATTTATGTTTTTATATTAACAGGGTGATTTACACCCACTAACAAAGGGAGAACAAACGATGAAAGAGCTAACAGAAGCAGTTATAACAATAACATTAAAAGAAGATGGAGCGGATATTACAACCAGTATGAAACCTGATATGACTTTCGGGGAGCTTGAAAGTGGGGATGTAGTGGCAGAAGTTCTTGCGACTATGCTTAAGGCGGCTAAGAATAGGTTTGGGTAAGATCATCCATACAATTTTTAACTTTTCACAACAACTAGGTGCAAAGCAACCACTAACAAAGGAGAAACCATGAGCAACAAAGGCTGGGAATGTCCCAAATGTGGGAAAATATATAGTCCGTCAATATTCGAATGTGAGGGGTGTAATATTCCAGTACCTGCTACGGTGCCAAGTTATGATCCCAACACTACAACGGCTACAACAGGCAAACAACTGCTGAAGGAGAATCATCCGGAGCAATATGCGGAGATGTTTCCAGAGGAGTCGTATGGTGGGCTATACGATATATTAATGGAGGACTAACAAACAGATCTCCCTATAGCCTATTGACAGGTCGGCTGTCTGAAGAGTTAGGGTTCGATTCCCTTTCCATTAGAAATAATGATATAGTTTCGATTACTAGAAGGTGTGGTTATAGGGAGATTTTTAATAAACTCAAGATGGTTTTCAAGGCAGGAACCTTAAAAGCCTTGTTCACATGGTTTATCAGGATTCCAGGTCAAAAATCCTGGACTAACAAACGGCAATTTGACCAAGAATTTGCCATATAATAGTGAAGGAGGAGATAGCAACATGGATTTAAAAGCAGCATTAACATTGGCAGGGTATCATTACGACACATATCCATCCATTGAATTAAAAAGTAATGCAGGTTCAACCTTAAATTACACAGGCAGGATGACCTATCTGTCACTAACCTCAGATGATATAGTGGTAGAAGCATGGGAAGTGTGGGTGAATGGGGAGCAGGTTACATAGCGCTCAAAATTTTCTAATTTAATTACAAGAAGTGGTAGTTTTCCTACCAGAAGGAGAAAGAATGAAGGATGGGACAGCCGTGGCGTTCACAATATGCCTGCTAATTATAGCGAGTTTATTATTCACCATAGGTCAACAACAAACCAGGAAGCAGGCCATTGAGAAGGTGGTTAAGCAGGTTTATGTGCCGTGTGGGAGGGGGGTTAAGGAATGAGTCTTAGAATGAAAGCATTCCCAAAGAACAAGAAATGGGTAGCTATGGAGGACGAGGTAAACGAATTCCTAGCTAAAGAGGATGTTAAAATAGACAACATAATCACCTCAGATGGGGTGGTCTATGTGTTTTACAACATAACAGAGCCGTACAAATCGATGCAGCTCGGTGAAAATTGCTGCAATAAAGGGTGTGGGGGTGGAAAATGAAGTACGTTTTAGTATATTGGGAGTGTTCTAGATCTTGCAGTATTATTGGGGTGTTCTCTAGTAAATACAAAGTTGGTAAAGCTAAAAAGGAGTTTAAAGCTCGTTTAATAAAGGAGCATGGGGAAACTATAGGCCAATCTGAGTATAAAGGAGTATATACTCACCAGATTCAAGAAGACGTTTTAATGGCGGAGGAGGATACATGAAGGTAACACATGCACAAGCTATAGTCGATAATTATGTGGCGTGCTGCCCAAAGTGCGGTTTTGAATTCAGTTTTGAGTTCGATCTTATGGGTGAAACTGAGGAGACAATTTGCCTTACATGTGACCGATGTGGTGATGTGTATAAGGTGATTCTTGATCCGTAACTAAAAAAACATGAGGATGATATCGGGGAGTTATAAAATAGTTCGAAAAAAGAGCTAAAGTCCTGTCTACAAATTCCGATAGGCATACTATAACTAAACAATAAGGAGCGAGCATCGAGCGACTTCAACTGTGTTTATTTGCAAGTTGAAACAACTAACTTACTATTTGTTACATAACAACAAAAACATAGTATAACAACTTACCTACTATGCACTAACAAACAGTATACTAGGTAACTAAGGAGAAAGAACATGGATAAAGATACAAGAATCATATATGAGTTGAAGAGGCAAGTAAGTGCGGAAAAAGCACGAGTAACTTGTAGAAAAGCGGATATTCAACAGTACCTTGAAGATATAAGAAGACTTAAAGCGGATAATAAAGAGGCTGAGAAATACATAGATGACATAAATCGACTAATAGATGTAGAGGAAGAATAAAGCGAAAAATTCACACTGTGTGAACAGTGTTCATAAAACAAAAACAAGCTAAGGAGAAAGAATTATGCAAGCATTCAAACTAGGTCAGTATTACAGAAACAAGACAGTAGCCATGGACATCCATATCTGCGGAGTAGTTGACTCAGACTTTTTCGGTGTGGGTTATGCAGCGGAGAAACTCACCCTCAACAAAGATGGCTCAAAAACAGTATCAACAGACATAGTGGGACGAGATCCAGCAGCAGCGGCAGGTTTTATACCGATACCTCCAACAGAGTTTGGTGTGTTTAAGATGCCTGAAGAGCTAGAAGAACAGCCTAAGAAGCCAGAAGAAAATGAAGATAGTTAAATGGCTCCGTAAATGGGTCATACTTCGACCCTTCAAACCCCTAAAGAAATTTATCCTCAACCTCAAGCAAAATTACCCCTACATTAAGACAGTAGAAGTTCATATCGATGAGAGTGCGTATGCGGCTCTCTGTGATCATTTACATGGTGTCCGAGTACTAACGCTTGCCTGGGAAGTTGAGGATGTCCACGTGGCTATTAGGCCGCTTAAATCGCAAACAAGGAGATAATCAAGTGTTACCTTACTTTTCTATCAGATGCAGGTGTTGTCACACCACCGTAGCCGAAGGGATTGGAAAATATTGTTTAAGGTTCATTTATTGTGAAACATGTAAAAAAGTGTACAAAGATCCAAGAGACTGGATTGTGGTGCATGAATGGAGATAATATGACAGAAGAGAAATTCTACCGCTTCCATAGGGATGCATTTCAAAAAAGTAAAATAGTAGAGTACATTTTAAGACATCCAAATATTCCACCTTTAAGTATGAAGATATTTATACTTTGGATTAATGAGCCTGAATGGCGTCACCCAACTAAAAAGGAGTATGCCAGGCGATTGAATGCCCACCCTGAAGCAGTACAAAAAGCTTACCGGATTTTACAAAAGGAGAAGATTTTGGAAGATGTATCGCATATTGTAAAACATAAGGATGACGGTAGAATCAGAGTATACCAATATAATGCAGATATGCTATCGAAAGTATTCAAGAAATTTAAGCCGGAGGGGTGGTAATGATTCCTACTACTGAAGAGATAGAGGAAGCAATAGAGAAACTACTAGGTCGAGCTACTACAGACATTCTGGTGATTTCTGAAGAGGAGCTTGCAGAGATTCTGGAAGATTTAGAGTATACACCAGATAATGTAACCCGAATTTATTAGAGGTAAAAAATGGACGACTTATTAATAAAATGGCTACCAAAATTGCCAGGAAACGAGTTTAAAATAGTAGCGTACATTCACGTACACGGTTTTGTAAACAAAACCCAACTAGCTAAGACTACTGGGATGTCATTATTTACAGTTAAGAAGGCAATACCTCGGCTAGTAGGTAAAAAAGCATTATTACCTACCCAGAGTGGTGGATTTATCACCATAGGAGGAGGATTGGATGCTAGGATATATGTCCAAGAATTTCACTGAGAAGGAGCATTCTTGTAAATGTGGTTGTGGTGAAGTTTCCAGGATGCGGCTCATCAAAAAACTTCAAAGAGTTCGAGATGGTATAGATATCCCACTCATATTAAACTCTTCAGTTAGATGCGATGAGCATAACGACAGAGTCGGTGGAACTTCTAACAGTTATCATCTAAAAGGTCTTGCCGTAGACATCTGCACCTTAGGTATGGACGAAGAAACTATTACAGCATTAAGAGAGATCGCTTTTGATGTAGGTTTCCGTGGTATAGGGGTTTACGACACATTTTTACACATAGATTTAAGAGAAGAGGCCGCTTTTTGGACTGGTAGAAATTAACCCAGTGAAAATAAACAGATAGAAAAGTGCATAGTATGTATATGGAGGTATTTTTTCTTATGGTAAAGAAAAAGAGTACAAAAGAAGAAAAAAAAGAACTTAAAAAAAGAATAGTAGACGAATTGTGGAAAAGAGGGGATTTAAGTTATAAATACCACTCAGGTCAAAAGAAGATAGTCGACACATTGGCTAAACTACCTAAAAAAGCAAGAGAGATTTTACTATTAATATCAAGACGTTGGGGAAAATCTTTCTTAGGTGCGCTCTTATCTATAGAGACAGCACAAGGCGGCTATTATCGTCGGGTCTTGATAATGGGTCCGACTGAAAAGCAGACAAAAGACATTATAAATCCAATACTTAACAAGATAAAAATCGACGACCACAAAAACCTACTTAAAGAGACAAAATCTGAGGCTAAGTGGAAAATCGGTAGATCTGAAATACAGCTTGCAGGTTTCGATACTTGCATTGAATCGGTCCGAGGACAGGAGTTTGATCTAGTTATCCTAGAGGAAACAGGTTCTGCCAAAGTGAAAAAAGAGGAATACGATTATATACTCAAATCTGTCCTGCGACCGACTCTTATGCATACTAAAGGGCCTATTATACATTTAACAACCCCATCTAAGGATGCGGATCATCCTTTACATACGATTACAATACCTAAGACCCAAAAGGCGGGAACTTACTTCGAATTCAATATTAGAGAAAACCCTCTACTGACAGAAGAAGAGATAGAGGAAGAAATCGAGGAAATGGGAGGAATAGATGACCCTTCTGTACAGAGAGAGCTTTTTTGTAAAATCCTTAGAGATTTAACTACCTTAGCAATACCTAAATTCAATAAAGATATTAATGTACAAGAATTTGACCTACCCGATGTCTTTTTTAGTTGGGTTGGTGGTGATTTTGGGGGTGTAAGAGATAAAACATTCGCACATCTATGGGCTTACGATTTTAAGAACGCTAAAAAGTTAATAGTAGCAGAAAGAGGTTTCGAAGCAAACACACCAACGAGTGAAATAGCTAGAGAGATCCGAGCAATGGAAGCAGAGTTTGAACAAAGCAGTCTTCAACGATACATTGACTGTCCTGGACAAACTAAAGTCGATCTTCAGAACGATCATGGCCTTTCTATTATTTCTCCCAAGAAAATGAAAGGTAGTTTTGAAGCTGGAGTAAATCAGATAAATTTAGCATGCTTACAGGAAAAAGTTATCATCCACCCTAGATGTACTGAGACAATTTTAGCATTGGAGAACGGTAGATTCAATAAACAGCGTACAGATTATGAGCGTACTGAGGAATTAGGCCACTGTGATGCTTTAGCAAGTATGGCTTACGGTTTAAGACATGCACACACAGATAACCCTTACCCAGCTTTATATAATTACAGACATGTACCTAAAGATGATTTATTTATACGTAGGACGGCAGAAGGGAATCCCCTTTTAAAGCTATTCGATGAGGATTAAGGAGTAAAGATGTATTTTGCAAAAGAAAAAGGTAAGGAGTACTTACAGTCCCTCGAACAACGTATGAGTAAGTATTACACATATTTAAGTTCAAGTAATCGAGTGTATTGGGCAAAACGAGCACTCAAAGAGTATTATGTTGGTAAGTTTGACTCTCAACAAGTCCGGAAAGATAATCAGGGACGACTTAAAATAAATGTGGCAGAGCTTCAAAACTTTGTCCAATATACAATGAGTTTAATAGCCAACCAACCACCCAGTTTCGATCCTGTTGCTACTAATAGTGATTCAAAGTCTCAATATCAGGTTAAGATTTCTAGGAGCATTTTAGATTACTATACATATCAGGCAAAGTTGAATACATTCTTCAAACAGGCTTTAGAGATGGCTATAGTAACCACTGAATGCTTTGGTTCTTTGAGCTGGGACGTTCGTGGAGGTGAGGCATACGGTGTTGAGGATGAAGAGATAAAACCTCAAGGAGATATTAAATTTGATCTTCATGATATCACTGACACTATCCGAGATGTTGCAAATAGGAAATCTATAAAAAACGAGTGGTATATTCTTAGACGACAAATAAATAAGTATGAGTTATCAGCACAATACCCAAAACATGTAAAGGAGATTGAGGGTTGCGAGATTAAGATGGAAGACGATAAGGAATTAAATTATGATTCCCAAGTACTTACATCTGACTCAGATCAGATTTATTATTACGAATTTCGACATGCAAAAACAGCCGTTTTACCTGAAGGTCGATTAACAAAATTTATTCCTGGTACGGTATTAGAGGATTCAAAACTACCATACAATACATTGTTGATATATAAAATCGAACCTAAAAAGGAAATGAGATCTAACTTCTCATGGTCTAATACTTATGATTTAGTTGCATTTCAGCAGTCGATTACAAAATTTTATTCTATTATGTTGACTAATTTATCTGCTTTTGGGTATCAAAATATAGTGTCAACAAAAGGTGCAAACATCTCAGTTTCTCAAATATCTAAAGGACTTAGACACTTCCAAGTCAATGATGGAGAGAAGATTGAGAGTTTGAATTTGACAAACATACCTCAAGAGGCTTTTTCTGCTTTAGGTGCATTTGAAAAGAAAGCTGAAGTAATAGCTGGATTGAACTCGGTTGTTAAAGGTCAACCAGAAGCTAGTTTGAAATCTGGTGCAGCATTAGCATTGGTAGCTAGTCAGGCTATTTCTTTCTTGTCTGGATTGGATGAGAGTTATACAGATTTTCAACAAGATGTGGCTACAGGGGTAATCGACATTTTGAAAGTCTACGCAAAAACACCTAGAATGATAGCAATAGCAGGTGTTTCAAATTCTTCCTTAATTCAAGAGAAGTTCACAGTAGATGACATTAAAGGTGTGAATAGGGTTATAGTTCAAAAGACAAACCCACTATCTAAAACAATAGCAGGACGTACAAACCTTGCTGATATGCTTCTAGAGAAAGAGCAGATCAATATGGAACAGTACATGAATGTTATAAATACAGGACAGGTTGAATCTATATTAGAGGCTGATACATCTCAAGTAACTTTAATTAAAAGTGAAAATGAAGCATTGAGAATGGGTCAACCTGTAATACCTCTTAGAACCGATAATCACCCAATCCATATCGAGGAGCATTTGGTGTTGCTTAATGATCCAGTACTACGACAAGAGGGTGACTTAGTTAATCGAGTTCTAGAACATGTGGAAGCACATGAGACATTCGAGAAAGAGAAAGCTCAAGCAGAAGCACCTACAGGAGGGGAGGGACTCCCTGGACCTGAAGTATTAAATCCACAAGCAAACCCCGTAGGGATGCCTGTACCCACTGTAGAAGGAGATTTAGTAGACCAACCTAACATGCCAACCTTACCTGAAAATACCCCTGAAGAACTACAAGCGAGTTATTCAGAGATGACAGGTGAACCTCAAATTTAAACTCTTAAGAAGGAGAAAGAAATGATTACAAAGATTTTAGATTATTTTCAAGGATATATGGATGAAGCAGGTGGAGAATCTGGAGGTGGTGGAGAAGCTGCCTCAACAGAAACAACCTCCGGGGATTCCTCGGTAGTTGATACTCCTACAGATGATTCAGTTCCAGAAACTGAGGCAACTCCTGCTGAAGTAGCTTCTCCCCCTCCAACAGAGCCTGCCGAGTTCTCGTGGGACGACCATATGGATAAAACACTCAAGACCAAGATTAATGGTGTTGAAGGTGAAGTAAGTTTAGCCAAAATGATAGAGGAATTCCAAAAAGGCGAGGCATCTAATAGTAAGTTTGAAGAGGCTTCTAAACAGTCTAAGCAAACAATGCAAATTATTCAAGGACTTAAAGATAATACGGCAGATGCACTATCTAAACTAGGGGTTGACCCAAATGAGTGGGCTTACAATTATTTGAACGATCAGGTAAAACTAAGTGAAGAGACACCGGAGCAGAAAGAGCTTCGAGAACTTAGAGACTATAGAGAAAATCAAGAAATAACTCAAAAACAACAGCAAGAACAACAGGCTGCAATGGAACAAGAAGCCCGAAATAATTCTGCAATTGAGAAGATGCAAACAGAGGCAATTGAGGCTATTGAGAAATATGGCCTTCATAAAGACCCAACCACTGCGAGACAAATAGGCTCATATATGCAAGCCGCTCTCGATCAAGGACGAGATATGTCTGTAGATCAAGCTGCTAGGTTGGTATCACAGGACCATAAAGCTTTAGTAAAAAGTGTATTGGGTGGTCTAAAGGGTGATGACATTCTTAATTTCGCTGGCGAAGAATTAGTAGAGAAACTTCGAAAAGCGGATTTAGATAGACTTAAGACAAAGGAATCGCAAGAGAATAGTTCTCCTGCAACATCTGCTCCTAGAACTGACGAGGATCGATTTAAAGGGCTGGACTTTAAAGCTATAAATCGACTCCTACGTGAGGATGAGGGGTTATAATTTTACTTCATTATTTGAAGGATCTTTGAACGAATACAGGCTCTTAACTACCCATTAGGATGTATGGACAACCTAAGTATTTTAATAAAAGTACCCACTTGAATGCATAGAGTACAATTATTAAATTAATTAACATTATTTTAAAGGAAAGTAAAATGGCTGTAACAGCAACAGATCTAAATGCATTAGCAAAAGAAGTTTATTCCGATAAGGTTGTCAATCTTATCCCCGAGAATATGAGAGTTTGTAAAGATTACAAATTCAAAGAAGCAAAATCAGTTGGAGATAAGTTCATCCAACCTACAAAAATGACACATGAGCATGGTTTCACATACTCAACAGAAGACTCTGTAGCTTTCTCATTGAATGCTGCGGTACCTGCAATTTTCAAGGAAGCTCAGGTCGATGGTAGCTCTATCGTACTGAGATCAGCACTTTCATACGTTCAACTTGCTCGACTCGATAATAAAGCAAAATCTTTCATGACTGCTCCTTCAGCTCTTTTAGAGGATATGAATCAGTCTATGTATAAGAGAATTGAAGTTTCAGCTATTTATGGTAGGTCTACTACTGGCTTAGGTGTTATAGCAAGTGTTGGTGGTGAGACTGCTAACCAAGAAGATCTTACTTTTACAGACGCTTCATGGGCACCAGGTATCTGGGCTGGTTCTGAAGGTGCCTATGTTGATTGGGTAACTTCCGCAGGTGTTAAAGATAACACATATGATGTTAAAATTGTATCCGTAGACATAGCTACTAAGACAATCACAGTTGAGTATGATGCATCTGAATCAACTAATCCAGTTGCAACAGATTATATTGTATGGAAAGGTGCTTTAGATGTTGAACCTATTGGAATCGACAGAATAGTCAATAACACTGGGACTCTTTATGGGATTGATGCTAGTGCTTACTCTCTATGGAAGTCTACAGTAACTACTTCTGTAGGTGCATTGACTTTAGCTGGAATCCTTGAAATTGTTGATACAGCAATTAATAAAGGACTCGAAGGTGACGTTAATGTTTATATGCCTGCTAGAGCTTTCACAGCACTATCTAATGAGCAGTCTGCTCTTAGACGCTTTGATGGATCTTACTCTAAAGAAGGTAAAGCAAGTTTCAAAGGGCTTCAGTTCTATCACCAGTCTGGAATGCTTAGTATTAAGCCTTCTATCTACGTTAAAGAAGGGGATGTCTTTGTATGTCCTGTAGAGGGTGGAAATAGAATTGGTGCAAGTGATGTAACATTCAATACTCCTGGTATGAAGGATGAGAAGCTTTTCCATCAGCTAGAAGAAAGTGCTGGGGTTGGAATCCGATGTTTCTCTCACCAAGCTGTTTTCTTTGATAAGCCTGCACATCTTGCAAAAGGTGAAGGTGTAACATACTCATAATACTCAATAAGGGAGGCTTCTGTCTCCCTTTCTTTTCTTCTTTCTTCTTCCTTTTAAAACGGTCAGGGTTCACTTGACCGTAATCCATTTTTTTATTTTAGGAGCTATATTATGTCCATCAGTGTAACTATTAATGGGATAAGTTATACCATACCCGAGGTAAGTGAAAAAGCGTGGGGAGCAGATTGCACTAGTTGGATAGCAGCAGCTTCTTCTGGTTTATTACAAAAAGAGGGCGGCAGTTTTACTCTGACCGCTGATGTCGATTTTGGTGCAAATAAAGGACTGTTGTCCAAATATTTCACAAGTAGAACGACTAATGCTGCGTCTGCTGGGGTTGTTCGTTTAGCGAATGACGAGATTTTGTCGTGGCGTAACTTCGCAAATTCTGCGGATATAAACATGAAAATAGGTGCCGATGATAAGCTATATATCGGTAGTAATGAAATATTAGATTCAGGCAATACAGTAACTGCAACAAATAAAACGTTTACTTCTCCTGTGTTAAATGATACAGTTACAGGTACTGGGGTTTTAGATGAGGATGATCTGGCTTCAGATAGTGCAACACAAATAGCAACACAACAATCCATAAAAGCATACGTAGATAATAAAACAACAACTGCGGCTATACGAGTTCGGTTGTACGATAACACGCTAACTACTCTACCTACTGGCGATCCAGTAACAATTGATGACGTTCAAATAGAGGACGGGGATAAGGTCTTATTCTCTAATCTAAGTTCTGGAAATAATAGAGTATATGATGCAGCAGTTACTGGGACTGAGGTTACTGGTTGGACTGCTTTAGCTATATTCTTGAATGAGAGTTTAGATCCTTCAGTTGGTGAATCACTTAGAATTTTAGAGGGTACTGTAGGTGCTCTCAAAACATATATTTATGATGATAGTGATTTTGTAGATAATAGCTCCACAATAGATCACACATTAATTGAGAACATAGGTACAAACACTCACTCACAAATAGATACCGCAGTAACAGCTTCTACAAACCATATAGCCTCTGATGGCAAGGATCATAGTGATGTCGTACTTAACAACACACATAGGGCTTCGGATGGTAAGAACCATTCAGATGTAGTACTTAATAATACTCATAGAGCTAGTGATGGTAAGAATCATTCTGATGTTGTGTTAAACAATACACATCGTACTGGAGATGGCTCGGATCATGCTAATGTTGCATTAAATGATACACACCGTGGATCAGATGGAAAAGATCATAGTGATGTAGTTTTAAACAATACTCACAGATCTTCAGACGGTAAAAATCATAGTGACGTAGTTCTCAATAACGCTCATAGAGTGGTTGTAGCTGGAAACCCTCATGAGGTAACTAAGGCAGAAGTAGGGCTTGGAAATTGTGATAATACTTCAGACGCAGCTAAACCAGTTAGTGATGACACACAAACAGCATTAGATCTTAAAGTAGCTCTTGCAGGAGCTGAAACGATTACCGGTATAAAGACATTTGACGAAGAACTCATAATGAAACAGAATGCTGATCCAGGAGCAGCAGCAGCAAATCATAACAAGCTATACTTTAAAGACGATGACAAGCTTTATATGCAATCAGAAACCCTTGGCGAAAAAGTCATTGGCGGTGGACTGATACCTGTTGAAATAGATCACACATATGCTACAGATCTGGCAGCAGGCAATCATTATATGGTTGATATGTCCAGTGCTCCAGCAGATGTTGTCCTCAACCTTGAGCCAGGTGCATTAGAATCTGTGATTGCAATCAGTGTATTTGGAACCAGTGATCAAACAGCATATGATACTACTCCTTATTATGTGAAACTTACTCCAGATGGTGTAGAGACTATATGGAGTGATGAAAAAGCTCTTACTCCAGCAGTTCTTGGTGATAATGCTAGTACAACAGTATTGACATGGGATTCTACATATGACTGGGTATCAGACACCAGTGACTTGTTTTGTCCTAATGATCTCAGTGGTAATTGGAATATTGGAGGTACTTTAACAGTTGAGGATGTTGCGGACGGCACCGGAATCACACTTGAAAATCCAGATAGTGACCCAAGAGTGAGAACTCTTATTGGGGGGGCTGATTATGGTTTAACTAATTATTATACTAATGGAAATACTGTTGGAGCTAGTATAAGAGCGAACGGAACGAGCTTTATTCTAGGATCACTTGGTGTTGGTAAATCTCCTAATGCCTCTGATTCTAATGCATTAGCTATTGGTTTAGGTGCTGGGGCGTCCGGTGATGCAGATACGATTAAGGTATTTGCTAAAGATACATCAAACTCAACAGCCACGCTTGCTCTTAGATTAGAGCAGTCTGTTGAAGCTATCGGAACCTTCACTCCTTCTCATAAAATAAAGATCCATATTAACGGTGATGACTACTGGCTTCAGCTAGATCAAGTATAAAGGAGAAATAATATGACAGAAGGATCACTCGGCAACAGAGCCGGTAATAAAATAGTAAATGCGAATAGGATTGGGAAGAAGACTCGGGTTGTAACATTAGATTCAAACTCGGTAGCTGCTGGGTATACCACAACATTTGAAGAAGGTTATGCATATGTAGATAGTGCTGGAAATTGGAGACTTGCTTTTAATATAACGGGATCAGTAACTGGTTCTACCCCTGTGTCGATAACAATTGCTGGGTGTTCTTTTGTTAATAATATACGTGTAAGCTGTGAAGTATATAGCAGTGGGTGGGTTGCAGCAAGGGGAACGGCTTTATCATCAGGTAATGTTATTTATTTAGATTATAGTTCAAGTTTTACAGAGTTTCATATATCTGGAAACATACCTTTAGCTAGTCAACCAACTGATGCATTCGTCACAGATGACGCTGCAACTACATTTGCAGAAGTCCTAGAAGACGGCAGCGTTGACGTGTATATACAGCCAGCGGATGATACAAATGCTGGTACGTTGAGTTATTATAAAGAAGGTACTTGGACACCAGGACAAGGTACAATTTCTGGGTCTGGGTGGACAAGTTCTGGGACATACACAAGAATTGGTAGACAGGTGTTTATAACTGGAACAGTAACTGGTACAGGTATTTCTGCAACTGCGGCTCAGTACATGGCGGATTTACCTTTTACACCAAGTATCTCTGGAGCTACAGGTGCGTTAACTAATGCAGGAAATGCTATATCTAATAATTTATATGTTTCATCTAGTAACACCAGACTTTATGTTAATGAAGGATTTGCTTCTACTACAGGTCTTACCTTTTCAGCTACATATATAGTATAAAAGAGAAACGCCATGACAGACAATGAACGAATGAGTGAGATGCATCAAGATGTAAAGGACATACGTAGTGACTTAAAAAACTTAGATGACAAACTCGACAAATTCGCAGAATCCATCATCAATAACAAAAACGATATTAAATGGTTAAAGGCAAGTTTAAAGACAGGTCTTGGGTTTACATTAAGTATATTAGTTGGTGTAATTGGGTACTTGGTAAAAAGTGTAATTTAATAACTTAAAGGGGTATAAACAATGGTAAATAAGGTTAATGGGGTACCCCAACCAGATCCTAAAGATGTAAAAGTATTAGGCAGCTTAGTTGATTTTGACTATGATAAACTGGATGTAACTTACCCAACAACAGTAAGTGAAATCTATACTTACTCTTTAGATAGTGTAACTGTTGGAGTTATAGAAGTAGTGTATACGGATGATACAAAAGCTTTTGTACTATCAGTTGAGAAGGTGTAACTATGGGATTTAAATTTAACCCCACAACCGGCTTACTTGATATGGTTAACACCAACCAAGTCTCATATGGTTCTGGGATGCCTTCAGCTACTCCTGCGACTGATCCGGCCTTATACATAGATATCTCCGGTGTAGCGGGTAATGGGGGTGCAACATTATGGGGTTGGGATAAAGTAACAGGCCATTGGTATCCATTTAGAGAAAATTGGATAGTGAAATATTTCACAGACACTATCACACCTACAGAACAGATTGCACTTGAAGTACTTAAAGCGATTGCAGATAGTGTGACAGTAACCGATGAAATCAATATTGTACGAGGCTTATATGAAACTGTAGATGATGATGTAACCGCTGCTGCTTATATAATGTTAGATGTTTTCAAGGCATTAGAAGAGACTATAGATATAACAGAAGCATTAGCACTACATGCAACTAAGATTTTAGAAGAGGATATTACAGTTGTTGCTGAACTATCCCTAAACCCAAACAAATCATTATCAGATAGTGTGACTATAGATGATGTTATTGATTTATTACTAACACGAGTAGATGTAAGATATATAAATGGTGGCTCAATAAACAGCCATGGAATAAACTAGGGATATTATAATGTTAAAAGAAAAGTTAAAAGTAACAGGTAGGGTGAAAATACACATTAATGGAAAACTTGTGGAGGAGATAGATAATCTGGTTGTAACTACGGGTAAAGAGTGGATAGCCTCTAAATTCTATGCTGCTGGCTCTCCAGGAGATGACATGAGCCACATCGGTATAGGAACCGGTACAACAGCGGCTGATGTAAGCGATACAGCTTTAGAAACTCCAATAGGAGCTAGAGCTGCACTGACATCTACCACAGTATCAACCAATACAGTAGAATATGTAGCAACTATAGCCGCTGGAATTGGTACTGGAGCAATTACAGAAGCTGGTGTATTTAATGCACTTACTAGTGGTACTATGTTATGTAGAACAACATTTGGTGTAATTACCAAAGGCACTGATGATAGCTTAACAGTTACGTGGACGATTACAATAAATTAAGGTGAATAAGATATGTCTATAAAATTTTCAAATAATTTGAGCACAACTATTAGCGTAGGTATATCTGATACGGATACGTCATTAACAGTAGTAGATGCTTCGGGTTATCCTGATATTAGTGCTGCTGCTGATTATTGTTATACTACTCTGTATAAATTAACTGATGGTACAATATATGAAATAGTAAAAGTAACAAGCATCTCTGGGAACGTTTTAACTATAGAACGGGGACAAGACGGTACCTCAGGTTTGGCCTGGCTTGCGGATGATGGTGTTCAGATGAGGTATAATAAAGCCTCAATTGAAGATCACTCGTCTACATACGTAAAGGATCTTGGGGATACACCGTCTGGTGGTTATACGGGTGAGGCTGGTAACTCTCTTGTAGTTAATTCTACTGAAGATGGTGTTGAATATACAGCAAGACAACCACAATTGACGGCTAACCTAGTAGTTAGTGTGGATTATTCAGGTGGTGGTGATTATACGAATTTACAAGCTGCTTTTGATGCAGTTGCTCCCTACAATCCTGGTCCTTATACCATCACAATTAATGTCTTAAACATACCGTCGCTAACAGATAGTGCTGATTTTGCGTTATATGTTTTAGGTGGTAGTTACGCTCACGTAACAATTGATATGGGAGAGGACACTGGAAATCCAGATGGAACTGATACTGTATTGTATCCAACGGGACTACCTGCCGCAGTACACACATATGTTTATGATTTTGATGCAACGATAGCTCCAAAAGTTCGCGGTAAGATCAATATGCAATCGCAGATTACAGGGTTTTTAAGATCTATAAATGGAGCGGTCGCAGATTTTCAAGATTCTACCGTGCTGTATGGAACAAACGGGACTAGCGGAACAAACTCTGTAGCCCTACATGCCACTGTTGTCTCAACTATAAATGCTAGAACTAGTAACGTAAGTGGTGCATATATAGGGTATAAAGCGAATAATAGTTCAATACTTTTTGCACAAAATGGAATATCAGAATGTACGCTTAATGGGTGCCTATGTACTAATCAGTCTGAGCTTATGGCAGTCAATGTAGATTTTGTAAATGGTACGAATGGTACTTCTCCACTAGTACCAGCCCTCTCAAAAAGTGGGTCTTATGTCGACAACAAAAATCAATCTGGTAGTCAAACTTATGCAAAAGGTCAGACAAATACATCTGGGGATGAGTTCTCAAAGACGCCAAACGTAATAGATGGTGATGGTATCATTTATGACAGTGACTCAGTAGAGTTTGAGGGCTTATGGGTAAGAGATGGCGACATCATAACTCCAGCTATTGGTGGTGATAATTTAACTATTGAGGGTGATATTAACGTTGACACAATCAACGAATCCACTGCCAACAATGGAGTGAATATAGAAGGTGTCTTATTAAAAGATTCAAATATCATCATTGACTTTGATAAATATATTAAGTTTGGGAATGATAGCGGTTCGTTAGCTAATGTTTTGGGCTGGTACCACTTCAACACCGGCTCCGGTACAAATATTATTGACTCCTCGGGAAATAATAATGACTTTATTATGTATGGGAGTCCAGCATGGAACACAACTGACCCTCATCTTGGAGCGTCTAATGTAGAGTTTTTTAATAATACTGATTATTTATCGAATGCTATATCTGACTCTGATTTGTATTCTTTTGAATTTACAGACTCTTTCACTTTTGAAGGTTGGGTACGTGTAAAAGCAGTAGCTGCTGCTGCCAGATACTTGCTTTCTAAAGGAACGTCCTCCATAGGATACGGAATATGTATAAAAGCAAACGGTAATTTAGAAGTTGAGTTAAATGTAAACGGAGCTTCCAGAGCGATAAGGCGTGAAGTAAATTTTGACTTTGAATCTAGCCTGAACAATTGGCATTATATCTCTGTTACATATGACGGTTCGACTACTTTGAGTGGGTTAGTTGTTAAAATTGATGATACAATTTACTCAACTGCAAGCTCAACAGATAACTATAGTGGTGGGGATACGCTAGTTACAACGCAAGATTTTCAATTCTCAGGCGTTAATGGTTCTAATTCTGCTGCTCGGGATATAGACCTGGACGAGTGGAGGGTGCATGATGAAGTATTAAGTGACAGTGAGATCACAATTTATTACAATAGCGGAACTGGAACAGAAAATATTGGATTAAGTTCTCTTGAATTAAAGGCTATTAACGATCCTGTTTCTCAAGCTTTAGAATTAGGTTTTAATGGAACGCCAGAACAATTTAATTTCCATAAAAGTGGTCAATTTTCGCTGTCTATAGGTGCAGGTATTAATGAATTTTCTACTGATGGAACATTGTCAGGGAATTCAGACATTGCAGTTCCCACTGAAAAAGCTGTTAAAACGTATGTAGACGGTGCAGTCAGTACGTGGGATGAGGTAATGCATAATGGTAATGTATTTACCGCTGTCGACACTGAAAATCTGTCAGTTGAGATAAATCAAAATGATGTAACCAATAATCCTGCTGCTCTGATTATAACTAATACAGGGACTGGCAACGATATTACTGCACCTAATTTTAGTTTAGCTAATGGAGATTTAGGTTTAACTGGGGATTTAACTCTTGATGGCAACATTCTTACTGCAAACAGTTCACTTATTTATCTAAGTGCTAACGAACCTACAGCCCAAACATTAACAATAGCAGCTTTTAATGCTGGTGCTGGCGCGGGTAATATAAGCATGAGTGCTACAACGGGGTTAGTAAATGTTGATGCCGCATATGGGGTACAATTTTCTAATTATGGAGATGATTCAGATTGGAGAGAGATTGGTTTTTATTCTGAAAATACTGGGACGGGTACAGGGAATATAGTATTTGATGCATATGACGATATTATCTTTCAATCTGACGGTACTGAGTTAATGAAACTTGAAAATACAGGAGACTTAACACTTGCAGATGGGGATTTAACTGTAGTTGGTGATGGTACATTTGGAGCTTCTGGGAATACTGTTATTTCAGATGGTGGTCTTGTTAATGTTAGTGCTTCTGGCGGTTCTTTTGTGAGACTGCTTGGTGGTGGTGATACATATTTTGATATGCGTAGTGGGCCAGCCTCAGCCGGGAATATTAATTTGTGGTTTTTTTGGCGAGATGACTGGGTCGGTAGTGGTGAGGGTTGGACGGTAGGGATGGATAACCAGCCAGTAGGCAACAGAGATAATTTTGTTATAAAAAGTTTTTATAATCAGACAATTCCAGAGTTTATGGTCACAAAAGATGGTAAGGTTGCAATTAATAAAGAAATTCCAACAGTTGAATTGGATGTTGTAGGTGATGCTGCTATAGCAGGAGATCTCAATGTAATTGACAGCAATATAACCATAACCAGCGATGTTTGGGATGAACTTGCCTTTGAATCAACCCGAACTGATACGGGAACTGTAGGGCAGACTGCTTATAGGCATGAAGGTACTGCTGTTGTATTGATACAAGGCCAAGTGACAGATGAGGTCAACCATTATGGAGCTTTAGAATTTTATGTAAAAGATACAGATGGTCTGTCAAGCCGCTTAACGATTGCTAAAGATAGTGTACTCAACGGAACTTTAAATATAAGCGATACTCAAGCTGGTGACTTGATGAATGCTTTAAAGCTTTGTAATAACTCAAGTACAGCAGGTACAGCAACTGCGGCATTATTTGCTACTCAAGATAATTGTGTCGCAAAAGGTGGTATTTTCTTTCAAAATACTGCTGGTGATGCAAACGGACGTGGGACACTTTATATAGCTAACGATGCAGTAGATGATGCTAACCCTGTTCAAATTGGTGATGCAGCTATAACGATCGCTTCTAATAAAGATGTAACACTAGCTGCTGACTTAAATATAGCTAATGGTGATATAAATCTAGCATCAAATAACTACTTTAATTTTGGTGACAGTAACGAATTGCAACTTAACGTTGGTACAACAGATGTTCAAATCACTGGTAATACTGGTGACATGTATCTTGAAACTTATGGTGGTGATCTAAATATCAATGCTGAAAATGATGATGTTTATATAACTTCTGATTATGGTGCTGGTGATATATATCTCTATGGTGATGTAAGTATCTCAGGTAGTGTGGGGATACTTGACAACGAAATTCTGAACATTGGCACAGGAAATGATTTACAAATCACACACAATGGTACTGATACAACAATCACCAATACAACTGGAAAGTTAATATTAGATAATACAGACAATAACGATGAGATAATTGCTCGGTTAGGCTCTGACGATGGTGCTACATCATTCCAAGTACAAAACAATAGTGGAACATCAGTATTCAGCGTTGCTGGAAATGGTTATATAACTCAGAACATTGCAAAAGCAGATTTATACGTTTCCAGTGCTTCGGCTACGGCTTCAGTGACACCAGGATCTCCAATAAATATTATGTCTAACTCCACAACCGCAGCAGGTGGGATCACATCAAATGATTTCACCATAGGAACAAACGGTCGTCTAACTTACACGGGTACAGAAACAAAGGTATTTGATGTTGAAGCAATTTGCTCTATGACTACAGGATCTAATACAAGGCTGGTATCACTGTTTATCGCAAAAAATGCTGCGGTTATCGCAAACAGTGAACAACGAAGATATGTGTCAACTGGTGCTGATGTCGGCAACATGTCAGTAGGTTGGACAGTCTCACTAGCAACAAATGACTATGTGGAAGTGCATGTGGACGTTAATACTGCAACAACTGTTACACCAGAAACATGTCGATTCAAAGCGGTGCAAGAATTAGTATAAAGGAAGGAAGATGGGAAGTCTCAATAAAACGTTCATAAACACAACAATAGTAAACAGTTATCAAGGTACTCAGTTTGTTGAGCTTTACGATAAGGCTGAGATTCAGTTGAATTTGACTGATTCTACGCCAGATGATGCTAACTTCTCGGGTGCCGCCACAAACACAACAACAGATGCGATTACGGTTTTGGATCATGGGTTGATCTCAGGAGCCGTAATTCGCTTCTCAACAACCGGAACACTACCTGATGGACTCGCAGTATCTACAGATTTCTATGCGATCAGAGAGAGTGCTAACACCTTTCAGGTGGCTACTAGTTATTCTAATGCAATTGCAGGGACTTACATTGAGCTAATAGATGAAGGTACTGGAACACATACCTTAGAGCCTACGGCATTAAGTGGTGTTACAGTATATGTTCAGAAATCGCTCGATAATGTAAATTGGGTCACAGTAATAGAGCCTAGAATAGTAAGTGCTCCCATATCAACTATTTTTTCTTTAGAAGATATGGTCACACCTTATATCTCTGTAAACATTGAGGTAGATTCTGGGCAAGTTTCAGCAGAAAGTATCATTTACATGAAAAATTTTATAAATTAGGAGGTGAAGATGTTAGACGATAAAAAGCACGCCATTAAGAAAATGATGGGTATGTTGGACGAGGAAGTTGGTAAAAAGATTAAAGTTATAGTCGAAGGAGATACCCCTAAAGAGGTGGAAAAAGGTCTTGATGCGGCTAAAGAAAAGATGAAAGAACTTCCTGAAATGGGTAAAGAAGTTGAATCTAAGGATGACGATAGGTTAGAAGATATGATAGAAAACATGTCACCTGAGAAAAAGAAAGCCCTTCTTAAAAAATTGGAGAGTTAAATGATTACAGTAGAGGAATTATTAGAGAAAATACGTATAGCGTCCAAGATACCTAAAGATCAGCTAGAAGATGATTCTCTTCTCTCTATAGCCACAGACATCCTATACACTAGACTTACGTCTCAAATAATCTCAACTCATGAGAATTATTACAGGCAAGAAGATACTAAAACTATTGGTGTTGATGATTATGTTTATCGTTTCCCTACTGCGGCTATTGGGGGAGGGTTGTTAGATGTTTTATGGAAAAATAATGCAGCTTCGGAAGAATACTATAGTGTGAGGCAGTATGAGGTATCAGATAAAACCAGATCTAGAAGAACGATGGGGTTTATTCTGACAAATGGTGGATTGGAGATCTGGCCTAGAATAGGTGGAAGTCGACTATTAGTGGTCTACTATTTGTTGAGGCCGGGTAAGCTACAAAAAGCTATAAATACGGCTAAAGTAGTGGATACCAATACAACCAATGGTACTATAGAGTTATCGGTTTTACCTGGAGCATTCACTGTAGGTAGTTACATTGATATAATGAAATCTGATGGTTTAGCTGAAAGGGTTGTTGTTAATGCTTTGATTGATGGTGTGTCTGGATCGGTTATATCACTATCTGATGAATCTTTAGTGGCTTCGGCTTCTGTAGGTGATACGGTGGCTGTGACTACTTATTCTCCTTATGCTCAACTTCCGGATGAATATATAGACTATTTTGTTGCTTTAATTTGTCAGAAAATAGCTCAAGTAACTGGCGATGATCGTCTCTATCAAATGGCTACCAAGAACATAAAAGACAGTAAGCCAGATGTTTTAAATATAGTTAACCCACGAGTAAGTGAAGAAGTTTCGAGTGTTAACATAGACTGGGATTAAAATCATGACAAAAAAGAAGAAGTTAATATTAGAAGGGCTTTATACATATAGGGATCAATATTCGGAGATGCCTTCAGGAGCTTTATCTAAGGCTAAGAATGTAAATATAGACAAACAAAGTATTGCTTCTCCTAGAAAAGGTTATGAGATTCAGGATTTAGGTCTGTCGGATCAAGTTGAATCCATGGGGGATTTCGAAGGTAAGTTGATTTTACATAGTGGAAGTACGCTATATAAGTCAGATGTCGATGATGGTGCTCTCTCTAATGTTACGGCTTTCTCGGGTACCGTTGAACAATATAATTCAAATATAGTTCGATTTAATAAACAAAATGAGAACTTATACCTTAACACTAAAACCGGTATTAACAAATTAGATAGTATTACAGGCACTTTAAGAGGAGCAGGTGCTCCTAGAGGTAAGTATCTGGATTTAAGTCTAATAGCTGCTGGTACTGGGATTATTGATGACGGGGAAGATAGAGCCTATAGGTTAGTTTGGGGTTATAAAGATAGTAATAACAATCTAATTTTAGGTGCTCCAAGTGAACGAGCAGTGATTCAGAAAGATACAGCTACACCTCAAGATGTTCAAATTGTTTCTAATTTACCTGAAGAAGTAGATTCTGTTGACTGGTTCTACCAATTATATAGGACAAAAGTTGCAGATACAGGTGCCTCTGGTGATGAGATGTTTCTAGTTTATGAGGCTCAAGTAAGTTCTACAGATATTTCAAATGGTTATGTTAGCGTTGATGATATAACAGTAGATGCCTTGATGGGTGCTTCACTATATACAAACGACACTCAAGAAGGTAGTTCAAATGCGAACTTACAACCTCCTGCATGTGTGGATTTGGCTTCCTATCAGAACCATATGTTTTATGGGAATACGCAACAGAAGTCATTCTTAGATTTGACTTTAATTGGGGAATTAGTTGTTGGGAATACATTAGATATTATTGTGGGGGTTACAACTACAACACTTACAGGAGTAGCTGGGACACCAGGAGCTAATCAATTTGTAGTAGAATTAGGGGGAGCCACAACTTCAATAAACATAGATGCAACAGCTAGGAATCTAGTAAAAGCTATTTCTGATTATGTAGAAGGAGTTGAGGCTTATTACACTTCAGGAGATGCGGATTTACCTGGAAAAATGACATTACAGACGTCAAATTTCGTTGACACCTTCACTATTCAAGCAACTGGTACAACAATAGGTGCTGATTTTTCACCTAATATTGAAGCTGTTACATCATCTGAAACTGATATAAAACCTAACAGAGTATATTTCAGTAAGTTACAAGAACCAGAAGCTGTTCCTGCTATTAACTTTTTTGATGTCGGTTCATCTGATGAGGCTATTGTTGCCTTAGCTGCTTTAAGAGATAGGTTGGTGGTTATAAAAGAGAACTCGGTTCATCGTATAACAGGTACGGATGTTTACTCTTTTTCAACTCAGTTGATCGATAATACGATCCAAATATCGGAAATTAAAACTGTAACTAATTTATCCAATAGAATATTTGCTCTCTCAAATCAAGGTATTGTAGCAATATCTGATAGTGTTCAAATTGTTTCAAGGAGAGTAAACGATTTAGTAGATGTTGCTTTTGACAAATGTCATGCTACAACTAAAGAGACAGATGGTCTATATATTCTTACTTGTGAGAAGGATGATACCTATTATTCAGTTGTGTACAATACATTTAATATCTTGTTTACTACATGGGAGTTACCTCAAGATACGCTTTTTAGCTATAATTTAAATAGTCAATTAGTTTATAGTGTACCTAAAACGGATACTGAAGTGAATGTTCTAGTTGAAAGAAATTCTAACTCATCTTTGGATTACTCAGATACCTCAAGTGCTTATACTGTGAGCGATATTACAGGGGGAACCTTTACATTTAGTGATGTTACAGGGCTTGAAGTTGGTATGACTTTGACTGAGGATGGTGAAATTGGTAAAGTAACCGTGGCTAGTGTTGATACAGATAACGACACTGCTGAAGTTAACATCTTAGTAAATAATATTAATAGTTCAGGAACTTGGACCGCATACAATTTAATCGATACAACTATAGAATTCTGGCCTTATTTAGGTCAAGGTATTGAGGTTTATAAGGATTTTAGAGAATTGGCTTTGATATTTGAAACTCAGATTTCAGGTACGGTAGCTACCAGATTCCTCACAGATCTCAATAACATAGAAGAATCAGTAAGTTTTTCTTCAGTTTTTGACACTTCTGGATGGGGTTTATTTGGTTGGGGTGAGATTCCTTGGGGAGAAGATCCTGATACTGAGCAAACCTTAGTTAAACGAATTATGGTTCCATGGGTTATGGGTAAAGGGCATGAATTAGTTGTTGGGATTGATGTTAGTACATCTAATCAAAAGTGGGAATTCTCTGGAGTTTCATTGCAATACAACGATATTAGTTTCACATCCGTCACAACATGAGGTAAATTATGAAAGTTGGTACACTCTCAGAACTGACTGCTGAACAAATGCAGAAGTTTTATGAAGATTATGAAGAATCAGCAGAATCGATCTTAAACGGGGTAAATGAGCTTATTAGAAGCTATAATCAAGTAACTAATAGGCGAGTGAGTCTGGTTGATAACGTGGACTGTGATGTACGTACTCTCACTATTAAAGGTGGTGCTGAGATAAAGCTGGCTAAAACGAAGCAAGCACTTCCAAGACAAATAGTTGTAGGTAAGGTAAGTACAAGTGGTACGAACCCTACTGCGGCTGTTCAAATTCTAGATTGGGTTACTTCTGGAAATGAGGTAACTATTACAAATATAGTGGGTTTAACCACAGATCAAACATATACAATAACTTTCACACTTTACTATTAAAGGATAGTCATGGGACTTATTTTAGACGACGAAAAAAAGAAAAAAGAGGAAGAAGGGGTAGGTGCATTAACTCCTAAAACTTCTCAAGTCGCTGGGGGTGGTCAAGCAATTACAGGACAAGCAACCAAACCAGCTCAAACTTCAGGTTTTGTTAATCTTCAAAAGTACTTAAGTGCTTCTGATGAAGGTAGGATTGGTGAAAGTATAGCAGGAGATATAGGTAAACGAAAAGAACAATTTAAAACTCAAATGGGTGATATCCAGGAACAAGAAAAGGCTAAGATTGCTCCAGGTATTACAGGATATGATCCAGAAGCTTTAAAGAACCTAGGAGATGAAGAAGTTAGAGCAGGTCTTAAAAGTACTTTAAGTGCTAAACCTACGGAATATACCGGTTTTTCAACTGCTGGAACAGAAGCAGAATCTACTGGACGGGATATTGGAGGTATCTTAGGGTCTTTAGAAAAACCAGGTACTTATAGTACCGCATTAAAAGGTATTGGTGGTCCCAGTTACACTGGTGGTATGAGTGCTTTAGATACGGGGTTATTGGCTGGTTCTCCTGAGGCAAAACAACAAATAGAACAGGCTAGAACAGGCTGGGAAACTACGAGTGCTGAGTTACCTAAAACAATTTCAGAAGGTTTAGCTGCTCAAGCTCAACAAGCTGCTACAGCTACAGAGAAAACTCAACAAGACTTAAGAGATGCTTTAGCTGGAGTTTATTCAGGTGTAGAAGATCCTATGCAAGAAAGAATAGCGGCTGAAGAGGTAAGAAGAGCTGAAGCTTTAGCTGCGAATAGACTTGCTTCTCAGGTAATACCAGAACAAATTATGGCAGAGGCTAAAGCAGCGGCTGGAGGTTCTACCTTATCTGATGCGGAAGCTTGGGGTCAAATGGACTGGGAATCTCTCCTAGGGCATAAATTAGGTATGACTGGTTTAGCAGGTGAATTAGGTACCGGAGGATATTATAATCCTACTGAAGTTGATTATAGAGATGTAACCACTGCTGCTGAACAAGAGCAAATGGCTAATATTGCCGATATTTTAGGTGAACAATTTCAATATGGTGGTGAGTTAGGAGCAGATCCTACAGACTATTTAAGGTCTTCAGGTTATGAGACAGAATATAGACCAAAGGTTGACGCTATAACTGCTGCTTTAGCTGATATATTTAAGGCTAGTCCTACAGCAGGGGTTCCAGTTAGTGACCCTACTCAAATTGCTACTCCTGGGACTTTGGCAGTAGACCCTCAAGTTGTAGATACAGGTGAAACCGGACAAGTTCCAGTAATGCCTATAGAAACAGTTGGAGGAGATCAAATACCCGGTTCGGCACCTTTTGCAAATATAGCTGAAGCTGTAAATCCTACTCAATCTACAGGTCTATCTAAAGGCGGTATGAGTGCAATAAAAGCAGCTCTTAGAGCAGCGATGAATAAATAATAGTCTAAAGGAGATAAATAAATGGTAGCACCGTTAGTAGTTGGTGGGCTTATGGCAGGTTCCGCTATACTTAATTATTTAGGTGGGCAAGAAGCTAGTAAGGCTCAAAAACAAGCATTAAAAGATGCCGCTCAAACAATGAGAGAAAACAGAGCTTATTTTGAAAGTATAGGTATACCTCCAATTGAAGCTCAAAAGTTAATACTTCAACAGTATGATTTACCCGCTGATTTTATACCTTTACTAGAGGAAGCGGAACAATTAGACCCCAGTCAATTAGACGCAATTGAATTTGATCCTCGCTTTCAAGAATCTAGACTAGGTGCTTTAGGTAAGCTTGAAAATATCTCAGAACAACAAGGCATGGATATTCAAGCCCAGGTTGCTATGGATGAAGCTCTTGCACAAGCTCGCCAACAAGAACAATCTCAACGTGAGGCGGTTCAAATAGGTTCTCAGAGGCGTGGGGTTGCTGGTGGTGGGCTTGACTTAGCTTTACAACAAGATGCCCAACAGAATGCCGCTAATCAAGCTAAAAAAGCTCTACAACAAGAAGCAGCTATAGCAAATCAAAGAGCTATGGAAGCTTTAATGCAAGGTACTGGTTTGGCTGGACAATTAAGTCAAGAAGATATAGCATTACAGACTAGTAAAGCTCAAGCTGCGGACGCTATTAATAAGTTTAATATGATGAATCGTCAAGAGATTGAACAAAGAAATATAGCAGAGCAAAATAGAGCTAAATTAGAAAACCTCAGAGGTAAAGAAGCTGTAGCTATGGCTAATATTGATGTCCAAAATGCTCAACAAAAAGCTAATAAAGCATTGATTAAAGATAAGTTTCAGCAAGAAATGGCGAAAGCTGGTGCCATGGCTGGACAAGGTACCCAACAAGTAGCTCAAACTAATAGGGCTGGTGATATTGCAGCTAAATCGGCTAGTTCTCCTTATAGTGCAGGTGCTGGAACTTTAGGTGCTTTTGGTAGTGCTTATATGAGTTCTGCCTTAAGAGATAAAGAAGGCGAAGAAGACGCTAAAATTAAGAAACCAGGAGTAAGTTAATGACAACATTACAAGATGAAGCTTTAAGAAATAAAACTCCTGAAGAGGATAAATTGGAAAAAATGAAGCAACTACTTGGTAGAGCTAAGGAATCTAGAACTGCTACTAATTTAATGGCTGATATGGGACAGGTTGGTGCTAAGTACATGCAGGACATGGGTGGAGTTAGTGCCGATCCTACAATAGCTAAAAATATGCGAGCTAGGGGTGAGCAGGGAGTTACTGAAGCACAAACAGATATAGATAAAATGGAAAAGACAAAACAACTATTAGCTAAATCAACCATACCAAAAGCTCAAACTAGGACTCCCTATGTATTCAAAGCAGGAGATGGTAAGGAATATAGGGCTACAGAACGTGAAGGTAAGTACTTTTATCAAAAACCTGGAGAAGACACATTCACTGAGATTAAAGACACATCCAAGGTAAAAGAATATGGTAAGGATATCTCAGGTGCTCGTAAAAGGATGCATCAAACTAAACAAGCTATGACTCAAATAAATGATTATAAGCGGTGGGTTAAACAGGAAGAATCTCAACTTGTTGCTGCAAATAACGTATTAAACGAGTTAGAAAAACCAGGGAAGCTCGCTTTATCCATGGTTAGAGTTAGGATGCCTAAGTTATTTGGTGAAGTTGGTAACTTGTCTGCATTCGAACAACAAGCATGGGAAGGTTCTCCAGAACTTAAAGAGAAATTTATACGTTTTTGGAAATCAAAGTTTTCAGAGGATGAAAGTTTAACCGATAAAGATGTAGCAGAATTAAAGAAGGTTGTTGCTAAAGCCGCTAAAGTTACTCAAGATCGTATGGAAAAGAAACGAAGCGACAGTTTAGCTTTATTCAGAGAGACTGCTTCTGATCTATATACTTCAAATCCAAAGATTTATGATGATATGTTTAAAGGTACTATAGATTTAAAGAAGTCAAAACAAACAACTGGAGATGATTACGATAATATGACGGATGAGCAATTAGAAGCACTAATGAAAGAGAAAGGCTTATAATGGAAAAACGAGAAGAGATGTTAAAGAAGTTAAGACGGGCAGATATGCTTGAAAAACTTCGTGCAACAGATGCAGGTGAAAAACCTAGTGTAGAGGCTCCTAAAGATGCTCCTATACCTATTACTGAACCTCCTAGGGGTTTAGGTACTCCTGAAGGCGAACAAGCTCTCTTATCTAGTATAGATCCATATAGAATAGGTGAAACATTAGGTGCTGGCTTAGGTACAGCAGTTGAGAAAGGTACTGAGCTATTTGGTGGTGAGGGTGTTTATCCTGGTAAGCAGGGTACTATCGATACCTATAAGCAAATATTCTCTAAGATGGAAGAATCCAGAAAAGCTAAAGAAGCTAAATCTCCTGGAATAGCTCAAGCAGGTCAATTAGGTTCTGAGATACTCGCTACAGGTGGTTTAGGTTTAGTTCCTTCAGCAGCAGTAAGTGCTGTAGAAGGTGCCACTAGGGAGCCTGGTGATTTATTGGATAAAGTTAAAGCTGGTGGTCTAGCTGGTGGTGCTACCTTAGTTGGTGGAAAACTAATGCAAAAAGGTGCTCCATTAGTAGCTAAAGGTTTTGAGAAAATGGCAGGTGCTGCAAAAGAAGGAGCTGAATCTTTATCTGGTAAAGCTATGGGACTAACTGCTGGAATGCGAGAGAAAATAGGCGAGAAAGCTGCTCAAAAAGTTGGTAGGGAAGGTCTAGAGAGAGAGATAGTTAAACCTTTTAGAGGTGCTAAAGGTATGGCTGAAGAGGTTAATAAGATCAAATCTCAAGCAGGTAAAGAATTTGAAGATGTCGCTAAAACCCTTAAAGAGACAGGTATTAATGTAAACTCGGATGATATGGCTAAAAGTATTGAGAATAGAATAGTCGAGATATATGATGATCCGGATCTTTTATCTTCTATTACAAAATCTGTTGATGATATAGCTGAAAGAGGTGCAACTGCTGAAGGTATCATGAAACTTAAAGAGAAGTTTGCTAAGAAAGGTTGGATGGAAACAGGTGCTCCTACTACAACAGAAAGAGGTCGAATGTATAGAGATATGTGGCGAGAGTTACAAGATCAATACTATGAAGCTGTTGATCTGACTGCTAAAGCTACAAACAATCCTGAACTACTGAACAAACTACAGAAAGCTAAAACTGATTGGAAATTCTCTAAAGATGCTTTAAGAGGAATAGATAAAAAATTAGCTAAAGAACGTGGTAATAAGATGTTTGGATTGACCGACTATATGTTAGGTACTGGTGCTATTGGTTATGGTGCTGGAACAGGGGATTGGGAAACTTCAGCAGCTTTATTAGCAGGTAAGAAAGGTCTAGAAAAAATGGGGCCTCAAACAGGTGCTAAAGGTATGGATGCTGCTAGGAAGCTCTTAGAGAAGGTTCCAGCAGGTGTTACCTCTCCTTTAACTCAAACAGCAGTTGAAAGAGGGTTGGGTAAAATTACCCCAGAACAAATCCAAGAATTACTAAATAGGCGTAAAGGTAATGAGTAAGTTCGAAATAACAGAAGACATGGCTCTTAAAGGGGTCTTATGTCCCTCCTGCGGTGAGTTTTATGTTGGGAATGGGACAGGCCCAGAATCTTCACCAACGCTCCGTAAATGGCTCTCAACGCTTCCTAGTGACCACATTCTGAGATATGGTGCAATGTTTCACGATTTCGCCTATCATTGTGGACCTTCTTGGGGATCTCAATTAGAAGCCGACCAACTAATGCTCAACAAAAACGAAGAACGCATACAACAAAAGTGCTCTTGGTACTCTAAATGGTTTTATTACTCTATGAATTGGCGCAACTATATTATGGTTCGGCAGTTTGGCGAGAGTTCATATAATAGTAAGGGATGTAAATAATGGCGAGGAAGAGAGATATTTTAGATTATGCAACACATTTAACTTTATGGTACGAAAATGGGATTAATTTAGAGAGGCGTTGGATTGATATAAATGGCGAGATAGATACTGAATCTACTGTTAAAATCTGTAGGGCTATTAGGGATATGGAATTCTCCGCTCCAGATGATCCGATTGAAATAAGAATTAATAGTGAAGGAGGTTTTATTTACAGTGCTAATGCTGTTGTTGATTTATTGTTAGCTTGCTCTTGTCCTATTCATATGTGCGCTACAGGGCAGGTCGGGTCTTCAGCAACAGATATCTTTATGGCAGGAGATGTACGTACAGCCACACCTAACACACTATTTTTATTCCATTCTGGGTCTGATAAGGTGAAAGGTAAGATTTTTGTACATGAAGATGAGTTGAAGTCTAACGTTTTATTGTGGGAACGGGGGTGCGATCTGTATGCGGAGAGATCTGGCTATAAAAATAAGAAATGGTGGATGACCTGGACTAAGTATAGAGATCAATATATCACAGTTGAAAAGGCGGTTGAGATGGGGGTTATAACGGAGTCTTGACCTGTACCCAAGATTTATTTGTCTTTATCTTACTGATAACTGATCTGTCTATCTTATACACATCCGCTAACACGTAGTTTTTCACCCCAGCTTTTAATTGCAGTTTTATATCTAATACGTCTTCTTCAGTTAGTTTTGAAGCACCGCTTTTAGATCCCCTGGCTATCCACGGACAACCCCCAGCCTCATTAATTTTATGGTTTGTATTTTCTTGAGATGTTACCCATTCTAGGTTACCTACAGAACAATCCAGGGTGTCTTTACTTATATGATTAACTTCTGGTTTATTTTCTGGGTTAGATATAAAAGCTGTGGCTACTAATCTATGTACATAAAACTGGGTAACTTTACCTTTTCTAGATAGTTGTACTGTACTGTAAAACTTAATACCTTTTTGAGTAGCGGGTTTGCTGTATCCTTTAAGAATCTTTTCTTTAGAGTAGTACCTATTATCAATTAATCTGGGTAGGGATTTTACATCACCTAAATTAGATATTTGATAATATCCTTCATATCCTTTAATATCTTTCCAACATTTATCCATACCGCTCCTCCATTGTGTCAAACCATATACTCTCTAAATTAGTTAGGTATATCTGTATTACTGGATGCAGCTTTTTGTATGTTTCTGTGTAAATAAAATCTGCTCTACCGTATTTAATATCCATCTTAACTTTCTTCCAAGCTTCTTGCTTCTCTTCAAATGTCATCTTTTCTCCTTAAATCTATATGTAAGTCTAGTGCAATACCATAAGTAAATAAACGTATAAAGAATACAAGCATATACCGTTTCACCAATTTATTGTGGGGGGGTTCGAGTGTAACAGGTATAAGTATACGCGCATCAAACCCTAAACCATAGGAATTTTTCAGTTTATGTATTCTCGGTCCAACCTTACTAATATTCATAACGGCTCCTCATAATTAGGATCTATCCTTTGTAGAAACCCTATAATATCGTCATAAATTTCATCCGATATTATTGGCTCCCCTTTTCTATATAACTCGTTGTATTTAATTACGTTTCTTTTTAGCTCTTCAATTGTTTTACCGTATTTTTTAATGGTTTTTGGTATATTTTTAGATTTATTAGTATCTGGTTTCCAGGGTAGCTGATTATCCCATAGATATTGAGAGCAATCCATACAAACATGAAAAGCATACCTGTTATCGTATGGCCATAAATACGCTACCTTACCACATCTAGTACAAGGTAATTTACTACTCATATCTCTCAAACTCCTTCCATTTGGCATCAGGCCATCTAACACGATAAGGCTCACATAAAGGCCACCCTCGCTTATTCCACCATACAATCTTCAAAGACCACATATCTTTTTCTTTTATATAATAGCGTTTTAAAACTTCCAGTCTGACATCTATGAATGCTGGGTGGTTGTACATCATTCTTTCCCCCAATTTTTGATAGGTATGTGATTTTTGGGTGAAAGCCTACATATTAGGACTCCCCAAATCAATAAAAACAGAGTAAATAGCCTCTTCTAACCTCTTTTCTAAGTCTTTTACCCCAAACATCTTTCTTCCTTTCTTAAAAACACTCAACCATTAATAGTGAGTACCTTTGTTAATGGTTATCTCATATAACCACAACAGCAACCTTTCTGAAACAAATCATAGCTACTACAACCACATATCGTACTTACTTCAACATTTTCATTAACTAGTTTTCCTTTGCGACGGCATACTGCAGCTTGTAGGTTGTTTATTTCGTGTGGTTGTAGTATAACTCCTTTTCTTATATAAATCTCATCATATTCACATCCTTCGGTAAATATGGAGGGGTTGGATATACCCGATAAAACAGTTGTTATCCTGTCCTCCGTTATATATCGAGTTCTACCTAAATCAAACACAATACCAGTAGATGGAAAGTCTTCATATGTGTCAGATATGATTAACACTTGATACGGTTCCATACTATTCTCCTTTATTTAGCCTCATATAAATCCATTCCAGGAGCCGCACCACTTCTCATGTTTACGGTCCATTTTAAGGTAGCATTTAACCAATCAACAGCTTCCTGCCATAACCTAATAGCCTCAGTTTCATCCACAATATCAATACTATAGATACATTCATCATGAATGACACTAACAAATTCAGCACTTGGATTTAATTCCGCATATTTGGCTGTTAATAGGTGCATGATCCCCGTAACTGAGCTTTGAATCCAGTAATTAAGTGCCTTATGTGGGCTATTAGGCTTTAAACAATAGCCGAACTCATTAACCAATCTACCTTCATTTTTATTAAGTCTGCCTTTTAAGATATCCCCTAAAATCTTAACTCTTGGAAATAGCTGCCAATATAGCTTGAAAAATGCCCTAGCATCTTTAAGAGGTAGTTCATAACCTTGATCATACATAGTTTCAACCATCTTCTTTGGTCCCATTGAGTACCCGATCCCCAAACAGAGTGGTTTTGCTATCTTTCTTTCAGGTTTTAAAATACCCTTCGCTAAATAGTCAGAATCTTCCAACCATTTCTCACCAAAAGTCATACCATCAAAAGTCGTGTGAAATACCTCTTTAATCTTCTCAGACCATAGTGGAAATCTACTAGCAGTCATCAGATACATATCATCGATCATCAATGTACCATCTTTATCGAAATATGGCTCTTTTCCTACCATGTCGAAATTGGCCATTTTATAACGGAAGTCCCGTGAATAATGACTGGTTACTGTAGGTTCACCCGAACTTAAATCAAAACTGATGAATTTCTTACCAGGTTCAGGTATTAAGCTTCTCATCAAAGTCTCACAACCTCGTGATAATCCTTGGATATTTAGCCTAGCAGTGCCTTTTGTTGAGTTATGTGATCCACCAGCGAGGCGGTTTGTAGCAGCACCCGCAGCTTTAATATCAACATGCCATTTACCATCATATTCAGAGATTTTATCTAATGACTCACCTTGCTTATACTCAACTAAAGCCCTTTTCTGTCCTTTTAATATAAGGCCACCTTTACCCCATTGAGCTAAAAACTTAGCTGCAAATGTTGGGTTCCCTATAGCTTTGGGGTCTTTCTCAAGCATTAGTTTAGTTGGTTTGGTTCGATGTTTAGGAGTCATCCCCAGAAGCCCTATAAAGAGATCTGAGAGCTGTTTAGGTGAATTGGTGTTAAACCTTATCGGATTCTGTTTAAGCTCCTCTCGACGAAGCTCCTGGTTCTTAGGACGCTTGAGAGAGTTTATGCTTTTCTCGGTGTACTGAAGCTCAAGAATAGCAAGCTCTTTCTTAAAATACTCTCGAAAAGAAGCCTTAACATCCGCAAGATATCGACACTTCTCCTCTATATGTATAGAAAGTTGCTTTTTATCGACACGTACACCTCTGATTTTAGCTAAAGAGACTTGGACACAAGTAGAACGATATAGACTATGATCTTGTAACCAGCAAATGCCCATCTCCTTAAATCGCTTACATAACTCCTCATATAGGTGAAGGGTTACTATAGTATCTAAGGTGTTGTATTCTCTGGATTCTTTAGGAGTCAACAAATGCATGTCTTTAAACCCTTTTCCACCTCTTTCAAGGATACATTTCTTAAAAGGTTCTTTATGATTTGTCAGTTCTTTAGGTAAAACTCTAGATGCAGCAGATTCTAAACCAAGACCGGATCTAGGGTTATAATTACCCTCCAAATACTCTAAATGATCTTCTAAAGACATAGATTCAGGGGTATACTCCTCTTGAAATTTACCCCCATTATCAAACATCTGAATTAATCTCATAGTACAAAATTGAACTAAATCTTCATACCCTGGAAAGCGGCATTTGGTAACGGTCCACTCAAACTGAAGGCAGTGAGCAACCAAAGGGATGTTATCACGCTTACAACGCTTTAACATACCTAAGGTTTCAGCCTCACCAACACAATATTTTGTAGTTATCTCATTCTGCTCATTACGCCAAGCGAAGGCTGTTGACACAACTCTAAAATCATCTCGGTAAGCTTCGGTGGAAGGTGTACCGTCTAAAAGAGCCGTTTCGTAGTCAAAAAACACTACTTTTGGTATGTAACGCATACACCCTCCTATTATTTAATCTATTGAAATCCCATAATTCTTTCTAACAAGCCTCACAACATCCATAGCATCCTCAAGAGCACAATGAGACACTTCCTTATCAATTTCAGCTCTTTTCAAACATTCGGCAAGATTCGGCACTACCTCATCACCATCTTCCAAGTACATACTACCCACATCAATAGTACGATGATGAAAACAACTTGTAATCGATTTAGGTAGGAAGGGTATATCAAAACCTGCTGCATTCTTACCTGCTATAGTTATTTTGTCTTTAATACCAAGGAAGTGGTCCTTAAGGAAGTTTAGTACAGGATTATTAGTATGCACCACGTTTCCATTTTCATCCGTATACAGGCCGGAATTCAGTTGTGCCATATCCGACATAATAGCACCCTCAGGTAGCTCATCTACCTCTGCTATAATTCGCAATATCCAATCATTCATATAAAGAGCGAAAGGTTGTCCTTTAATTTCAGTATGGTATACAAAGATATTCATTTTAGGTAACTCATCAAGTGGTTTAGGGTCTGATAGATCGTCTACACAAAGCCCTATCTGGAGTAACTGCCCGTTAACTGGATCTAGTGAGGTTGTTTCCACATCTAACGCCAAATATTTCATTTTTTCTCTCCTCTCGCAACACTAACTAACTTGATAACTTCCTTCAAATCCGCTTTAAGTGTACTAGGCATCGGATCAACCCCTGTCAACCTTGGAGTGAAATTCAAATACCGTTTAATATTACCATTTTGGTCTTTAGATTCCTTACTAACAGTTGCACCGAATTGAATCCTATGTGCTCGCTTACCTTCAGCATTCTCCATCTCCCCTACTATAAAAACATCAGGGAATTGTAAAACCAGAGTTTCAATTACTCTATAGCCTGAGAGTTGAGGAGTAGCTTCTAATACCGACCCATCTTCATCTTTGTCTTTTACATCAAGAGCACAAGTAACATAGTAATGGATGCCTTCATCTGCTAAAGCTCTTAAAGCATTCAATAAATCCCTAAATTGGTCTATTACTGCCGGACCCTCTTTAAAATTGTTGTGTTCACCTTTAGTAGTCATGCAGAACATCTTATATTTTTTAGTTCTTTGAATTAGGGACTCGTACTCTGTCATACTATCTATAACCACACCTGTAAATCCAGCCTTCTTAATACCATCAATATCTGTTAAAATATCTAAGGTGGTTTTAATAGTTAAATCTGGGTCTTTATTAGGGTTATTATAGGTATCAATACTTATAGGGATAATTTCCCCTTTACATTTTGTTTCTGCACTTTGTGGGCCATGGCGTTCACCTTGTGTGTGAAGGTAAAGTATTTTGCCATCCATCGTCCCAGCAAGGTAACTCTTACCCGCACCCCCTGGAGCCAAACAAATAGCTTCCATAGCTCCTGATGATCTGAATTTCTTAGCTTGCTTCTCAACGTCTTTAAAATCAAAACCCATTCTTATTCTCCTTAATTATAATCCTTTACTTTTACCTTTACCTGTATTAAACCCAAAATAAGAGTTCACAATAAAGGCCGCTTCATCCACAGATCCTACAATATGTTTGCATGCTTCGTTTATCATAGGGTGTTTTACATGTACGTTATCTTTATCTGCTATCATTATGACGGGTTTGTTCAACAACCAAGCTCCCCATATCTCAGCAGCAGTACCTAACGAAGGTTTATCGGTGTCCAAGAAACAAGCTACAACGATATCCGAGGTACGAACATCAAAAGAGTCTCGTCCATTGATACCTTTACTTGTCGCAAAAGGGCAATCTGGAGCTTGATCTGACTCTTGTATTACTCCTTTATCCAAATAAGGCTTATCTCGAAAGGGGGAAACAACCTTAATATCTTTATGTAGTTGCATCCATAATTGACTTCTCCACTCTATAACGGCTTCTTTTTTATGGCCTGTCATTGGCCCTGCTAAATAAATCTTCATATCTCTCTCCTTTCAGCTCTCGCTTACTTCTTATATCGCTCATCTTTAAGAGTACCTAACTCTTTTTGATGTAAAGCCATTAGTGAACCCGCAGCAATACAGGCTAAGTGTGTAATTTCAGGTGCATTAGGGTAAATATTCCTTAGTTTACTGGTAGTATCCCAATCTATATCCTCACCTTGTTCAATTAGTTTAGCATGTCTACACTGAGCTGCTGTTATTTGAGTGATCTCGTGACCTAAACAATAGTTAAATCTACCATACTTAGCTTCACCTGCCATCATTACGAATGCTACTTGATCCATGAAGGCTTTAGGTAATAAAGCATAATCCGGTTTACAGTCTTTTTTGTTGTCTTTAGCAGCTCCCTTAGACGGTTCTACCAGTTTACCTTCTAGAGGTTTAAACCAACCTGGACAGATACCCCAATACCCCTTATCCCCTTCAAATTTTACGCCATTATAGCTATCTACATCTTCAGCTACAACAATCTCTCCCTGTGCGAATGTGCGATGATCGTTATATATTACCTCAAACTGATCCCCAACTTTAAACCTCATTCTTTCTTCTCCCTTATTTATTTAACATCCTCAACTGAAGCACTATAGCTCCAATAAAACGGTGTTTTACGTTTAGTTGTCTCAACATATAGTGAAATAGTCTGACCTGCTTCCGTTGTATATCCTAACTCATCCGAAAACCCGTCACCTGTAACTAGTGTGGAGTTACTGATACCTCGACCTCGACCAAATTGAGAATACGTATGCCAATGCCCAAACCTAATAAAATCAATAATAACCCCAGCTTGTGTTTGTCTGTCGTTTATAGTATTCTCAATTCCTTTATGCGTTAACTGAGTCCCAACCCCATGAGTATAAAGTACAACCTTATTAAAGATACTAGATAGTAAGTAACTTTCTTTTGTTATTAGGAATGTGATATTATCCATCTTAGTTGCTTTACATAACATCTCAAGAGTACAATAAATAATGTGAGTTACACTCTCCTCACCAGGTCTGTATACTTTACGTTCCTTAGATGTTCTGTCATGATTTCCAGGTACCGCAGGGATTTCAATGTTTAAACCAGTTCTACCTAGAGGTTCTATGATTTCTTGAAACAGCATTTCTACCGCTTGAACTACTTGTACAGGGGTTACATCTTCACAAGTAATAGCAGAAGCTACTCCATGGAATTCATAACTGTTGATTACATCTCCTAACATAGCTAAGATAATCTTATCTAGGTTGTACATCTCCGTGGCTTTACCGATCTCAAAGAATATAGTCTCTCGTATTTCCTTTAATCGCTTTCGTGCAACCCTAAAATTATAGGTATCGGTTTTCTGCCCTATATGGAGATCGGATAAAAGTACTTCAAGTATAGCCTTTTTACCTTTCTTTTTAGGCGCAGGAAGTTGTACTTTTTCTACCTTCTCGAAAGACCATTTAGTAATCAACCCTTCTATAGCTGTGTATATCTCATCATGAGCTGTTAAGGCATCTAAAGCCGCATTAGATTCTTTTCTCAATCTATGATTTGTACGTCTCACAGTTCGATTTTCTTTAGCTAAAGCCAGGTCTACGTCTTTATCTGGATTAGCTGTTGTGAGACTATATATAGAGTAAGCCCTTCGTATACTTGAAGCTGACACATCCATATCGAACTTATCGTTAAAGTCCTCAGTTATAACCCTCCAAGATCGGCCTTTTTTACGTTTACTTCGAATGTACTTAATCATACCATCTGAATAGTCTATTTTCTTTACCATTGTATCCCTTTCAAAAAACTTTTAGGTAATTCGTCTCGATATTTAGTAACCAACGCCTTAAATTGGGGGTCGGCTATGATGTTTATCGAGTAATCTTTAATATGCCTTGTTGACCTCCCTATTTGTTGTTGAGTTTTGTTAAGTGTCTCTAGATCGAACCATCGTTCACCTTCAGGTAAAGAGATTCGTTTTCGCACCCTATCGTTCTGTAGGTTGGCTCTAGGGAGCCTTAAAGTGATATTTAACCTACACATATCGTCCGGCAAATCAATCCCCTTGTCGCAACCAGCAGCGAACCACAACCCACCTCGTTTCTTAAAGCGTTTTAAAGCACTCTGCTTATTCTCAGGAGTGTTGTTCATAGAGCCAGGAAATAGTTTCTTCAACTGTTTTCCCCACTCATAGGTTACGTGTACTATTGTTGCTTTATTAGGGTAAGGTTTTAGGATATCTTTTAACCAATTAGCAAATACATTCAAGTCTGTATTTCGGTTGACGTTTAATGGGTAAGGCTTGTAAAGAATAGGTCGGTTTTCTACAGGAGTTGGATTGTCAATCTCAATGTACTCATAAGGACGTTTTCCGAAGATTTCCTGTATGTGAAACTTAGTCAAAGTCCCAGACATAATTATTACTTTTTTAGCCGCCATTAAAGATTCAAGAAAAGAGTGAGGAACATTCACAGGAGTGATGTTTAAGCCAAGCTTCTTATCTTGATCTTCTTCTTCCTCCCAGGTGTATTTGTTTTGTTGATTCGCTAAGATATCCCTAACGTGAATTAATTTACCGTACATCTTACTATACAGTTTTCCGCTTGATTTATTTATTACTAAAACTCGCTCTATTTTCTGTATGGTATTGTTTATCCAGTCTAATAATTCTAAAGGATTTTGTGTGATAGGGTACTTATAAATGCTTTTGGGTAATCGGACACTTACCAAACTTAACACTGCATCTACGAAAGTATGGGCTTCATCAATAACCAATACTTCGGGTGGAATCCATCCTGGTCTTTGTGTCATATAATAGTAAGATAGTGGATTATAACATGTGCTTTCTCTCTTAGCTCGGTGTACGGCTTTAAGATAAGTACAATCAGAACAGTTATTAGGCTGTAGAGAGCTTATGTGACATAGCTCGTCTAATCCTTGGTTACAGTCATAATGGTGTTTACCTATGAGGACATTTACTTCAGGATATTCCTTAGAAAACTCACTTATAAGTAAGTTGTTATCTGTTAAATAGGCTGTTCTATATTGTTTCTGGAGTATTCTAGAGAGCATCGTTTTCCCTACACCACAACTAATATTAGCTGCATAGAGTTTAGAACCCCAGTTATGTTGAATCCACTTTAATACTTTATATTGTTGAGGACGTAAAACCCTACCCGTACCATCGTTTGCATTACGTAGGTTTAGGATTTTGATTTACTTCCTCCTCTGATCTTTAGTATGTGCTTTATGACAAGGAACACATAGCACCCTAAGATTGTCCTTGGAACACAACATTCGCCTTATGTAAGCTATTAATTCTTCTATTTCGTAAGGAAATTCAGGTTGTTTTCCAACAGGTATTGGGTGATGATCTACATGGACTTTAGCTGACAACTTGTCACAAATAGCACACCTATATGTGACAGTGAATTTCTTACCTAAAGTACCATCCTTCTTTCTCATAGGGATGCGAACTTTAGCGTCCTCAAGTGCTTGCTTCTTTGGTGTATGGTAGTAGCGGTAGAATTCTCTTAGCTTTGTAGCTACTCTTGATTTACTCATTCTTTACTCCTCGAAGAATTCTACAGGATCATAACCGTAATCTATAAAAAGTTGATCTCCAGGAATTATAGGTTGTTCTGCTTTCATAACTATCCACCCTTCTCCTATACCTTCTTCTAACTCAAAAACAGTATTAGGTTCGAATGAATGGTTATATAAAGAGGTATACCCTAACCCAATCCAATCTATCCCCATAATCCCATCCGAGTCAAAGACATATTTAGGTAATATGTCTGACATTTTCTGTAAATTCGATTCAATATATAAGGCTGGAGAGCGTTCTATTACCTCGCCTTTTTGAAAAGCTCTTGTGGCGAAAACCCCTCGACCATAGTCACACTCTTTTATTTCTAATCCCTTCATTCTTTCCTCCTATCTAAAAGCTTGTTCAACAGCAGCTTCCACTTCCTCTGTTGACTTAGGCTCATCCCACTTACTATTTATTTCCTGCATAATTTCCACAATCCACTCAAACGTCATCCCAGCTCGCCTCAAATCTTTAGCAGTTCGCCAAATAGATGGGTGTCTATTACCTAAATTTGGCTGTTTTGCTGCCATATCAATCAAAGAATATAGTCCGTTAACTAACTCCTCTGCATCAAACTCACTATTGAAATCAAATGTAGGTTTTGCTGGAGCGATCTTAATAGGTATTTCTACCTTCTTACCAGCAACACCATACAAAAATTTCTTTTGTTTTTTAGTTTCTGGGTGTCTTCTACCCGCTAAAGAGACTATTCTACCTGCTTGAAATAAAGCGAAGTCACAAGCTATATCTAGACTCTTCACAAAACATTTATGAGAGTAAGGTAGGTTTATATCCTCGATGAAGTCGTGATAGAGGTACACATGATACCCCTTACCTCCCGAAAACCATACCGAGTACTTATACCCCTTTTCCTTAAGTAAGGCTTCTATGGATGGAAGGGAGGCATCTCCATCGTCAAGATCCATACAAAGGCGGTCATTAGCTACAGGATATTGCCCCATACCTTTTGACGAGCCTTTATCTTTAATCTCAAGAGCATATTTCTCTGCAAACATATAGTGAGAACGGTATCCTGTATCTTTAGAATATGCCTTACAAACTTCTTTAAGCATATCCATAGATATCATATTACCTTTACGAGTGTTTAATTGTGAGCACCATTCTACATAATATGTCATACTACCAATCACCTTCCTCAGTGTTTTCGATTACAGTTTCAACCTCTTCAGTAGGAGCTTCGACTGCTTCTTTCTTCTTAGGAGCAGCTTTCTTTTTAGTTTTTGGAACCTCGGCATATGTTGTAATTTCTGGGAAATTTTGCATATACTTCAAACCAGCACTAACCGCAGCAAGTTTAGCTTCATCTCTGGAGCCATATAGATCAGTTAAAATTTCATGATCTGTACCGTTTTGGTTTACTATCTTAAAGGTGTCTTCACCTTCCTTCTTTATATAAGGTCCAGTATATGCTATAGTAATTTCCATTTGCTTACCGTTCAACTTAGATGGATCTGAGAAATATTTAGGCACGAGCTTACTCAAACTTTTAGGATCAGAAAGTACTTGAACACCTAAAGCTGCCATGAAGGATCGGAACTTACCAAAGACAAACAAAGGCTTCTTACTCTGTTCGGGGTTGAACTCGATACGACTAGTCGGCACCTGAATCCATGCATCCTGCTTACTATTACCTACTGTGAAAGAGAGTTTAACGTTGAACCAAGTGTCATCTTTCGTACAGTAAATAGATTTCGTGTCTTTATTTGAATGAAACTGTGCGTTAGCAATAGTAACCACATGCTTACCAACACCCAAGAACCTGTTATTTTCAGCTTCGGACTTCTTCTGAAATTCTGCTTCATCCATCGTTACGGTTTTAGGGGTAAATCCAAACTTAATTTTCTCCATGTTTTTCTCCTTTAATTAGGGTTTTTTGGTAGTTTATCTACCGAGGATTTCTTCTTAACTTTATCGTGCTTTTTTCGCCATTCTTCTTCCAAATCTTTATCTGTTTTTAAATCTGAGTTAACTTTATTTTCCATTTTCTTTTTGTCCTGATCCACCTTTACCTCCATCAATAGCTGTCAAATTAGGACCAAGCAACTCGTCAACCTTAGCTTTAAGAGTTACTTCAAGCTCTCTCCAACCATCAATATAATTCTGTATAGTTTCTTCTCCTACAAGATTGCTAGAATTTAAATAGGTTAAAGCAGCGTGTTCGGCTATGTTTGCCGTTAATTGGTTAATTAGTTGTTCTTTGTGTTCAGAAAATTCAACTAAATCTTCAGGATCAATATGCCACCAAAGCTCATTAGCTCTTGATTTATACCTCCATCCAGATTTAACAGTGTACATCAACTCCAGCTCAAAGTCCGTACCATACCAATTATAATAATAACCTTGTCGTTCTACTGCTTTAAGTAGTTTAATCATTTTTCCTCCTTAACATATAAAACATAGTAATATTAGGTGTTCTACCACATGAACTACTCCCTCCAACTGGCGAGAGTGGGTGTCTGAATCCCCTTCTCCTAATATTATATGCTATAATCCAAGGCCAGTCGCTACTCTGGCAGTTGAGGTATCTAAGTTCTCGCCTTTCTTACTAGCTTACTCGGCACCCTCAAGGTCAAATTATGTCGAACCAGACTAACATCTGGCACCTTTATGTGTCTCCAGAGCGATCAAAAATCCCCGGAACTACGACCGAGGACACGACTCATCTTCCCACATCGCTTGGACTAATCTAGTCTAATTTCTTCCCCTCGTACGTCAAAATCCTTTTGTTAAACGATTTGGTATTCCCCGAATTCACATCCTTTACAAATACATACTCAGTTTCGTTTACAAAAGCATTTACAAATTGTGTATCCCAGTGTTTTCTCATCTCTTCTTCACTGATTATTTCATATGTCCTCATACGAGAGCACACGTTTATGCGGTATTTATCTCCTACTTTCATGAATCCTCCCAACCCTTTCCTGTTTTTAGTTTATAAGCGGCTAAGCAGATTGCCATAGGTGTTAACTTGTGTTTACCTTCAGAATAATTAGCTACGTGGGGTGTTGTTAGTTGATGCTCGAATGTCGCTATAGTCTCCTCCATGTCTACCTCGATGTGAAGATCATACCGTCCAGTTTTAATAAGATATTCTACTACACCCCAAGCTGCAGCTATACTTGTTGAATACCTTAAAGGGAAACCAAATATATCATATTTCACTTCATCTGGGAGATGAGCAAAAATATTCTCAGCTATCCATTTATCTAATTTTTCCATATAACTCTCCTCACTACAATATACACATAGTCGAATAATCCCTACCTCAGATAAAACCCATATCATTTTAGCAGAACTGCATCCACATTGATCACACATGGTTAGTCTCCACCTCTTCTATGGTTATTTTGTATTTGTGTTTACCTGTAAGAGGGTTGTTTGGGTAACCCCAACTTAGCTCTGTATTGCCAAACAAATGACCCACAAGTGTAGTTGCTTTACCTCTGGCATTAGGTATCTCACTTAACCACAACACCTTACTATACTTAACAGGCTTTTTAACAACCTCCCACTCCTCGTCAGGATCTATTGGTAGAAAATCCTTAGGGAATTCCTCATTATTGTTTTCATCATATATAAGCCCATCTCTCATCTCAATCCATGAACCTTCATCCCAATTATCTACCCTAAGTCTCTCACCATCTTCCAAAAGCTTAAACCATTCTGATGTTTTCATTTCGTTTCTCCTTCAAGGAACTCTCTTTGTATTTCAGCTTTATACCATTCAGGTAACCCTGACACTGCTTCCCTACTTATTTTAGGCCAAGCCCACTTAAATAATGTATTTTTTATCTCTTCAACACTATCCGACAAGATATCTTCTTTAACTTCTGAGATAAGTTTTCCTATATCTTTAGGGGTGAGTTCTAAAGAACCTGATTCTTTTAAATGTTGTACAGCTTTTTGCCACCTGGCTTCGGATTTGTAATGTTTTATAAGCTCCGCTATAACGTCCTTATTGCTTGTTTTAAACGCTGGATTTTTGCAATGTTTTTCTTTAAATTTCTCACTTACAACCTTGGCCATTTGTACTTTACCGTCTGAGCTGAATTTGTTGTAGTTTTTGATAACTATACCTTCAATGTTAAAATCTCCACCGAGCGTGCTTTTAATACCCATTAGACGTTCTATTAAGGTACTATCTACTAATGCGCCTTCACCTTTATATAGCAGAGGAGCTACTTCTAGATCTAAGAATTTAGCGAATCTCTCAACATCAATAGTATCTAAGTATCTCTCGTCGTCATAACGTATATCGAACAATATTATACCATTCTTCGGTATTCTATCATAAGCTAAGGTGTTATGTTTAGGTTTGTTAAAGTATTCACCAGAATATGTATAACCCTCTGCTAATCTACCCTTCTCATGTAGCTGTTTAACGTAAGCTATACCTGCATTAAACATCTTTTCACCAACATCTAGATCAATAACCTTACCTCTGGATCTTACCTTCAACTTCCCATCAAAAGACCCAAAACTAAATTGAGAGCCGTCTAGTTTTTCTTGTATTATTACATAGCCATCCAACACATCTTTGCACATACCGTGTCCTAAAGCCTTCGGGCTTGGGTATCTGTGCCAGCTATTTATTTGTTTCATCCTTTTCTCCTTTTAAGAGTACCATTTCCCTAATTCTTCGAACGTCTTAGTAACCTCAGTATCATTTATATATTCGAGTAGTGCGTCATCCGCTTCTGAGTGTACTACTTCATAATCTGACCCATTTCGTTCTGCTATTTCAAGTAATTTTGATATTAATTCCTTCTTAGTCATCTTTCTCTCCTTCTATTACATCCTCTTTACAAGTATATTCCCCACTATCCCATTTTGCGCACACATCAATATAATCACAGTAACCGCATGGTGATCCCCACTTAGCGTCAGCATTTGCTGGCCTGTCCCAAATGGTTTCATTCTTTAAAACCTCCGCACTTCTCATTTGGTGATCTACTTGATCACTTACAGTATGCTCATAAGGTACACCATCAATCAGTATTTGGCCTTGTGGGTTAAAGGTGATCTTAAACTCACGATAACCTATCTGCCTAAAATAACTATCTTCAACCTCCTCGTAAACACCGTATACCAGCTTCCCTTTATTACATTTCTGGGTAATCATATAGAAAACTAACTGTGCTAATTGATTAAGTTTCAGCTTACCTTGTTTTATTACACTATTTAAAGCATATTTGGAGTTAGTACCTTTAGTCTCTACTATGACTTTATCCCCATCTTTTAATGGCAACACAAAATCCATGCGACCTTTTATTGGGATACCCTGAATATCTCCACCTATAGGAACTTCAGCACCAAACACCTCAGCTTTTATTTTTCGTGCATAGAAGGCTTCATGAGCCGCTCCTACTCTTTGATATATCTCTTTAATCTCTACCCTTCTAGGTATCCAAAATTTCAACAGGAGATTACGTAAGCAACCTGATCCGTATTGTGTGTGAACCGACTCCCCAATACAGAAAGCAGCGGAGGATGGATTTATTCTAGGTGTTTTCTTCATCCAACCCCTCCCCGTGTTCGCAGCTTATATTTACAGCGATACATGCAGTTCGTTTAGTATCACAAAAAGTATCTGCCTCTCTTCTTGAGGTATAGAGCCTAGAGATATAGTTGTCGTAAACATTAACCCAGAATATTCTTATAATCCTCGGCTTGACTTCGATTAGGTCGGAGTGTAGCATCATCCCGTAAGTTACATTACCTTCAGGCGTCCATGTCTCAACAACCTTACTGTCATCGGAGAGAACAATAACTCCTACTACGGGATAGCTATCATCAATATCCGTAGCATATATTATAACCTCTTTACCACCTCTCGTCCTATACTCTTTATCCATTGAAATCATTGCTTAATCCTCCTACAAATTTTACGTAATTCATCTTTTTTAAAATAACAGTCAATCGGTTTGTTTCGATAATTTGATCTAACTAAATACCCTTTCATGTCACATGCTATGACAGTCCCAAAACGGCCTTCTAAGATGTGTTCTGTTAATTGAATACGAACATAGTCACCAATGTATTTGTCGTACTCTGTACCATACCCACGCAACTCTAAGCCACGCAATTTCATCCTCTCAGATATCTCGTACATCTTAACCGGATCATAAGCCTTAAGATATTCATCCAGACTGTAGTGGTAATGTGCTTTTGTTCGTTTACTATCTTTCTCTTTTAATACAGTATTAAAGTCCTCCTTTTTATTTGACATAATATCCCTTCTCTTGCAATTCTGTATATCCATTGACATCTTTTTTGCTTTTTCTTTATCTTCTGGAGCTACAAATTCCAGATAACTAACAGCACCCGACCACCCATTAAAAAAACAGTCTAATGCTCCTTCTGGAGTTAATTTCTTACCCTTACCCATATACCCTCCTATTAATTAAATTGAGTACTTATAAAATAAATAAAATAAATAAGGCACTATTTTACTGTATTAGAGTAGACACTAACTCTTCACTACTACTAACTTACTATGGTTAATTATTATATCTTAAATATAATCAATTATGACCTAACTAACTTACTATTCTTTATATTACTAACAAATAGTATATTAACTTACCCTTTTAGGGTATTATTATCAACTGTCTACTCAACATGAAAGGACACCTATGTGAATAACATCAACGTATCGGAATGGAGAAACAAATTCTTTAAGCTAGGCCACAGGTATTTTCAAACTTTGTACACTTTGAATGATGATTTTAAGTTCTGTATTGAGCTTCTCAAACAAGGTAAAGAAGATGAAGCTCACTGGTATTTCAAGTTTTGTGAAGAAGTTTACTCTCAAAACCCAACATCTGAATGGAGCAGAAATCGTTATGCCTCTTGGCGTAGAGATATATTTGCAGCAACAACACATCAATTATTAAAAGGAGAAGAATTATGACATTAGGTAAAACTTTAAGAGAGATTCAAGAATCTTTCGACCAAATAACTAAAGATAATGAGGTTATTAAGAAGGAGATTCGCTTCTCACAATCACAAATAGCCGACTTTATAAAAACAATAAAAGAACTAACCAAAACAATTAAGAAAGGATCTAAATGAATTTAATCATAAACATAGTCTTAGGAGTCTCTATAATGGCTTGTGGTGCCCTTATCCCCTCTGAGGTATGTGTTGGTATTGGTGGACTACTACTCGTCACAGGAGCCATTCTAGAGTATCTGAGAGAGTATCACTCTATGAGTGCAGAAATACAGACACAATTTGACGAGGCTAAACAGCAATTAGAAGACGCTGAATCAGACTTCAAGAAAACAATAGGTGATGTTTTATTACTAGAGCAAAAAATAAATCAACTAATAACCAAAGGGAGATTAGAAGATGAGTACAGGGATTGATAAAGAGTTAATCGAAGCATACACCAAAGATAAACTATGGAAACAATCTGATTATTATTATGGTCTTTTGGAAGAAACTTTGCTGCATATAGCGCAAAAACCTCTCGAACCTGAATTACTTTATCAAATAGTAAACTGGAGTATTAAAAGAAAGAACTCTATTATAGATAAATCTTTTGACGATTTAGGTAATATTAACGTGTCTATAGTTAAGGAAACATTATGGCAAACAATAAAAAGAAAGCTGTTCGTTTAAGTGCCTGGTTCTCAAAGGGAGAAGGGTACGCTATTAAACAGTGTATCAAACGTTCAGGAGCCAGTCAAAGAGAGTTTATCCGACAGGCCGTACTTAACTTTGTAGATCAATTAGATAGAGAACTAGCTAAGAAAGAAGAGGAAATACATGAAAAAAATCGACAAGAAGACGAACGACATAGCCAACAGGATACAGGAAGTGCTGGAAATGCTTCTGGATTGTGTGCCTCGGAAGGACATTCAGAAAGCGATGACAGCTAAGTATGGTGTTAAGTCTGGTCAAGTAGACAACTACATTAGACGAGCTAATAAGTCTTTTGAACGAGCAACAAAGAGTAGAGCAATGGATGAGCTAAACTATGTAACTATTCGCTTCAATAAGATTTATGAAGAAGCTATGGATGCTGGACGTTTTAAAGAAGCAAACGATGCACTAGCAAATCTTGCTAAGTTTGTTGGATTGGAACCAACTAAGAAAACTCAGACAGATTTGAATGTGACAGACGACAAAGAGATAAAAGCTAGACCTTCAGCAGAATTAATATCAATAATGGAAAAGTGTAAGGAAGAAGGGGATTAACCTCCCCCTTCCAACAGTGTTTGTTTTTCGGTGTCTGTTAGACTGTCTAGGGCTTTTTGTGCTGACGCTTCTGTTTTGAAATATACCCCACCAAGAGAATTGTAATTCATATAGGACTTTACACTCCACCCTTTATAATACTCTATATAGTATTTATCAGTACTAATAGACCAATCCGGCTTCCACCCATCATTCAAATTCCTAGCAATACATCTTAGCTTAGTCATAACCTTGAAATACTCAGCTTCCTTTTTGGCTTGTTCTTGAGTGGTAAACCAGTTTCCTATTTCAACATACAGTGTATCTACATTATTACTCCATGTACTACCATCTCCACCTACGTAATAGTGAGTCTCTGGACACTCACCCATCAAGTTCTTGGGTTTCTCCTCACCAGCCATAGCATACAGCAAATCAGACACCTCACTCTTACCTTTATCACATACGCTAGTCATATTTTGTACAATCTCAAGTGCTTTTTCTAGTTGTTTCTTATCCATTATTATTCTCCCCTTCATTTAACCAAATTAAAGATTCATCTTTAGACATATTATCCTTCACAACTGTCCAATTTTTAGACATAAACCCCGTATCTGGCTCCCATATAGTACAAGTATAACCTTCTGGAAACTGCATACCAATCGTACCACATTCACCAATATATAGTACCGCTCTTATACCTTTTTTGCAAATAATACCTATCCGAATACCTATCAAAATATCACTCAAGTATTCTTTTACTATAGTTCGTTCGTTCTTCATTTCTTCTCCTATTAGTTGTTGTTTTTCAACCTACGCTCTTTTAAGGCCATGCAGGCATCGTGAATCTTCTTCTTATGTGCTTTATCTTCTATAATCCACTGATTGTACCAGTCTTTCTTGGGTTTTGGTGGATGGTCGAAGGTTTGTTGTTGTTTTACAGGTTCGAATCTATGCATGAATGCCGAACATCTACTTCCATCATCACTTGAAAATGTTATAGTACTGGGATCTATGTCTAGTATCTCATATTCTTTATCTTTAGTTAAAACCCCCTCATAACCATCAGAATTTACACAAATCACTTTATCACCTACTTTAAAATCCATCTCTTACCTCCAATCCTCAAGTTTAATATAAACAAGAAAACATAGTACAATAAATAGTAAGAACCAATTCATTCCTCTTCCTCCTAATTATTTAAAATATAGTCAACCACATGATTAACATAGTATGAATTCAGTAACTCACCTTTCACACACCTCCTTATGGGTTTCCCCTTGTGGAATATAAACCCCCTTTTACAGACCCTTACACTGCCTAAATTGTACGCGGCTATTGTTTCAATCCAGTTATTATCATACCGAGCTAATAACCTCTTAACCAGTCTTGCCGCATATGTGGCGTTTGTATACGGACCCATAAGTTTGCAGTGTTCGTAGATTCGTTCTGAGAGCTTGTAATTATCTTGGGTACACTTACCTCTATCTTTGAATCCCAGGCCCTCAGCAGTGCTATAAAGCACACCACACGGCCCGAATGAGTGATTGTTCTTACCACCATCATCCTTAGTGAAAAACCAATAGTTTTGAAATCTGCTCTCTTGGTGACAAATACCGAGTAATAAATCTGAAGGTACGCCTACTTTATTAGCTGCCTTCTTAATAGCTTTAATTGTATACTCTTTTGACACCTCAGCATTTAGGTTTGTTGCGTGTAATAGTGCTATAAATAATAGTAGTTTATTCACTTAATCCTCCTCAACTACTGTCCAAGTGTTCTTCTTCTTATCGTGCTCTTGTGCTTTTCTTCTGTTATCTCTTCTGGTTTGTGCTGCTTTTAGTGTTGTGTCGAGGAATCCAAGAGAGACCCAATCCATATTTATACTATTTTTTTCATATGTGTACTCCTCAACTTGGTATGTGTCTAATTCGTTCTTCATTATCCTTAGGTCGCCTCGTTTTGGGTGTTTCATCTCTTACCTCCCTTCTCCATCACTTCTAAAGCGATCCTAGCTAAACCTACAGACCGAAATGTCTCAGCATTCTGACACCTTGCATACTCGGCTTCAGCTAAAGACCACTTAACGAATACCTTTTCATAGGTTAGCTCTTTTTTTACTCTTACTATTTTTTTACTCATTTCTTCTCTCCTTTAATACATAGTCTACAATGATAGATAGGAACTCCATGCTCATCAAAGGAGACACCTATTAATGGATGTTTACTCTTACACTGGCAGTCTGGTTTTTTCATTTTGTTTTCCCTATAAATTAAAATTAACGAACCATTTCAACTTCCTTAATATTTAAAATAAATACGTATTCCCACAACGTCCGATAATGGGAAATGAGGTCTCAATGCTGGTGCTACATCTAAGACATGGTCGCTCCTATGTCTGTAATACATATCGACCACACCCACATTAAACCCAAATTCTGTCTGAAGTCCGGCTTGACGAACTTGAGTATCGGTACCTAGGAAGTGAACGTTACTATCGTAATAGATATTAAGATAGTCGCTCTTGAGTAAATAGGTGTTGATTTGATACTCTACTCCATATATAGCCTGTTCTGTTGTTGATAGTTGATAGTACGTGTCGTAATGATTTAAGTATTGGTAAGCCTCAATCGAAACTTTATCAACTAGGAAGTACTCTGTCGCATGTCCTTTACAATGTATGAAGAACCCTAAACTAATTAATAATACTTTAAATAACATCACTTCTTCCTTTCTATATTTATGTCTAACGTCCAACAAAGCCAAGAAAGACATAAGGTTGTAGCGTTAAAAGAATCTAAAACAATAGTAGGTAAAAATACTACTATACTATAATGTGTTTGAATGTTTACTCTTTTCATTGTTTACCTCTTTTCTTAAACTCTGCTTCCACCATTTCAGTAAGCCATGTGTTGTATTTTTCTTTTATGTCTTTTTTTACAGCAGCATCAGCAGCAGCAGCATAAGCAGCAGCAGCATCAGCAGCATCAGCAGCATCAGCAGCAGCAGCAGCAGCATCAGCAGCATCAGCAGCAGCATAAGCAGCATAAGCAGCAGCATAAGCAGCATAAGCAGCAGCAGCAGCAGCATAAGCAGCAGCAGCATAAGCAGCATAAGCAGCAGCAGCATCAGCAGCATCAGCAGCATAAGCAGCAGCAGCAGCAGACCTAGCTTTAATCAGTACCTCTAAAGAAACTTCTCCTTTTAAATACTTCTTAGTAGTTTCAATACAGTCTCTTACTCTAGTATCTTCAGGATATTTCTTCTCAAATATAGGAAGAACATCTTCAGCTACTCGAACAGCAAACTTTCTACTTACTTTCGTTACGTCAATGTAATCAATAACTTTACGCTCACTAGCAACTGTTTTGTCGCCTGATTTGATGACAGTACCTCCAAGTTCTACTTTACAGAGTATGGAGTTTTTCCAGTAACAATAACTGAGAGCGTCCAACACCTTTTCGGATGCATGCAGGCCATATTGGCATGGTTTTAGTTTATCTGGATCAATCTTCAAGGTACTTCCACGTCTAATCTTACGACCATCTCCATAACCTAATTTCTTATCTTCTCGCACAAAATGCCAGTATTGTTTAGTCATTATTTACTCCTATCGTTTTAATCTATGTGAACGAATTACTCCCTTATTACTTTTTGCTCTCTCGATTTTCTCTTTTTCACTCCTTTTTATATTTCTCTGCATAATACTTTCAAAATCATAAGGCATCTGCTCTTCCTCAATTCTACCATACACCATGTCGAATGTTTCAAGGTTGGTGTAGGCTGTTATTGTTTTATCTAGTATATCAAATTCTTTAGTACCTGCTTCAAATTCGTCGAACAAAATCCATAGTATAGTAGCTCTATCGCACTGTAAGCACCAAAATTTGTGTTTTTGTGTGTCGGTTAAGATATCAAACAGGTCTGATTTATGTTTACTATATATCTCTTTTAATGCGTCTCTCTTCTCGGTCTTTTCCTTATTACTCATGTTTGGCTCATGGTTAACTAGGAATGAATGCACGTTAGTCATTGTTCCCCCTTTACGCTGCTTTATTAAAGTTAATAGGCTTTAGTGTTTTAAGACGTGTAAAGTCTTTAACCAGGTGATAGCCTAACATCCAGTCCGATTGATCTCCATCCGACGATATATCAATTGCATCCTTTAGGTAATGTTTGAATATAAGCAAACATCCAACGACCACAGCGTCATAGTTTTTTCTAGCTGTTTTACAGAAAGTGAAGCTATCGTTTTGGCTGAAATGTTCTCTCATACTAAAGTACTCATGTGCTTGATCCCTTGCACCATTCAGTTCAATACCACCATACATCTTCTTTTTGCTCTTAGCTGAATAACCAGCCAAAGACGTGACATTTTCGTCATACCATCTAATAAAAAGAGTCGCTTTTTTGATAGCTAATTGATAACGTTTTTCTAGAACCTCTGCTTTTTCTGTCTTTTTAAACGTCCAGTAATGTGTGTATCCCATTGTAATTACTCCTTATTTGTTGGTTGTTATTACGTAATATTGTCTTACCACTTTTATGTTGCTTTAATGAATTAATTTGTTCTTTTACTACTTTTGAGATGTCACTATGTTTTTGCAGTGTATGGTTTGCATGTTTTTGTCTTACTTCATTCCATATGGTATTCATTGTTTTTTATCCTTTATATTAACATTATTGTTAATGTGAGTGAATGTTTACTAATGTTTTATTAGACCTACTTTAATAGTTTTTGGGTTAATGGCCATTAAATCAGATGCGCTACAATCGGTGTATTCCGCTCTATTTAGCTCGGCTTCTGTATTGAATATCTTAGCATTAGGCTGTTTATAATTGATGTCAGAATCAAGTAAGCCACCTTCAGATTGAATCATCTTAGTGTTACCTAAAGCATTAAACCCACTCCAGTCAAGATGTAATGATTTGGTATAACAATAAAAGGAAACTTTAGGGTTCTGTTTCGCAATTTGCACCCATTTGTCTAGATATTCCTGATCATAGAAGTCACCTTCAGTATGTATTCGAACGTAATGTATTTTTCGTTTACGTGATATTTCACCACTCATTAGTTCAACAAAGTTATCCTGTTTAGTTGCTTGGAGATCCCGCTCTAATCGTGGTTTAACTGTTTTGGCGAACTGTATATAGTACCCTTTTTGCGCATAACAAAACTTTTTACAAGCACCGGCCATAGGACAAGTTTTTACTGGAGTGATGCCAAAACTATATATCGAATCTTTTTTCATTTTACTATTTTGCTTTAATAAGCCCATGATAGTACTCCTATTAGTTATATTATTCTAAAGATTTAATTACATACGTATATAAATCACTTTCAAAATCTAGTTTAATACAGTCTGTAATGTCATACCGCCCATACATTACCTCTATATCCATTATGAGAAAACATCGTCATAGTTCCACGTAGCAATCTTTCATTTTCGAGCGAATAAAATGCATACATATTTGATTCCTGCGAGATGTTTGAAATATTTTTTTTCGATATGCGTATATGCTTGTGATACCCTTATCGTTATGGACGTATGGCATTGGACCAGTCTTGTTGTATTGCTCTCTTACGCTGGCCTCTGTTCCATCCCTGATGCGTATTATCAGGCGGCAAAGATTGATGGGGCCTCACGAATTTCTGTCTTCAGATATATCCAGCTTCCTAAAATGCAAGGTGTCCTGCTCATTGCCGTTCTGCTACGTTTTATGGATAGTTTCATGATTTA